>Ga0172367_10000362_pt1 | contig 69631 bp, 43 predicted proteins | sample Lak10m_FD_114542 | JGI IMG/M metagenome (GOLD analysis project Ga0172367, IMG submission 114542) | Freshwater microbial communities from Kabuno Bay, South-Kivu, Congo - kab_022012_10m | ecosystem: Environmental > Aquatic > Freshwater > Lake | place: Democratic Republic of the Congo: South-Kivu... | reverse complement strand
CATCGCGCGCAAGGGCGGCGTGGACCACTACCTCGCCACCGGCGAGGGCTTCGTGCAGATCACCGGCGACCGCGTGGCCATCCTCACGGACATGGCCATCAAGGCCGACGACATTGACGAGGCCAAGGCCGAGGAAGCCCGCAAGAAGGCCGAAGCCCGCCTCGCCGAGAAGCTCACCGACGAGGAAACGGCGACGGTTCAAGCCGCGCTGCTCCATTCCCTCACGCAGCTCAACGTCAAGCGCCGCACGCGCCGGTAATTGATCGTCACCCTTTTCGCCAGCGGCGGACTTCGGTCCGCCGCTATTTTTTTTCCGGCTCGGGTTTGTCCGGCGTGAGGAACTCGCGGATGGTCTGGAACGGGCGCAGCGGCAGCAGGAGGAACTTCGGGATGAAGCGCGGCTCGCTCTTCGGGTTCGCCAGCGAACCGGTCACGCGATACTCGAAGACCTTCGTCATCGGCGAGGTGAGGAAACTCAACAGCGGGCCGACGAGGAAGGTGTCGCGGAACATCTCCGCCTCGACGTTGGCGTTGACCTGCCCGGCGAAGTCCACCGTGCCGTCGTAGTGCAGCCGCGCGGGCGGCGAGAGGATTTCCAGGTCCTTGGTGTAGATGACGCTGTTGGTCAGGATGAACGTCCCCTTCGCCTCCTTCGCGCGGCTGCTGCCGAGGTCCTTGTTGATGGCGTTGAGCACCGGGGAGAACAATCCGAAGATGGGAATTTCCCAGAGCAGGCCGTCTTCGAGCCGCACCTCGCCGAAGCCCTGCCAGCCCTGCCAGTCCGCCGTGTTCGCGTTCGTCACCGTCACCGCGCCGGCGACGGTGCCCTCCAGCTTGTTGCTCTTGCCGCTCAGGTCCGCGATGAAGCCGGGCAGGCTGGCGTTGGTGAACTGCAGCGCAAAGTTGAAGTCCGCGCTCCGCACCGGCGCGAGGTCGAAGCCGAGGTTCCCGTGCAGTCCGCCGCCGTGGAACGCGCCCGCGAGGTTCGAGATGCCCACCGTGTTCGTGACCCAGTGGACCTGCGCGGTGACCTGCGGCAAATGGAAGAACGACCAGCGGAACGGTCCGCCGGCGATGTCGAAATGCAGGTCGGTGCGCTCCGCGTCGCGGAAGGGAATCGAGCCGTGGACGCGCACGGTCGGCGCGTTGCTGAACTGGTAGGGCAGCACCGCCTTCGCCGTCTGGGGGCCGATGATGCGCGTGAAGGCGTAGGGGTCGAAGGTGCTGTGGGCGTTCGTGACCCAGAGGCGCTGGCGCCGCGCGTCAATGCGCACGTCGGGCGCGGTGATGACTCCGTCGCCGCGGCGGGCGCGCACGTCGGAGATGGCGAACAGCTCGTTGGTGAAGCCGACCGAGCCGGTGAACTCGTCCACCGGCTCGCCGCGCAGCACGCAGTTCGTCACCGCCACGGTCGCGCGGAAACCACTTTCCGCGCGCGCCCGCCAGCGGCCCCAGATCTCGCCCTCGATGACGGGCGGCACGGTGAAGGTGAAGTTGGTGAGGATGCGCTTCTCCTCGGGCCGCTCCAGCAGCGGTTCGATGGCCTGGGGAAAGACGTTGGCGCGCCCCGCCCAGTGATACTGGCGCGTGCGCGGGTTGACGGTGTAGGCGAGCCGGACTTCGCCCTCGGGACGGCGCGCCCAGAGGTTGGGGAGACGCAGCACGCCATTTGTCAGCGTCAGGTCGGTGTTCGCTTCGAGATAGGTCGCGTTGCGATACGCGCCGCCGGGGCTGTCCACATGGGCCGCGAGGGAAACGGAGCTGCCGACGGCCTTCCAGTCGGGGGCGCGGTTTGTCCACGCGGGCAATTCCACCGCGACCGTCGCAGTGGCTCTGGGCAGGGCGTTGAAGGTGAACCGCGACAGCTCGCGCTGCGTGTTCGTGTGCAGCAGATGTTGGATGCGATACACGTCGAAGTCGAAGCCGCCCGCCGCGGCAGCGCGCCGGGTGGCCACGTCGAGGCGCGCGTGGGCATCGAGCGCGCCGCCGTAAAGCTCGGCGTGGAGGTTGGTGAGGCTCAGGTGCGGTGCCCGCCAATGTGCGGTGAGGCTGAACCTGCCGAGTTCAATCGCCTTCAAATCCGACTTCACACCGTCGAGCACGACGGAGGTTTCCACCTGCCAAGGCGCGAGGTTCGTCCAGAAGCCCCACTCGGTTGGAGCGCCGGTTTCCAAACCGGCCTTGGTCGTCCCCTCCACGCGCAATGCCGGTTTGGAAACCGGCGCTCCGACGCGCGTCGCTTTCGCGGACACGCGGGCCTGTTTCGCTTCGCCCCACCTGGTCTTGGGCGCGGTGAGCTGCGCCTCCGCATCAGCCGCCAGCAACCGCTTGCGCGCGGGAGCGAAGGTCGCGTTGGCGGAGAGGCGTCCGTCCGCAAGCTGCGCCCACTCTGACTTCAGCGCGGTCGTGCTCAGGGTGAGGCTGGCGCGCAGTTCGTCCGGCGCAAGCGGGCGCGGCGCGGTCTGGCCGGTGAGCCGGAAGGTGGCCGCCTCGGCCCACTTCGACTTGCTGTCGCGCAGGGTGACTTCCCACGCGGCGTCCCAGTCGTTGGTGCGCGCGGACTGGCGGTTCAGCCGCGCGGTGAGCAGCAGGCGTCCGGCGCTGGCGTTGAAGTTGGTGGCGCGCACGCGGTCGGCTTCGAGGCGGAAGTCCGCGCCGGCCGCGCCGTTGGTGCCGGGCGGCTGGAGGAGGCGCGCGGTGAAGCGGGCGTTGCGCCCGCCGCCCCAGGGCGTGCGCACGTCTAGCGCCTTCACCTTCAAGTCAGCCTGGAGGCCGCGTTCCTGCTTCGCGTCGGCGCGGAGGGCCAGCTCGATTTCCGGCGGCGCGGCGAACTGCACGCGGGCCAGTTCGGTGAGCACGCGGTGGAGGATTTCCTCCGCGCCCGGCCTGGGGGGCTTGGCGCCCGGCGTGGCCGGCGTTTCTTTTTTTCCCGGGCGTTTGCGCAGGGCGGCGGCATTGGTCACGACGGCGCTGACCTTCATCTGGATGCCCTGCACGGTGGCGGTGAGCTGCGGGAGTTCCCATACGTCGCCGGGCAGGAAGTTCAGCGCGGTGGAGAGGTTGGTGACGGTGAGCGTGCGGGGCGGGAGATTGGTGGGCGCAACCGTCCATGTCAGCTCGCCCTGCCGGAGCGCGACGCCGGTGACGATGAACTCGAAGCGCCGGAGCGCGTCGTGGTCGAGCCGCACCTCGGCCTCGGCGGCGGCGAAGTGCGGGCCGGTGGCGTCGCCGGACTTCGCCACGGAGATGCCCTCGGCCACCAGGCCGCGAAACCACTGCCAGCGGAGGCGTTGGAATTCGAGGTTGAACCCGCGCGCCTTCAACTCGGCGAGCACGGGGCGCTTCACGAAGTCCGGCACGCCGCGCTGGTTGAACCAGAGGAACGCGACCAGCGCCGCGAGCACGAGCAGCCAGGCCACGATGCGCACGCAGCGGAAGCCGACGCGGCAGACGCGCCAGAAGGTCCAGCGTCTGGGATTGGGCTTGGCTTCAGACACAGGGCTGACTGAGTTCACCGGCCCCGCGTTTGGGGCCGGCGCTGCGATGCGGCCTCACTTCGGCGGGCCGAGGTATTGGACGACGTAGTCGTAGTAGAGCGGGCGCGAGAACTCGAAGATGATCGGCTGGCCGCTGCGCGGGTCGGTGACTGCGGCCCAGGCGTTCCGTCCGCGCGGCACGAAGCCGAAGGCCACGGTGTTGGTCCGGGCCGGCGGGCCGGCCAGCTCGATGCGCACGCGGTGGCTGGACTCCCCGATGCCCCGGACGGGCAGTCCGTCCGCGCCCAGGTGGGTCCATTGTTCCGCGCGCAGGCGGCCGAGCCGGAACATGGTTTCCTCCAGCGCCACATTCCGCAGCGGATCCAGGGCCTCGACACCTTCCGTCCATTGGCCGTTGGCGGCGCGCGTGAGCCGGCGGCTCCGGCCGTCAAACTCCACCGTCACGGCGGCCACCTGGTTCGTGGCGAAGTTCCAGACCGCGCGGTCCTGAATCTGGAAGAGCGACCACGCGAGGCGCTCCACGTCGCCGCGCGCGACGACATAGACCGAGTTCTCGTCGAGCCGGCGGGCGAACTGGCGGTCCACCGGGCCGCTGCCAAACTCCAGCCGCGCCACCAGCTTGTTCGTGGGGCCGCCGAGGCTGTTCGTCGTGGACTTGAGCAGGCTCAGGGAGCGTCCGGCGGGCGCGAGGCCGTAGGGCGCGTAGTCGGTGACCACGTCCTTCGCCAACTCCACCGCCTCCAGCGTCACGAGGTTGGCCAGGAAGTTCGCCATGAGCTGCGGGTCGGTGACGGTCTGAAACTTGTCATCGGCCACCCAGACCAGGTTCGTGGCGGAGTTGGTTTGCAGCCGGAGCGTGAAGGTCTCCTTGCCGCGCACCTCGATGAGGTCCACGGCGTCCGCCGGCAACGCGTCCAGCAGCCGGTGCTCGGTGAACTCCCAGACGGGGGCGCGCAACCCCTCCAGCCGGTCGCGGGCCACAAGCACCACGTTGGTGGTGGCGGGCGTGCGGGCGAAGACGAGGTCGGGCTGGTTGGTCGGGCTTTTGCCGAACTGCACGACGAGCGTGTCATTCGTGCCGGAGCCGAAGGCCAGCTCCGCCTCGGGCGCTTGCAGGCCGAAGGGTTCCAGGTCCGCCTTGGGGTCGTCCGTGACGAAGCGCTGGACGGGCCATTGCTGCAAGTCGCGCAGCAGTTGCTCGATGAGCAGGGTGTTGCCGCGCTTGTCGGGGGCCGGCTGCGTGATGCGCCAGAGCTGGTTGGTCGCGTCCCGCTGGAGCAGCAGGTCGCGCGGGCCGGTGCGCATGCGCAGGCGGTCGAACTTCACGCCGGCCAGCGAGAGCAGGCGGCGGTCGCGCCAGTCGTCCACCGACTTGGGCAGCAGCGCCAGCAGGTTCGCGTCGGTGACGGCGATGTGCGCGGTGCCGGCGACCTGCACGTAGAGCTGCTGGTTCACCGGCGTGCGCGAGCCGATGCGCAGCTCGACCGGCGCGCCGCCCTGCAGGAACAGCACCGTGGCCTGGGGCGGCGCGAGGCCGAAGTCGGCGGGGGACTTCGCCAGCGGCGCGCCGATGAGCAACTGCGGCTTCATGCGGGAGCAGACGTCGAGCAGCGCGTTCAGCGCCAGGTCGTTCCCCGGGTAGGCCAGGGGCGCGGTGAGCCGCCATTGCCCGGCGACGCGCTCGGCGCGGAAGGTGGCGTTGGAGCGGGTGAACTCGATCCGCGTCACGCTGGTGGGGCGCAGTTGCGGGACGAGCGATTCGGCCGCCGGCAGGGGGGCGGGCGCGCCCGCCCGGCGCAGCTCCGTCACCACGATGAACGCGAAGAGCGCCAGGGCGAGGCCGACCAGCCATTTTGTCTGGGAGGAGTTCACATCAAGATTGGCGGCGGAACCAGACCAGCAGGCCGAAGGCGAGGATGCCGCCCGGCACGCCCGCGAGGAGAATCCACCGCACGGACCGCGCCTGCGCATCGCTCATGCTGAAGACCAGCTCGCGCACCGGCTGCGGGGCGAGGCCGACCAGCCGGGGCCGGTCCACGAGCCAGTTGATCGCGTTGGCGATGAAGTCGCGGTTGATGGAGTAGTCAATCACCCGGTTGTCGAGAAAGTCCGAGTCGCCGACCACGACCATGCGCGTGGAGCCGCCCTCGACGCTTTTCAAGCCGCCGCGCTCCACGGCCACGGCCACGGGGATGGCCCCGCGCCGGTCGCGGCGCGGGTCGAAGCGCGCGCCGCGGCCGTAGTCGGCGATGGCCTCGCCCACGGGGGAGGTGCTCACCAGCATGCGCACCTGCGGGGCGTCGGAGCCCTGGCCCTGGCCGCCGGGCCGGGGAGTGACGGAGCGGGCGCGCGGCAGGATCAGGCCGTTCTGGGTGATGCCGAAGGGGCGGACGATTTCGTGGTCGCCAAAAGTCTTGAGGGTCAGGTGGCTGTCGGTGCGGTCTCCGGCGGCATCGCGGACGATGTCGTCGCGCAGTTCCACGCCCCACTGGCCGAGCAGCTCCTCCAGCCCGTGGTTGCCGGCCACCGGGAGGAGGAACAGCGCGCGGCCACCGCGATTGAGGTAGCGGTTGAGCTTCTCGATTTCGTTGGGATGCACCGGCGTCACCGGCCCGGCCACGATGAGCAGGCTGCAATCGGCGGGCACCTCGTTGGTGCCGGTGAGCGGCAGGAGGGAGGCACCCATGTTGTTGTCGCGCAGCAGCAGGATGAGCTTGCCGTAGCCGGCGGAGGTGCTGGCGGTCTCGGGGTCGTGCTCCTTGTGGCCCACGAGGTAGTAGGCGTGGAGCGGCCGGCTCTCGATGAGCGTGAGGATGGCGGAGGTGAAGTGGGATTCGCCGGTGAAGGACTTGCGCTTCACCGACTGGCTCTTGCCGGCCAGCAACTGGCTGGTGTCGTATTCGGACAGCTCGCCCTGCCGCACGACGCGGTGCCGGCCATTCAGCTCAAAGATGACGACGTCCTTCACGTTGGGGCCGAGTTTGGCGGCGGCCTTGACCTGCGCGGCCCGGGCCGGCTCGGTGAGGTAGTTGACCCCGGTGACCTTCACGCGCGGGCTGGCGTGCTCGTATTGCCGGAGCAACTGGAGGATGTGCGTGTAGAGCGCCTCGTCGGGGTCGAAGAAGACCGTCACGTTCAGGTTGTTGGTCAGCGCGCCGAGCACCTGGAGCGAGACGGGTGCCAGGGGGGGCACGCGGTCCTCGGAGAGCGCGACGCGGCGGTGGTGCCGGGCGGCAATGAAATTCACCATCACGACGATGGCGAGGAAGGCCAGGATGCCGACGAGCACGCCGAAGCCGGTGCCGAACCGGCGGGCGGCGGAGAAGCTGGGCGGGGCGGGATCGAGGTCGTCAGGCATGCGTGGGGAAGCTCCAAGCTCCAAGCTCCAAATCCCAAAGAAGCTCCAGGCTCCAAATCCTAAACGCTCTCGGCCAGACATCTCCCCGTTGGAGCTTGGAGCTTGGGATTTCGTTGGAGCTTGGAGCTTGGGATTTGGTCATTTCAGATTTCATTTCCATCTCCGGCTCTCCACCACCTTCAACGTGAGGAAGAGGAACAGCGCGGTCAGGCTCAGGTAGAAGACCACCTGCCGCGTGTCCACGATGCCGCGCGTGAAGTCCCGCATGTGCTCGATCATCGAGACGTGCGCGAGCACGGCGGACTGCCAGCCGGGCCGCGTCGGCAGGATGAACGTCAGGTAGCCGACGAGAAACAGGCCCAGCCCGAGGACGAAGGCGTTCATCGCGGCGATGATCTGGTTGCGCGTGAGCGACGAGGCGAAGCAGCCCAGCGAGATGTAGAGCGCGCCGAAGAGGAAGATGCCGATGAAGGTGCCGCCCAGCGCGCCGGCATCCACCTGCGTGAGGTCCACGGAGAAGCGCTTGAGCAGGAGCGGGTAGGCCAGCAGCGGCAGCCAGGCGGACATGAAGAACAGGAGCGCGCCGGTGAACTTGGCGAGCACCACCTGCAGGTCGCCCACCGGGGCGGTCATGAGCGTCTCGTAGGTGCCGGAGAACTTTTCCAGCGCGAAGGTGCGCATGGTGATGATGGGCGGGGCCAGCAGCATCACGAGCCAGAACAGCCCGTTGTTGTAGAACGCCTCCGTGACCGGCACGTCGAAGGGCTTGTTGTCCAGCGCCCGCGTCACGATGACGAAGCTCAGGCCCAGCAGGAACTGCACGGCGGCGACGATCACATAGCCGATGAGCGAGACGTAGCAGCTCCCGAGTTCGCGCCGGACGAGGGTGAGGAAGGGCTGCATGGCTATAAGCTCCAGGCTCCAAGTTCCAAATCCCAAAGAAGCTCCAAGTTCCAAATCCCAAGGAAGCCCGCCGCACCGCGCAATTGGAGCTTGGAGCTTGGAGCTTCTTTGGAACTTGGAGCTTGGGATTTGGTCATTTCAGCCCTCCTCCTGCTCCTTCTTCGTGACATGCACGAAGATGTCCTCGAGCGAATGCCGCGCGCGGGTCAGCTCGCGGAGCGGCCAGCCCCGCGATTTGGCAAGCTCGTAAATCTTGGGCCGCAAATCCACCCCGGCGCGGGGCGAGAGCGCGCAGCGGTGGAAGCTCCCCTCGGCGGCGGAGATGTCGAAATGCTCCACCTCGGCCATGTGCTCCCACGCCTCGCGCAGGTCCGGCACGGGCGCGGCCAGCTCGGCGATGACCTGCTGGCCCGCGCTCATCTTGCGCTGAAGTTCGTCCAGCGTGCCGCTCTCCCGGATGGCCCCCTGGTGAATGATGATGACGCGCGTGCAGGTCAGCTCCACCTCGGGCAGCAGGTGCGACGAGATGAAGACCGTGCGGTCCTTGCTCACATCCTTGATGAGCTGGCGCACGGCGCGCGTGAGGTGCGCGTCGAGGTTCTTGGTCGGCTCGTCGAGGATGATGAGTTCCGGCTCATGCACGAGCGCGTCCGCCAGGCCCACGCGCTGCCGGTAGCCGCCGGAGAGCGTGCCGATGACCTTGTTCGCCACGTCGCCCAGGCCGCACTGCTCGGTGACGATGTCCACGCGCTCGCGGCTGCGGGCGACGCTCAGGCCCTTGAGCCGCGCGCGGAACTTGAGGTATTCGCGCACGCGCATTTCGAGATGCAGCGGGTTGCCCTCCGGCATGTAACCAATGCGCCGGCGCACCTCGTCCGCCTGCGTGAAGACATCGAAGCCCGCCACGCGCGCCGTGCCGGAGGTCGCCGGCATGAAGCACGACAACATCCGCATCGTGGTCGTCTTGCCCGCGCCGTTCTGGCCGAGGAAGCCGACGATCTCCCCGCGCTTCACGGTGAAGGTCAGGTCGCGCACCGCCGCGCGCCCGCCGTAGCGCTTGGTGAGGTTCTCGACCTCGATCATCGGCGTGGCGGGGGCGCTCATGCGACGGCTCCCTCCGCCTTTACGAGCCGGCTGGCGCGTTCGACCTTCGCGATGCGCAGCGCGAAGTCCGCATACCAGACCTCGCGGCCCAGCCGCTGCGCGACTTGATGCTCGGCGTGCTGCTTCCAGTCCGCGATGGCGCGCTCGCTGTCCCAATACGAAACCGTGATGCCCGCGCCGTCGGTGCCACGCACGCTTTCCACGCCGAGGAAGCCGGGCTGCCGCGCCGCAAGCTCAACCATCCGCTCTGCCATCGCCCCGTAACCGCGTTCGCCAGCAGTGCGCGCGCTGGTGAAAATCACCGCGTAGTAAGGCGGCTCCGGCGTGGCGGCGATGGACGGGGCGCTCATTTCAGTTTCACCGGCACGCTGCCCTCGCGGAAGCCGCCGAAGCTGCCGCGCCTGGGCGGCGCGATGACGTTGAGCCGCACGGTGTCGTCCGCCCGTCGGGCGTGCAGCGCCCGCCCCAGCTCCACGAGGTCGCGCGCGGGCTGATTGTCCACGCCGCGCACGACAAAATACTTCTCCAATCGCGCTTCGGCGGCGGGCGAGTCCTTGTCCACGTCCACGACCACGAAGCCGCCGTAGAAGGGAAAGCCCATGTTCGCCGCCAGCTCGCGCGTCAGCTCCTGCACCTGGAGGCCGAGCCGCTGCCGGACCAGTTCCGCGTTGAAGAAATCGCGCTCCGGCGTGAGCCGCACGGACAAGGTCTGCTGCGCGCCCGCGCGGCGAATCAGCAGCGACACCGGCTTGTCCGCGCCGGCGGCGTTCAGCTCGCGCATGAACTCGATGAAGTTGCGCGGCGTCTTGCCGGCGACTTGGAGGATGGTGTCGCCCACGCGCAATCCGCCCTTGTCCGCCGGGCTGGCGGCCTCGACGGCGGTGACCTCGAGCAGGCTCGCGCCGGAGCGCACGCGCGCGCCGAACCACAGCGCCTTCGTCCCTTCCGGCGTGAAGTAACGCGAGAGCGACTCGTTCACGCGCTTGATGGGGATGGCGAAGCCGATGCCCTGCCCCTCGCGGAAGACGGCGACGTTCAGGCCGATCAACTCGCCGCGCAGGTTGATGAGCGGGCCGCCGGAGTTGCCGGGATTGATGGCGGCGTCGGTCTGGAGCCAGTCCGCCACGTCGAGCGGGCTGTCCTCGCGCGCGGGCCGGCGGGACTTGGAGCTGAGGATGCCCTTGCTGACGGAGCCGCCCAGGCCGAAGGGATTGCCGAGGGTGATGACCGTCTCGCCGAGCAGGAGATCGTCGTCCGCCGCAAAGCGAACCGGCGTGAACTTCTCGCCGTCCTTGGCCTTCATCTTGAGCAGCGCCACATCCGTCTTCGTGGTGCCGGTGACGCGTTCGGCCTCGATCTCGCGGCCGTCCATGAGCTTGATCCAGATGCGGCTGGCGCCCTTGACGACGTGCTCGTTGGTCAGCACGTAGCCGCTCTCGTCCATGATGACGCCCGACCCGACGCTGGCCGGGACTTCCTCCAGTTGCGGGCGCACGCGGTAGCCGAAGAACTCGGCCCGCCAGCGGAAGAACGGGTCCGTGCTGTCCACGACGGTCGTGGTGGCGATGTTGACGACGCTGGGCATGGCGCGCTCGACGGCGGTGACGGCGGCGTCGCGGCGCACGTCGGCGGTCTGGGCACGCGCGGCGAGCAGCAACGCGGCGGTCGCCAGCAGCGCGAAGCCCGCCGCGCGGCGGCGGCGCGCATCGGACGATGGCTGGATGCGATTCATGCCCACACTGACAATGCCGCCTCCGGCCCGTTCAAGCGACTGGCGCGGCGGGGAAAGTGTTGCCGGACACGCGCGCATAAAGCAACCGGAAGGTGCCTTGGCCGGGATGAGGTTGAGCGCGTCAGACTGGAGCCGGACGAATGCTTCCCCGTCGCCGGCGGGAAAGGCGGGCGTTGGCGGCGGCTGTCAGCCCGCTTGACCCCCCTGCCGGGACTTGCGACAACATCCGCATGAAGCCGATGCCGTTCGTCCTCGCGGGCCTGTGCGCCTCGATCTGGTCCGCCCCGGCCGCCGATGCCACGCTGCACTCGTTCAAGAAGCAGCAGCTCGACGAACATTACTGGTCCGAGGGCGCGATGCTCGGGGACTTGAACAAGGACGGGAAGCCCGATGCCATCTCCGGGCCGTATTGGTGGGAAGGGCCGGCCTTCACGAAGCGCCACGAGATTTACCCGGCCACGCGCACGACGAAGACCAAGAACCTCAAGGGCGCGGAGGTCGAGTTCCCCGGCTTCGAGGGCAACTTTGGCAGCCGCAACGCCTACTCGACGGACAACTTCTTCGCGTTCGTCCACGACCTCAACGGCGACGGCTGGAATGACGTGCTCACCTACGGCCTGCCCAACACGCCGGCCTATCTCTATCTCAATCCCAAGGGCAAGGAGCAGCACTGGGAGCGCTCCACGGTGCTCGACCATGTGGACAATGAGTCGCCGACGTTCACGGACCTCACGGGCGACGGGAAGCCGGAGATTGTCTGCAACTACGAAGGCAACTACGGCTACGCCTCGCCGGATTGGAGCAACCCGACGGCGAAGTGGAAGTTCACGCCCATCACGGCGGGCGGGAAATGGCAGCGCTTCACCCACGGCCTCGGCGTCGGCGACGTGAACGGCGACGGGAAGCTGGACCTCCTCTGCAAGGACGGCTGGTTCGAGCAGCCCAAGTCGCTCGCGGGCGATCCGGCATGGAAGCACCACAAGACCAACTTCGCTCCCGCCGCCGCGCAGCTTTACGCCTACGACGTGAACGGCGACGGCCGCGCGGATGTCATCACCGCGCTCGCCGCGCACGGCTACGGCCTCGCGTGGCACGAGCAGCTCGCGGAGAAGGACGCCGCCGGCTCGCCCAAGTGGCGCTCGCACGTCTTCATGCACAAGGCCGCCGGGGAAAACCGCTACGGCGTCCGCTTCCCCGAGCTGCACGCGGTCGAGCTGTTCGACGTGGATGGCGACGGGCTGAAGGACATCATCACCGGCAACTGCTACTGGGCGCACGGGCCGGCGGTCGCGCCCGGCGCGGGCGAGGAGGGCGTGCTCTACTGGTTCAAGCTGGTGCGCCGCGCCGACAAGTCCGTGGACTGGGTGCCGCACCTCATTGACACCGCGTCCGGCGTGGGCCGGCAGATTGGCGTCGGCGACGTGAACGGCGACGGCAAGCGCGACCTCATCATCGGCAACAAGATGGGCACCTTCGTCTTCACGCACGAGGCGAAGGCGGTTTCCGCCGACGCCTTCGCCAAGGCGCAGCCGCCGGTGAAGTTCCCCGCGTTCACCGACCAGGCGATGGAGAAGATGAGCATCATCGTCCACACCACACGCCCCAGCGGCGCTCCCCCCGTGGTGCAGCCAGGGACGAAGGCCAAGGCCGTGCAGGTCGCCGCGAACGCCCCGGTGAATCCCCCGCTCCCCGGCGGCGGCGTGCTGCCCGTCGGCGCGGACGGCAAACCGCTCAACACCGACTTCGAGACCGGCGAGCTGCGCAACTGGACCGCGACGGGCGAGGCCTGGAAGGGCCAGCCGGTCAAAGGCCCCATCAGCCAGACGCGCCAGTTCGGCGAGGGGAAGGTCGCGAACCACATCGGCAGCTACTGGCTCGGCGGCTACGAGAAGCTGGCGGACAAGCCCACGGGCACGCTCACCAGCGCGCCCTTCAAGGTCACGCAGCCTTGGGCCGCGTTCGTCCTCGGCGGCGGCAGCCATCCCGAGACGCGCGTCGAACTGGTGGCGAAGGACGGCGGCAAAGTCTTCTTCACCGCGCGCGGGCGGAACTCGGAGACGATGACGCCGGTCGTCGTGGATTTGGCCGCGCAGAAGGACAAGGAGATCTTCATCCGCATCGTGGACGAGCACACCGGCGGCTGGGGCCATGTGAACTTCGACGACTTCAAGCTCTACAAGGACAAGCCGGCGTTTGCCCAGGTGGCGGCCAAGGCCGCGCCCAAAGGCCCGCCGCCCGGCCCGCAGGACGAGGTGAAGTTCAACGGCCTTACGCCCGAGGAATCCGTGAAGGCCATGACGCTGCCGCCGGGCTTCAAGGTCACGGTCTTCGCCGCCGAGCCGGACGTGAAGCAGCCCATCGCCATGTGCATTGATGACCGCGGGCGCATCTGGGTCATCGAGAATTACACCTATCCCATCCGCAAGCCGGGCGAGCAGGGCGACGACCGCATCGTGGTCTTCGAGGACACGGACGGCGACGGCCGGCACGACAAGCGCACGGTTTTCATCGAGGGGCTGAACCTCGCGTCCGGCATCGAGTGGGGCTTCGGCGGCGTGTTTGTCGGGGCCGCGCCGTGGCTGCTGCACATTCCCGTGAAGGAAACGGCGGCCGGCCCGCAGCCCGCCGGCGAGCCGAAGAAATTGCTCGAAGGCTTCGCGTGGCACGACACGCACGAGATGCTCAACACCTTCACCTGGGGGCCGGACGGCTGGCTCTACGGCTGCCACGGCGTCTTCACGCACTCGCACGTCAAGGTCGCCGGCGCACCGGACAGCGAGCGGCAGTTCATCAACGCCGGCGTGTGGCGCTACCAGCCGGTGAAGAAACGCTTCGAGGTCTTCGCCGAAGGCTCCAGCAACCCGTGGGGCATTGACTTCAACGAATACGGCCACTGCTTCATCGAGGCGTGCGTCATCCCGCACCTGTTCCACATGATTCAGGGCGGGCGCTACCATCGCCAGGCCGGCCAGCACTACGCGCCGACCATCGAGGAGGCCCGGCGCGTCGCGGCGAATTACTTCGACCAAAACTTCTCCCCGCAGCAGGGCCAGCCGGAGAATTCCTACACCTTCAAGGACGCGAAGGTGCAGCCCATCAATCCCTTCATCTACGACGACATCAAGACGATTGCCGACCACCGCCACTATCTCGGCGCGACGCCCCACAGCGGCAACGCGCGTTCCGACTCCGCTGGCGGCGGCCATGCGCACGCGGGCCTCATGTGCTACCTCGGCGGGAGCTGGCCCAAGGAGTATCACGGCAAGCTCTTCATCGGGAACATCCACGGCCAGCGCCTGAACGTGGACAGCCCCGAGCGCAAGGGCAGCGGCTACGTGGGCAAACACGCGCCCGACTTCCTGAACTTCAACGACCGCGCCTCGCAGACGCTCAACCAGATGATTGACCAGGACGGCAACGTCTTCGTGATTGACTGGTATGACCGCCAGCAATGCCACAACCAGCGCGACCCGAACGTGCATGACCGCAGCAACGGGCGGATTTACAAAATCAGCTACGGCGACAAGAAGGAGCGTCGCCTTGTCGGAACCGGAGCTTCGATTACCGATGAATCTCTAGTCGCAGCACTGGACGACAAGAACGAATGGCTTGCGCGCCATGCTCAAAGAATGCTTCAGGAGAGAGCGCCGAATCGGGAACTCAGCCGAGAACTGGCCTTCGTGGTTCGCGCTCCGCTTGAGCTTGATGGCAAACGCGCTGGCAAGCCCTACTTCAACAAGGAGTTCGTGCGCGACCCGGAGAGCCCGGAAGTGAAACTGCGGCACCTGTGGACGTGTCACGTTGCAGGACTCTTAAGGGAGAGCGACTTTTTCACATTACTGGAGGACAAGTCCGACCTCGTGCGCGCGTGGTCTATCCAACTGCTTTGCGAAGACAAGAAGCCCAGTGATGCCGCCCTAGCCGCGCTTGTTCTGTATGCGAAGCATGACCCCTCGCCCGTCGTGCGCCTCTACCTCGCCAGCGCCTGCCAGCGGCTGACCGTCGCGCAGCGCGCGCCCATCATCGAGGCGCTCCTCGCCCACGCCGAGGACGCGGACGACCACAACCTCCCGCTGATGTATTGGTATGCCACCGAGCCGCTCGTCGCCGCCGACCCCGCCAAAGGCGCGCTCCTGCTGGCCAAGGCCAAAATCCCCGTGGTCCGCGAATACATCACCCGCCGCCTGACCGCGAAGTGATTCGGAGTGCGCCGGCAGAGCGCAGCGGCGACGGCGCTTTCGCACGCACCAGCCGGCCACCTGCACCCGCATCCCTTCCGCGCGGACAAAAGCGGCGTCGCGCTCCGCTTGCCACCGCACCGCTTCAGCCCGACTTCCGAAGTTGACGGCTGCTGTCCGCAAGTGGGCAGGCTTCCAGCCTGTCCCACTATGCCGACTGCTTCGGAGTTCGGGTTCAAGACGAGCCAGATACGCCGGCGACCCGCCGGGTCCGGCCGCCTCTGAAATGCAAAGCGCGGGAGGCTGTGACCAGCCTCCCGCGCGCGAGAATTCCAATGCGATTAGTAGCGGTCGCTGCGCTCCCGGCGGTCGCCGCCGCGGTCGCCACGATAGCCGCCGCCACCGCCACCGCCCCGGTAGCCGCCGCCGCCACCGCCACCACCGCCCCGATAGCCACCACCACCGCCGCCGGGCCGCTCTTCACGCGGGCGGGCGACATTCACGGTGAGGTCGCGCCCACCGAGGTTCTTGCCGTGCATGCCCTGGATGGCCTTCTCGGCCTCCTCGGCGGACGACATGGTGACGAAGGCGAAGCCACGGGACTTGCCGGTCATGCGGTCGAGCATGAGGTTGACTTCCATGACCGTGCCGAACGCGGCGAAGGCGTCCTGCAGGTCGTTCTCGGTCGTGGCGAACGCGAGGTTGCCGACGAACAGTTTGTTGTTCATTGATGATTTGCTCCTGTCGCTCCTACTGCTCCGACTGTTCCCGACCACCGGGTTTCAAATCATCACTGAACCACGTTCACCTGACGATTCACCAAATCCTGCAACCGGCGCGACCGAATGCGGAAGCCTGTATGGGGAAAACCCCGGCGTTTGGCAACTGCTTATTTGCCCCATTACCAGCGGGGAATCCGCGGCTGCCGGGCCGCGGGGAAAAGCTACTTGGGCAGCCACTTTTCCCAGTTCTTCGCATAGGCGTCCACGTTTGCCTTGGTCACGGCGATGAGCGGGGTCACGTCCAGCGGGGAGGCGGGGTTCTTTTTCAGGTGCAGCTTGTTGACGAGGTGCTGCACGGCGCGCTGGCCGTAGCCATAGACATCCTGCGCGAGGAGCATCTCCACATGGCCGCTGCGGACGTAGGCGAGCTGCGGCGGGAGGGCGTCCACGGAGACGCACTTCACGGAGCCGGCGGGCCACTTGAGCGCGCTGTCCGTGAAGAGCGGCCAGCCGCCGAGCAAACCCCAGCCGGTGATGTCAGGGTTCGACTGCTGCACCTGCTCGATCTTCGCGACGGCGTCCTGCGGCGTCTCCTTGTGATAGTAGATGTCGAGCACCTTGATGCCGGGCGAGCGCCTGGCCCCCGCGCGGAAGCCGGCGGCGCGCTGCTGGAGGTTCTGCGCGTTGGGATTGCCGTCAATCGCGGCGACGGTGCCCTTGCCGCCCATCAGCTTCGCCAGCTCGACGAAGGTCCGCTCGCCGCACTGAAAGTCATCAATGCCGATGCTCACGAAGCGCCGGCTCGCGGGCGCGTCGCCGGAGAAGGTCACCACGGGCACGCCCTGGCGGTCGGCCTTGTTGATGGCGTCGGTGAGCTTGTTCGCGTCCGAGCAGGAGATGATGACGCCGTCGGTGCCGGCAAGCAGGAGCTGCTCGATGAACTCGGCCTGGCGCTGGGCGTCCTCCTCGTTGGGCGTGCGCCAGTCAATTTTGATTTTGATGCCGTGCCTGGCGCTGAGTTCCTTGGCCATGTCCTCGGCCCCGGCGCGGGCGGCGAGGAAGAACATGTTGCCCTGCGACTTGGCAATCATGCCGAAGGAATAGCTTTTCTGCGCGTGGGCGAGCCAGGGCGAGAGCGCGGCGAGCAGGGCAAGCGCGCGGAGAGCGGAATGCAGAACGGCTTTCATGGGCGCGGAGCGTAACGGGCCGGCAGGTGAGGGGCGATAAAAAGTTGCAGCCGGACACCGAGGAATAGCCGACCGGCGGAGTCCGTCACCCGACCCCCGTGCATCTTCATACGGGCTGTTCTCGGCACGCTCTCACCGGTTCTGCTCGCGGAAGCGGCCCGGGGGTGTGCCGACTTCGCGGCGGAAGACGACGCTGAGGTATTCGGTGTGGGCAAAGCCGGTGCGCTCCGCGATGGCCTCGAGGGTCAGGTCGGTTTCCATGAGGAGCTGCTTCACGCGCTGGAGCTGGACGCGGAGGATTTCCTCGTGCGGCGTGCGCCCGAGCAGCTTGCGGAAGCGCGCCTCCAGCAGCCGGCGCGACTGGGGCACGGCGCGGAGCACGTTCTGCACGTTGATGCCGTCGCAGGCGCGCTCGCGGATGAAGCGCACCGCGCGCGAGACGTGCTGGTCCTCGATGGCCAGCACGTCCGTGGACTGGCGCGTGGCCACGCCCAGCGGAGGAATGAGGTGCGTTTCGCCGCGCGATTTGCCGCCGCCCATCAAGGTGTCGAGCAGGGCGGCGGCCTCGTAGCCGGTGCGGCGCGGGTTCGGGATGACGCTGGAGAGCGGCGGGTGCGCCAGTTCGCAGAGCAGCTCGTCGTTGTCCACGGCCACGACGGCCACCTCGTCGGGCGCGGGCGTGTCGAGCCGGCGGCAGGCGTCGAGCACCTGCACGCCGCGCAGGTCGTAGCAGGCCATGACGCCGACGGGCTTGGGCAGCCGGCGAATCCAGCGGGCGATTTCCTCGATCTCGTCGCCGTCGGCGGAGGGCCGTTCCTCGGGGTTGTAGGAAAAACAGGTGCCCCCCTCGGCGCGGACGGCGCGCTCGAAGTGCTCCTGCCGCCAGTTCGACCAGTTGAACCGCGGATCGCCGCAGTAGGCGAAGTTGCGGAAGCCGCGCTCGCGCAGGTGCTCGAAGGCCGCCTGCGCAATGGCCGCGTCGTCCGTCTCAAACCACGGCAGCGACGGCACGAGCCGCGCGGCGCTCATGTCCACGATGGGCAGCCGCACCTTGCGCAGCACGCGGGCGATGGCGGGGTTCTCAATGCGGGCGATGATGCCGTCGCCATCCCAACTGGCGAGCCAGGCGGGCGGGCGGTCTCCGCGCGTGTGCTCGGCGAGGAAGAGCGACCAGGGCCGGTGCTCGCGCTGGTAGGCCACGACGCCCTGGAGCAGGCCGCGTGCGTAGGCGTTCGAGGTCTCGATGAGCAGGGCGACCTTGCGCACGGGCGGCGGCTTGGCGGGCGCGGCAGTGGACACGCCCCTCAGTTACCATGCCGGGAGGCGGGAGCCAGCTAAAACTCCCAGCGCGGGGCCTGGCCGGCGGCGCCGTTGCCGAAGGCGCTGGTCATCTCCGCGTGCTTGCGCCAGCCCGCGTGCCCGTCGAGGAAGGCGATGTTGCCGCCCGCCGGGCGGACGCTGTTCAGGTGCGCGGTGCGGTTGATGAGGGTGCCTTGCACCCGGGCGTAGCTTCCGCCCTGCGACATGGTGGCGTCCACGATGATCTCCTGGGTGACCGGTGTCTTGGTGATGAGCAGGGTGTTGGCGACCTGCATGGCGGCCGGCACGCCGCGGGCCTCCAGCAGCAGCGGCACGTAGCCGATGATGCTGAAGTTGACGTTGAAATTCCATGACTGGTCGTTGTCGTTCAGGTTGCTGTAGGACGGGCAGTAATAGGACTCCTTGGTGGGGCCGAAGCGCGAGAAGTTCGTGAGCGCATGCTTGCTCACGTCCCACGGCCAGCCGCCCACCAGCGCGTTGGCCTGGGTGCGGGCCACGCTGATGATCTTGTTCTCGTGGTCGTCGGCATACATCGCGACCCCGAGGCCGAACTGCCGGATGTTGCTCAGGCACTTGGTCCGTTTGGCGGATTCCTTGGCCTTGGCGAGCGAGGGCAGCAGCAGGCCGGCCAGGATGGCGATGATGGCGATGACGACGAGCAGTTCGATCAGGGTGAACGCGTGGCGCGGGGCCGGACGTTGGCTGGGCGGGCAGTTCATGCGGTTTGCTTTCGGTTTGCGCGCGGAGTCGGATGGCTTCGATCCAGCGCTGGTCTTGAGTCTGAGTCTCCTCCCCGCAGCGGGGTGAAACCATGAGGTCTTGCGCCTTTGTCCTGAGCTTTTGCACCGGAAAATAGCTCAAGTCTGCTGCGCGAAATCTCATGGCCCGGCCTGCTCTGCCAACGGGGTTCACCAGCCGCCGCCACCGGCCGCGCCGGAAAAACCTCAATTCAAATGCGCGAAAGCTAATGGCTTGTCCGCACCGTTCCGCTAGGCTGCGCCCACTATGCTGGAACTCCGTCGCTTTGCCCCGCGCTTGAAGCGCGCCCTCGTCCTCACCGGTGCCACCCTCCTGCTCGTCTCCGCCCCCGCCGCCACTGGCCCGGTGCGCGCGCTCTACTTCGATGCCGCCGGAGTTGAGCGGCCGACGAACGGCCCGCTCCACGCCGCGATGCGCGACCTGGGCCGCGACGCCATCTGGTTCGACTACGCCACCGGACCCACGCCCGGCACGGCGGAACTCGCCTATTACGACGTGCTCGCCATCCGCCCCAAGCCCGACGGTTCACCCGCGTTGAGCAACGTCATCAAGCTCCCCTCCGGCGCGATTGTCCCGGTGCTCAAGGTGGGCGAGCAGGCCACGCCCGAGCAGGTGCGCAAGGATGTGCTCGCCGCGCTCTCCGCTCCGCGCAAGGCGGACTGGGAAAAGTTCCTCGCCCAGCGCGAGCCGGAGAAGCGCGAGGCCAGTCCGACAGTAGCCAACTACGAGAAGCGCACGCCGCCGCTCACCTTCCAGCATCCCCTGAGCGTGAAGGGCAGCATGGAGCGCACACAGGTGCCGGCGGATTGCCGCCTCCAGCTTTTCGCCGCCGAGCCGGACATCGCCAAGCCCATTGCCTTCGCGTGGGACGAGCGCGGCCGCCTCTGGGTGTGCGAGACGCGCGACTACCCGCACGACGTGCGGCCCGACGGCCAGGGCCGCGACAGCATCAAGGTTTGTGAGGACACCAACGGTGACGGCAAGGCCGACAAGTTCACCGTCTTCGCGGACCAGTTGAACATTCCCACCAGCCTTGTCTTCGCCAACGGCGGCATCATCGTCGCGCAGCCGCCGCGCTTCCTGTTCCTCAAGGATGCTGATGGCGACGACAAGGCCGACCTGCGCCAGGAAATCATGACCGGCTGGGGCGTGAACGACACGCACGCGCAGGCGAACAGCCTCCACTACGGCTACGACAACTGGCTTTACGGCTGCGTGGGCTACTCCGGCTTCAACGGCGAGGTGCGCGGCGTGAAGAAGCAGTTCGGCATGGGCACCTACCGCTTCAAGGCCGACGGCTCGGCGCTGGAATTCCTCCACCAGTTCTCGAACAACGCGTGGGGCCACAGCGCAAACGAATTTGGCGACCAGTTCGGCGGCACGGCGAACAACGCGCCCATCTTCTTTGGCGGCATCCCGGCGACCATCGTGCCCAAGGGCCTGCGCGCCATGACCGCCAAGCGCATCAACGTCGAGGACAAGTGCCACACCATCACGCCCAACTTCCGGCAGGTGGACGTCTTCGGCGGCTTCACGGCGGCGGCGGGCAGCGCGTTCATCCACTCCGGCAACTTGCCCGTGCGCCTTCAGGGCAAGGCGATGGTCTGCGAGCCGACGATGAAGAACATCGCGCTCATGGACGTGCAGCGCGACGGCGCGGGCTACGTGGCCAAGGACGGCTACAACCTCGTGGCCAGCAGCGACGAATGGATGTCGCCCGTCTTCGCCGAGGTCGGCCCCGACGGCGCGGTGTGGTTCGCCGATTTCCAGAACTTCATCATCCAGCACAACCCCACGCCCAGCGTCGAGCGCGGCGGCTTCGCGGCGAAGACCGGCGTCGGCGGCGCGCACGAAAACCCGCTGCGCGACCACGCGCGCGGCCGCATCTACCGCGTCGTGTGGGACCAGGCAAAGCAGCCCACCGTCACCTCGCTCAAGGGCGCAGGCAGCGCCCAGCTCGTCGCCGCGCTCGGCAACGACAACCAGTTCTGGCGGCTCACCGCGCAGCGCCTGCTGGTCGAGGGCAGGAAAACCGATGCCGCGCCCGCGCTCAAGCAGGCCGTCACCAACAGCGCGCCGCTTGCAGCCATTCACGCGCTGTGGTCGCTGCACGGCCTCGGACAGCTCGACGACGCCACGCACCGCGCCGCCTTGAACCACGCTGATTCCGCCGTCCGCCGCAACGCCACCCGCGCGCTGGGCCGCGATGCGAAGGCGGTTGCGAACTTCTTCAGCGCCGGCGTCGTGAGCGACCCCGACCCGCTCACGAAGCTCGCGGCCTTTGTGAAGCTCGCGGAATTCTCGGACACCAAGCCGATTCAGACCGTCGTCGCCAGCGTGGCGCGCAACCCGGCCAACCGGGGCGACGAATGGCTCGCGGAGATCACGAAGGTGTTGACCAAGCTCCACGGCGCGCAGCTCCATCGCGAAGGCCCGAACCTCCTGCCGAACCCCGGCTTTGAAATCGTTGGCGGGGATGGACTGCCCGAGGGCTGGAAGCGCCGTGACTACAACAAGAGCGAAGGCACCCAAGGCGCCGAGTGGAAGCTTGTCAGTGGCGAGAAGCAGTTCCACGGCGGCAAGCAGGCCGTGCGCTGCATCACGCGCGACGGGGCCGACACGAGCCTTTTTGCTGACGTGGAGTTGAAGCCGAACACGCAGTATCGCCTCGCCGGCTGGGTGAGAACCCACGCGCTCCAGGGCAAGGTCAGCTTCAACGACCACCTCGGCCGCGCGGAAACTGAGGCAGTGCGTCGCCGCGAGTCCGACTGGGCCGAAGTGGAAGCCGTCTTCAACAGCGGCACCCGCACCAAGGCCAGCATCAACGTCCTCCACGTCGCGAAGGGCGACGGCTACTTCGACGACGTGCGCCTGTGCGAACTGCTCCCGACCGAGGAGGAAAGCCGGCCCGTCGTGGCCGACGCCAAGCGCGGCGCGGAACTTTTCCACAAGCACCCCGCCGCGTGCGTGCTTTGCCACAGCCTCAAGGGCCAGGGCAGCACCGTCGGCCCTGCGCTCGACGGCATCGCCACGCGCGGCACGCCCGCCTACATCCGCGAGAGCCTGCTGGAGCCGAGCAAGGTGCTGGCGAAGGGCTTCGAGCAGTTGAAAATCTCCCCGATGCCGCCGATGGGCGACATCTTCAGCCCGCAGGAGCTTGCCGACATCCAGGCCTTCGTGCTGACGCTGAGGTAAACCGGAAATGCGCTGTTGACACCGCGATGCGACTTTGGTGTTATCCCCGTCCCTTTTCGGGACCAAACTTATGTATGCAGTTTTAGAGACGGGCGGGAAGCAGTATCGCGTCAGCGCCGGTGACACGCTCGAAATCGAGCGGCTCGCCATCGAGGCCGGGCAGCCGGTCACGTTTGACCGCGTCCTGCTCGTCAACGCCGACGGCAAGCTCAGTGTCGGCAGCCCCACGGTCGCCTCCGCGAGCGTGCTGGCGGACGTGGTCGCGCACAAGCGCGGCGACAAGGTCATCGCCTTCAAGATGAAGCGCCGCAAGGGCTACCACCGCACGGTCGGCCACCGGCAGGAACTCACGGTCGTCAAGATCACGGAAATCAAAGCTTAGGCGCGGGCTGGTCCGCCAGCTCGCCGGAAAGAGATTTTATGGCACACAAGAAAGGTCAGGGCAGCAGCCGCAACGGGCGCGATTCAAACTCGAAGCGCCGCGGCGTGAAGGCGTTCGGCGGCGAGTATGTCTCCGCCGGCAGCATCATCGTCCGCCAGGTCGGCTCCAAGTTTAACGCGGGCGTGAACGTCGGCACGGGCCGGGACTGGACGCTGTTCGCCCTCGTGGACGGGCACGTCAAGTTCGAGAAGGGCAAGCGCCGCGTGGGCGTCACCCCCATCGCCGCACCCGCCTCCGCGACGGAAGCCGCTGCGAAGAACTGACCCCGCCTGCACCCAGTCTCGGCGAGGCTCCGGCCTCGCCTTTTTTGTTGGTTGAGGCAGAGTTGAGGCACTGATGGCAACTGACTGGCACGGCTCCGGCCTTCGCGGTTCACTCGCGGCATTCGCTCCCCATGTTCATTGACGAGGTCAAAATCTTCGCGCAGGCCGGGCACGGCGGCCGGGGCTGCATCGCGTTCTGCCGCGAGGCTTACCGGCCCAAGGGCGGGCCCGACGGCGGCAACGGCGGGCGCGGCGGCAGCGTGATTCTCCAGGCGGACCACGACCTGAACAACCTCATCGGGCAATACTACGTCCCCCGGCTCATCGCGGAAAAGGGCCAGCACGGCCTGGGCAAGGGCATGGACGGTCACGCGGGCAAGGATCTCGTCGTGAAGGTGCCCTGCGGCACGCTGGTCTGGAAACTCCCCGATCCGCTGGAGGATGCGGTCTCGTCCGAGGAGCACGCGACCGTTCCGGTCGAGACGCGGAAGAAGTCCACCGCGCAGGAGCCGATGCTCATCGCGACGGCCAAGCGCCCGCTGCTGCGCGTCGCTGGCAACGACATGGCGGAGGAGATTGACCTTGCGGCGGACGACGACGCGGGGCCGCACCAGTTTGGGCCGGATGACGCCGAACTCGTCGCCGACCTCACCGTCCACGGCCAGCAGTTTGTGCTGTGCAAGGGCGGGCGCGGCGGCCTGGGCAACCGCAACTTTGCCACCGCCCGCAACCAGACGCCGCGCTTCGCGCAGCCGGGCGAGCCGGGCGGCGAGGGTTTTTACCGCTTCGAGCTGCGGATGATGGCGGATGTCGGCGTCGTGGGTTATCCGAACGCCGGCAAGTCCACGCTGCTCACGGCGATTTCCCGCGCGCGACCGAAGATTGCAGCCTATCCCTTCACCACGCTCACGCCGCAGGTGGGCATCGTGGAATACGCCGACTTCAAGCGCCTCACGCTCTGCGACGTGCCGGGCCTCATCGAGGGCGCGCACGAAAACGTCGGCCTTGGCCACGCCTTTCTGCGCCATATCACGCGCTGCAAAATCCTCGTCATCCTCCTCGACATGGCGGGCACGGATGGGCGCGAGCCGTGGAGTGATTACCAGCAGCTTCTGCGTGAGCTGGAGCTTTACGACCCCGGGCTGCTGGACAAGCCGCGCCTCGTCGTGGCGAACAAGATGGACGAGCCGGTGGCCGAGGCGAACCTGAAGAAGTTCAAGCGCCGCACCCCGCGCACGCCCGTGCTGCCCATCGCGGCGGCGTTCGACGAGGGCATCCCCAAGTTCAAGCAATGGATTCGGGAGGCGGTCGAGGAAGCCGTGGGCGCGTGATGGCCGCCCCCGCCTGCGGGCGCAACCGGCCCCCCGCACCAACCCGTGGCGCGGGCAGCTTTCGGCTTGGAACTCGCAGGCGTTTCTGCATCCTTTACCCCGTTTGACGCCCACGCCCAAACCCGCCAGCACCCGCCGTCGCGTCCGGTCCACGCCCGTGGAACCCCCAGCGGACTGCAAGCCGTGCCCGCCGCCCGCCGCCTCCGCGCCCCTGGTCACGCCGCAACTGCATGGGCTGGCGCTGGGCATTGACAACGAGTGTGACTTCCTCCGCGCGGTGGCGGACTCCGTCACCGAGCCGTTTTACGTCTGGTCCGTCGGCGGGCTGCTGCTGATGGCGAACCGCGGCTGGGAGGAGGCCACCGGCATTCCGCGCGGGCCGGCGCTGGGCAGGTCGTGCAGCGCGATTTTTCCAACCCTCATGGCGAAGCGCTTCCTCGAAGTGAACCGGCTCGTCATCGAGCAGGGCCAGCCGGTGCGCGAGGAGGAGTTCGTGGACAAGCCCGAGGGCCGTGTGCTCTACCTCACGCTCAAGTTCCCCATCCGCGACCAGTCCGGCCGCATCGTGGCCGTGGGCGGCATTTCGTTGAGCAAGAAGGCGTGAGTTTCCGCCCCGGCTCCTCGGCGCGGCACGGATGGATCAAGATCAGGAGCATCAGTCCGAATCCGGTTCCCGCACTCGCCAGCCGGCCCGTTGCGCTGCTACCATCCCGCTCGCAAACGCATGGCCGCCCACGCCCAGAGCACCGCATTCCGCTGGCTCCGCAACGGAGACGAGGCGTTCGCCGCCATGCTCACGGCCATCGCGGCGGCGCGGCACTCGGTGCGGCTGGAGACCTACATCTTCAGCGCGGGCGCGCCGGGCAACGAGTTTCTCGCGGCGCTCGTGCGGGCACGGCAGCGCGGCGTGCCGGTGTATGTGCTGGTGGACGCGTGGGGTTCGCAGGACCTGGCGGACAGCTACTGGGAACCGCTGCGGCAGGCGGGCGGCGAGTTCCGCTGGTTCAACGAGCAGACGCATCGCGGGTTCATGTTCCGCGACCACCGCAAGCTCCTCGTGTGCGATGAGGACATCGCCTTTGTCGGCGGGTTCAACCTCGCCCCGGAATACGCGGGCGACGGCGTGGCGCGCGGCTGGTGCGACGTGGGCCTGCACATCGCCGGGCCGCTGGCCGCGCAGCTCGCGGAGTCCTTCGACAAGATGTTCACGCGCGCCGAGCTGCGGCACCGGGCCTTCATGCGCGTGATGCGGACGGGCGCGCACGCGCGCATCGCCGGCACGGATGGCGACCTGCTGATGAGCGGGCCGGGGCGCGGCTTCAGCACCCTCAAGCGGGCGCTGCGGACGGATCTGAAAACCGCCCGGGACGTGCGGATCATGGCGGCATATTTCCTGCCCACCTGGAAGCTGCGGCGCTCGCTGCAGCTCGTCGCCCGCCGGGGCGGCCGGGTGCAGCTCATCCTGCCCGGCCAGTCCGACGTGCCGCTGGCGCAACTGGCCAGCCGCCGGCTTTACCGCACGCTGCTCGCGGCGGGCGTGGAGATTTACGAGTATCAGCCGCAGATCCTCCACGCGAAGCTCATCCTGATGGACGACCTCGCCTATGTCGGCTCGGCGAACCTCGACACGCGCAGCCTGCACATCAACTACGAGCTGAGCCTGCGCCTGAAAAACGAGCGCGTGGCCGAGGGGGGGCGGCAGCTCTTCGCGGAGAACCTCGCGCACTGCAAACGCATCGAGCGCGAGGCATGGCGCGCCTCGCAGACCTTCTGGAGCGTGCTCAAGCAGCGCTGGGCCTACTTCATCCTCGCGCGCATGGATCTGTTCCTCGCGCGGCGGCAGCTTGCGGGGCTGCGGTAGGAACGCGGCCGGCTGCGTTTCTCCACCCCGCTTTGGTTCGGACGGAGACGGAATTGAAATTTGAACTGGTTCCTCCCTGATTACTTTTCTACCCTCGTTGCCAATGCAACCCGGGCGACGGGCTTTGTGGTGGGGCACCACAAAAGCACTTTACCCCCTGCCGACTAGGATACTCTGTCTGGCGGGGCTGTTGTGGGGTCTGGTCACGAGTCAGGTGACAGGGGCGGCGGAGGGCCCGGCCAAGCCGCTGGTGGTGGGGAGCGAGCAGGACTTTCCCCCGCTGGCGCTGGGCCAGACGGACGAGACGGCCGGGGGGTTCACCGTGGAGCTGTGGAAGGCGGTGGCGCAGGAGCAGGGCTTGAGCCACACGCTGCGCGTCCGGCCCTTCGCGCAGTTGCTTCAGGAGTTCAAGGCGGGGGAGATTGACGTGCTGATCAACCTGGCGCAGTCGGACGCGCGGCGGGAGTTCGCGGATTTCACGGTGCCGCATGTGATCATCCACGGGGCGGTGTTTGTGCGGCGGGAGGAGTCCCAGATCCGCTCGGAGGCGGACCTCGCCGGCAAACGCGTCATCGTGATCAACGCGGACCTGGCCCATGACTACGCGGTCGGCCGGGGCTGGGCGCGGCAGCTCGTGCCGGTGGCCACGGCGGAGGAGGGTTTCAAGCTGCTGGCCGCCGGCCAGCATGACGCGCTGTTGATGAGCAAGCTGGTGGGCCTGCGGACGCTGGCGCAGGCCCGGATCAAGGGGATTCGTGTCCTGCCGGAACAGGCGGGTTTCCACCAGAAGTTTTCCTTTGCCGTGCGCAAGGGCGAGGCCGCCCTGCTGGCGCGGCTCAACGAAGGGCTGGCGGTGAGCAAGTCCAGCGGGCGCTATGACGCGTTGTATGAGCAGTGGCTGGGCGTGTATGATCCCAAGCTCCTGACCCTGTGGGACGTGTTCAAGATCGGGGTGCCCCTCCTGGCGGGGCTGGTCGCGTGGCAGGCCTATTTCCTCCACCGCAGCCGCCTGAACCGGCAGCGCCGGGCGGCGGCGGCGGCGTTGCAGCGCAGCCAGGAGCACTTGGAGGCGATCATCAACTCCGTGGCGGGCATCGTGTGGGAGGCGGACGCGGCGACGTTCCGGTTCACCTTCGTCAGCCCGCAGGCGGAGCGGCTGCTCGGGTATCCCGTTTCCCAATGGCTGACCGAACTCCGCTTCTGGACCAGCCACCTCCATCCCGACGACCGGGAAGAAGTGGTGCGCCACTGCATCAAATGCACGCGCGAGCAGCGCAACCATGAGCTTGAGTATCGGATGCACGCCGCCGACGGGCGCGTGGTCTGGCTGCGGGACTTCGTCACCGTGGTGGTGGAGCAGGACCGGGTGGTGAAACTGCGGGGCATCATGGTGGACATCACCGATCAGAAGCGGACGGAAAGCGCCCTGCGCGAGAGCGAGCACAAGTTCGGCACGCTGGTCCGCAACAACCCGGCGGCCATCGCCATCTTCACGCTCGCCGAGGGACGGATCCTGGAGGCGAACGAAAGCTACTGCCGGTTGCTGGGCTATTCGCGCGAGGAGTTGATCGGGCGGACCACCATCGAGCTGGGCCTCAACGCCGATCCGGCGGAGCGCGAGCGGAACGTGGCGACGCTCCGTCGCGAGGGCCGGCTGCAGAACATCGAGGCCAGCTTCCGCCACCGGTCCGGCGCGTTGCGGCGCGTCATCATCGCCTCAGAACTGGTGGAGCTGGGCGGCCAACCGGTGATCCTCGGCATCGCGCAGGACATCACGGAGCGGCAGCAGGCCGAGGAGGAGCTGCGCCGCCGCCAGCAGCAGCTCGACGCGCTCATCGGCAACCTGCCGGGCTTCGTCTATCGCTGCCGCAACGACCGCGACTGGACGCTGGAGTTCGTGAGCCGGGGCATTCTCGAAATTACCGGGCATCCGCCGGAGCGGTTTCTCCGGGGTGAGCTTCACTTCGGCGGCCTCATTCATCCCGATGATGCGGAGCGGGTGTGGAGCGAGGTGCAGCAGGGTGTGCGCGAGCGGCGGCGTTACCAGCTCGAATACCGCATCCGGCGCGGCGACGGCTCCGAGGCCTGGGTCTGGGAGCAGGGCGCGGGGGTTCACGACGCGGACGGGCAACTCCTCGCGCTCGAAGGCATCGTGACGGATGCCACCGTGCGCATCCAGGCCGAGCAGCGGCTGCGGCAGCTCTCCAGCGCGGTCGAGCAGACCGACGACAGCGTGCTCATCGCCAACCGCGAGGGCGTGATCGAGTATGTGAACGCCGGCTTCGAGAAGATGACCGGCTATCTGGCGGCCGAGGCGGTGGGGCAGACGCCGCGCCTGCTCAAGTCGGACCAGCAGCCGCCCGCCTTCTTTGAGCAGTTGTGGCAGACCATCACCGCCGGCCGGCCGTTCCGGGCCGAGTTCGTGAACCGCTGCAAGGATGGCACGACCTACCACGAGGAGAAGGTCATCACGCCCCTGCGCAACGCGCGGGGTGAGATCACGCACTACGTCTCCGTGGGCCGGGACATCAGCCGGCGCAAGCTGGTCGAGGCCGCGCTGGAGGAGAGCCGGCAGACCGTCGAGCGCGCGCAGCAGATCGGCCACGTTGGCAGTTGGGTGTCCGATCCCGGCCCGCAAGGCGCGCTGGCGTGGTCGGCGGAGGCGTGCCGCATCTTCGGCTTCGCGCCCGGCGAGTTCGACGGGCGGGTCGAAACCTTTTTTGCGCTCGTGCATCCCGAGGACCGTGACGTCGTGGCCCGCGCGTCCCGCGCGGCGCTGGCGGGCACGCGCAAGTATGACCTCGAACACCGCATCGTGCGGCGGGACGGCCAGGTGCGCTGGGTGCATGAGCAGGCGGACGTGGAGCGCGACGCCGCCGGCCAGCCGGTGCGGATGGTCGGCGTGGTGCAGGACATCACCGAGCGGCGGCAGCTCGAGGAGCAACTGCGCCACGCCCAGCGGATGGACGCGATGGGCCAGCTCGCCGGCGGCGTCGCGCACGATTTCAACAACCTGCTCAGTTCCATCCTCGGCAACACGGAGCTGGCCACGCTGTATCCGCCCGGCAGCCGCGAGGCGGGCGAATCGCTGGAGGCCGTGCTCGCGGCGAGCCGGCGCGCGCGCGACCTGGTGCGCCAAATCCTGGCGTTCAGCCGCCGGCAGGAGCAGCAGCGCGAGCCGATGCAGTTGCACCAGGTCGTGCGCGAGGCGCTGGACCTGATGCGCGCCTCGGTGCCCGCGAGCGTCGAGTTCCGCAGCAACGTGGCGGTGGTGCCGAGCGTCCTCGCCGACGCCTCGGAGATGCACCAGGTGGTGATGAACCTCTGCACCAACGCCTGGCATGCCCTGCCGGGCGGCGCGGGCGTCATCCAGGTGGAGCTGGCCGAGGCGGAGGTGGGCGAGGCGCTCGCGCGCCTGCAGCCCGATTTGCGCCCGGGCCGCTACGTGCGCCTCACCGTCGCGGACAACGGCTGCGGCATGGACGAGGCCACCCGGGCGCGCATCTTCGAGCCGTTCTTCACCACCAAGCCTGTGGGCGAGGGCACCGGCCTCGGCCTCGCCGTCGTGCATGGCATTGTGAAGAGCCACGATGGCGGCATCGTGGTCAGCAGCCACCTCGGCCGGGGCACGACCTTCGCGCTTTACTTCCCGGTCTTCGAGGCGGAGGTGGTCGAGCCGCCCGCCGTGCCGCAGCCGGTCCCGCGCGGGCACGGCGAGCACATCCTCTTCGTGGACGACGAGGCGCCGCTGGCGCGGATGGGCCGGGCCGCCCTCAAACGGCTCGGCTACCGGGTGACGGCGGCGACCAGCCCGATGGAGGCGCTGGCCATCTTCAGCGCGGACCCGGCGCAGTTCGACCTCGTCATCACCGATCTGAACATGCCCGGGATCAACGGCACGGAGCTGGCCCGCCGGCTGGCGGCGCTGCGGCCCGACCTCCGGCTGGTGCTCACCACCGGCTACAGCGCCGTCGTGACCAGGGACTCCGTCTTCGCGCACGGCTTCCGGGAGTTGTTGCCAAAGCCCTACGATTTGCGCAGTCTCGGGGAAACCACCCACCGCGCGTTGCACGGAACCAACCTCACCCGCCGCCCATGAACACCATCCTTCTTGTGGAAGACGATCCGGCCTGCGCGACGATGCTGCGCACGGCCCTCAACGCGTTCGGCCATCAGGTGGTCCTCGCCCCGGATGGCAGGCAGGCGCTCCGGCTCTTCGACCCGCTGGCGATGAACGTCGCCGTCGTGGACCTCATGCTGCCGGAGATGGACGGCATGGAGCTGATCCTGAAGCTGCAGGAGCGCGAGCCGTCCGTGCGCGTCATCGCCATGACCGGCGGCGGGCGGGGCAAGCCCGAGGCCTATCTGCGCATGGCCGAGCGGCTCGGCGCGGTGAAGTCCATCGCCAAGCCCTTCCCCCTGGAAGACCTGCGGCAGGCCGTGGCGGAGTGCCTGGACGAATAGGCGGCGCGCTTCAGCCGCGCGGCGCGAGCTGCTTCTCCACCGGCACCTTGTCGAGCACGACGAACTTGGGCAGGCCGCCTTCCATCGGCAGGTGCAGGTGGCCCTCCACCAGTGGCGCGGCATAGGCGATGAACTTCTCGTTGGGCAGGAAGCCGTCCTCGGTGATCCAGTCGCGCGGGAGGAAATGCTCGACGTTGGCGATGTCGTCCAGCGGCTGGAGGTCCGTGGTCCAGGTGTAGGGCGCGTTGCCCGTGCGGACGATCTTGACCATGTAGCCGCTCTTGCCGCCCACGGCGGCGCGCACGGCGGTCTCGCCGCAGGCCACGGCTTCGTCCACGTCCGTCTCGCTCGCAAAGTGTGCGGCGGCGCGCTGCGCGTAGCCAAGCTTCACGGTGCGGGTCTTGAGGTTGAGCTTGCCCTGCACCATGTCCGCGAGCCGGTCGGCGGCCCCGCCCAGGACCGCGTGGCCGAAGGCGTCCACGCGCGTCTTGTCCACGCCGATCTCCTCGCCGGCGGCGTTCTTCAGGCCCTCGCCCACGACGACGATGCAACACTTGAGGCTGCCGACGATTTCCCTGACCTTCGCGAGGAACTTCTCCTCCTCGAAGGGAACTTCGGGCAGCAGGATGATGTGCGGCGCGTCGGCGGGCTGCCGCTTGGCCAGCACGGTGCCGGCGGCGATCCAGCCGGCGGCGCGGCCCATCACCTCGACGATGCAGCACGAGCCGTCGTCCGTGGCCATCGAGCCGACATCGCACGCGACCTCCATCACGGTCGTGGCGTTGTATTTGATGACCGAGCCGTAGCCGTTGCAGTGGTCGGTGTGGGGCAGGTCGTTGTCAATCGTCTTGGGGATGCCGACGCAGCGCATGTCCCAGCCGCGCTTCACGGCCTCCTGATGGATCTTGTTCGTGGTGTCCTGCGAGTCGTTGCCGCCCGCGTAGAAGAAGAACCGGATGTTGTGCGCCTGGAAGACCTCGAAGAGCCGGTCCATGTCCTGCGCGGCCTTCTCGGGCTGCTTCTTGAAGTCAATCTTGTAGCGGCAGGTGCCCAGCGCGGCGGCGGGCGTGTGCTTGAGGCCCTCGATGGCCCGGGCCTTCTCCTCGTTGAGGTCAACGAGCGTCTCGTTGAGGATGCCGAGGATGCCGTTCAGCCCGCCGTAAATCTCCTCGATGCACTCATGCCGGCCCGCCTCCTGGATGACGCCCGCGACGCTGGCGTTGATGACGGCGGTGGGGCCGCCGGACTGGGCGACGAGCAAATTGCCTGTGAGTTCAGCCATAAACTGTGGCAAGCGCGGACGTTGTTCTGCCTGGGAATTCTGGAAACGAAGGCCGCCCGGCGCAAGCGGAGCGAGACCCTGCCAACCGTGTGGAAGTGTGTCAAAGCGGGATTTCTGGACCGGACGTTCGTGGACGCACTTTGGCACTCGCACCAAGTTCAGCCGGAACAGGTAGCCCGACATTCCAATGTCGAGTCTGGGTCGCTAACGCCCGCCTCTCGACATTGGAATGTCGAGCTACTCCTGGTGCTGCCAAGCTGCGGCGGGCATTCGGAAGAATGTTCCCCGGCGTCGCGCCGTCCATACTGCCGCCATGCGCCTCATCCTTGCCGTCCTCGTCTTCGCTTCGTCGCTTGCGTTTGCCGCCGATGGCAACTGGCCTCGTTGGCGCGGCCCCAAGGACAACGGCAGCACGGACGTTGGCACTTACCCCGTAAAGTTCGACGCCGACTCCGGCTGGCTGTGGAAGACGCCGCTGCCCGGCAAGGGCTGCTCCACGCCCATCGTCTGGAACCAGACCATCTACGTCACCGCGCCGGTCGAGGGGAAGGACGCGTTGCTGGCGTTCGACTGGGGCGGCAGGCCGCTCTGGCAGACCGTGTTCAACGCGGAAAAGCCCGGCAAGCATCGCAACGGCTCCGGCTGCAACTCCTCGCCCGTCACGGATGGCAACCTTGTCTTCACCTACTTCAAGAGCGGCCAGCTCGCGGCGGTGGACTTCGCCGGGAAAGTCCGCTGGCAGGCGAACCTCACCGAGCGTTTTGGCAAGGACACGCTCTACTGGGACTACGGCACTTCTCCCGTCCTGACTGAGCGTGACGTGGTCGTGACGCTCATGCACCACGGCGAATCGTGGATGGCGGCGTTCGACAAGACGACTGGCGCGCAACGCTGGAAAATCGCCCGCAACTACACGACGCCCACCGAGAACGATCACAGCTACGCCACGCCCATCGTCACGCGCCACGCGGGCAAGGAAGCGCTCCTCGTCTGGGGCGCGGAGCATCTCACCGCCCACGACGCGGCGGACGGAAAACTTCTCTGGTCCTGCGGCGATTTTAATCCCGAGGGCAACCGCAACTGGGTCGCCGTCTCCTCCTTCGTGCTCGCGGGCGACGTGGCCGTCGTCCCCTACGGACGCGGCTCGCGCCTGCACGGCATCAAGCTCGGCGGCAACGGCGACGTGACCGCGTCGCATCGCGCGTGGCAGCGGAAGGACACCGGCACCTTCGTGCCCTCGCCGGTCGAGCACGCGGGCAAGGTCTATCTCGTGCGCGACCGCGGCGAGGTCGAGTGCATCGAACCGGCCACCGGCAAGACGCTCTGGACCGGCGCGCTGCCCAAGCACGGCGCGAACTACTATTCGTCACCCAGCCTCGCGGACGGAAAGATTTACGCCGCCCGCGAGGACGGCGTCGTCTTCGTCGCCCGCGCGGACGCGAAGTTCGAGTTGCTCGCCGAGAACAACATGGGCGAGCGCGTCATCGCCTCGCCCGTGCCGGTCGCGAACCGCCTCCTGCTGCGCGGCGAGAAACACCTGTTCTGCATCGCTGCTGCGCCCGCGCGCTGATGCCTCGGGTCTGGCGGGGCAGCGCGTTCAATTGACACCCCTGCTGGCGCTTCCTACCGTGCCGTCACATGAACGCTTTGAAAGACTCGCTGGTGGAGCTGATCCGCCGGACTTCCGCCGAGATTCCCGATGACGTGAACCGCGCGCTCATCACCGCGCTGGAGAACGAGAAGAAGGGCACCATCGCCGAATCTGCGCTCAAGATCATCGAGCAGAACATTGAGCTGGCCAGGCGCAAGTCCCAGCCCATCTGCCAGGACACGGGCAGCGTGATCTTCTACGTCGAGTGCCCCGTGGGCTTCGACCAGATCGCCTGCGAGGAGGCCGCGCGCGCGGCGGTGAAGGAGGCGACGGCCAAGGGCTTCCTGCGCCAGAACTCCGTGGATTCCCTCACCGGCAAGAACGACGGCACCAACCTCGGCCCCGGCGCACCGGCGGTTCACTTCCATCAGCATCGCTCGCCGGAAATCGCCGTGCGCCTCGTGCTCAAGGGCGGCGGCTGCGAAAACGTCGGCGCGCAATACTCCCTTCCCGCCGAGAAGCTCCACGCCAACCGCGACCTCGACGGCTGCCGCCGGGTCATCCTCGACGCCGTGCTCCAGGCGCAGGGCAAAGGCTGCGGGCCGGGCATCCTCGGCGTGTGCATTGGCGGCGACCGCGCGACCGGTTACGAGTTCAGCAAGCAGCAGTTCCTCCGCCTGCTCGACGACCGCAACCCGAACCCGGAGCTGGACGCGTTGGAGCAGGAGGTGATGAAGACCGCGAACGACCTGGGCATCGGCCCGATGGGTTTCGGTGGCAAGACGACGTTGCTCGGCGTGAAAATTTGCGCGGCCAACCGCGTCCCCGCGTCGTTCTTCGTCAGCGTGAGCTACATGTGCTGGGCCTACCGCCGGCAGGGCGTGACGCTGGGCGCGGACGGGAAGATTGGGAAGTGGCTGTATTGAGCCGGGCATTCCAGTGAAAGCGTTCAGCTACACTATTACGGCCGTTGGTTCACTCTTGCTGTGCCTTTGCGTGTTCATCGGTGCACTGACACTTGCTGGCCCAATCAATCTCACTTGGCTTGGCAGACCGGAAGAATTTGTGTCGTTAGAAACGGACATTGGCGGACTGAGCTTCGCTGCGGTGCTTGGCGTGATCCTCTGCTTTCTTGGAATTGTATTGGCGAAACGAAACGGTAACGAGCCATCGAAATCATGACCTCCCTCACCTTCCCCTTCACCGAAGCCCAGGTCCGCGCGCTCAAAGTTGGCGACGAGGTGTCCATCTCGGGCGTCGTCTTCACCGGGCGCGACGCGGTGCACAAGTATCTGCACGAGGGCGGCAAGCTGCCGCCGGGCGTCTCGCTGCGCGACGGCATCCTCTACCATTGCGGCCCGGTGATGATGAAGCAGCCCGACGGCTCCTTCAAATGCACCGCCGCCGGTCCCACCACGTCCATCCGCGAGGAGCCTTACCAGTGGCAGATCATCCGCGACTTCGGCGTGCGCGGCGTCATCGGCAAGGGCGGCATGGGCGACAAGACGCTCGCTGCCTGCAAGGAGCACGGCTGCGTTTATCTGCACGCCATCGGCGGTGCGGCGCAGGTGCTGGCCGAGTGCGTGAAGCAGGTGCGCAACGTCTATTTCCTCGAAGAGTTCGGCTCGCCCGAGGCCATCTGGGAGCTGGAAATCGAGAACTTCCCCGCCGTGGTCACGATTGATGCGCACGGCAACTCGCTGCACAAGGAAGTCCTCGCCGCAAGCAGCGCGGCGCTGGCGGAGCGGCTCTGAAGCCGCGCTTGCTCCTCACTTGGCCGGGTCAAACAGCGGGTCGCCGTTTTCCTTCAACCACGTTTCGAGTTTCGCTTTCAGCTCGGTAACCTTGCCGGCATGGCGTGGCTCGGAGGACAGGTCGCGCAGTTCGTCGGGGTCGCTCGTGAGGTCGAAGAGCTGTTCGCGTTTTGCCTGTGGATACCAGATGAGCTTCCAGCGATCATCGCGGATGGCGCGCTGGGTGTTGGTGAAGTAGCCGATGATGTGCGGGTGCACGGACTTCGCCTTGCCGGAGAGAATCGGCGCGAGGCTGCGGCCTTGGACGGTGTCGGGAATCGCGATGCCGGCGAGTTCGCAGGTGGTCGGGAAGAGATCGCGGAGATAACACGCGGCTTCCACGCGCTGGCCGCGTGGGATGCCTGGCCCGCGCAGCAGGAGCGGCACGCGGAACGTGTGTTCGTAGAGGTTTTGCTTACCGAACAATCCGTGGCTGCCGACTGCGAGGCCCTGGTCGCTGGAGAAGATGACGACGGTGTTGTCCAACTGCCCGGTCTCCTTGAGTGCGGCGAGGATGCGGCCCACCTGCTCGTCGAGGTGCGCGATGACGGCGTAATACACCGCCAGCTCGGCGCGGACTTCGTCGGGCGGGCGCGGGACCGGGAGCAGGACTTCGTCGCGGCCCTTGGCGTTGCCGTGATCGAAGGGGTGCTTCGGCGTGAAGTTCTTCGGCAGCGGGATTTGCTTCGGGGCGTAACGGTGCTCGTAGCCGCGCGGCCAGATGCGCGGGTCGTGCGGGCCGGTGAAGTTGACGTGGAGGAAGAACGGCTGCGCCGGTTTGCGGCGGATGACTTCGACGGCCCCGTCCGCGATGAAGCGGTCCGTGTCCGGCGTGAGACCGACGCCCTTGTCGAGTTCCACCTGGCCGTCGTCGGTCTTGAAGGTCCAGCCCACGTAGCCGGTCGCGGGCCGCCCCGCATGATCGGGCAAGGGCGTCTTGCCACCGCCACCTCCGCTGCTGTAGAGGGCCCGCGTGCCGGTGTAGCCGCGCTGCTTGGGCTGGCCGTCGGTGTGCCACTTGCCGGAATACCAGGTGGCGTAGCCCGCGCGGCGGAGCGTCTCGGGCCAGAGGGCGAGTTTCGGGTCGAGCTTGGTGCCGCGATATTGCACGCCGCTGCGGAAGGCGGTGCAGCCGGTGAGCATCTCGGCGCGGCTGACGTGGCAGATGGGATACCCGGCGACCGCGCGCGTGAAGGTGGTGCCCTCGCGCACCAGCGAGTCCAGATGCGGCGTCCTCAGCACCGGATGGCTGAACGCGCCGATGGCATCGGGCCGCATGTCATCGGCGAGCAGGAAGACGAAGTTCGGCGGGCGGGTCGGGGTCGCGCCGTCCGCCAGCGACACGCCGACCAGGAAGGTCAGCAGGCGCAGCAGCAAACGCGGATGGGCATTCATCGGGCGGTTGCGTGGAAGTTTCGCCGGCGGCGCGGAAAAGGACAGGCTTTTTCCACCCGCAACTTCCCTGGCCGGCCCGCGTTAAATCTTGAAAAACTCCCGCCGGACGTGAGTAATCACCACATCGAAGTCAGAAGCGGCGACAGCGGCGCACCCCGCCCGCCGATTCACATGAGACACAACGCCAAATACCTGCTCGCCGCGCTGCTGTTGTTCGGCTTCGTCAGCGCCTTCGATCAGCCCGCCGGCACCAAGCTCTGGGAGTTCTACACCGGCCACCCCGTCCAGTCCTCGCCGGCGCTGGGCGCGGACGGCACGGTTTATTTCGGGGCGGACAACGGGAAGCTCTACGCCTTCGACCCGCAGGGCAACGGCAAGTGGGAGTTCCCCACCGGCGACGCGCTCGTGGCCTCGCCCGCGCTGGCGGCGGACGGCACGGTGATCGCCGGGTCGGTGGATGGCTATCTCTACGCGGTCGGCGCGGACGGCGTGGAGAAATGGCGCTTCCGCTCGAACGGCAAGATCGTCTCCTCCCCCGCGCTCGGGGCGAGCAACTCCGTTTTCTTCGGCACGATGCAGAAGTCGCTCTACGCCGTGAACGGCGAGGGCATGAAGCGCTGGGAGCTGGAACTCGAGGACGCGGTCGTCTCCTCGCCCGCCATCGGGCGCGACGGCACGATCTACGTCGCGTCGCTCAACGGCGTGCTCTATGCGGTGGACTTCTGGGGCAAGGTGAAATGGAAGTTCAAGGCCTCCGAGAAGGTGAACTCCTCGCCCGCCATCGGTCCCGACGGCACGATTTATTTCGGCGCGTTTGACGGTCATTTCTACGCCATCAAGCCCAACGGCACGAAGAAGTGGACCTTCGCCACGGGCGCGGCGGTGCGCGGCTCGGCGGCGGTCGGACCGGACGGCGTGGTCTATGTCGGCTCCGACGACCGCAAGCTCTACGCGTTCGCGCCGGACGGTTTCAAGCTGTGGAGCTACACCACCGGCGGCTGGATGCGCTCCACGCCCGCCGTCGGCAGCGACGGCATCATCTACGTCGGCTCCTACGACAACAGCCTGCACGCCGTCAGCGCGGCGGGCGTGAAGGCGTGGGAATTCGCGACCGACTCGGCGATCTCCTCCTCGCCCGCCCTCGCGCCGAACGGCGTGGTTTACTTCGGCGGCTGGAACCAGCGCTTCTACGCGGTCAAGGGCGGCGGCGGACCGGCGGCGGGTGCCTGGAGCAAGTTCCGCGGCGACGCGCGCCAGACCGGGGCGCAGGTTGAATCCGCGCCCATGCAATTTGCCGCGCCGACCGTGCGCCCGGCCTTCCCGGTCGAGGACGCCAGGCCCGTCGGAGTCACGAGCAAGACCGCCGCCGCCGAGGAGTTCGCCCGTGCGCAGGCGGCGCGTGAGCTGGCGATGGCCGCCAAGCAGGATTCCGTCGCGCGGGCCAAGGCCGCTGCGGTACCGCCCCCCGTGGCTCCCAAGCCGTCGGATGCCTCCGCCGAGGCAAAACAGTTCGCCAAGGCCGAGGCCGACGCGGACCGCAAGCTGCTCGCGGACAACGCGCGCGTTCTGAAGGACGCCGAGCTGGCCCGCAAAGCGCAGGAACAGGAGGATTATCGCCGCGCCCTGTCCGCCGCCGAACTCGCCCGGGCCGCGCGGAGCGAGGCCGGCTTGCGCGCCGCCGCCGCCCGCAAGGCCGCCGAGGACACCGAACGGCTGGCGAAGACCCAGCAGCAAAACGAGAATGCCCGCCAGGCCGCCGAGGCCAAAGCCCAGGCCGAGGCCGACCGCAAGGCCAGCATGGAGACCGCCCGCCAGATCAAGCTCCAACAGGACGCCGAGCGCAAAGCCGCCGCGCAGGCCGAGATCGAAAAGAGCCGGCAACTCCTTGATGAAAGCCGCCGCACCCTCAAAGCCGCCGAGGTAGCCCGCAAGGCGGAGGAAGCTGATGCCGCCCGCCGTGCCGCCGCCGCCGCCGAGCTGGCCCGCATTGCCAAACAGGAGGCCGATCAACGCGCCGCCGCCAGACAGGCCGCCGACCTGGCCGAGGCGAAGCGGGCGCTGGCCGAGGCACAGGCCGCCGAGGCGGCGCAGCGCAAGGCTGGCGCGGAAGCCGCGCGCCAGGCCAGGCTTCAGCAGACGGCGGAGCAGGCGGAGGCCGCCCGCCAGCTCGCGCAAGCCAGGGCCCAGGCAGAAGCGGAGAACAAGGCCGCGCTCGAAGCCGGGCGCATGCGCGCGAAGGAGCAGGAGATCGCCCGCAAGGTGATGGCCGATTCTGAAAAGGCCGCACGCGAGGAGATGGAACGTCAGGCCCGCGAGGCCGCCCGTGAGCAGGCCGCCGAGCGCCGGCGCCTCGAGGCCGAGCGCCAAAAGTGGGAACCGGTCTCCGGCGGTTTCTTCCGCCGGCTCTTCGGTGGCGGTTCGTCGGAGCCGAAGGCCAGCGTCGAAGCTCCGGTTGCGCCGGCCGTTGCCGTGCCCGTCGCTCCCGCGCCGCCGGCAACCGTGTCCGTCCCCACGCCTCCGCCAGTGGTTCCCGTGCCCGTGCCCGTGGTGCCGGTGCCGGTGGTCGCCACGCCAGTCGTGCCGCCGCCGCCGGTGACCGCTCCCGTCGCCACCGCGCCCAGCGTGCCGCTCAAGATCATTTCCGACTCCGCAGAGCTGGTCCGGCCCGCCGCGCCGACTCCGCCGCCCGTGTCGTTCTTCACGCCGGCGCAGCCGACGGTGGACCCGCTGGCGGAGCAGATTGAGATGATCAAGCAGCGCGCCGCCGCCGTGCAGGCGCAAACCCCGCCGCAGTTTGTCCCCCTCGCCGGGCCGCAGGCGGCGGTTCCCCAGGCCGTGCCAGCGGTGCCGGAAGCCGCCGCCGAGCCGCCGGCCCGCGAGGAGAAACCCGGCTTCTGGTCGCGGGTGGGCGGGTTCTTCATCCGCAGCCGGAAGGACCAGCAGGCACCCGCCGGCCAGCCGCCGGCCGCCCAACCTCCACAGCGTCCCGCCGCGCAGTGGCCGCCGAACAACATCGTCGTGCGGGATCCGCGGGCGGCGGCACGGACGCCGGGCCAGCCGCAAGTGCCCGCCGGCCTCGCGCCCGGTGGCGTGCTGGCGACGAATTTCCCGCGCGTGCAATACGCGCCGGTCACGAACCAGGGCAACCTCTTCCTCCCGCGCGCGATGGGGATGCAGACCAACCTCCCCGGCATGCCGCAGCCGCCCGCGCCGCCGCGCGAGGTGCGCGAGATGCGGCCCGGCAAGACCGCGCCGCAGGGCATCACCGAGCTGCAGGGTCCGTCCATGGAAATCATCCAGGGCCGCGTGAAGGCCCCGCTTCGCATCTATGCCACGGGTGCCGGCAAGGTGATCCCCGACTTGAACGGTGCGGAACTCGAAGTCGGCCAGACCTACACGCTGGAGGCGCAGCCGGCGCGCGGCGCGGTGTTCCTCGGCTGGACCGGCAGCATCGAGACCAACTCGCCGGTGCTCCGGTTCGTCATGCGCACCGGCACGATTCTCTCGGCGAATTTCCAGTTCGGCTACAACCTCGAGCGTGAGGTGCCTGAGGTCGCCGTCGTTTCGCCGGCGGATGGCACGCGGCTCGCCTCCCCCGCGTTCACGCTGCAAGGGGCGGCGCGCGACAACCTCGGCGTGGCCCGGGTCGAAGTCTCCGTGAACAACGGTCCGTGGGAGCCGGCGCAGGGCACGGACAACTGGGTCTTCCAAAGCGCCGCCCGGCCCGGCCCGAACCTCGTGCGCGTGCGCGCCGTGGACCAGGCGGGCAACGAGTCCGCCGCGCAGGTGCGCTCGCTCTACTACCAAGTGCCCAGCCTGCTGACCGTCCGCGCGAACGGCTCCGGAACCGTCGAGCCGGATTGGAGCGGCCGGCTGCTGGATGTCGGCGGTCTCTACGAAATGCGTGCGAACCCCGCGCCCGGCCATGTCTTCACCGGCTGGAGCGGCGGCGTGAGCGGCAGCTCGCCCACGCTGCAGTTCGTCATGCGGACCAACCTCGTCCTCGAGGCCAACTTCGCCCCGCGCGTGGCGAGCCTCGCGCGGGGCGTGTTCAACGGCCTCGTGTATCCGACCAACTCGCTCGCGCCGGCCCGGTGCGGCTTCTTCCAGCTTGAGGTCGCGGCGGATGGCGCGTTCGCCGGTTTCCTGCGCCAGGGCGTCGCGAGCCACGCGTTGAGCGGGCGCTTCGATTTGAACGGGCGGGCCGCCACGACCGTCGTGCGCGCCGGACTGCCGCCCCTGACCGTGACGCTCCAGCTCGACGCCGCGTCCGGTGAGCGGCTCAACGGGCGCTTCACCGACGACGGCCAGGGCGTCGAGCTGTTCGCCTACCGGCAGGTCCATGACGGCCGCACCAGCGCGACGCCGCTGGCGGGCCGCTACACGTTCGTGATGCCGGCGACGACAAACTCGGTGACCAGTCCCGGCGGCGACGCCTTCGGCGAGATCGTCGTGGACGGCGCGGGCAACGTGAAGTTCTCCGGCGAGCTGCCCGATGGCACGCTGGTGCGGCACGAGGCCGTGATGGGCCGCAACGGCCTCTGGCCGCTGCACGTCCCGCTCGCGGGCGGGCGCGGGATGTTGCTCGGTTGGATCACGGTCTCGAAGGATCCCAACCTGGACGCGTTTGGCGAGGTCATCTGGCACAAGCCGCTTTCCCCGCAGGACCGCTTCTACCCGTCCGGCTTTTCCACGCGCCGCCACCTCTTCGGCAACCTCTACACGCCCGTTGGCGGGGGGGCGCTGCGCGGGGGCCAGCGCATCGGCGGGATGTTGAGCGGCGGCAATTTGGACAAGGTCGTCCTCGGCGACTCCGGCATGTCCTTGGCCGCCGGCATGCCGGGCCATCAGGTGCTCCAGCACTTCGCGTGGAGTTTCCGGCCCGACACCGGCTACGTGGAAGGCACCTTCATCCATCCCGCCACGCGGCAGGAAACCACGTTCCGTGGCGCGCTGCTCCAGAAGCGCGGCTGGACCTCCGGCTACTTCCTCGGCCAGAACCACAGCGGCGTGGTCCATCTGCAACTGCCGCAGTGAGCTGGCAGGGCGCGTCTGTCCCCGGCGCGCCGGCTGCCTACCGAACTGTTTGGCGGCGGTGCTGTGACAGGTGCCGCCCTTGCTGGAACCTCACACGCCCTTGGGCACGCCCCAGTGGCCTTCCTTGCGATACGCGCGGCGCACGAGCGCGTTCGCCTCGGCGTCGCCGGTGAACTGCTCCTTCGCCGGGTCGAACGTCAGCGTGCGCCCGAGGCGCGTGGCGATGTTGCCCAGGTGGACGAGGCACGCGGAGTAGTGGTGGATTTCCACGTCCGCGTTCGGGCGCGCGCCGGTCTTGATGCAGTCGAGGAAGTTGGCGTGGTGCGCGGGGAGGTCGGGCGAGCCTTTGCCGGATTCCACGAGCTGGTTCTTGGCCGCGAACATCTGCCAGCCGGACTCCTTGCCCCCGATGACGTAGCCCTTGGTGCCATACCAGGCGTCGCCGTTCTCGTAGGTCTCCTGCTTGTAGGGTGCCCAGATGCGCTGCTCGTAGATGAGCTGCTTCCTTTTCCCGCCGTCCAGATGCCACTCGAAGATGCAGGTCTGCGTGTCGGGGAACTGCTGGTCGTCATCGAAGAAATACTTCCCGCCCAGCGCGGCAATGCGGCTGGGGTGCCGGAAACCGACGTTCAAGCCCCACAGGCCCACGTCAATGTCATGCACGCCGTCGTTGCCCATGTCCCCCGCGCCGAACGCGAACTGCCAGCGCCAGATGCCATGCAGCAGCGTGGACTTGTAGGGCACCATCGGCGCGGGGCCGATCCAGGTGTCGAAGTCCAGCGCCGCCGGCGGCGGGGCGGGCTGCGCCTTGCCGATGTTGCGGCGGAGCTGGCTGTTCCAGACGCGGCAGGCGAGCACGTCGCCAATGGCTCCACTGCGGACCTTGGCGGTGGCCTCCGCCATGTGCGCCGAGCTGCGCGTTTGCGTGCCGATCTGGATGACCCGCTTCGTCCGGCGCGCCGTCTCAATCATCAGCCGGCCCTCGCGGATGTTGTGCGAGCCGGGCTTCTCGACATAGACGTGCTTGCCGGCGTCGCAGGCGAGGATGGTCGCCGGCGCGTGCCAGTGGTCCGGCGTGGCGATGAAGACGGCATCCACGGACTTGTCCTCGAGGATGCGGCGGAGGTCGCCGACGGCCTTGGGCGCCTTGCGTCCGGCGGCCTCGACATTCTTTACGGCGGCGGCGAGGCGGTTCTGGTCCACGTCGCAAACATAGGCGAGATCCACGGCGTCGTTCTTGACGAGCGTCCTGAGATGCCCGGTGCCCATGCCGCCGGGGCCGATGAGGCCGACGGTGAACTTGCCGTTCGGACTTTGCGCGCGCACGCCGCTGGTGAGATGCAGCGAGGCGGCGGTGGCGGCGAAGGCGGAGGAATCACGGAGGAAGGAACGACGGGTGAGGTTGGGCATGGTGTGAGCGCGTTGCGTTACGGTGACACGTTGAAACTATCAGTCCGCCGACGGCTGGGAAGTTGAAATTCGGCGGGATGCGTTGCGCTGGTTCCGTTGCCTGGCTGGCCACGTCAACGCCAGCTCTTCCGGGTGGTCACGGCGACGCGGTGATTTGCCCGCACAGCACCGCCCGCTTCGCGCCCGTCGTCTCGGGCAGGTTGCCCGGCAGCCCATGCCAGCGCCGCCAGGCGAGCAGGGCGAAGGCGGCGGCTTCGACGGCTCGCGCGGGCCATTCGAGGTCCGCGGAGGTCAGCACTTCAACCTGCGGATTCAGCGCGAGCAGCTCGCGGCGGATGAACTGGCGCAGGGCGAGGTTCGCCGTGCCGCCGCCGCAGAGCACCACGCGGTCCGGCGGCGCGGGCAGATGCCGGCGGTAGTTCAACGCCAGCGAACGCGCGGTGAACTCGGTGAGCGTGACAGGCAGCAACATTTCGTAAAGCTCGCCGGCCTCGACCGCCGCGAGCACGCGCGTGAAGAACCGCTCGCCGAACTCCTCCCGCCCGGTGCTCTTGGGCGGGGCGGCACGGAAGAAGGGATGCCGCAGCCAGCGGCGCAAACAGCTTTCCACCGGGCTGCCGAACGCGGCGAATCGCCCTTCGTGGTCACGGCTGTTCTCGCCTTCGGTGAGATGTCGCATCGCGAGGTCAATCAGCACGTTGGCCGGGCCGGTGTCGAAGGCGAGCACGCGCGGCTGTTTCCCGCGCCGCCAGTCGAGCGAAGTCACGTTGCTGATGCCGCCGAGGTTGTTCACGCAGACGTGCCTTCCGCGCTGCGCGAAGACGACTTGATGGAAGAGTGTGGCGAGGGGCGCGCCCTGTCCGCCCGCCGCAAGGTCGGCGACGCGGAAGTTGCTGATGACGGGAAGGCGGAGCGCTTCCGCGAGGTAGGCGGGTTCGCCGAGTTGCAGCGTCGAGGGTCGCGTGCGGTGTGGATGGTGGAAAATGGTCTGGCCGTGCAAGCCGACAAGTTGCGCGCGGCGCGCGCCGGGATGGCGCTGGGCGGCCGCAGTGTAGAAACGCCCGAGGTCGTGATGAAGCTGGGCGAGTTCCCAACTTGTCGCCTCGCCGCGCGCGGCGGATTGCAGGCGGGCTTGCAGCGGCTTCGGGAAGTCGGCGCTCCAAAGCTCCAACAGCTTCACGCCGTCCGAAGACACTTGGCACAGCGCGCAGTCCACGCCATCGAGGCTCGTGCCAGACATGATGCCCAGCACGCGGAATGGGGCGTCTTGGACTGCGGCGGCAAGCGCAGCGCGACGCCGCTTTTCCGTCCCGCGGAGCGGTGGCAGCGCCTTGCCATGCGAAAGCGCCGTCGCCGCTGCGCTCCGCCGGCGCACTCCAAATGGCTTCGGGCGTTCGCTCATTTCTCTCCCGTCAGGAAAAACGTGTTCAGCGTGCCGATGCCTTTGACCTCGGTCGGCCCGCGCTCCTCGAAGTGAAACTTGTCCGCCAGCAGCCGGCTGAATTCCTCCGTGACCTGCACGCGGTCGGGCACGCCGTGGGATTCCATCCGGCTCGCCGTGTTCACCGTGTCGCCCCAGAGGTCGTAGATGAACTTCTTGCGCCCGATGACGCCGGCCACGACCGGCCCCGAGTGCAGACCCACGCGCAGTTGCAGCGACTGGCCGGTCTCGCGGTTGAAGTCGGCGAGCGAGCGCAGCATCGCCAACGCCATGTGGGCGATGGCCTCGGCGTGGTCGGCGCGCGGCACGGGCACGCCGGCCACGACCATGTAGCAGTCGCCGATGGTCTTGATCTTTTCGAGGCGCAGCTCGCCCGCGAGGTGGTCGAAGCGCGAGAAGACCGCGTCCAGCATGGCGACGATCTGCTCCGGCGGGGTCGCGCGCGCGAACTTTGAGAAGCCCACGATGTCCGCGAACAGCACGCTGGCGGCGTCGTAGCGGTCGGCGATGACCTGCGGGCTGCCCTTGAGCCGCTCGGCGATGAGCACGGGCAGGACGTTCAGCAGCAGCCGCTCGGACTTGCCCTTCTCCTCGTCGAGCGCGTGGTAGGCGGCGGCCAGTTCCTCGTTCTTGCGGCGGATGAGTTCGGACTCGTAGAGCGGCGCGACCAGCCGCAGCACGCGCAGCAGGCGCACGAGCCGGAGCACGGCGAGGTTGTCCATGCCGGGCGCGAAGCACAGCGCGACGACGGCGAAGTCCAGCGCGTTCCAGCCGTTGGCGAAGAACCGCCACGGCTGCGCCCCGTGCGCGCCAATGCGCACGACCATTTCCCCGAGGAACACGCCCAGCAGCAGGCGCTCGACGAACTGGAAGCCGCGCGCCACCGACGGCGACACGCTCGGCAGCGTCTCCAGCCCGATGCTCAGAACGGACAGGAAGATCGCGCCGATGATGAACCGCTGGAACCAGCGGGACTCGGCGAGCTGCTTGAACTGTTCCGCAAGGGCCATGTGTGCTTGTGGGGCGGACACTCTTGTCCGCCGGATCGTCCTGCCGACGGGGGACAGGAGTGTCCCCCTCACGGCCGCCCGGCGCGGTCCAAAAGCCGGCTTTCAAGCGCACGGGAACTGGCGCATTCTTCGCCGCCGCCCGACGCAGGGTCAATTATGAAGGTTCTGTTTTTACACGCTCACTTCGACGACTACGAGTTCACCGCCGCCGGGACGTTCGAGCTGTGGCGACGCAGGCTCGGTGCGGACTTCACGGCGAAGGTCGTGGTCTGCACGGACGGCAAGGCGGGGCATCACTTCCGCCCGCGCGAGGAGACCGGCGCGCTGCGGCTGCGCGAGCAGGCGGCGGCGGCGGCGGCGGGCGGGTTTCAGTTTGAGCCGCTGCGCTTGCCGAACGGGCAGATTCCCCGCGAGGCGTGCCTGCGCGTGACGACGGATTTGCTCGCGGCGCTGTGGAAGGCCATCCGCGACTTCGAGCCGGATTACCTTTTTTGCCCGCCCGTGGCGAGCGACCCGCGCGCGGGCATCCATGTGGACCACGTTGCCGTCGCGACGGCGGTGCGCGAGGTGGCCTACATGATCAACGTCCCGCACGCCTTCACGCCCGAGTATCCGGCGGACGAGACGCAGTCCAGGCCGGTGAAGGTGCCGGTCATCCTGAACACCTACGACGGCTACCAGTTCGGCGCGAACGCGCACGACCTCGCGGTGGACGTGGAGGCGGCGTTCGAGGCCATCAGCGAAATGACGTGGTGCCACCAGTCGCAAATCGCCGAGTGGCTGCCGTGGATTGGCCGGCACAAGATGGCCGCGCCGAAGGACCGCGAGGAGTGGAAGGCCGTGCTGCGCGCGCGCTTCCTGCGGCAGAACCGCGAGCTGGGCTTCAAGTCCCAGCACGCCTTCGAGATGTTCACCGTGACCGCATGGGGCGCGGTGCCGACGGCGGAACAACTGCTCAAGGACTTTCCGCCCATCACGCCAAAGTTTTCGCACGTCAAGAAGCTGCGACAGCGGCTGAAGCGGTGGGGCGCGTAGCTCGACATTCCAATGTCGAGCTGGTCTTTCCGATGGATGCAAGCACTCGACATTGGAATGTCGAGCTACGGGAGCGCGAGTTCACCGCGCCTCTCTCCCGCCCGTAGATTTAGTTCGCCTCAGCGAGCAGCTTTGAGGCACGCTGCCAAGCTCTATGTCGTTTAGCGCATTAAACCTCGACGCCAACATCCTCCGCGCCATCGCGGACGCCGGCTACACCGAGCCGACGCCCATCCAGGTGCAGGCCATCCCACCGATTCTCGCCGGCCAGGATCTCATCGGCATCGCCCAGACGGGCACGGGCAAGACCGCCGCCTTCACGTTGCCGCTGCTGACGAAGCTCGCGGCAAGCCCCGGCCACGGGCGCGGAACGCGCGTGTTGGTGCTCGCCCCGACACGCGAGCTGGTCGTGCAAATCGAGGAGAACATCCGCGCGTATGGGAAATACCTGCCGTTCAAGATGGCGACGGTCTTCGGCGGCGTGGGCGAGCACGCGCAGATCAAGGCGCTTCAGTCGGGCCTCGAAATCATCGTCGCCACGCCGGGCCGGCTGCTGGACCTGATGGGGCGGCGCTACTCGGACTTCTCCGGCCTGCAATACCTCGTGCTCGACGAGGCCGACCGGATGCTGGACATGGGCTTTCTCCCGTCCATCCGGCAGATCGTCCGCTCGCTCCCGAAGCAGCGGCAGACGCTGCTCTTCTCCGCCACGCTGTCGCGCGAGATCGAGGGGCTGACGCATGAGTTTCAGCGCTCGCCCAAGCTGGTCCAGATTGGCCGGCGCTCGAATCCCGCCGAGACCGTCACGCAATGGGCCTACGAGGTGCCGCGCTCGCGGAAGGTCGCGCTGCTCGCGCACCTGCTCGACGACCCGAACATGAACATGGTGCTCATCTTCGTGCGCATGAAGCACTCGGCCGACCGGCTCGCACGCCAGCTCGAAACTCACGGCGTGACCTGCGCGACGCTGCACTCGAACCGCTCGCAGAACCAGCGGCTTCGCGCGCTGCGCGACTTCAAGTCCGGCGTGGTGCGCGTGCTGGTGGCCACCGACATCGCGGCGCGCGGCATTGACGTGGACGGCATTTCGCACGTCGTGAACTTCGACTTTCCGATGCACTCGGAGGATTACGTCCACCGCATCGGCCGCACGGGCCGGGCGCAGGCGATTGGCGACGCCATCAGCTTCGTGACGCCGGAAGACCACGGTGAACTGCGGTCGCTGGAGCGCTTCATCGGGCGCGGGCTGGTGCGCAAGCACGCGGAGGGTTTTGACTACACGGACCGGCCGGAGGTTCGCTCCAGCCAGCCGCAACACGGGCATCGCCAGGGGCAGCAACGGCGTCCGCAGCAACAGCAACAACGCCCGCAGCGACCACAACAACGTCCGCAGCAGCCGCAGCGCTCGCAGCATCCGCTGCAACGCGAGGACAGTTGGCACAGCGGCTTTGCTCCCGAGCCGGGTTCGCAAAGTGGCGGCCACCGCCCGAGGAGCGGGAATCGTCCTGGTGGAAACATGCCGGGCGGTCCGCGTCCCGGTGGCCGGCCGTTCCGGCGCAGTTGGGGCCGCTAGGCAAAGCAGGACAGCGCGTCCCGCCTGTCCCTCCAGCTTTCCGGTTTCCGCTCAAGCGGCTAATTTCCAGATGGAGGTCAGGCAAGATGTGCTGACCTACTTGGTTCGTGTGTCAACCCGCGCCCACCGCACGCCAATTCTCGCGCTGCCTTGCGGCTTGCCTTCGCGTCCATTCCCGGCAGACAGTTTCGCCGCGCGAATTTCAGCCGGCGGCGGACCGTCGCGATGAACGCAGACCGAAACACCTTTTGACTATGGAACTGACACGCACTGCCTACGGCACCTGGAGCGGAGGCCGCTACATGCACTTCGGCGAGGCCCTCAGCGAGGAGCGCTACCTCGCCTGCATCCGGCGCGCCTACGAGAAGGGCATCCGCACGTTCATGACGGCGGACGTTTACAGCAACGGCGAGGCCGACACGATGCTGGGCCGCGCGTTGCAGGGAATTTCCCGCGACAGCTACTGTCTCATCGGCATCATCGGGCATGACATTTACCCCGGCAAACGCGACGGCGCGAAGGGCTTCCTGCGCTTCACCGACCCGCGCCTGCGCAAGCCCGACCAATTCGCCGGCTATCTCCGCATGGCCGCCGAGAAGTCGCTTGAGCGCATCGGCACCGACCGCTTCGACGCGCTGCTCCTGCACAACCCCGACTCCATCGGCTACTCGGACGACACCGCGTGGAAGGGCATGGAAGCGCTCAAGACCGCGAAGCTCACGAGCCGCCTCGGCATCGCGCCCGGGCCGGCGAACGGTTTCTCCCTCGACATCATCCAGTGCTTCGAGCGCTTCAGCGGCCTCGTGGACGAGGCGATGATCATTCTCGGTCCGATGGAGCCGTGGCCCGGCGGCTACGTCCTGCCAGCGGCGGAGAGGAACGGCGTGAAACTCATCGCGCGCGTGGTGGATTACGGCGGGTTGTTCCACGACGACGTGAAGCCCGGCCACGAGTTCGGCCACGGCGACCATCGCACCTTCCGGCCTGCCGGCTGGGTTGAGGCGGGCAACGCAAAGATCGAGCAGATGCGGCCCACCGCGCAGAAATACGGCCTCACGATGCTCCAGCTCTCCTGCCTCTGGACGCTCGCGCAGACGGCGGTCAAGAGCGTCATCCCCACGCACATTCAGGAGGTCGGCGCGAACAGCAAGCCCATCGAGGCGAAGATTGACGAACTGGCCGCGCTGCCGGACATCAAGCTGACCGCCGACGAGTGCGAGACCATCCGCCGCATCGGCGACAACAAGGGCTGCATGAACCTCAAGGGTGGCCATCCCGAGTTCACCGGCGAGGCCCAGCCCGACCAATGGCCGCTGACGCCCGAGCTGGAGGCCGTTGCGCAGCGCTGGGGCGTGGACCCGAAGCGCGACCTCACCTACGCCCACGCGGCGTAGTTGGAGCGCGGCCTTCAGGCCGCAGAGGTCGCGAGGCAGGCGGCGGCTCGTGACATTTCAGGCGTGTGGATGGTTGGATATTTCTGCGGCATGAATGCCGCGCTCCACCCGCGCTTGTCGCGGCCTAGCTTTGGCTCTTGAATCCCGCCCGTGCCCACTCCGCGCGTCAGCGTTCTGCTCCCCGCGTTCAACGCGCTGGCCACCTTGCCGCTCGCCGTCGCGAGCATCCGCGCGCAGACCTTCACCGACTGGGAACTGCTCGTCGTTGACGACGGTTCAACCGATGGCGCGGCGGAGTGGCTGCGGGCGCAGGCGGCACAGGAGCCGAGGCTGAAAGTGATTTCGCAGCCGCACGGCGGCATTGTCGTCGCCTTGAATCGCGGGCTGGCGGAGGCACGCGGTGAGTTCATTGCGCGGATGGACGCGGATGATGAGTCGTTGCCCGAGCGGCTCGCGGAGCAATTGGCCTTTCTCGACGCGCAACCCGCCGTCGGCATCGTCGGCTCGCTCGTGGAATTCGCTGGCGACCGCGCGGCCAGCCAAGGCTACGCGCTCCATGTGGACTGGCTGAACTCGGTGGTCACGCCGGAGGAAATCGCGCTGAACCGCTTTGTCGAATCACCCTTTGCGCATCCGAGCGTGATGTTTCGGCGCGAACTGGTCGCACGGCACGGCGGCTATCGCGAGGGCGATTTCCCCGAGGACTACGAATTGTGGCTGCGCTGGTTTGAGGCAGGCGTCCGCATGGCGAAAGTTCTGCGCGTGCTGCTGCGCTGGCGCGACCTGCCTTCGCGCCTCTCGCGCACCGACCCGCGCTACGACGTGGAGTCGTTCTACCGGCTGAAGGCGGAGTATCTAGCCTGCTGGCTGAAGCAGCGTGTGCCGGCGGCTTCCAGCCGCCGCCCCGTGGGATTGACGGCGGAGGGCGGCGACTGGAAGTCGCCGGCACTGCTGGTCTGGGGCGCGGGTCGCGCGACACGGAAGCGGGTGAAGCTCTTGGAAGCCCACGGCATCAACATCGCCGCCTACGTGGACCTTGACCCGAACAAGCACGGACGCTCACGCGCCGGCCATCTTGTCCTCGCGCCGGAGCAGATTCCAGACGGTGCATTTCACCTTGGTTACGTCGCCAAGCGCGGCGCGCGGGAGTTCTGCCGGAACTTTCTGGAACAGCGTGGCTGCGTCGAAGGGCGCGACTTCATCTTCGCGGCCTGACTCGGTGTAGGAGACGACGTGAGGAGTCTCTAACTGAGTTCCGCATTCCGCGTTCTGCTCTCCGCGTTTGAAGAGAGACTCCTCACGTCGTCTCCTACGCGGGGAGGCGGAACGTCTCTCCCACCTGCTTCAGCGCGAGCCGGCCCGCCTCTTTCGCCAGCGCGGCCTGCATGCGCTCGATGGGTTCGTTCATCGGCTCGTCGCTGAGTTTGAAGGTCGCGTGATGCACGGGGACGATGTGCCGCGCGCCCGCCGCATCGGCCATCTTCACCGCCTCCTCCGGCGTGCAGTGGCTGCGAATCCACGGGCGATACGCGCCGATGGGCATGATGGCCGCGTCGAACGGCCCGCGTGACCGCAACGCCGCGAGCGACTCCGTGTTTGCCGTGTCGCCGCCGAAGAGCAGCGCGCGGCCCTCGCGGCGGAGGAGGTAGCCGTTGTAGCCGCGATGCGTGTCGGTGCGCCAGCGCGCGCCCCAGTGCTTCACCTCGATGGCCTCGACGCGCAGCTCGCCCTTCGCGGTGCGCAACGTGGCGTGTTCGCCCCAGCGCAGTTCGTGCGTCGCCGCAAAGCGTTTCGGGCCGAAAATGTCCGCAGTGGCGTGCGCTGAGACCACCAGCGGCTTGCCGGGCAGACGGCTCAAGGTTGGCATGTCCATGTGGTCAAGGTGCGCGTGCGAAAGCAGCACCACGTCAATCGGCGGCAGCTCGTTCACGCGCAGCGCGGGCGCGATGAAGCGCTTCGGGCCGAGCGTGCCCAGCCCGAGGCCGAGGCCGATGCGGTTGCCGAGCGCGGGGTCGGTGAGGATGGTCAGCCCGTGGAAATTGAGGAGCACCGTGGTATGGCCGAGCCACGCGAGCGTAACGGCGTTGGCATCCCAAGTGGCGGGTGTGGGTTTGTGCGGTGCGGCGGCGATGTCCTGCTCCGCCTCGCGGACGCGCTCGCGGAGGAAGCGCGCAGCCCAGACATTCGAGCTGCGCAGCCACCACCAGCCGCCCGCGACACCGGCGGCAGCGATGCCTCCGGCAATCAAGATTTTGCGGCGGTTGAAGCGCACGCAGGGAGGTTGTCGCGGGACGGCGAAGTGTCAAGCGGGCCGGTGAATTGACCGCTCCAATGGGCAGTCTGCTAAAGCGTGTTCAGCGTCCAAAAAACTTCGCACGGCGACCTCCGGGGAATGCTCACTGCCGCCGCCATCTTGGCGACGAGTTCGCTCATCGCAGCTCCTGCGGCCAAGCCCGTCGCGACCGGCCCACTGACCTTCGAGAAGGACATCCGGCCGATCCTCAAGGCGAACTGCTTCCACTGCCACGGCGAGGAGGGCAAGACCAAGGGCGGCCTCGACGCGCGGCTGCGGCACCTCATCGCCAAGGGCGGGGGGAGCGGCCCGGCCATCGTCCCCGGCAAGCCGGACAAGAGCCGGCTCTTCACGATGGTCCGCGACGGCGAGATGCCGCAGTCGGAGCGCAAACTCTCCAAGGAACAGATCGAGCTTGTCCGCCAGTGGATTGCCGGCGGCGCGAAGGTCGCGCGTGCGGAGCCGGCCAAGCCCGGCGCGGCGGATGAGTTCACGCCGGAGGAACGGGCGCATTGGGCGTTTCAGCCGGTGAAGCGGCCCCAAGTCCCAGTGATTAGTAAGGAAGTAATTAGTAATCAGTCCAGCGGCGCACGGGGCACACGTAGCCCACTAAATACTCCCTCACTAATCACTAATTACTCTCCGGTGGACGCGTTCCTCCTCCAGAAACTCGCCGCCGCCAAGCTCACCTTCTCCCCGCCCGCCGACCGCGCCACGCTCATCCGCCGCGCGAGCTTTGACCTGCTCGGCCTGCCGCCGTCGCCAGCGGACGTGGAGACGTTCGAGAAGGACACTTCGCCCGACGCCTACGAGAAGCTGCTCGACCGCCTGCTCGCCTCGCCGCACTACGGCGAGCGCTGGGGCCGGCATTGGCTCGACATCGCGGGCTACGCGGACTCGGACGGCTACACCGACGCCGACACGGAGCGCAAATGGGCTTGGAAATTCCGCGACTACGTCATCCACTCGCTCAACGCGGACAAGCCGTTCAACCAGTTCATCGTCGAGCAACTCGCGGGCGACGAGCTGGTGAAGCCACCGCACAAGAATCTTTCCCCAGCCGACGTGGACAAACTCACGGCCACTGGCTTCCTCCGCATGGCCCCCGCCGGCACGGCGAACGCGGGTGTCGAGGCGAAGGTCGCGCGCAACGCCGTCGTGGCGGACACCATCAAGGTCGTCTCCAGCTCGCTGCTGGGCGTGACGGTCGGCTGCGCGCAGTGCCACAACCACAAGCACGACCCGATTCCGCAGGCGGATTACTACCGGCTGCGCGCGGTGTTCGAGCCGGGCTTCGACCTGCGCACCTGGCGCACGCCCAACGCGCGGCTGGTTTCGCTGATGTCGGATGAAGCCCGCGCCAAGGCCGCCGAAGTGGAGAAGGAGGCGAAGGTCATTGAGGCCGCGCGCCTCAAGCAGCAGAACGAGTTCATTGACGAGGTGCTGGAGAAGGAGCTGCTCAAGCGTCCCGAGGAACTGCGCACGCCGCTGCGCGAGGCTTACAAGGCCGCCGTCGCCAAGCGCACGCCCGCGCAGGTGAAGCTCCTCAAGGAGCATCCCACCGTGATGCAGCTCAGTCCTGGCTCGCTGTATCTCTACGAGCAGAAGAAAGCGGACGTGTTGAAGAAGCAGTCTGACGAGGCCGCGAAGGTCCGCGAGAAGAAGCCAGTCGAGGAGTTCATTCCCGTCTTCAACGAGGTCGTCGCGGCCAGCGCCAAGGCGGAACCCGCGCCGACGTTCCTCTTCCATCGCGGCGACCCTGACCAGCCGAAGCAGCAGCTCAAGCCTGGCGATCTCACCATTCTCGCGTCGCTGCGGCCCGTGGACTTGCCCGAGAAGGACGCCGCGCTTCCCACAAGCGGACGACGCCTTGCCTACGCCCGCGCGCTCACGGACGGCACGCACCCGCTCACGTCGCGCGTGCTGGTGAACCGCGTGTGGCTGCATCACTTCGGGCGCGGCATCGTGGCGTCGCCCTCGGACTTCGGCACGCTGGGCGAGCGGCCCACGCACCCTGAACTGCTCGACTGGCTGGCAAGCGAGTTTGTCGCGCAGGGGTGGAGCCTCAAGAAGTTGCACCGGCTGGTGATGACGAGTGCCGCCTACCGCCAAGCGTCCGGGGTCAGTAATCAGTATTTAGTGATTAGTAATCAGTCGGGTGGCGGCAGTTCGTCGGCTGCTGGCAAGCGACTAATTACTGACCCACTAATTACTAATTACTCCCGCGCCGCCGCCCTCGACCCCGATGTGAAGTTTCTCTGGCGCTATCCCATCCGCCGCCTCGACGCCGAGCAGCTTCGCGACGCGCAGCTCTTCGTGAGCGGCAAGCTGAACCCGAAGGCCGGCGGCGCGCCCGTGCCCATTATGACCGACGAGACCGGACAGGTCGTCGTGGGCGTGAACACCGATGACACGGCGGGCCGGCCCAGCGGGAAGTTTGTGGGGCTGAACGGCGAGGAGTTCCGCCGCAGCCTTTACGTGCAGATGCGCCGCAGCAAGCCGCTCGGGCTGATGGAGACGTTCGACGCGCCGCGCATGGAGCCGAACTGCGAACTGCGCAACGCTTCGACCGTCGCGCCGCAGTCGCTCGCGCTGATGAACGGCGAGTTCGCGCTCGCGCAGGCCAAGTTCTTCGCCGAACGCGTGGCGAAGGAGGCGGGCGATTCGACGGATGAGTCCAAGGTTGCCCGTGCGTGGCAGCTCGCCTTCAGCCGTCGCCCGAACAGTGCGGAGATGTCCGACGCCCTCGCCTTCCTCGGCAAGCAACGCGCCCACTTCACCGCCAACGCGCCGAAGGCCGCGCCCGTCGCGAAGGGCAAGGAAGCCCCACCCTCGAACCCCGACGACCACGCGCTCACGAGCCTGTGCCAGGCGCTGTTGACGGCGAACCGCTTCCTTTACGTGGAGTGATGTCTTTGCCTCGCGCCATCATGGACACCAATGTCCTCTACTCAGGGCTGCGTAGTCAGCGCGGCGCGTCCTTCAGCCTCTTGCGGGCGCTCCGCTCCGGGCAATGGCAGTTGGTTTTGAGCAACACGCTGCTCGCTGAATACGAGGAGGTCTTGTCACGCAACCAAGGCGTGCTTGGCTTGGACAAGCACCAACTGGGAGATATTCTGGACGCGCTTTGCGCCGCCGCCGAAAAGACGTCCGTGCCGACGCCGTGGACGCCGCTTTCACCCGATGCCGATGACGAGGCCATCTTGCAACTGGCGAAAGTCGCGCGGGCAGAGTATATCGTCACTCATAACACGCGCCATTTCACCCGCGCCGCAGAAATCGGAGTGCAAGTCATGCAGCCGGGCGCGTTTATGGCAGAGCTAAGAGCACAAGCATGAAGACAATGCAGGCCGAAATTCCAGAGGCAGTGTTCCGGCAGGCGGTGCAGACCGCCGAGCGTGAACATATTTCTTTCGACCAGTTGGTTGCCATAGCGCTGGCTTCGCAGGTGGCGGCCTGGAGCACTCGGGAAACGATGGAAGAGCGGGCCAAGCGCGGAAGCTGGGAGAAATTCGAGGCCGTGCTCGCAAAGGTTCCCGACGTGGAGCCGGAACCCTACGACAAGCTGTGACCATGAAGCACACCGCCTGCAATTCCCGCCGCCACTTCCTGGCGCAGTCCGGCTTCGGCCTCGGCTCGGTCGCGCTCGCGTGGCTGCTCAAGCAGGACAACCTGCTCGCCAACGCGCCCCGGCCCGACCTCGACCCGAAGTCTTTCGACCTGCTGCCGCGCCGCCCGCACTTCGAGCCGCGCGCGAAGGCGATGATCTCCATGTTCATGCAGGGCGGGCCGAGCCACATGGATTTGTTCGACCCCAAGCCTACGCTCGACAAGCTGGACGGCCAGAAATTCCCCGGCGAAATCAAGTTCGACAACGCCGCGCAGGCCAGCCCCAAGGTGCTCGCCAGCCCGTGGAAGTTCTCGAAGCACGGCCAGTGCGGCACCGAGGTCAGCGAGCTGCTGCCGCACTTCGCGGGCATCGTGGACGACGTGTGCCTCCTGCGCGGGATGCACACGGGCGTGAACAACCACGGCCAGTCCATCTACGCGCTGCAAAACGGGCGCATCCTCGGTGGGCGGCCAACGCTCGGGAGCTGGCTTACCTACGCGCTCGGCTCCGAGACGAGCAACCTGCCGGCGTTCGTCGCGCTCACCGACCCGCGCGGGCTGCCCGTGCTCGGCGTGGCGAACTGGGAGAACGGCTGGCTGCCCTCGCTCTTCCAGGGCACCGCCGTCCGCTCGAAGGAGCCGCGCATCCCGAACCTCGACCCGCCGCCGCACCTGCGCGGCCCGGCGCAGGAGAACTACCTTTCGTTCCTCGACAAGCTGAACCGCGACCATCTCCGCGAGCATCCGGGCGAGACGGACTTGCAGGCGCGCATCGCCAGCTACGAGCTGGCCGCCAAGATGCAGACCGCCGCGAAGGAGGCCATGGACATCACCGGCGAGAGCGCGGCGACGAAGGCGCTCTATGGCATTGATGTGCCGGCCACGGCGGAGTTCGGCACGCGCTGTCTTATTGCGCGGCGGCTGGTGGAGCGCGGCGTGCGCTTCGTGCAGCTTTACACGGGCAACCAGTCGTGGGACCACCACGGCAGCATCCGCAGCAGCCTGCCGGCGGCGTGCAAATACGTGGACAAAGGCTCGGCGGGCCTGGTCACCGACCTCAAGGCGCGCGGGCTGCTCGACTCAACGGTCGTCCACTGGGGCGGCGAGATGGGCCGGCTGCCGACGATTCAGAACGACGTGGGGCCGACGAAGGTGGGCCGCGACCACAACACCTACGGCTTCTCGATGTGGGTCGCCGGCGGCGGCTTCAAGCACGGCATCACCTACGGCGAGACCGACGAGTTCGGCCACCACGCGGTGAAGGACATCGTGAACCACTACGACTACCATGCCACGCTGCTGCACCTCTTCGGCCTCGATCACAAGCAGCTCGTCTTCAAGCGCAATGGCACCGAGATGTCCCTCGTGGACGGTCAGAACGCGCGGCTGGTGACCGAGATTTTGAAGGCCTAGGCGTTCCAATCTGGGGAGTTTTCTGTAGGAAGCGCGCGAGGAATGGTGCTTGTTTCGTGGCGTCCAAGCGAGGCATCGTCATGCAGATTTCCATGAAGGGGCTGTTCATACTATGCTTCGCCACAGCGGTAATGCTGCCGGGAAGATGGCTCCCCGCCGCAGAGCCATCGCTCGCCGCGCAGATCGCCACCGAAGTGGACCGCCTGCGTCCGGAGTTGGAACCTCGGTTTCGGGATCACCCTCAAGGCGAACTGGAGAAGGCGGTGCTCACCCGTGCGCGGGGCACTGTCGCGCGACGGCTGTTTGCCGAGGGCGTCAACAGCGGCGATACAAACAAGCTGAACGAGGCGGTCAAGTTGGACGAGGCCGTGGGCAAGCCGGCCTATCTTCAAAGTGCGGCCATCAAGGGTTTGCCTCCAATCCACGAGGCGGTGGAAAAGGGGAATGTGGCTGTCGTGGCTTGGCTGCTGGAGCGCAAGTCGCCGTTGGACTTTACGGTCGGGACGATTCTGGAAGACCGCGATTACCGCCAGTATCGGCGGCACCTTTGGCAGCAACCGCTCCAGGTCGCGGCCCGAAACTTGCGACTGGACCTCATGCGCATGCTCCTCCAGGCGGGGGCCAGCCCAACCCCCGCAACTTCCCCGTCCGATTCCCCATCGCCGGCCAAATTACTCTTGGAGCCGTTCCACGTTTATCGCCGCTTCCCAGACGACGCAGACCTTCGGGTTGAAGCAATCCAACTGTTGCTGCAACACGGTGCCAACTTGTTCGTGGGCCAGCACCCTGGCCACTCATTCAGTCCGCTGGGATATGCCATCCAAGCTGGTCGGGCTGACTTGCTAGACGGGCTGCTTACCAATTCTCGTCCGCTCACCATCCAGGATGCGAGTGGCAACACCCTACTCCACTATGCCGCCGCTTTAGGCCGCACGAATGCGGCGGCCGTCCTGTTGGCCGCCAAGGTCTCCATTCAGATCGAGAATGACCAAGGAGCCACGCCGTTTCAGGTGGCAGAATTTGGGTTGCCTCGACCTTACCCTTTCGGTTCGGGCAGCAACCGCCCCGATCTTCTTACCATCTCGCCGACACAGAAAAACCGGATCGTGGAGCAGTTGCTTGCTGCCGGAGCGAAGTGGGATCCGTTCACCCACATCAAGCTCGGACGAACGAACGACCTAGCCGCGCTGCTCAAGGAGCGTCCAACCTTGGTCCATGACCGTCTCCTCAACCAGGGAACGCCTCTGCACTTCGCCGCCCAACACGGGCAAATTGGTGCCGTCCACTTGTTGCTACATGTAGCTCCCGTGGATGCCGTCGACGGCTTGGGCCGGACGCCATTTTGGTGTGCGATTGAGAAGGGGCATGTGGAAGCCGCCCGTCTGCTCTTGGAGGCCGGCGCGGACATCAATACCCGCGACAGGAATGGCGTGACCGCGCTGTTGTGGCGTATCCAGTATGGTGGGGAGGCCATCCCTGAACCAGTGCCAGTCCCTGGCTTTTCTCGGATGGGGGGATTGGCCGCGACTCTACCACCGGAGCTGCGCCCCGTGACGAAGATGCCTGCCCTCAATCCGTTGCTGTTCTTGTTGGAGAACAGGGCCGACCCAAGCGCAACCAATTTAGCAGGTCGAACTTCGCTCCACGAATTACTCGATACCAACCACTACATCCAGCATGCGCATGCCAGCGTCGTTTCGCGAAACATCGCCCGCACGGTGGACTTGCTGTTGAATTACGGAGCCAAGCTGGAAGCCACCGATACCAATGGGGCGACGCCACTCCACCGAGCGGCTCAACGGGGCATTCTTATGCACGCGTCTGCGTTGATCGCGCGTGGAGCCAATTTGGAAGCCCAAGACCGGCAGGGGCGCACACCAGTGATGCTGGCAGCCAAAGCGAACTTTGTGGAGATCTCCAACTACCTGATCACCGCCGGAGCGGACCCGTTGGCGCGCGATGCGGACGGCAACACCGTGCTCCACCACCTCTGCGCCACGTTGCCCGGCACCGTAACCCTGCCCACAAACCTGGTGAGCCACGCGAAGTTTCAGGCACTTACCCAGATCACCAACCGCTTCGGCTCGCCGCCGTTCCATCTGGCCTTGCTCAATGCAACGGTGCTGAACCCTCCGCCGACCGGTCCACCCACCACCAACCAGCCCCCACCGCAAATCGCACTTCTCGACCAACTGATCCGCACCTGCCCGTCATTGGATTTCATCGGCACCAATGGGCAGACCTACGCCCATTTGATCGCGGTGAGCACGACGGCTCCGGCCTTCACGCACATCGAGTCAGCGTTGAACCGCGTCATTCCCTTGCGTCGGGAATTGCTGGACCGCGCTGACCGCGACGGCAATTCGGCCCTGCACCTCGCTGCGGCGCACAACCATCTCCCGCTGGCGACGTTGCTGCTGGCGCGGGGGGCCAATCTGAACCTGACCAACCGCGACGGCAACACCGCCCTGCATTTGGCTGTTACGCGCAACCAACTCAACGTGACCGAGCTGCTGCTCACGCGCGGGGCCAATCCGAATCTGACCAACCACGCCGGGCAAACCCCGCTGCTGCTGGGCTACTTGCATTTCCTCGGCCACAAGTTTCCGCCGGGGGCACCGTTTGACCCGCTTGGCCGCCTGTTGGTGAAACACGGTGCGCGACTGAACCTTGCAGACATGGATGGCCGCACGCCCTTGCAAATCGCCGCAGCGGATTTTCGCGGCGTGCCTGCGTCCCTGCGGCCCGAAGGCGCGACGCGCGACCTGTTCAAGGCCCTCGACGAGGGCGATGCGGCTTCGCTCCGGGCCTGGCTGCGGGCGGATGCCTCGTTGATTCGCGTGCGCCGGCACCAGCATGAGGGCTTCCCCACTTTGTTGCAGGAGGCGGCCCAGCGGCAACCCAAGGATTTTGGCCCCGTGTTTCGCGAGGCGGTGGGCCAGCCGGAGGCATTCCACGCCCTGGCCTTCGGCTGGGCGGACATTCTCCGCGCGGTGCTCCGCACCAACGCCGGCTTCGCGAAGGAGGAAATCCAAGGCCGCCCGGCCCTGCACTGGGCGGCGGGCAGCGGCAACGTGGAAACCGTGCGCGCCCTCCTCGACGCCCACGCCGACGTGCAGGCCACCGATGCGGCCAGCCTGACGGCGCTGCCCGCTGCCCGTGCCAGGGAGTCCCGCGCCATCGTGGAACTGCTGCTTGCCCGAGGTCTCCGTCCGACGGTCTTCGATTGCCTCGCGAGTGACGACCTCGCCAGCCTTTCCGAGTTGCTCCAGCGCGACAAGACGCTGGCCACCGTCAAAAATCGTCAGGGCCAGCCGGCGTTGCTGGTGGCGGTCGCGGCCGGGAAGCTGCCCTTGGCCGAGCTTCTCCTCGCATCCGGCGCGGATGCCAATCAAGGCTGCGTCTTCAACCCGCCGCCGGGTGCCCCCGGAGCGGTGGTTGTGGGATGGTTCGTCGGTGGCCCGGCCGACCGGCCGCTTCCCGCCGCCGTCGCGGCAGGCAATCTCCCGATGACCCAACTGCTGCTCCGCCACGGCGCGGAAGTAAATCAAGCTCTGCCTACCCGGTTTACCCTGCTGCATCAAGCGGTCGCCGCCGGCAACGTCGCACTGGCCGCGTTGCTTCTGGAGCACGGAGCCGATGTCAACGCGCAGCACCTCCCAGCAGGCGAGGCCAAACCGGCGGCGCCGCTGGCCGGCGACACGCCGTTGCACACTGCCGCCCGCACCGGACGGACGAATGTGATGCATCTGCTCCTCCAGCATGGAGCCAGATTGGAGGCGACCAACGCGCTGGGCCAGACTCCGCTCGGAGCCGTGCTCTACCCGACGCTCGACGCCCCGGCGGTGGGAGAAATCGCCCAAGCCATGTCCGGTTTTGGAATCGTCCGAATGGGCGGTTTCCGACCGGTGACGCCAGCCTTCCCCAGCGCGCGACCCACCGCCGATTTCCTCCGCCAGCAAGGGGCCAAGCGCGCCGCCCCGCCCACCAAAGGGAGCTGGCGCGAGGCGCTCGACCCGCAGAAAGTCCATCATCCGGCGGGACCGCTGCCCGCTACCGGCACACCGCTTTGAGCCATCCGCTGGTCACGGCGAAGTGCTGCTCAGGTTTCGCGCAACGGCACGGAGATCTGCCTCGTGGATGGCTAGGACGCGCGGCTGGTGGGCGAGATTCTGCGCGGTTGAGCCGGACCGATGCAGTTGACGGAGCGCTCGCTTCCAAGCCGGCTTAGGTCGGGAGAAACCGATCGCGTGTGTTCGTCCGTGGCTTCTTTCGCAGCGTTTGGTGGCTGCTCAATCCCGCTGTCGAGAGTTGGCCTTCTCTCGTCCGAAAGCGCAAAGCCGGCTTGGAAGCCGGCGCTCCGACTGCATCGTCTCGTATTGGGAGCCGGTTTACTTCGAGAAGGGATTCTCGACGCGCACCGGCTTGGCCGGCGGCTTCACCACTTCGGACGGGAGGCTCGCCCGCAGTTGTTCCAACTGCGGCTTCAATTCCTTCGGCACCCGCCACGAGGCGGTCTCCAGTATTCCGTTGCCCTCGGCCGGGACGATTTGAATGGCCGCACTGGCGATGAGGACGGTATTGGCTGGCGACGCGGTCATGGCCGCCGCAGCGATCGAACGCGCCTGCCTGGGCGCGACCTTCAGGGCGGCATGGACGAGCGGCACGGCGTGCGCGGGGAGCAGTTGGACGAGCTTGCCCACGGCGTCCGCCGCCTCGTTGGGCCACTTCTCCGCCACCACGGCGGCGAGCTTCACGGCGAGTTGCACCCGGTTGGTCTCGGCGGCCCGGTCCAGCAGCTTCGCGATCTCGGCCTGCAATTTCTTGCCTTTGCCGAAGCCTTTGCGCGTGGCTTCGAGCGCGGCGGTCTGTTCGGGCGTCAGCTTGAACTCCTCGGCGGCCTGCAGGAAAAACGAGATGGCGACCAGCAGCCCGGCGAGCCTGACGGTGGCAGCGCGGAGGAAGGACGACTGCCGGACGGCACGAGGCGAACTCATGCCGCAGCTTCCCCCTCCCGCCGCAGGGCGGCAAGGCCGTTTCGCGTTCCGCCCCCCTGTATTGCAGCCGCCGATCCAGTGCGGCTCCGGCAAGCCACCGGCCGGCGGTTGCGCTTTGGAAGCTGGCCGTCAGCTCATTTGAACTTGCCGAGCTGCTTGAGGGTCTCGTCGAGGCAATACTTGATGTAGTAATCCGGCTTGTCCGGGTTGGCCTCCTTCTCCAGCGCGCTCAACGCAACCTCGGCGGCGGCGCTGGTGGTGAAGAAGCTGCACGCGCGGATGGCTTCGAGGCGGACGCGCGGGTGGGCGTCGGCGGCCTGCGCCTTGAGGAGGCCGAGCGGGTCTTTCACGCGGTCGCGCCAGTAGCAGAGGACGCGCGTGGCGGCGGCGCGGGCGCGGTGGTCGGGGGACTTGAGCACGTCCTTGAGGAGCGCCTCGTCCACGACGTTGTGCCACTGGTGGACCCGGAGGCCTTCGAGGCGGTGGTGCTCGTATTCGGGGTCGGTCTTGCTCAGGCCGGCGATCCACTTCTTCGTGGCGGCGATGACCTTGGCGGAGTCGTGCTTGCTCAACTCAATCTTCGCGCGCGTGCGGACGCCATCCTCGGGCGTTTGCAGCGCGGCGAGCAACTTCTCGATTGGCTCGCCGTCAATCTTCACGGGCTTGAGCAGCGGGCGGCCCTCGTAGGTCATGCGGTAGATGCGGCCGTGCGTCTTGTCGCGATTCGGGTCGCGGATGTGGTGCTGCATGTGGCCGATCAGCTCCTTGGCCCAGTCCACGAAGTAGAGCGAGCCATCGGGCGCGATGTCCATGGCGGCGGGGCGGAAGTTGGGGATCATGTTGTTGTCGCCCATGACGAGGCCGGTGTATTTGGTCACGTCCTTGCCCTTGGCGTCCTTCTCCTTCACCTCGTCGAGCGTCTCGCCCTTGAGGCCCGCGCCGTCTTCAGTGACCTTCACGCGGAAGATGCCCTGGAGGCCGATGACGTTCGCGTTGAGGAAATTGCCCTGCCAGTCCTCGGGGAAGTGGCGGCTGGAAATCATCGCGGTGCCGGGGCACGGGCGCGAGGGGCGGTTCCAGAACTGCTTCAAGTTCCCGTGTTTGGCGGGCGCGTCAATCATGCCGCTGAACGCCGGGGCGAAGTAGTTCGCGTTGCCCGTGGCGTCGGTGATGAAGTCGTTGCCCCAACGGTCCCAGACCTTGCCGTGCGGATTGGCGAAGCCATAGGGGACGTAGCGCTCCAGCTTGTGCGTGAGCGGTTCCCAGCGATAGATGCAGCCGTCGTTGTTGCGGACGGGCGGGCCCCAGGGCGTCTCCATCTGCGTGCGGTGGAAGACGCCGTCGCTGAGGAACGACTCGCCGCCGGGTGAGACGGCCATCGCGTTGGCGGTGTGGTGCGAGTCGGCGGAGTCGAGGCCCATCACGACGCGTTCCTTCCAGTCGGCCTTGCCGTCGCCGTTGGTGTCGCGCACGAACCACACGTCGGGAGCCTGCACGACGATGACGCCGTCCTTGTAGAACTGGAAACCGGTGGGGCAGTTCAACCCGTCGAGGAAGGTGGTGCACTTGTCGGCGCGGCCGTCATTGTTCGTGTCCTCGAAGATGAGCAGCTTGTCGAAAACCTTGTCCGTCGGGCGCAGCTCGGGATAGCTCGGCCAAGCGGCGACCCACAGGCGGCCCTTCGTGTCGAAGGCCATCTGCACCGGGCTGGCCAGTTCGGGGAACTGCTTCTCGTCGGCGAAGAGCGTGAGCTTGGTGCCCTTCGAGACGGTGATGTGCTTGATGGACTCCTCGCCGCTGAGGAACGGCTTGATGTCGGGCTTGTTCGAGGAGGGGAGCAGGCGGACCGGCGGGAGGTTGTCGTCGGTGACTTTCGCGTCGCCGCCCTTGGCCACGGCCCAGATGCGCTTGTCGCGGTTGGCGGTCTTCATGTCGCGCTGCTTCATCTCGTCCTGCATGGTCTGGTAGTTCGAGAGCAGCGGGGCCTCCGGCTCCTTGAGGTTCTGCTTGAAGCCGCCCTTGCCCGCCTCGAACGCGAGGCCGGAGCGGCCGCCATAGACGTTGTAGCCGTCCACGGTGCGGTAGCGGCGGTGCCACTCGTGGTTCTTGTCCAGCACGGCGGCGCGGAGTTTCTCCAGGTTGCCTCCCGGCGCGGTCTCGCCGAAGAGCGCGCGGAACGCCTCGGGCGCGAGCGCCTTGTCGCCCGCCTCAGTGAGATGGACGGTGTTGAAGGTCAGCGTCTGCTTCGCCTTCGCGGCGCGGGCGAAGAGTTCGGCGGAAGGTGCGAACAAGTCCACGAACGGCACGTTGTTCGCCTTCGCCACCTCGGCCATCGCGGCAGTGTAGAGTTTGAGGTTCGGGTTGAGCGGCGCGGCGGGCGCGCGATTCGGGTCGCTGCTCGGCTCGGCGGCGATGGGCGAGAAGAGCACGAGGCGCGCGTTGCCCTTGCCGCTGTAGTTCTGGCTGGTGGTGTGCTTGATGACGCGCGTCAGCTCCTCTTTGAATTTGTCGAGGCCCGCGTCGCCCGCGAAGGACTCGTTGTAGCCGAAGAACGCCCAGACCACGTCGGCCTGCACGCGCTTGAGCCAGTCGTCGGACGTGCCGAAGTTCTCCGACCTCATGCGGAACTTGGCGTCCGGCTTCTCGGTGAAGCCGGCGACCTCGTCCCCGGCGGCGGCGAGATTGCGGAAGACGAGGTTGTGCTTGGGGAGCTTGGCGTGGACGAGCGTCTCGAGCCAGCCGTGGTGCTGCATGCGATCGGCGAGCGCGTTGCCGATGAGCGCGACGTTCTCGCCGGGCTTCAGCTCGGCTTTCTGAGCGCGGGCCAGCAGAGTGGTCGCGGCCAGGGCGGCGACAAGGAACAGGGAACGGTTCAGTTTCATGCGATGACAATTAGCCTGACAGGTCAGCAGTTGACGTGCGGCGGCGAGTTTTATTGAGCCGGGAAGCAGCCGTGGCGAGGAAATTCCGGCTGCGGCCTGGCTTGGGCGGGGGAAGCGCCACGGCGAACGCGCCATCCCTCGTTTTCTGCGGGCTGGGGCGTGCAGTTGGCCCAAGGCCGCGAAGCGTTGTTTCAGCACCCCGTGCTACTTCCCCAGCGCCGCCGCCGTCTCCTGAAACGCCTTGCGGATGTCGGAGGCGTCGCCGTTCGCCATGCGGGCGCGCTGGATCATGAGGATGTAAATCGTCCCGCTCCTGGGGTCGGCCCAGCTTTGCGTGCCGTAGGCTCCGCCGTGGCCGTAGGTGCCGGGCGCGAGCATCGCCGTCACGCCCACCGGCTGCTTCACGACCTGGAAGCCGAAGCCCCAGCTCATGCCCTCGGTGAAACCGGTCTTGATCTCGCCGGTCTGCGTGCTGGTGAGTTGCCGGTGCGCGGCGGCGGAGAGGTAGCGCCGGCCGTTGGCCACGCCGCCGTTGAGCATCATCTGGTAGAACTTCGCCATGTCCGCCGCCGTCGAGTAAAGGCCGCCCGCCGGGATGGCCGTGCGCCAGCGCGCGGTGAGCGGCAGGCCCTTGAGGAAGTAGTTGTCCACCTCGGCCAGGCCCTTGTTCTCCGGGCCGGGCTGGTAGGACTTCGCCACGCGCCGCGCCTGCGACTCCGTCGGCCAGAACGTCGTGTCCTTCATGCCGAGCGGCTTGAGGAGCCGCGCGTCGAGGAAGTCCGCGAAGTTCCGCCCCGACACGACCTCGACGATGCGGCCCAGCGTGTTGATGCCGGGGTTGCTGTATTGCCACTTGCTGCCCGGCTCGAAGGACAGCGGCTGGAGCGCGTAGGCCAGCGTGCGCTCGCCGAGCATCAGGTCGCGCCCCGTGTCGGGCACGTCGCTGTTCAGGCCGGCGGTGTGCGTGAGCAGGTCGCGCAGCGTGATGCGGCGACCCGGCTTCTTGAGCACGGTGGCGTCAGGCGTCTTCGTCGCGAGCAGCATCTGGCCTTTGAACTCGGGCAGGAACTTCTCCACCGCGTCGTCCACCGAGAGCCTGCCCTCGTCCTGGAGCATGAGGATGGCGGTGCCGGTGAGCGGCTTGGTCATCGAGGCGATCCAGAACAGGTCGTCGGCGCGCATCGGCTTCTTCCCCGCGAGATCGGAGTAACCCACGGCGTCGAGGGCCACGACCTTTCCACCCTGCGCCACGAGGGTGACCGCGCCGGAAACAACCTGCCGGTCCACGAACTCCTGCATCCGCTGCGGGATGGCTTTGAGCGAAGCGTCGCCGGCCTCGGACTTGCCAGCGGCGAAGGCGTGGGTGAGGGCGCAGAGCGCGACGGGAACGGCAAATAGGAAATGGCGGCGAGTCATGGGCGCGAGGTTAGGAAGCGGAACCGGGGCAGGCCAGTCTGTTTTGAGCAGGCAGCGGCGGGCAGCCTCTGATGGCAACCTGGCGAACCCTCCGTCGCTGGCTTGCCCGTCGGGCCTGCGCCGCGTAGAACCTCCGCACTCAGGCCATGCACTTGCGCCGCACTCAATCGCTTCTTGTCACTTCGCTTTGCGCCGCCCTGCTCGTTGCCGGCTGCAAGTCACAACGGCCTGCGCCGAAGGTCACGGTGTTTCCTGAAAGGCCGAAAGCTCCCCCACCCAGCATAGACCCTGCTTTTCCACCAGAAATCGCGTGGACATTTCACACAAACAAACTGGCTGAGATGGACACCGCCATCGCGCAGGCCATCGTCGACAAGAAACTGCCTGGCGGGGTGCTGTGGCTGGAGAAGATGCACGGGAAGGAATCCGTAAAGCACTTTGGCCACCGCGCCCTCGTCCCCGCCGCCGAGCCGATGTCCGAGGACACCATCTTCGACGCCGCTTCGCTCACCAAGGTCATCGCGGCCACGCCGGCCATCATGCGGCTCATCGAACAGGGCAAGGTCGGCCTCGACGACCGCGTGGTGAAGTTCATCCCGGAGTTCGGCAGGCTGGGCAAGGAGGTCATCACCGTCCGCCAGTTGCTCACGCACACGTCCGGCTTGCGGCCGGATGTCAGCCTCAAGCCGGATTGGAACGGCTACGATGCGGCCATCCGCCTCGCGTGCGAGGAGAAGCTCTCCGCGCCGCCCGGCACCAAAATCATCTACAGCGACACGGGTCTGTATCTCGTCGGCGAAATCGTCCGGCGCGTGAGTGGGCTGCCGCTGGACCAGTTCGCGCAGCGCGAGGTCTTCAGCCCGCTGGGCATGAAGGACACCGGCTTCAATCCGCTGGCCGAGTCCGCCGCCGTAGTGGGGCAGGCTTCCAGCCCGCGAACCCCCGGCACCGAGGAACGCGGGCAAGATGCCCGCAGCGGCAGGCTGGAAGCCCGCCCCACTAGCAAGCTCGCCCGCATCGCGCCCACGGAGGTTGAGAACGGCGAGCCCGTGCGCGGCGTCGTGCATGACCCGCGCGCACGACGCATGGGCGGCGTGGCGGGACACGCGGGGCTTTTCACCACGGCAAATGACCTCGCGCTCTTCGCGCGCATGATGCTCAACGAGGGTTCGCTCGGCTCCACGCGCGTCTTCAAGCCCGAGACCGTCCGCCTCTGGACCTCGGTGCAGACGCCGTCCACCGTCGCGGGCCGGCGCGGGCTGGGCTGGGACATTGACACGAGCTACAGCGGCCCGCGCGGCAAGCACTTCCCCATCGGCTCCTACGGGCACACGGGCTGGACCGGCACGAGCATCTGGATTGACCCGTTCTCGAAGACGTTCCTGATTTTCCTCTCGAACCGGAACCATCCGACCGAAGCCGGCAGCGTCATCGCGCTGCGATCCAAGCTCGGCACGCTCGCGGCGGAGGCGGTGAAGAATTTCAACTTCGCCTACGTGCCCGGCGCGCTACCGCCACGCGAGGACGCCGCGACCGCCGGCCGCTTGCGCCCAAGCGCCGCGCCGGTGGACACCGCCGCGCCCGTGCTCAACGGCATTGATGTGCTGGCGAAAAACAAGTTCGCCCAACTCAAAGGTCTCAAGCTCGGCCTCATCACGAACCACACCGGCCAGGACCGCGCGCGCAACGCGACGATTGACCTGCTGCACAAGGCGCCGGGCGTCTCGCTCGTCGCGCTGTTCAGCCCGGAGCACGGCATTCGCGGCGCGCTGGACGAGAAGGTCTCCGACTCGAAGGACGAGCAGACGGGCCTGCCGGTCTTCAGCCTCTACGGCGTCCGCCGCACGCCCGCGCCGGAGCAGCTCGCGGGGCTGGATGCGCTCGTGTTCGACATCCAGGACATCGGCTGCCGCTTCTACACGTATCCGGCCACGCTGATTAACTGCCTCGAAGCGGCGGCGAAGGCGAAGAAGAAGTTCATCGTGCTCGACCGCGCGAATCCCATCGGCGGCAACGCGGTGGAGGGGCCTTTGCTCGTCGGCACGAACTCGTTCGTCGCGTGGCACAAGGTGCCGTTGCGCCACGGCCTGACGCTCGGCGAAGTCGCGCGCATGGTGAACGCCGAGCGCGGCTTCGGCGCGGACTTGACGGTGGTTCCGGTCGAAGGCTGGAGCCGCGCGCAGTGGTTCGATGAGTTCGGCCAGCCGTGGACGAATCCGTCGCCGAACATGAGGAGCCTCGCGGCGGCGGCGCTGTATCCCGGCGTGGGCTTGCTGGAGCAGGCCATCAGCGTGGGGCGCGGGACGGACACGCCGTTCGAGGTCGTGGGCGCGCCGTATGTGACCAACGACGTGCGCTTCGCCGCCGAGTTGAACCGCGCGGGCCTGCCGGGCGTGCGCTTCCACGCCGTGCGCTTCACGCCGACCTACAGCACGTTCAAGGACAAGCCCTGCGGCGGCGCGCGCATCGTGCTGACCGACCGCGACGCACTCAACGCCGTGGACGTGGGCCTGACCATCGCGGTCACGATGCAGCGGCTCTACGGGACGAACTTCGCGGCGGACAGGATGCAGGTGCTCCTGCGCGAGCCGTCGGTGCTGGCTGGCATCAAGGCCGGGAAGTCCGTCGCCGAGTTGCGCGCGGGCTGGGCAGCGGACTTGGAGGCGTATCGGAAGCGACGCGAGCCGTTTCTGCTGTATCGGTGAGTCAGGAGCGCGGCGTTCACGCCGCAGCAGGCCAATTTGGATCAGCGCGTTCGGATGTCGTGCTGCTTCCCCCCGTTTCTGCGGCCTGAAGGCCGCGCTCCGTGCGCTTGAAGTTTCCGCGACGCCTCCCGTCAGTAACCCCGGCAAACAACAACCCGTCCTCCCCAACATGAAGAAACCGCTTTTGCTCGCCGCCCTCACCGCCGCCGCGCTCGTGACCACCGCCGCCGACTGGCCGCAGTGGCGCGGCCCGAACCGCGACGACATTTCCAAGGAAACCGGCCTGCTCAAGCAGTGGCCCGAGGGTGGACCGAAGCTCAGTTGGATCAACAAGGACGTCGGCCTCGGCTACTCCGGCTACGCCATCGCGGGTGGCAAGTTGTTCACGCTGGGCCTGCGTGGCGACGACGAGCTGCTCATCGCGGTGGACGGGAAGACCGGCAAGGAACTCTGGGCCACGCCGGTCGGCCCCATCCTCAAGAACAACTGGGGCAATGGCCCGCGCGCCACGCCGACCGTGGATGGCGATGCCGTCTTCGCAATGAGCGGCACTGGCGCGCTCATCGCGGCGAAGGCGGCGGACGGCAAGGAGGTTTGGAAGGTGAACATGCGCGACTTCGGCGGGCGGACTCCCGGCTGGGGCTACTGCGAGTCTGTGCTCGTGGACGAGGGCAAGGTCATCTGCACACCCGGCGGCGGGCAGGGCACGCTGCTCGCGCTCGACAAGGCGACGGGGAAGAAAGTCTGGCAAAGCGAAGGCTGGGGTGATGGCGCGCAGTATTCCTCGCCCATCGTCGCGGTCCACAACGGCAAGCGCCAATACATCCAGCTCACCATGCAGAACGTCGCGGGCGTCGAGGCCAGGACCGGCAAGGTGCTCTGGAAGTCCGCGTGGGCCGGCAAGACGGCGGTCATTCCCACGCCCATCTACAAGGACGGCCACGTTTACATCGCCTCCGGCTACGGCGTCGGCTGCAAGCTCGTGAAGCTTGGCGCGGACGGCTCGGCGGAGAATGTCTGGGAGAACACGAACATGGTG
>Ga0172367_10000358_pt1 | contig 69871 bp, 23 predicted proteins | sample Lak10m_FD_114542 | JGI IMG/M metagenome (GOLD analysis project Ga0172367, IMG submission 114542) | Freshwater microbial communities from Kabuno Bay, South-Kivu, Congo - kab_022012_10m | ecosystem: Environmental > Aquatic > Freshwater > Lake | place: Democratic Republic of the Congo: South-Kivu... | reverse complement strand
GCATAAAGTTTAATACCTTCCAATTCCGAGTGCGCAGCCTCCTCGAAAGAGGATGTCCTGCGAAGTCCTGAGCCAGCCGAAGGACGAAGTCCCGAGCTTGTCGAGGGGAGAGAAAGCGAGGGGCTGGAGACCTGAGCCAAAACATCAGGGTTTGTTTCCTTCGAAGGTCGAGTGTGCAGCCTCCTCGAAAGAGAACGTCCTGCGACCGAAGGAAATCCCGAGAGAACTTGTGGTGAGCGTAGTCGAACCAGCCGAGGGAAGCGAAGCGAAGGGGAAGAAAGAACCTTCGACTCCTGAGGTGCGGCACGGGACTGGTTGACAGAGCCGATGCCGACGGCGGCTTTGAGACCATCCTGTGTCGAATCAAATCTAATCAAAGAACTCGCTGTTTCTTCTAATAAATTACCCCTCAGATGCAGAACATTAACATCCAGCCGTGTATTGGCCTTTATGATAGAAGCAGGGTTACTGACAGAACTATTAGAATCTTGATTTGAATTCGTGCTTGCACCAGACTTGCCGTCTTTCTTCTGGACTGCCCCTTCCAGCTTGCTGATCATAAAGTCTTTTACCGTGACAATACCAAACCAGAGGGCGCCAATGATCCAGGCGCCAACCATAATGCCGGTAAATGTCGCCGGCAACATAAAGAAGAATATATTCCATGCTGGCAGAGCAAATCCGTCAAACAGGGACAAAATGGACAGGATGAAGAAAATACCTACGGAGACAAAGATATCGTAAACCGTAAACCACCAGCTTCCGCCTGAGAGATATTCCTGCCATTGTTTGACCTGCGTCTTGAGATTGAGCTGTTCTCCTTCTTTTGCCCTCGGCCACTGAGAAGATCCGCGATGAATTTCTTTCAGATAATCCACCCACAGGCGACTCCACGATTTGAACCCATCCCACCCCCTATGCCCTGTTGTCCAGGGGAAAATGCCGGGGCAGGCAAGCATCGGAGAAACCATCCAGAAAATAATGGCGGTCAAGAATAATCCGGAGAACAAGATCGCAGGAGACTGCCAGAGATAGCTTCCCAGGGCGGACATAGCGACAAAGATACTGGAGAAAACCATCTGGAATCTGAAGGACTCTTTGGCCGTCTTACCTGGAGAGTAATTGTATATTCTGTCCTTAAAGTCGAATTTGGCCAATTGCCAACCTTTGGATGTGATGATAAATTTGGCCGCGCCCAGCATTCCGTTGATAACGCCAATGGCATAGACAGGGACGTAGGTAATATATACAACTATCAGGCTCGGCCAGATGCCGAAGGGCTGCGAAAGAACGCCGCGGATGTCTTTCTTGAATGTTTTGACATACCAAATTGAAATGTTCAGCAAGGAAATGATACCAAAAAACAGCGCATAATATACGGGGCCCGGCAATCCCAACAAACCGGCAAAGCCCAAGGCCTTCAGGACCGCGGCACCGGACAAAGCAGCCGTAACCCATCCCAGATAATCCATCAATCCCCGTTTAATGCCCTTCTCCAGCATCCATTGTCCGATACCAGTGAAAGTGATCATCTGAGAGAACCAGATGCCGACAAAGGCCAGCGTGACCTCCAACGGGAAGGCAGCAAATCCGCTTAAACCGAAGAACATGACCGTGAACAAATACATCGGCAGAGCAAAGAAGATAAAGGGTTTCTTGTAGAAGAACGCCAAGGTAAAGAACAACATGCACTTTTGATACCAGAAGAATTCATTGCTGTTGAACAGCCGAGCGAGCTGCCTGCCGATGCTCATTTCAACGCCGCCGGCAGCAAATTTCTGGAAAGGCACAGAAGCATTAGAAATGCTCGCTTCGCGCGCTTTGCCGAGTTGCAGGTATTCACGCTGGGCAATATAATATCCTTTGCCTTTCAGCCACGTCTTGATGGCCAACATCAAGTCTTCAGACACGTAGTCAGGCGGAATGGTTCCAAACTCCTGCAGGAGTTCTGTGCGGAAGAAAGCGCTGTGCCCGTAGAAACCAAGAGCCGCCCCCATGGCAATGACCCTCTGGACAAACGACGTCCATGTCCTGTCTCCAAAAGCATGCGCATTGGCGATCCAATTGTATTTGTCCGTGAAGATATACTCGGGAACATTGATAGCCATTAAAAGAGGATCCTGTACGAATTCCATCATGAGATTGACGATTTTAAGGCCATCCTCGAGCCGTGCAGCACAGTTGGCATCCAAGAATAAGGTTACGTCTCCACGAATCCAAGCCACCATATTATTCTGGTTCATCGGCTTGTAACACTTATGGATGCCTCCTTTGGCTGTCGATGTATAACGTTTTATAGCCCCATTTTCCATAACAGCAAGACCGGATTCAACATTAGTCAAATAGGCAACCTCAAGCTGGGGATATTTGCGCATCAATGCATGGATATCATCAATATTACGTTTTTCGTCCGCTTTCTCGCTGTGCAACCAATTGCCATAATTCTGGTAAGCCCACAGAAGTTGCAGCTTAGCCCTCACTTTATCTTGTATGAAGTTCTCATAAGAAATGTTCGATGCGAGATATTCGGGGCTGTTCTCCGGGAAATAAACCTTAGCCATGATTTCATAAGCTTTCCATACGCTGATGGCTCCAAGAACGGTGCGATACAAAGGCTGGAACCTCATATTAGCCCAATCTTCAACCATCTCGACGATCTGCGTTTTTTGGGACTCTTCTAAGCCAGAATCGACGCTGAATTCAAACTGAGCTTTCCCAGAAAGCCTTCTCCAGACAGCTATCTGGGCGCCGGACACGCCGAGCTTTCTGAAGCGTTCAAGTAAATTCTCCCATTCATCCGGATGTCTAGAGATCAAATGCGTCAGACGCGTTAAAGCCACACCTTCCTGAACCGCATTCAGCGAATAATCCCCTTCGCCACCAACCGTCACAACATCGTCCAAATGATAGATAACCTTCTCATTGGCGGCCGTGATGCAAAGCGTCAGGGCCGGCAGCCTTTCCCAGGCCGTCACAGTCGGCATCTTCATAAACAGGGTCGTCAAGAAGTATTGCAATCTCTCCCGTGCCTCAAGATTGCGCGGCGCCATACTCAACTCTTCCCTTTCGAGACGATCCCTTTCCTCTCTGCTCAGCAGGGTTTCCTCGAACAAATTATTCAATATCGCATCACGGATCTTTTGCCAAGCCTTATTTCCTTCCAAGCCGTCTTTGTCAAGCGCCACCTCGATATACATCTTCTTGCCTGCTTTATAATCCCTCTGCATACCTTTCCAAGATGTTACACGGCCAAGGCCAGATTGCCACCCTTTCATAAGACCGGCCATTGTCTGCGCCAGATTAAAGAATGTGAAAATATCAAGAATAAAGAACATGACAAACGGCATCCACAGGAGCGTCACCAAGAGTCCTGTCCAGAACGGCGCAAAACCGAGGCCCAAGATCGTAAAGGTCGGTGCCGCGAGCCATTTAAACACCAAAGAATTCCATCCGAACTTGCTGGCAAAAACAAACCCCCAGAAAATGAGGGAAAATGCAATCTCTTTAGCCGTCCGCATGAAGAAGTTCCGGCGCAGGCTCTTGTCGATGCTCAGGGTTTTAAGCAAAGGCTTGACAACACAATATGCCAGAAGGGTCAGACCGCTCAAAACCAAAGCAGCCACAGGCACCCCTACAACCAGATAGAAGAATACAGCCAAGGTCTGCGCACTCCAGAATAATGCAGGAACAGTCGTTCGGGTTAACGCCTTATTTCTGTCCTGATCGGCACCAGCTGAATGCATGAAGGTATCCTTCAATACATATCCCAGGGTTGAAATAGCAAAGATAGTCGTTGCTAAAACAGGATATGCCCTAATCCACGCTACATAAAAGATGCCGGGGAATGTCCAGCCGAGCAGAGCGAAGAAAGAAACGACCATGCCCGAGACAAACCACTTGTTCTTGCCGACAAAAGACAGGAACCCTTTAAGCCCGATCGTGCTCGAGATATACCCAATACCGAATCCAACCAAGGCGCCCAAGATTACAGCCGACCAACCGGAAGCCAAACCAAGAACAATACCCACAACAGCACCTACGGTGCCGTTGATTTTCCATGTACCCAAATTTCCAGACGTATCGCTAAACCGTTTGTAGGCGCGGATTTTCTCAACGGTCTCTTTGAATTCTCTATCCTGTTCAAATGTCGATTTCTTACCAGCCTGAATTTCATATATTCTTCTGCCCCATCCTTCCCATACCTTCAGCGTTTGCCGCCTATCTTGACCTACATCACCGCTTACTGGTAAGATTTGATCATTTTCAAGTAAGCCTCTGACGAATTTTGCATCGTTAAACATGTCCTCCATATCTTCATAGGTGATGCGGTACTTCTTCGGCATCGAGTCAGAGTCTTTATAGAATGATGGCGACGCAAAAGCAAGATACCATTCGTCTATTTCTTCAGCTATCTTATTCCCAATCTCAGACGTCTTACCCTCATGAACCATTTTGAGGGCTTTCAAGAAAAGATAATAGCGCCAACTCGGCAATACAGCACGCAGATGGGAACCGCGCTGCCAGATAAGCTTATAAAGAACGTAATCTTTGGCGCCAAGCTGCTCCGGAGATCTTTCGTCAGGCAACGTCTGTTTGACCCTCTTCATCCAATCCCTGAATTCGCCAAAACCATCGTTCATGCGTTCTTCCAAGGAACGGTTGCTGACAATAGGCGACGAAACATTCATTGATTTCTTGGCCGCCTCAACAGTATTGGCATCAAAGCCGTATTCCTGGGCCATTTCCTCGAATTGTTCGGAGGTCAACGACGTTGCGGCAGTATCAACAACGCCGCTATCTTTCGCCGTATTCTTTCCGGCGCGGCCCCGTCTCCAGACAGATAAACGATGGAACCCGTGCAGGAAAACGAGCTTGAAAATCAAAGGCAAGACGACAAGGAAACTCAGGGCGGCAAGGGCGATAACGGCCTTGATCTTGATATCCTTGAAGCCGACCAACCACTGACGGAATTCCATATTCGGCAAATCCCGCAGGCGCTGGACAAAATCTTCGCTCGAAGAAACAACAGGCTGGTCGTAGTGCTCGACGTCCCTGGCCTTCAACTCCTGCTGTTGTCGGAAAGAACGCTCCAGTTCATCAAAGAGATCTTGGCGCACCTTGCTCTTATAACGCCCTTCTTCGTCATACAAATATCTTTGTTTCGTGATATTGCCGGTGATAGGATCTTCCTCAACAACCACGAACATGCTGCCGCCATTTTCCTCATATTCCCGCACAAGCCATTTTTTAATAATCTTTCCGCTCTCGTTCACGGCCAAAAGCGGCCTCTCGTACGGAACATCCAAATCGTAATAAATTCTTTCGGAACCGGCGATTATAGGATAGAGATTGGCAAAACGCTGGACAACATGATCATATTCTCTTGCGGCCAACTGACCGGAACTCAAATCGTAATACTCGGCGCGCCTATGGACGTGAGAATTCTCGATCACATACTTGTAGACATTGATGGAAGTTTGGGTCTGTCCGCGATATGCGCCAATCTCATTGAAGCGGCCGACAAAATACTTATATTCATCAACCTTGCCGTTGTTCAAGATCGTAAGCGTCCCGGGCAATATGCCAAATGGCGCTTTCGTATCGGCCTGGCGCTGCCAGAGATTCAGGATCAAATCGCTGCCCTTGGACTTGGAGAATTCCGTCGCCAAAGAGCGCCCCATCGGATCATGCGGCAACAGATAGAAATAAATCGGCTTCTCCGTCACGGCCGTGCTGAATTCCATACCTCCATTTGCGATATCCGCACCGATCCTCATGTATTTGAAGAACTTTATCCTCACGATATCCGTCTGCGGCCCGATATGCAATTGCTGCATGTCTTTCCAGAAAGAACCCCTTCCAAATTTCTGTTCGTAAGCCCATATTCTTTCCGGCGTAAAGAGTTCTGCAGCCTTGACATAGCCGTCGGACACCGACGTATCGATGATATGCCCATCAAAAACATCCATGGATTTCGTCTGACTGGTCCCTTCCCATGCCATGCCAATCCTGAAATTGCGGCTGCCGGAGCGCTGCATCACCAATATCCTCGCGAAAGGATCACCCGATATTCTATACTCCACAGAAACACCGTCATGATTAATCATGACTCTGGTCCTTTCCAACTGCTCACCTACTTTCAATTCCTTCGCCATGGCGCGCCAATTGTTCCGGATCGTCTGCTCCATATCGCTGTTCTTAAGATTCATGGTCCGCAGCATCTCTTCAAACGTGACGACACCCTCGACCTCAGATTTCAAGATCCAATTCTGGGCATCATAAGCGAACACGCCGTTTTCAGCCTTTGACAAATATGCGACCCGGCTCTTGTCGGCATGGATGAACGAAAGGATGTGTTCTTCCCCTCCGAGTTTTGCCAGATTCGCTCTTTCCTCGCCGGTCTGATCAAAAGCCCTTCCTATAACAAACTCACCGGACGACGTGATCTCTTCGACGACAGACCAATCCAACCCCTGGATCGTTTTGGGAATCGTAATACCATATCCTTTCAAACCGAGCTTCATTAAAGGTGTAAAGTTACCATTAAAATAATAGATACGGCTCATGGGACGATCATCCCCATAATGCCTCTTATCTCTGATTTCCTGCGGTAGTGCTTCCGTCCTTTCTCCAAAATCAATAGAGACGATACCCTCAACGCGAATCCCATCCACCGTTTGAGGCCTGACATAGAATCGCGCGACTTCTTTGCCGGTCTCCGGGCTCACGCCGTACCAACGCTCCTTGGCCTTGTCCGTCTGACCGAGCCTGTGGATGAGATTATAGGTAAGGCCGTTGAAGCTCTGTTTGGAGAGCACTTCAACCGCGCGGTCTGTTTCCTGCGTCAGGTTGTGGTCGGCGTCAATCGCAAAGATCCTGACAAACGGCTTGCCGTCCTCCGTCTTCTCGCCGAGGTTGACGACGGCTTCATTGGCATAGAAGGTGATGAACTGGCCCCTGCGACCGGTGCCGATAAAGCCGCTCTCGACAGCGGTTGTCGCCATGGGTTTACCGGCCCTGTCAACCTGCGCGATCAGGCTAAAGGTGTATGCGGCGCCTTCACGCGTCTTGAATGTCCTGTCGCCCACATTCACGGCCCAGCCGATATGCGAAACGTTGATATCGCTGACCTTGCCGTCTTTGACACCCCACACCTTGCCTTCGTAGATCCTGGAAACAGGTCTGTTGTCGGCGACGCCTTTCAAAGAAACCAGGCCGTTGTCAACCGCCCTGGCCTCGGCAAACGTCTCTTCGGCGTCCACAACGACCTTGTCCTTATACGCCGTCACGACGGTCTTGCCCCAGCCGTCCACGCCGATGAGGCCGATGGGCGGCGGATTGTTGTAGACGCGGACCCTCTTGACCTTGATGGGAAGGCCTTGCGGATCGGTGATCTTGATGACGCCCCTATCGACGGAGAGGCCGAGGTCCTGCGACGGCCTGCCCTGGGCGTCCAATGTATAGACATGGGACTCGCACTTCTTGGTCTCGGCATTGTAGAGCAAGAGGACCGCGTGGGACCCTTCGAGTTTCTCGCCGAAGTAATACCTGGCGCTCGTCTGGCCGTCTGCCGTCAACTTCATGATATTGCCATGGGCCCTGTAAACTTCGGCGAGGTACTCGAAATTCTCAACCATCTTGTCAAGCGGGATATACCCGACTTCGCCGGTGCTGCTGACGGCGATCAGGTGATTGGCATAAATGTCTTCGAGGACGGGCCTGGCGGCGGCATGGAACTCAATGGTTGCAAGCTCGCTCTGCAGGCCGACCTTATACACAGGCTGCCAGCCGTCCAGGAGATCATTCTCAACCTTCTGGAGCGTCGCCTTGTCTTTCGTCAAATGCCTGTCCGCCGGATACGGCTTCCAGACGACTTCATCCGTGCCTCTGTCAAACCGGCCGTTGACTTCGCCCCTGTCCCTATACCACATATAGAGATTGTCTGTCGTGCGCCTGACCTGGACCGAAGCCAGGTGGTGGCCGTTCCAGCCGTCTTTTGTAACAAGCTGACGCAGGATGTTTTCCGTCATGTACATCCTCAAATATCCGTGGTCCAGGTCAGGCGCATTGCCCAGCATGATCACCCTGGCCCCCGCAGGCACGTCGTTCGGCGTTGCGGCAATCTTGACACGGCCGGTGTCATCCAGATAGAGACGGCCCTGCCTATAGGCCAGGTCGCGTTCCGCCATGTAACGCGGAACCGCAACGCCTGCGCCTGTGGCCCTGACAATCAGCTTGAATTGCTCGTAGCCCTTGACCGGCTCGTCCCTCACATATTCCAGGGCGCCGTTTGGATTATTGGGCGTCCGGATCATGGCGGCGACCCGGGCCTCTGTCAAATAAGTCGCCTGGAAGCCGGCCTGTCCTCTCCTGTCGTTCGCGGCAGCGCCAGGCACGACGAAGTAACCGTTGACATTCTGCAGATCCTTGACGGCCTTCATCGCGGCCGGATGCAGGACGAGCTCGCCCTGGGCGATGCCCTTGAAATTCCTGATCTCAAAGTGGTATTGATCTTCGCCGATCTCGTTCTTTTTGCCCGTCTGGAAGGAATAGATATGTCCGCCGAGGGCGGCGTTGACGACATCTTGGGCCGTCAGCCGCACTGACGGACCGTTCGCAACATAAACGACTGCATCGGCGTTAAGGTCGGCTTCCGCCATGGCATACCCCTCAAGGGTGAATTCCACGACCGCCGGGTAGGGCGTCGGATTAAGGACCGTGCCGGGCAGGACGACGAGCGTCTTTTTGTCGCCCAGATAGACGCGATAGGTATTCCCATTGAGGGGCATTTCGAAATAATACCAGCCTTTGTGCGGACCCTCGGTCATATCCTGCTTGATGCCTGCCTCATCGAGCTCTTTCTGGCTCATAGAGACGAAGGACGTCAAAACGCCGCTTTGATACATCGTCCGGCTCAAGGCCACCGGCAGTTTTCTGTCGGCAAAGAAGTGCAGGATGCCGAGGGTGTTCGACGCGTTGGGCCCGAGGAAGAAGTCGCGCCTCATGGCGTCGGCTTTCGGACCGTAGACAAAGAGTTTTCCGTCAACCGTCGCCGTAACCAAAGGATTGGTCTCAGGCGTAACGCCGGTGAGGCCCACGCGCACACCCTGCGAAGACTGCGGATATGTCGTAACGATCCCGGCAAGAGGATCGTCCACAGGGATGCCCATCACGCGGCCTTTCATCGGGCCTTCCGTGGCAACGAAGCCGGGGACCTTGTCTCTGCCGATGTTCAAAACCGGTCCGAACGTCACGCCCCAATTGTCCATGCGGCCGCCGTCCTTGTACCACGTCGGCTCATACTTGATTTCCATCGAGGAATCCTTAAAGATCGGGGTCGGCATCTGCAGGCTGACGACGCCGGCGCGCGTATCGAACCTGTCCTTGATGCTGCCGCCGATGCGTAACTTCATTTTCTGCTCCGGCAGGACAAACTCGACCAGGCCCCGGGCCTTGGTCGTGTGGGCGCCGGCATACGCCGCTTCAGCGGCCGCATTGACCTCCAGGTTCTTGCCTTTGTAAATCGTCTGCTTGCCGGCCACACCGAAATAAATGAAGTTCCCTTCGCTCCACTCGCTCGTGTCGGACTCCGGCCTGATGAAGACCTTGATCATGCTGGTGTCGTTGTCATTGTGCCAGCCGATGCCGGCCGAGGCATACATCAACTTCTCGCGGACCGCCAGGTCAAAGGGCATCTTGACCTCATTGCCTTCGGCGTCATGGGCGATGAGGCTGGCGGTCTCGCTGGCGTCGGTGAAGATGGCGCCGGCCTTCAGTTCCCAGAAGAAGTTCTTCGCGAAATCGTCGCGCACATGGATGTTGTGCACCTGGACCAGGGAATTCTGGGTCATGGACACATCGAGGTAGCCGACATAGGCGGCGCTCGTGCGGCCGTTGGAATAATTGAAGTTCTCAAAGAGGACAAGGCGCTGGTCCTGGACGTGCTCGGTCTGTTCATTGGTCTGGCGATAGGAATCTCTTGTCTTGTAACCGATGGCCAAGAAATTGTTGGCGTTTTCGCCGAGGGCGCTGCGGATGCCGACGCCGGCCTGCTGGACTGTCGGGGTGCCTTTCTCAAGCTGGAAGCCGACAGAGTAAACATCCACTTTGTGCTTAGCGTCGGCAGTCTCGAACTGGCTGTTCACGAAGCCGCCGTTGCCCAATAACCCGTCGGACACCGCCATGTTCAGATAGCCTTGCGGATTTTCGGATTCGATGATGGTCTCAAGCTTGGTCTTGCCGAAGAACGCGGAGGCCGGCAATTCCGGATGCGCCGCCCTCAGCTTCTGTTCCTGCGCCTCGATACGCTTGGCTTCCTCATAGAGCTTGCGGCGGTCCCTCTGGACCTGCATGCCCTGCTCGGAGATCTCGTTGACGACATCCAGCATATTGTCGCGGGCGGAGAGATACTTGTAGAGCTGGGTCACGTTCGCATCGACGCTGGCTGTGCGCCGGCTCAGATAATCGCGCACGTCGGTGAAGGCGCCGTTGTCGTATTTCTTCAAGACCTGCTGCAGATAGGCCTGGGCTTCGGGGAGGGAAACGATGCCGTCGTTCTTGTCGACCTTCGTCTTCAAATCATTGAGATAGGCGACCGCTTGGTTATGCGTATCCAGGGCCGTACCCATATAATTATAGGCGTCTTTGATCTTGGAGCCGTCAGCCGGATCATGGTGCTGGCCGTCCCAGGCGGAACCTGTCAGTTCCTGGTAATGGGTCCTGGCGTCGCCGGCGCGCGCCGACCAGTAATCCACGGCATTCTGAAGGATCTTCCTCTCTCTGGGGTCTGCATCCGGAGGCAGGTTGTTCAGTTTTGTCTGGGCCTCGGACACCTGCCAATCGATCCAGGCGATGCCCCACGAGCCTTCGTCCGCCCCCGGTTTGAAGTTGTTGGCGGATTCCAAGGTCTGCTGTTCGTCGTTCAATGCCTGATACCCCGTGATCGCCTGCTGGTACGCCGCCTCTGTCTGTCCCAAACCGCTCTGGGCATTATTGATCTTGGCCAGGACATAGTCGACACCGCGATAGGCGTCGACGAGTTCCTGTTGCGCCATCTCAAGCTGCGTGCTCGCCCACTTCTGGGATGTCGCCCGTGGATCCCGCTTCCAGTCCTCGGCCGTCGGGATATCGCGCTGCCTGGCCTGCCACTCCGCCAGGCCGTTCTGGGCGTTGACAAGGTCGAGGTTCTCGTCAATGGTAAGATCCGTCTTCTGGTTAAGCCTGGCGATATAGCTGTTGGCCTGCGTGATCTGGCTGTTGACCTGGGCCCTCTGGGTCACGGCCTGGGCCATAAGGTTGTTATAGTAATCCGCCAGGCCGAAGTTCTCGTTGGCGCGTGCCTGGTCCCTTAAAGCGGCGTATTGCTGGATCTGCGTATCAATGGTCTGTATCTGGGCCTGCAATTGCGTCAGGCCTTCCTGCGCCTTTGCCAAGGCCTCGGCATGGGCCTTGAGCGCGGCCTCCAGCAACTGCTGCTGGGTCAAGATGTTCTTCTGGATCCAGGCCAGCGACTCCGCGCGCCACACGCCGTACTGGGCCATCCAATACTGCATGCCCTTCTTGGCGTCGATATCGGCGAGGACAGCCTCGGCCGCGCGCTGGATGTTCTGGTAAGCGTTCTGTTTCCACTGCTGCAGGACTTCCGAATCCCTGCGCGTCTGGGCATTCTTGGCCAGGCCCTTGACGCTGTCGAGATAATCGATGTAATCCCTGCTCAACACGAACGCCGGGTCATGCTGCCGTGGATCAATAGGCGCCACAGGCAAGTTCACCTGCGTCAGAAGGTCGTTAAATCTCATCTGCGTCAGGCCGCCGGCCGGAGGCGCCTGCAGCGTCGCGGCCTTCCCTGTCTTCGGATCGATCAGTGTGCCGTAGGTGTCCGGCGACTCGGGAGCTGTCATTCTCGGATACTCAATGATCGCCGGGATAAGCACGGGCTTGCCGTCGACCATCCTCTCAACGGCAAACGGCTTGGCAAAGGTCACGGTCGCGCCCACAGACGCCTTTTCGCCTGTCACAGGATGCGGCGTATTGGCGCCCATGATATAGATCGGTTGATAGCCCGCGCCGAACTCTATCTTGATCATCTCGCCTTCACCGAGGGTCTGCGTCGGGACGAGCCGGGCCTCTTCCTGGGTCAAAAGGATCGTGCGCGGCGCCTGGTCTCTGAATGTGCGGATCAGCATGGCCGGCACAGGGACGCTGTTCTCTTCCACAAGGACAAACGGCCTGTTGCTCCCCACGGCGCTCTTGATCTGGGCGTAAATGCTCTGTTCAAGATATTTCTGCTCGATGCCTTCAAAGGCAACACGCGTGTCGCGTTCCAGCGTGACCTTGTCTTTGCCGATCTTGATCTCTGTACCCCTGGGCAGGGTAACGACTTTAGGCGCATGGTCGGCATCTAAGACAATCGGCGACTGGGTGCCGTTATTGATCATGAATGTATGGTGTTCTCCCACAGGCAAGGTGTTGAAGAGGTGGTCGAAATAAGCGACTTTGAGACCGGGCACGATCATGCGTCCGTTGGCAGGATTGAAACGTACGAGCTTGAGCTTGTCCGCCGGCAGTTCAGCCAATGCCCCGTTATTGAACGCGTAGCTGTCTTTCGTGACCTCAGGCAGATGGGAAATCTGGACGCCAGCTGGTATTTCCTGGATGCTCGAATAAGGATATATCTGGCGCGTGCGCAGATCGATCTCGCATCCGAAGTTGTTCAGGGCCTGCAGGTAATTGACGCTCCTCTGCAGGTCCAGCATACCGGAGATCCTCTGGAGACCGTCTTGCGGCATCCAGGCATTGCTCTTTTTCAAGAATGTCTCCGTTTCCATGCCGCCGTTCTTTTCCCTATCGGCCTTTGGATAATACATATCGGCCTCTGACAGCAATGCCGTCTGACCAGTCATCAGGTTGCGACGGAAAATCTTCTGGGTCGCACCTTTACGCTCAATCCAGTATTCAAAATTCGGGTCGGTATTGGTCAGGGCCTCGACCATGGCCTGTTTCTGGCGCAGGCTGTAAATGACAACTGCGGAATATCTCTCCGGCTTTTCTCCTTTAAAGATGGCTTTCAGCGCGTAACTGATGACCTCGTTCAAGCCTTCGCCGGGGTTGGTGAGGTTCATGTATCCCTTGGATCCTTGCGGATCCACCGTATTCGTCTGCAGGTTGATCCTCGGGAAGTAACGGAACTCGCCGAACTCGGTATGCAGGACGCGCATCCCCAGGGCCTCAAATTTCGGATCCGGCAGGAAGCTATGCTTGGAGTTCAGGCCGATGTTGGCACGCACGATCTTTAAGTCCACGCCCACGCGCGGCGCTTCCGTGGCGATCGTGAATTTGCCGTGATTGAAGCCGAGCTTGAAGAACAAAAGATGCAGACCCGTGAAGTCCTGGTCCGTCCAATCCGGCACAATGACGCCGCCGTCGCCGTTAAAGAGTTTTTCCGTGTTCGGCTGCTGGATAATGTCGGACAGCGCGTCGACGGCCGCGATACCGGCGAGCGTGTAGCCGCCCGCGCCCTGAATGGTCCCATTGACCGCGCCGTAAGCGATATTGGCGAGGGTGACGAAGGAAGAGGCCTTGCCGTCAAGCTTGACGCCGAAGTTCATGGGACCGATCTGGGCGAGGTTCGCCAGGGCGTTGTTCGCCTGCGTCTCAAGGCTCAGATACACGCTCAACAACTGGTCTTTCTGCATGACCTTCGGGTCTTTCAAGACCTTCTGGATGCTTGCGTTCAGCTTGGCCATGTCTTCGAGGACCTTGGCAATATCCTGCTGCATCTGGGCCATTGCCGCAAGGGTCTTGGCCGGATCAACAGTCTGCGGCGGGAGGTTCTCCATCTGCGCGAGCCGGTCGATAGTCGCTTTCAATTTATCTCTGGAAACTCTCAGCTCTTCTCTGGCCCGTTCAACCTCAAGCCTGGCCTGATATGCGTCATAAGCTTCCTGCATGCCCTGGGCCTTAAGCTCGAGCTGGCCGATCTGCGTCCTGATATCTTCAAGCTGCTCTGCAACGCCGGGGTTGGTCTCGACCTGTTGATTCAAGGCGGCGGCCTGGACCTTGAGCGCTTCGATCTTGGCCCTCAGGCTCTCAAGGACCTGCTTGTCTGCGGCCCAGTCCTTTCTGTCCGGGACACCCGCGCCTTCCATCGCGTCCGTCAGCCCCATTTCCTGCTGCCAGAACCTCAACTGCAGGCGCGCATTGGTCAACTGCTGGTTGGCCGCCGCAATGGCCTTTGTCTTGTCTTCCAAGGCCTGGATGAGCTGGGCTTTTCTGGCCTGCAACGCCGCCAGCTCGTCGCGGCCTCTGGAGAGCTGCGTCGTGACATCCGTCATCTGTTTTGTGACGGTCTCGAAACGGACCTTCTTTTCTGCGGCCGCGGTCTCGAGTTCCGGCAGCCTCACAGGCAAGAGAGAACTGTTGAATTTAGCGCCCCGCGTCTGCATGCGCACGGCCACAGCCGCGCCCCTGTTGAAGACGCTCAAGTATTTGTGAGGATCATTCTTGACGACGTCATTGATGGTCGGATAGATATGAGAGGGGCCGACCTGAGCGAAGACCAATTTTCCGATGTCGGAAGCAAAGAAGCCGGTCATCTTCAGGTCGCCGGCGCCGGCCACTGCCTTGGCCTCTTCCCTGGCCTTCGCCTCATCCATGCCGTAAGCGCGGCCGATGGCAAAGAGCGCCTGCTCCAGCTGCGACGGCGTCTGTAATTGCAGATTCAACCCTTTGGCGCGGCCGATATTATCCAGATGCCACTTGATGAGCGAGGACTCCGGAACCTGCGGAGCCAGATGATGGAGAGAAGCAACCAGGACCACAACCTGCTCTTCGGACATGTGGTCTGCGGTAATGCCTAATGTGTCGTTGATATCCTGCCAATAACGTGCGGCGGCCAAGAAGTGCAGGTCGCTGGCTGAGCGGGCATGATTCGCATCAAAGGCGACATCGTCCCACGCCATGCTCCTGGCTGCCGGCACCTGCGTCTGATAAGCCTCGATAATGGGCTTATCAATCTGATATTGCCCAAGCGACATGGCCTGATAATCACCAATGCCAAGATGTTTGGAAACAAACACCGTTGTATCGTGATGAACATCAGTCAAGCCATATCCTGCGCCCAACGAAAGAATTCCGCCGCCTACCAGAAGCAAGCCGAGCCAGCCGGCATATTTGATGGAACGACTGTGTCTCCTAGCTCCAAACCAAATCGTCAAAGAAGAAACCAGGGCAAAGAGACTAAAGCCGACCACTTCCTTCCATCCTATCTTCCTGCCAACCTGCGACTCATAGTATTTCGTCCCGTCCAAAATACCCTGGTTGTTACGCTTGTAGGCATCCTCAAGGGCTGTCTTGTTCTTGTTCTTCCAATCCTGGACCGCCGCCAGGGCCGCGTCATTGTCTGCCTGCGCCTGCGTCACGACGGGTTTGAGGGTCGTCAGGTTCGTCTGGGTCTCCGTAATGGTAAGCGTCGTGTTGGATATCTTGGCGTCGATATCCCGCAGTTCCGTCTCAATTCCGGCCTTCTCTTTCTCCAGGGCATCCACCTTTGCCTGCGCATCCTGCACCGCGCGTTTTGCGGCCTTGAATTCCGTCTTTGCCTGCGCATCCTGCACCGCGCGTTTTGCGGCCTTGAATTCCGTCCCCGTCTTGATGACCTGGGCGCGGTCCTCCTCTGTCGTCGGCACACTCCACGTCTTGGCCAGGGCGGCCACAACGAGTTTCGGCGTACGGTCCGCATTAAAGAGGCCCCAATATTCTTCATTGGCAAAGTTATCGGCCGGCACGCCGCCATGCGCAAAGCCGCCCGCATCATGCGCCTGCGGATTGCCCGCTTTGTGCCACTCATCGGTAAGAGACATGAATGTGACACCGCTGCAAATATTGCGATAGGCATCCGCCTGCCTCCAAATCCTCGCGTTGGCATCTGCCTGCATCTGTTCATCCACCTGGCCGGTCACAACCTGGGCACCGGCGGCATCGGTCTTGACTTCGGTCGTCCTGAAAGAATCGGCGCCGGCCTCGGAGAGATACATCGGCTTCGTGGACAACGCCTCCCATTGTTCGAAAATGTTCTTGGCCTGCTCGTCGCCGGTGAAGGCCGCCGGATCGTTCCATCTATAGGTATTGATGCCCCAGAAATCAACGGAAGGCGCCGCGGCCAGGAATTCCGGCGTCGGCAATTCTCCGTGCGCCGTCGTCACAGGCAGCTTGCGCAGGCCGGGATGCTGGCCATAGAGGCCGTGGATGGACTTGGCCGCTTTTTCAAGCGTCTGGGCCCATTTCATCTGCGCCTGCTGAATCAGCTCGGCCCTGGTCTCAGGAGAAATATCTTTCGGGATGGTGACGAAGTATTCGGGGTGCAAGTTATATTCATTGCCCAGCGACCAGGCGAGCACCGCCGGGTGATTGGCAAATTTGTGGATGTAGGCAAGGTAATAGCCTGATGTCTCGGGGCTGGCGCCGACAATATCTTCCAGGCTGAAGCCCACGATGACCTTGATATGGTGCTGCTGCAGGGCATTGAGGACCTGTTCGCTGACAGGCCTGTATGTCCTGACGGTATTGGCGTTGAGCTGGACCAGCATGTTGAGGTCCGGCGCGCGGAAGCCCGTTCCGGCGGTCACGCCGCGGATCTGGAAGACCTCGTTGCCGATCTTGATCGTGCGGCCGTCGATGATCACAGGCGGCACCTGCAATTCTGCAGACCTGACAGTCCGATCCCGGCCTGTTGCGCCGGAATCCACATAAGCCGTACCGTCAAGGATCCTGCCGTTCTGGTAGGCGGCGATGTAGTTCTTTGTTTCATTGGGCATCACGCCATTGGCGACCCTGTTGATGCCGGCATTGTATGCCCACAGGACGTTTTCAACCGTCACGGCCAAACCTTTATTCCTGAGCATCGCAGGTATCTGTTTGGTCAGATACCACTTGCCCACTTCCAGGTTCTTGGCTGCGTCGAACATCTCATCCCAGGAATACGTGTGCCCGGGATGATTGTCGTTGTAATCCTGCAGGGCACCAGGCATGATCTGGGCAACGCCCCTGGCGCCGGCCGGGCTCACGGCAGAAGCATCGCCGTCGGCTTCGACCTTCCTGATCCATCTCCACATCGCCTCAAAATCAACACCGCCCTGGACCGCAGGGGCTTTGACCTCAGGCAAGGCTTTCGGGGCCAGCGGATAGAGGTCCTGGGTCTTATCTTTATCTGTGGCCGGCTGCTGGAGCGTCGGCTGAGTGCGCGTCATGGCGTTGTTTTCCCAGTACGGCTGGCCTTTAGCCAGGCCGTAATCCGCCTGGTGGACGCCCTGGGCCAACGCTGCACACCCGACCGACATGCTGGACAAAAGAACAATGGCCAACCCTAACAAAATGCCTCTCCTCTTCCACCCCTTGGCCAAGAACAATAAAGGAAGGGCGAGCAAACCAAGAGCGCCCACAGCCAAATAGGCACCCTCGTCGGCCCGAGGATGCTCGTAGCTTTGCTGGATCTGGCGATAATGCTCGTCAGGATTGGATATGTTGGCCAGCGACTGCTTCAATTCCGACTGAAGCTGCTGTGTCTGGGCGTCCATTTTGTACGTTTGGACGTATTCTGTCTGCGCCTGGGCCGCCCAACCGCCCGTGGCAATACCCGTCACAAAGACGACGTTGACCAAAGACAACGCCCATTTCGGCTTCACAACGGAGAATGCGATAAAGGCCGCCAGGCCCACAATGCCGCCCGCCAACCCCCATGTCCCCAGCGCGGCGATGCTCCACAGACCCAAGATATGGACCACGCCAACGGCGATGGCCAGCGTGAAGACGGCCATGAATATGTTGCCGCCGGCCGTCTCCAGGGCCACCTGCCAAAGATTGCTGCGGTAATGCGCCTGCCTGAGCCCATCCTGGGAGGATCTCTGCTTATCCACTCTGCTGTGGATCCGGGCCAGGCGGGGCACCAGATAGAAGGCTGCGGCAATGCTGAAAACGACGATGGCCGATGAGGCAAACAGGCTGGCAATACCTCCTATGGCCAATGCCGAAGTGAACATCGCAGGAGCAAAGGAAGCCAGCGCCGTGACGCCTCCGAAGATCGCCAGGGCGGCCGCGATCCCTTTGATCACGGCGTTGACGCCGATGATCTTGTCGCCGGCCCGATAAGGGATCATGTAGAAGAAGCCGATCAGGGAGGCGAGCATCACGGCTGTGCCGGCGACGGTGACAAATACAGGCAGGCCTAAAATGGTCAATAAGCCGATGCCGGAGAGGCCGACGATGGCAAAGATCGTCGCCTCCACTATCCTCATCGAATGCTTGTAGGGAACTGTCGCGCTGAAACTCAAATCCTTATGGCCGGCGATCATCCTTACGGCTGCCGCCGCGAAACCAAGGATCACAATCAATCCGGCAGCGAGGACCCCGCCGGCGGCCGGGAGGCCCAAAATGACATTGGCCAACAAGAAGACGAGGGCGCCGCTGGCCAGGTACGGCGCGCAATAAACATAAAGCCCTGAGAGCCACTTGACCACGGCCAGGCCCACATTGCCGGAGATGGCGGCGTTGTCCTGCCCTGAGACGCCTTTGACAATGCGCCAGAAATCGGCGTCGGTCCTGTCTTTCATCTGCATCGGCTGGATGACCATCTTCTGCACCATCCACAGAAGCCCGACGCCGGATACGACCAATACGATGGTTGCGGCCAGGAGTATCGGATGCGCTAAAAGCGCCGCCTTGAGCCCCGCGACCCATCCGCCGAAACCGAAGAATGAGGCGATCTTGGCCGCGATGCCGGCCTTCAGGAAATAATATCCTCCGGCCACGGCCGCCGCCGTCCCTACCGCAAAGAAGGCCGCCGAGCGCACCCGCATCCTGCTGAACAACGAATTCGGGGCCCGCGCGGACAACGGCTGGTTCCCTCTGATTTTCTTAATAATATGTTCGTAAAGGAGGATCTCTTCATTCCTGATGGTGGTCTTGGCGGCCAGGGCCAGGGCTTTTTCATACTCCACGGCCGCGCTGAATTTCACCCCGGTCCTTCCTCTCCATCCGGCGTTGAACTCGCGGGCCAGATCATTGATCCTTCTCCTGGCCTTGGCTGTCGCGGCGTTGAATTCCTGCCAGCTAAGCCCCAGGATCCTGAGCGCGATGATGCCGTATTGTCTGACTTCGTCGTCGCTTAACGCGTCGGCCGCCTTGGCCCCCAGCCGGTCCCTTAGCCACTGTCTGGTCCTCTCCACCGTCAAGAACTGGCTGCGCCGCTGCTGATGTTCCTTTTCAATGGTTTCGTAGGATTTTTCGGCCTGCTGTCTGACGCGGTTGGCGGCGATGCGCTGCTCGTTGATGATCCGCCTCAAGGCGCCGACGATCGCCTCGACCACCTGTCCCTCGAGAGGTTTTTGCGAACCGCGGCCGATCTGGCTGCCCAAAATCCTCTCCGCTTCGGCCACGACATCGGGATGCTGCCGCGCAAAGATGTCGTCCCCTAAAGACCAATATCTCTGCCAGGTCCCTTTTCTGCGGATCCTGCCGCGGGCCTGGATATCTTCTTCTTCCGAGACATCGCAATACCCGGAATAGCCGTGGATCTGTTCCGCCTGAATATCGATCCCCGTGCCGGCAACATTGGTGACGATGGCGATCAAACCTTTTTCCGCGGTCAACCGCCTCACCAGCTCTTCTGTTTGGTCCTGGTTGGCGGCGGTCAACAGGATGATCGCTTCCGCAGGAATACCCGCTGCAATCAATTTCTCCCTTAATGCCTCGGCGACGGCGGACGCGTAGGCGTGCGCCTTGATAAAGAAGGACCATCTGTCCTTGTCGCGCCCATAGGTCTCGACGACATCCCGGACCAGCGCCGCCGTCCTCGGGTCATCCGCGCCATCCCGCGGCCCGGCGAAGAGAACAGGGGCTTCGACATCCAATTCAGTATTGGCCGATGCGGGCATCCGGTGGACCGTCGTCTGCGGATCCACTTCCCGGATCTCCGCCTCGGCGGCTTCGCTGATGCTTCCCGAGCAACCGGCGAACAGGATGTTGTTCTCCAAGCGCAGGAGGCCGGCTTCGGAAATCCGCGAAAGCGTCTCTGTCTCGGGCTCGATCTCGCGGCCCTCGAGCGCCGCGATGGCCTGACCCAATCCGTCGCTATAGCGGCGGCCGACCATGTGCTGCCCGCTCTTCTCGTCGACGATCTCGGTGCGGCCGTCGTGCACAAAATGCCTGAATCCGGCGCGGTGATAATAATAGGCGGTCAACGCCTGCTTGACGCGGTGCTGCCATTCGTCGAAGTCGCCGTTGGCCTCCTGAGGCATGCGCGCCTTTAAGAATTCGTCGCCCTTCTTGGTGAACGTGATAAGCTCCTGACTGTCGTCCTTCGTGTAGTGACGGTCCAGGACCAGGGATCCGACGATGTCCTTGGCGGCGACGATCATCTGTTTGATGCCTTCCCACCCCTCGACCTGCTGGCCTGAAATGATGTGATCGGAAGATTCGCTGTGGATCTCATCCTTGATGGTCGCCCACTCCCTGGACGCCTGTCCTTGCTCTTGTGTGGAAGAAGCAATATCCGCTTCGTAGCGCTGGTCAAAGGCGAATTCGCTGGATATGCCGTAGAATATGTCGCCGTCTTTGTAGGCGGCCGTGCGTATCTGCTGCGGATCGGTCCCTGCGACCCTCTTCAAATCTCCTGCCGCCGGATCATAAACATAAGTGGCCTTGACCGCCTCCTCCCGGCCGCCGATCGCCCTTTCGGTGGCGAAATAATATATCTTCCTGTGGGGCAGGATCTTTCCGGCCATGCGGGCGTTCCTTGCGGCGAGTTCCGGCGACTTATCAAAGACGCGGGCGGCCAAGCGAGGATAGGCCTTGCGCATCGTTTCAAGCACGGCTTCGAGCGACGCGATGATGGAGAAGGATTTTCCGGAGTTCGTGGAGGCCTCGACCTTCCCGCCGGCGGCCATTCTGCGGCTGACTTCTTTCTGGGCGGCGGCCTTATCTTCCCTCCAGGCATCTGCTCTGGAATTCAGGATTCTCTGACCTTCGGCCAATCCTCTTTCTTTTTCGAATTCCGCGGCGATCCTGCCGAACACCTGGTCAACAACGCGCTCGATCCCCACCGTATCCGCTGAAGGCGCCTTGCTGCGGCTGACAGGCGACGATACCGTCTTGTCTCCAGCCATCAATGAAGAAGTTAATGAGACTTTAAGGCCAGACCTTAAAGTCTCATTAACGGCAGGCGAGCTGACGGCCGCCGGCTTGACGAACCCGCCGTTGTTCTCGATCTTCTGGATATGGTTCCTGACGTCAAACGGCAGCTTGCCGAAGTTTTCCTGCCACTGCTTGTCGGAGGCGATCTGATGTTTTTCAACAAAGCCCCCCAAATTCCCCGGTCCCCACGCGTAAGCCGCGATCCCCATCGCCTGGCGGCTGGCAAAGGAAGCATACGGCGCCATCAAGACCACCAGATACGCAGAGGCGCCTGCCATCGCATAGGTATAATGCTGCGGCCGAACCATCTTGTTGTAAATCTCCCCGGCCAATACAGCTCTCTTCCTGTCGCTATTCAGGAGCCTGCGCGTCGCGGCGTCCGCAACATCCAGGCGCACCATGCCATTCCAGGTTAAGAGACCCTGCAGGGTCATCAAGGTGGCGTGTTCGTAGGCCGACAGGTGCTTGTTGGCGGCATATGCGTTCACGAGATCTCTGACATACTCCAGGACCGCGCCGATCGCATTCTGTTGGATCTGGACAACACTGCGGGCGCCTCCGGCCACGCCGACATGAATATCCAGATTCGATTCAGCCCTCATGACAGCAAAAATAAGGTTGGCGCTGATCTCGCCGTTCGTCATGAACTCGATCTTCCCTGCGGCCTGTTCGACCTTCTCGAAGTCCAGTTTGACTGTTGCGGCTTTTCTGGCGGCAGCGAACACAGGCGAAGCAAAAGGCAGGGAATCAACAGCCGCCAGCGCCGCCGTCAATCCGGCGAACTTCAAGAAGTCCCTGCGGCTGATGCTGGCCGGGCTGGAGGAATCGGCCAAGACATTAAGGTTTATTTCATTCCGATTCTGACGTCCTGAGTGGAGCGAAGGGCTGGAGAGAGAAACCGCCTCGCTCGTGATATTGATCTTCCTCGTATGAATCTGAAGGTCCTCGTCCCAAGCCGAAGACGTGAACTCAAACCGGCTGTTGGCATAACCGGTCTTCTCCATCACGCGGACGAGAGGCGTCTGGCGGACAGCCGGGATCGTCTCAAGAACAACACCGTTCTCCTGCAGGGCTTCGAGGGCCGGCACAAGAACAGTCACATAGCTGTCTCTCATCGTTGCGATCTCGATGCCAGGAGACGTGGTCAATCCCATAATGGCCGCCAGGACTTCCGGCAATACTGTTCCGTTCATGCCAATGAGTTGCGGATACTGCGTCAAGAGGGCGGAAACCCTTGCATCGCTCAAACTGCGGCCGTAATCGAAAGCAGCCTGATGCAAGACGGTAATGGTCGGCTGGTTGATGATATGGGTCCTTCTGGCGCGCCCTTGCGTATAGGCGGCCACGATGTCCTTGAGGACGGCCATCGTGAATGTCCCGATCCCGTTGGCCTTGAGGTAATTGACATTGGTTTCTTTGACGTCCATGCCCGCAGGCGTAAACTCGACGGACGTGGAAACGATAAGGATCTTATTGCCCCTTCTGGCCGCCGGATGATATTCCAAGGCCGGGCACTCGGAAGCCCTCGGATTCCAGAAGCCGTTGATGTCAGCTGCAACGACGTTCTCCAAGCCTTCCTGTTCAAAGACATCGGCAGAGAATACGATTCTCGTCGGCCCGACCGCGTGCTGCAGGCCGTTGAATTTCTCTTCGATGGCGCTCTTGAGCGAAACTCCGGCGACTTTTGTCATCGGCGAGCTGATCGCCGACGAAGAAACATCATCATTTACCGAAGCTGTCGTGGCAGGGCGCGCTTCAAAAGAAGCATATCCGCTCGTCAAAGACCCCGCCAACCCTCTGAAAGATACGCCTTGTGCCAAATCGGCAAAAATGCTTTCCTGCATTTCGTCTATTGAAACCGGGGCTTTCATGGCCGGCGCTGCTTCCGTCTTCTTTCTCCAAGTGAAATCGCTATAGAGGAACGGCCCAAACAACATGCTCGCCATGGCTAGAGCCGGCACGATAGAAACGTCGCTCAGATTCTGCGCATACAAACCTTTGAAGGCAAAATAGAGCGCCGCGACAGAGAGACCGAACGCATTGCTCTTGATGACTTCATATAATGTCGGCTGAGCGGCCTTGCCTTTGAAGGTGATCCTGAATCCTTCTTTCTTGCCTGCGACGGCCGCAAGCGTCCCCATGGCGATCGTCGGAACAACCGTATTGAAAATACCGGTCAGCGACGGGATGCGGCCGACGATCTTAATGGCCTTCGCCGTATTACCGGCCCTCAATTCGCTGATGCTCTTGGCAAGAATAGGAATCATGGGGCTGCCGTAGATCAACAAGAGGCTGGCTGTCACAGACGGCGTATGCGGCAAGAATTCATAACCGAAGGCGAATGGAATAATGAATCCGGCGGTAATATATGTTGAGAGATGGAGGAAGAGATCGACCTTCTCCTGCCACTTGAATTCTTTCGATTTAAGGATCTTGCCGGTCCTGGCGAGGAAGAGTTGAGTCGTGCCGAAAGACCACTTTCTGACCTGCTTCTGGAACTCAACAAGGGTCTCCGGAGCCCACTCGCCCGTCACGACATACGGAACATACTTACCGTGATATCCTGCAAGTCTGGCTTCAATGGCCGTATCCAGATCTTCGGAAACTGTGGTGCGCCAGCCGCCAACCTCCTCAAGGACACTGGAACGCCAGATGCCGTTGTGGCCGCCGAACGTGGTGAAGCCGTACTTCGTGCGGACGGTCCCAAGGGACCTGCCGATTTCAGTGCCGACAGCCAATGTCTTAACGAGCCTGTTATCATTCTTGTTGGTCACGACCATTTCAAGCTGGACAAAGCCGAGCTTGCTGTCTGCATAGAATTCCGGCAGGGCCTGACGCAACATAAACGGCGGAATGGTGGAATCCACATCAAGAACGAGGATGAATTCGCCATGGGCCGTCTGCATACCGAGATTCAAATTCCCGGCCTTATATCCTTCTGTGCCATTTCTGTGGATAAAGACAACATTCTGGCCCGCATGCTCTTCGGCATAAGCTTTCAGCAACTCATAATTCCTGTTAGGCAACCCGTTATTTGTCTTTATGTCGGAATTATCGATCACCTGGATCTCAAGGAGGTGCTTCGGATAATCCAGGGCCATCGCTGAATCCAAGGTCATCTTAGCCACATCAAACGGCTCATTACGGCACGGGATCTGGACTGTAATCTTGGGCAGCCCCTGATCGGCCACAGGAGCCAACGGCTGGTATTTCTTGACAAAGACGCTGGCAATGCCGAAGCCCAGCATAGAATAGCTGCGCAGGATAGAAAGCACAAACCATGCCGACATCGGAGCAATAGCTGCAAGATAAGGATGATGATTGACGACTTCGTAGCCGGAGAAGGCTGTGGCCGCCAGGATCGCGGTATAGAGAAGCTCTTTCTGGACAAAGTGGCTCAACCGCTGGCGGCTCTGAACGGCAGCATTCTTCAAGAACGACGTTGTTGTCTGAAGGGCCGGTGAAGAGATTGTTGCGATTTCGGCGGAATTTACAAAGGCGGTAGCGGATTCGGTGCGCTTCGCTTGCGGTTCGACCTCGCTCACCGTCCTGAGCTTGTCGAAGGACTCACCACTGGTCTGAATAGAAGAATTTTCAAGGAGACCAGGTACAAAAAGTCCCTCTGTCCGCGAGAAGGGTATTTCTTCGCTGAGGGTATATGTATTCTTGAGATCGTTTAAGCTCCTTGTGGTGAGCGCAGTCGAACCACTTTCGGCCTGCGCCGCATAAATGAGCCTGCCGGTCTCAAGACCGGTCGTTTCTATTGTATTCCTATCGTATTTCGCGCTGTCATGGGTGACTAGGGAAGTCCTTTGACCAAGCTCAGGACATGATACACCCCGGGCACCTGTCTCACCTACTCTACCAAGATCCTCGTGAGATGCGCTTGCGAGCGTTTCGCTGACCGCAGCATACCTTAATTGAGGCGTGCCCGCGATGGAAGTTGGCGTATTCCCATCGATCCTGGCTTCCAGCCCAGTTGCGCCATACAGCGTGCTCACGTTAGGCGGCGTGAGTTTCACGGTGGCCAGGCCTTCTGCCTTGGGCGCCACACCTAAGATTGCCCGCTCAGCTACTATGCTTCTCGCGCTTACCAGGTCTCCAGAGATCCTTCGATCAGGACAGATTACACTCTGGGCACCTGCCTCACCAGAAATCTCAATATTTCCGGTGACACTGCCTAACTCTTTATCTTCTAAAGAGTTAGAAGAAACAACCAATATTTTGCCGTAACCAGTTGCAGTGGATTCCCATGGGTGATACACCGAACTGGAAGCAGGGATACTTCCAGCCGGCGCCCAAACACCTGGGGATCTGGCAGGAGAAGAGACTCCGTTGACCATGGAGACAAGACCAGCGATCTCCTGGGCCGACGGACCATAGGTAAGAACATCAAGTATCAGCCTTGAAGTAGCAGGATTGCTCAGCAGGAAGACTGATGCGTGATTGCCATATTGAGGCATTGCGCCTGAAGCTGTATTGGTTGCCTGGGCATTGGCCTGGGCAGCTACGCCTGTCGAGATCGGCGCAGGAGGCGTCATAGGAACTTCCTGGCTTGAAGCCGGAGATGCCTCTTCCTGCTTCTTTTGGGCCTCAACAGGCGTCAGGCTCTGCGTAGAAACAAGGGGCACATTGACCGCATTGAGCAGTACCGAAGGAACCGCAATCGGATGCAGCGCCTGCCTGCCGGACCTGTCGAACCGCGCGGGCCCCTGGAGAGACGGAAGAACATTATGAGGTAAGGCCTCTCTGGAACGGCCAAGGTCAGGCAGTTTAGGCAACTCTGAAGGAGAACTCAGAGTTCCGCCAAATCCGCCGAATCCCGGACCAAAGCCTGGCATGCCGGACATGACACCAAAGCTCGTGCCTGAGGCAAAGGCGCTCATGCCTGCGCCGGCGGCCATCAAGGCCAACGGCTGGAGCGTCGGCAACGATGCCAAGTCAACGACAAGCGGCTGGCTCAACGGCTCAAGTTCTGTGATTGAAACACTCAGGGCGTCGATCGTCTCAAGCGCATCCACCTGAAGGGCCGTCAACTGCGGCAGGTCAAGAGAAGAAAGTTCCGCATTGATCGCCGTTACAGACAACACCGGCAGGGATTCCGTGGAGCTCACGGCAAGCTGTGAAATCGCCTGCGCGGCGCGCACCCTGTCTTCCACGCGTACGCCGTAACCGGAGCTTCTCAATGTCTCGCTGATATCGGCCACAGACGGCCGCGTCAAAGTTGTCGCAGCCGAGGAAATGCCGCGCTCACTAAGGAAGGACTCCAGGGACGCCTGCAGCTTGGTCTCGGCCGCATCCTTTGAATACTTTCTATGAAGTTCTCTCTGGGCCTCCTGCAGATAGATCATGCCCTGGTTCTGACCCAGCACATCCATAACGCCCAAAAAGACGCCCTGGGCCGCTCCGTCATAAGCCTGGTAATGGCGGTAGATCTCGACGAGCGCGGCGCTGGGCTGGCGCCTGATGGTGGCGCCCACATCGACGACGACAGGCGCCCTTGTCAGATCCGGCCGGCCCGCGGCATCAGCCGGGATCATGATGTTGTGCCACGCCATATCTTTGACGGTGTAAAGCTTGATGTCCGTCAAAGAAACCTTGTTCACAAAATGGCTGATAAAGAGGTTCACCCTCATCCAGGAAGCCGTCACAGAACGGACCACCTCCGGAGTCTTGGGGACTTTCTTGTTGGCGATGGTATAGCCGTCGATGAATTCTTCGCTATACGCCTTGAATTCATCGGTCTCTATAGCCATGCCGAACTTCGGCAATGGGACATTCCCTCTGCCGCTGAGCTTGCCGAGATTGGATGTCTCCTGCGGCTGGAAGTCAAAATTGGCCGCGCTGTTGATGGCGAGCTTGAGCGCAAAATCAAAGCTGCGGCCGTCTTTAAGCTCGATGACCGCCAGGTAAACATGTTTCTGGCTGCCCCGGCCGTCCTCTTTGATGCTGATCTGCGCGATATCCTGGGGCGAAACCAACACGCCGTGGATATTAAAGAGGCTCTGGGAAACAAACGCGTCGTGACCGAGGACTTTCTTCAAGGTCATGCGGCGATAGAGATCCTGCTGGAGCTTGACCCCCTGGAATTCAACCGGGCCTTTATAAGCGTAAGAAAGGGCGGCGGAAGAGATATCCGGCGTCTGGGTCCCGGAAGAAGCAGCCGTCTCGCCTGCGGCGGCATTCCTTAAAGCCGCACGCGCCTGCGCTGTATCGATCCGCGCCATGGCGTTACGGAACAGCCCGAGGTCCACTAAGTCCGGCGTGAAATGAGGCGTGCCGTACAGCATGGCGACAGTCCACACCGGCACGAGGCTTTCGGCAACCATGACACGCAGCTCGTCGCGGACAAGGGTGTCGCCGATGAGATCGATGGAATCAGCCGTCTCCTTGAACGCCGCGATCTGCGCCTTTGTCAACGGCTCGCCCTTGAGCATATTTTCAGCCGTATCCTGGAGTCCGGCGACCTTCGCACGTATGCCTGCCATCACAGCCGCAATCTGCGGATCTGTCATGTTGCCGGAGATACGTACCAGCGAAGGGATGATCGGCCGCGCGGCCGAAGACAGCGGATCGATGTGCGCCAAGCCGGCCACGTCCTTCACCGTCCCGTCACCCTCAACGACGGAAACATTGCCTTCGGCATCCAGATAAGCCGTCCTGTTGATGTCATTCGCATTCGTCGCCAGGTCGGAAACGATATGATTTCCGGCAACGCCGTTGCGGTATTCCAAGAACCCCTTGATGTCCGCAACGCTGATGATGTTCAGGTTAATGTCGTGGATGTTGGTCTGCGGATCAGAAGATATGATGGCGACGCGCCAATCAGGGCCTTTGATGCCGCCCAATTTCTCAGACAAATACCTGGCCTGGGCCAACGCCCTGTCTTGCAGGAGATCGCCCGTACTCCCGGCCGGATAATACGCTTCCGTGCGGTGGCCGGTCGCAGACAAGTGGGCCATCTGTCTTTCTTTCGTCCTGACGTTCTGCGCCACAACGGCCAGACAGCTATTGAGCGGGGCATACATGAGGCTCGTATCCGTGGCCGGCAGGCGCAAGATGTTATCCTGCATCACGCCCTTCCTTAATCCTTCCAAAGATACGGGCGAAGAAATGTCTTTCGGAGAGGCGGGCGCAGGACTGATTTCTGTCTTTTCCAGCTGCTGGGCCAGGCGGCGGGCCTCGTCGGAAATCGTGACGATCGCCGCAGGCCCGAAGTCGACAGACTTGGTTTCTTCCCGGACGATCTGTTTGTCTTCCTGCTGCGGCTGCTGCTGGCGGTTCCTCAGGTCAAGCGCCGTCTGTGCGATAGGCGCGATCGGCTGGATCTTCGCAGGCGAAGAAAGGGTCCTGCGCATATCATAGAAATTCTTATCGGCAGGCGAAGGCGTCACCGCATTTTCAAAAGGATGAGTGTGGACAAATTCGCTGGCGCCCCTGTAAATAAGATTGCCGAACCCGAGCGTCCCCACAGAGGCCTGCGCCAACAGAACGGCCTGCGAATCACCGGCAAAACCAAGCTCCTGGAACCGGCCAAACGCAGAAGCATCCGTCAATATCTGCTGGAGGCCCTGGACGCCATAGCTGACCAGATGGACGTTATTATTGCCTGCCCCGCGGGTCAGGATATAATCGCTGGCGCCGAAGGTCGTCCCCTCGGGCCTATACAAAGACAGGGCGATCTCTGAAGTGCGTGTTGCTTTTAATGCCCCTATCAGACTCTGTGTCTCGATACGGCTGGCCGGCAGCACAGGGACGATCTGGCCGACCTTCATCGCCGGCAGGACATCAGTCCAAGACCCCTGCGCATTTTCCCTCATCCAATCCATAAATATCTTAATATTGGCCGGGTCCGCCAGGAGGGCGTTGGCCTCATCGATCAGGCCTCTATGCTGGCTAAGGGAGATGTCCCTGCGGCCAAACTGCTCCATAACCTGCTGAATCCCTGCCGGCGAAGAAACAGCCGGTAATGAGACTTTGAGGCCAGACCTTAAAGTCTCATTAACAGCAGGCGAGCTGGGGAAGAACTCTATGCTGCGTATCAGCTTTTCTCCGGCCAACGCCGTATGCGCGTAAACCGCGGCTTCCTGGACATCGCGCTTACCCGCTTCTTCCCTGCTCTTGGCGGCATAGGCCGTGAACGGAGGCATGGCCAGATTCATGATCCTGTCGGTGAATGGATTGGCCGTATAGCTGGCCATGACCTTGAGCTTGCTCTCCTCGCTCCACCTGCTGGAAGGCAGGGCCAAATCTGCGAGCCCGTGTTTGGAAGCACCCTCGTTGGCCAGGGCGCGCAGATACATGGAACCTGTCTGGATATTGAACCTGTCGTTCCTCAAAAGCTTCCAGGCCGCGCTGAGACGCGCGAAATAACCGCCTTCTTCACCCTGCATCTTCAGGGCCGTCGGCGGCCTGATCTGCATCAATCCCACAGAGCCGTCCTGCGGGATCACATTGGCATAGAAGCTGAGGAGATCTTCCGTCTGGGCGCTGCCTGAATTATCGATCTGTTCCGTCAGGGCGATCGCGGCCACGAGAGCAGGATCCAGCTGCAGCCTGTGCGCCGCATCTGCCATGACCCGGACATTGTCGTTCATCCTCATGCGCGCCAGGGCCGTAGCTGCTTTTCTCGTCTGGTAGAGCATCATCTCGGCCAGGCCGCTGTTGGGATCAAGCCGGTAAAGCAGGTCGTCTTCCTGTTTCTGCCGGACAAGCTTTTCGAGCCTGTTGACGCTCAGGATATTCATGCCGAAGACGCCGGTATCGATGTCGGCCAGGTATTGATAGAGCGGTGAATGCTTCTCTTGAGACGTGCGGCCCTTCAAAAGGTTGACGAGATCCATATCGTTCAGCTCGGGGATATGGACCATGGTCCCGTCTTTCAACTCAAGGACCGTATCTGTGTATGGCGCATAGAAGACGTCGTAATTGACGACGCCCGTTCCCACCGCCGCAGCGACGGCCGCAGCGCCCAGGCCGATCTTCAGGAATTTCCTGCGGCTCATCGTCTTGCTGTCGGCATTGCTGACGTTGGCGCTCGTGACGACGTAAACCGGCCTGCCGGCACGATAATATTGCGCCGGCGAAGAGATGGTCGTAGGCGCAATCAGCGTCGGCAGCACCGCCCGCGGGAACTGGAGGCCTTCTGCGGTGAACCTGGCCTCTTTGATGAGCTCAGGCCTGCTCTGGATCTTGATCTCTGCGCCTTCGAAGATCGCCTTCATGTAGGATTCATCGCGCCTGTTTCTCTGCTGCAGATAGGAGCTTTCCGGCGATACCATGGAGTGCACAAGGATAATGGTCTGCGGCTTAATGCCCTCGGCTTCAAAGATCTCCTTGATGCGCGCGGCGGATTCCATGAAATGATCGCTGCCGAGGTGCGCGAACCCGAGGACAGGTCTGTTGTCTTTCGTGCCCTCGAAAGCAAAGACCTTGCATCCCGCAAAGCCTGTCGACATGAACTCGGCCTGGGTCATGTCGTTGGTGATCAGAAGCTCTTCCATGTCCACATTGCGCGCCTTGATCTCGGCGGGGTTGACGTCAACTCCCTCAACCGGGCCGGCTTCGTCAACATAGAACGCCCTGCTGTAAGCCGCTGCCGACGGCATGGCAGCGTCAAGACGGTTGCGGAGCGCCTCGGCGGAACGGCCCAACGGGATCGCCGGTATCTCAACATTGAAGATGGACGCCGGCGACGACTTCGAGGAATCAGGCAATTCGGGTTTGTTCTCATAACGCTGCTTCCAGAGATTCGTCGCAGCCTGGCGGCCCGCCGCCATCTCCCTGTCGGAGACAAGGGCGCCCTTATCCAGCCACCTGATCTCACCTGTCCTGTTAACAATCTCGAAAATAATATCTTTCTTGTGATTCACGACCAGATCGGGCGCCTGCATGGTGCTGATGATGCCGCTGCCCGGCCGCCATTTGATATACGTCCTCTGGCGGCTCATCTCTTCCAACGAGACGTCGTCTGCCTGATGGCCGCTCAATGTAGTCGTCCTGGCCAAATCAACCAGCTCGATCGCCTCCAATTCATCGGCAGACACACCGGACTCCCTCAGGAGCTTATCAAGCTCTTCCTGCGCCATCTCATTGATCTTCTTTTCAGCAGGCGAACTCAAGCCGGCTAATGAGACTTTGAGGCCAGACCTTAAAGTCTCATTAGAGGAGGCGGAGAGGGACGGGATCTTCATGTAGTTGACCTGCGGGCCGAGATAACCGGCGACTTCAGGCATGCGCCTCTGCAGGTCTTCAAGCGACGTGAACGGCGCGGCCTGGACCTGGGCCCTGATATTCTGGGCCGCACTGACCAGGATAGCCGGACGCTCTGCCGCAGGCAACTCGCCGGCGAATCCTTTGTTCCTAAGCGCATTGACCAGCACATCCACCGGCGCTTCGTTAATATTAAAGGTAGCGAGCGAAGCCGTGCTGATTGGCTGTATGGCGGAGTCTGGTTCGACTTCGCTCACCATCCTGAGCCTGCCGAAGGACTGAGCAAGGGCCATCGCACTAATGCTGCGGCCCGCGTCGAAGGACGTCGCGGATTCCGCAGCCCGCGCTTCCATCAACTTCGCATCAAGCCCGCTCGTCAATCCTCTAAGCCTGACCTGTTCCTGCTGCGTCTGCTGGAGCGCCGCCACTGACGTCGCCGGCGAACTGGCGACGTAATCAATCTGACTCAAATCAGAAACAGAATAGTTGCGCATAAAACCAAAGAACTCTTTAATAGTGGCGTAATTCGTACCCGGTGTTTCTATAGCATCCTGCGCTGCATAAGTCGTTGCTTTGATATGATCTAATAATTTTTCATCTCTTGGAATGCGTCCCAAATCAAAGAATGAACTTCCAACGGGTTTTTTTGTAATAGCATCGAACAAAACAACTCCACTAAGAACATCCCGACTCCTTAACGGTGAACCGTTATAAGACCTCCCAAGCAGATTATTAACATCAGCACTGCTCATAAGAGATATCACGTCGTGAGGTGTCAAAAGCTCTTCGAATCTTGCATCGAGTCTCCGCATCTCCTGCAGATAGGCATTACTAGCTATTTCTTCATCTGTGAAAGTATAGTGGGTATGGACGTGTCCGTAATAGTTCCCATTCCGGAATTGATTTCTTGAAAATGTCCTAAGACTAAATTCTGCAGTCGGTAAATAGAAGCGTTCCGAGCTTAAAGTCTCAACAGGAATAGAAGCATTTAGGACTCTAACATTCCCTGCACTCAGCCCATCTTTATCGAAGTAAGGCGTTTCAAAGAACATTTCAGCGGGCAAAACATCCTGATGCCTATTACTAATGATTTCTTTGATGTGTTCATTTAGTATCGTATCTGAAAGTTGATCGATATTAACGTTCTCAAATATTCTTGTCCTTATCTCTTGAGGCAACAGCTGATGCATCGGTCTGTCTAAAACCAATTGTTGCTGCGGGAAGAACATGGTCACTTCTTGGAATTGTCCTCGTTTTGTTCCAAGCATAGATGCAACCAATTTCAAACCCAGTTGTTTTGAATCGAGCTCAACGGCAGGCATGACCCGCATCCAACTAATTCCTATTTTACCGAAATCAGATGGCTTGGCATCCACGCCTATGACAAGCGATGGTGTCACGAAATGGGTTAATTTTTGAGTGTTGTCCAAACTGATAAAGTATCCACCTACTTCAATAGGTCTATTGAAACGAGAAACAAAGCCTTGTAACGTCGGGATTGTTTGCGAAATAGGATGTTCAGATCCATTAAAGCTAGTTTCGCCTGATTTTCTCCCTCTATTAAACCATCCCTCGGTTGTTAAAGGCGATTGAGGCAAGAACCTAGAAGGGCCAAAATCAACAAATGATTCTGCAGGAGAACTTATCAAATCACTCAAAGCTAATTTTGTCTTCTCCTCATCAGAAGACAATGAGAGCGATGAAAGTTGAGGCAGCGCACTCGATAAAGCTGGTGTTGATAAAGGCGAAACAAGAGGGGTCGCATAAGAAGCGCTAACTCCTGTCCGATTTACAGACGTGTGGTGCGTCGCAAGAACAGAGGCAACTGATATTTGGCCAGAAAATTCAAATGGTTGTAACGATGAAGACGTATTTCTTCCGACATAATTACCGCTATCTCCTCGAGTTAACCTTCCGTCTGAAATATCTTTTTCTACTGCGGCTCGACCAGAGCTTTCTATTCTTCCTGCGACGTTTTCTTTTGAAGTCGAAGATCTTCCAAAGTCGGCAAACTCGGTATCCCTTTCCATTGTTGGAGCTTTAAAATCGTAACCAAAGTCTTCGCGAGAAACGGAAGCTCTGCCAAAATCAACAAACTCCTCCATCGCTTCGCCAGCCTTCGGCGGATTGCCGGCGCCGGTCAGGTCTTTCGGGCCGCCGCCAACCATGGCGATCTTAGGCGGATTGCCGCCTTCCAAAATCTTGGGACCGCCCCAGCCGCCGCCGGCGAGAGCGTGCGGCATGCTGGAAGCGATCAAAAGTTCGGATTCCCTGATGCGGCTTTCCATGAGTCCGGCGTCGAGCCCTGCGAGTAATCCTCTCAACTGCGCTATCTCTTCAACGCCCTGCCGCAAAGTCACAACAGGAGAACTATATGCTGGGGCCGCCGCCACTGCTGGATTGCTGCCAATCGGCCCTTCCATAGGCTGCTCCATCAATGTCTGGCCGGCCACGTCGCCTGTGGCGCCGTCGGTGCCGACAACAGGCAGCGTGAATTGCGGATACTGCGGCTCCTGATAAGTCATGATACCCTGCGTCGCGGAAATCTTAGAGAAGAGGGCGGAGCGCTGCTCCGGTGTTGCGTAGGACGCCAGGTCGCTTGTGGATTTCAAACCGGGGATATTGGCCACAGTCTTCTGGATGTCCTGATCGGCGGCCAGGGCCTGCGCCGTCGCATCGCCTGTAGAAACCATCTGCGCCAAATGCTGCATCACATCCGTATCCACGCCCCTTTCATTGGCGAGGCGGCCGATCTGCCAGTTGCTCACCGTCTCTCTCTGGGCCTCTGTCAAGCCCAGCTGATCCGCCTGCGAGAGAATGTTGCGCGCCAGAATATCCTTGATCATATGCGTGAACTCGTGCGGGATGATCACGCCCTGCATGTAAGGCCTGAATGTCGCTGCCGACGGCTGGACCATGGCCAGGTTGATCGCCAGGGAATATCCGCCGTTCGTCCTGAGGGATTCGGCCATGCCGACGCTGCGCAATCCCTCGGCGACTCTCACGGAAACCTGGAGAGAACCAAGGGCCTGTTGCGCGGCAGCCGCAACCTGGTCTTGCGTAACAATATTGCCGCCCAGCTCGCTATTGACGCCGGCAAGGATGACAGCCGGCAATGTCTGACCCGCCTGCTGCAACATGACATTAATCTCGCTGACAGCTTGTGCGCGCCTGTCAAACAACGCCTGCGGCAGGACCTGCGGCACGCTGGAGAGCGCCTGCAATCTCTGCAGCTTATCGGAGACCGTCCAGTAAGGCTCACCGTTCAAGATCGTCGCCATCGTATCCAGGGCTGTCTGAGACCTGGCGCTCAGCCACTGGCGTTCCTGCGGCACGGAGACGCCGGCGGGCACGATCCTGTCCCTGACGCTATTGATCATCTGTTGGACGCCGCCAACAAGCTCATAGACCATCATATTGAGGCTGGCATTAAACGCCGCATGAATAGGCGCTTCCTGCCACAGCGGGCTCTTCAAGGCGGACATATCGACCTGCGGCAAAGCCACGCCGGAGAAATCATAGGCCGCGCCCCTAACAAGAGATCCCATGCCGGGCAATGCCTGATTGGCCGGGGCCTGGGAGAAGGCTTTTTCAAATTGATGCGTGGCTGTTTGTCTCTCGGTCGCGTACTGCCTGATGGGAGCATAATAGCTCTGCCTGAACTTAGAGACGAAACCATCTTGGACATAACGTCTTGTGGCAAAACCAATCTGTTGATAGAGCTGGCCGAGCCCCTGTTTGCGCTGAGCCGAGGCGATAGCGCCCCTCAATGCCCGGTCAATGCCTGTTTGGATCTGGCCCTGGATCGCCAATTCGCCGGCCAACACCGATTCCTGTGTCTGGAAGTATGCAGTCTCATCAAGCCCGGCAGCGGTCAGCCGCGTCCTCTGTTCAAATCCTTTTTGCGCGATCAGGGAAACTTCCCTCTGCCAATCGGTAAGTTTCTGGTTGACCGCGGCAAGATCAATCTCGCCGGCCAAAACGCGGGAACGCAGGTTGGAAACAAGGAGCATCTCCGCCAAGTTCCAGTCCCTGTCCTGGCTGGACAATCCTGCCAAAACTTCAGGCGTCCGCTGGATCGCCGCCTGTTTCTGCGACAGAAGTTCCAAGGCCTGGTTGAGTTCCGTTGCCTGCGTTTGCACCTTAGCTATCGCCTCGTCTGCCGATGTCTTGAACGCCTCAAACTCCTGCGCGACAGGCTGGGCGCTGCCAAGACCGGTCACCATCAAGGCTGCATCATTGGCGAGGTTCCTCGTCAACTCATTGGCCTCTTGGACATTCGAAATACTCTTTTCTTTGACAACGGACCTGGCAGTCAACAAGATCATCGCCGGTGTGATATTTTTCGTCCCATCCATCTCGATGCCCTGCAGCCTCAACTGAGCCACGTCCCCGTTAATATCTTTGAGGATGCTGCCGACGATCTTTTCCCTTCTGGAAGGTATCACCGTCGTCAAGGTCTTCTTCCTGCCGGCAATTTCCATCAACTGGTCGAAGGCGCGGTCATCATTGGCAAGGGCCTTGATCGTTTCCTGGCTGATGTTGCCGATTTGAGAAATGCCCCTTTGGTTCAACAGCTGCAATGACTGCTGGACACGGACAAGCCTGGAGACGGCTTGTGCGAGCTTCGCTGTATCCGATGTGGCTTTCTTAGGCAGGGCCCTGAGGATATCGGATGCCGCATAGGACGTAGAGATACCGACGATCTGCTGCGGCGTCATCTTGTCCATCGGAACATTAAATCTCTTGAGATTATACACGCCGCCGCCGATAACATTGGCCATCGTCGTCGTGTTCTGGAGATGAGGCGTAAACCAGGGGATCAGGCTTTCGGCGCTCGCGCCGGGGATGGCCTGGGCGGCAGAACCGAGGCTCGCCATGGTCGGCTGAGCCTGTTCAAACGTCCGGCCCGCCTCCTGTGCTTTAACGCCCAGCAGTTTCTGTTCTGCGGCCGATGCGCCCTTCTGCATGGAACGGAGGAAATCGTTCGTCGCTGTGTTAAGGCCTTCGTACGCCTCTCTCTGGCTTGCGACCATCGGCGCAACAGCGCTGCGGAACGCATCATCCGCCGGGAGGGCGTTGACCAGGACTTGCGTGAAATAATACGGGACACTGTCGATCTGGGCATAGCCGATGGCCCTAGTCAGATCTGCAGCGCCCACCTTGCCGGCGAACTTTTCAGGAGCGATGCCGGCCAGGGAGCCGTATTGGATAAAACTGCTAAGGGTCGAGCCGTTGTCATTCAGGCGGATGATACCCTGTGAAGACAACTGCTGGATAGCGGAAATCGTCTGGATAGGCGTCAGGACCGGCGCCTGCGAAGCGGGAGCGGCCGAAACATTCACATTGATGCCGCTGGAAGGATTCAGGGTGCTGACGGCGACATTGAAGCTCTGCTGCTGAACAGGCGTGCCTTCCAGAACGACGAGCGAAAGGCCGGCGATGCTTCTTCCTGCGTCGCTAAGCGTGCCGTCCTGGCCGATGAGACCGGAGTTCTGCGTCGTAAACGACGTCGTGAAATCTGTCTTCTGGCCGGCGGTAATAACGCCGCGGTCGACCAGCCGTGTCGCAAATTCCTCAACCGTCTTCGGAGAACCGCGTGTGATATTGGCCTCGCCTTTATATTCGGAGGCAGGCGCCTGTCTTTCGTAAGAAACTGTGGAAAGCTGTGTCTTATAGAACTCATTCGTCGCCTGGACGGTATTCAGATGAGAATCCCAAGCGTCCACAGACCATCCTTCTTTGGGTTTGTAGGCGGAGAAACCGGGTGTCGCATCCAGTTTCTCGGTATTGGTATAGATCCACACTTCGGGATTCATGCCGATGCCTCTATTACCCATGATGCGGTTAAAGGCCTGAATCATTTCGGATTCCGTAATGTCTTCCGGATAAGCCAAGTGGAGGGCCTTCTTATTGATAGCGCCGTTGGCCCACGCCACATCTATGCCTGTACCGACCTGGGCAACCGTACCGGTGATCACGCGCACGGGACTGCTGACGTCGGCAACACCTCTGATCTGCGCAGCCTCCACGGCATCCGGCATGGTCGGGCCGAACACAAGGTTCTGTCCGGTCACGGTGCGTCCCTCGCCGGCAAGGCCGCGCACTCTCTGCACCCCATGAACATTCTCCAGGTATTGATTGAATTCCTTGACCTGGCGATGCCCGCTGAACAACGCAAACTGGCCGGCCTTGTCAAACCCGACACCCTGCATCTCATCATACATCTGACGATACATGGCCGGCGCATTCTTGGCCAACTCTTCCTGTTTATTCGCGGACAAGACAGGCTTGACGCCTTTTTCAAGAGTCTTGTATCCGATCTCGGAAAGCTTCCTCTCGGCAATCGTTCCGCTGGCCAACGTAGCAGACAACATCAGGCCGCCGCCGATCTCCTTTAACGCCTCAAAGGACTGCGTCACATCCATGGTGTCGCCCAGCGGCCTTGTCAACGGCTTGTCCCACTTGATCTGCAAAGCCTGCATCTCGCCCATCGGCAAATGCAACCTGCCATCTGCCTTGCCGCTGCCGGCCAAGACCTCGATGTTGTATTTGGTGACGGAATATTCGTTGCCGGAATATTGCGCGGCCCTGGTCGCACCTTCCAGGACCACTTTTCCGAGTTCCGATGCCGCCGTATCCGCGGTCTTTGCATCACGCGCCGTCAGCATGTCCGCATATTTCTGCCGATAGAAGCTCGAGCCGAGGATGTCGGCAAATTCCCTGCCCAGGGCCGCGCCCTGACGCTCCAAAAGGATGCTGCGCGCGACCGCTGCATCGCTGGCGCTCTGATATCTCAACGGCTCGCTTTGCTTGGCCTGGCTGACCGCCTCTGCGATCTTTGGAGTCATCTGACTCAAGGCCCCTCTGGACGACAAACTCGTCTGCAACATCTCTCCGCGCTGCTGCGCCTTCTGATACATCTCATATTCCCTGACGCGGAAATAAGCATCCGCAAGCTTTGCTTTGTCCAGCGCCCGGGTCTGTTCGCCGGTCAACGGCGCATCTCCGAAGCTCGAACGGAGAGTCTCATAATAGTTGCCCGGCGTGATATTAACAGAGGAATTCTGGGCTTCTTGCCACGCCTGACGGCCCTTTATGTTCGTCTGGCGCTCCAAGCTCGTCATCTCTTTACGCATCTTTTCATACTGCGCCTTGCCCGTAATGATGGCCTCTGTACCCTGGCCTTCCCTGATGCCGGGCAGCATGCCGATGGTGTGCGCTTCATCGATCAGGAAGATGGAATTCTTGATCCTCGGCATATCCAGCCGCGGAGCAGCGGCATCGCCTGTCTTGTCCGCGTACTTCTGGGCATGAACGAGGTTCGTGAACGATTCGAATGAAAGCACTTCGATCTTGCTTCCAAAATCATTCAAGGAATGAGACGTAGAACGGTTGGTATAGCGGATCTCGCCCAGGCGGTCCCCATAAACCGCTTTTGCCAGATTGGCCAACTCCAGAGAAAGGGAATCGCCGTATGTCGTCATGGCTGTGACGCCGCCGAACGCCTTGTTCTTGGCCACCAGCGAAGGCAGGAGCGTCACGTCGACAAATGTCTTTCCGCCGCCGCCGGCTTCCTGGATAGCGACCCTCAGATCGGCAGGCGTCTTGGCGTTTCTTAAAGCTTTATCGAACTTGTAAACAATCTCAGCCTGCCTGTAAGACGCCATGACCCCTTGCCTCATTTCATTGAGCCTTAAAGAGACCTGGATAGGAGACAATCCCTTGATCTTACCCTGGGTTGAAACTGCGTCCAAGAGACGGTCCTCAACAGCCTGGCGCACGCTCTGGCGGCCTTCGAGAACTGTCGAGGTTTCCTGGACGGACTGGATCAAGCGGCTATAGTCGCGCGCGGCGACCCTCAACGTCGTTAATTCCCTGCCCAACTCACTGGTCCTGGCAGCACCCTGCGCCTGGTTCCAGAACTTGCTCGCCACATAAATCGTCGAAGAATCGACATCCACATACGCCCTGTGCTTGCCGACGATGTAGCCTTCTCTTGTGCCTTCCAAAAGAACGACGTCCAAACCGGAAAGCTTGCCGGCGGCAACACCCCTGTCCTTTTGTTCAGCGACGGCGCGTTCAATCCTGGTTCTTTCTTTTGGCACCGGCACAGAAACCGATGTTGGACTTGTCGTCGAGGATTCGCCCTTGGCGATTTGGGTAACCTGCTCCATGGCCCTGCGCTCCAACTGCGGCAACGTCGAAAGATGTCTCTGCGCCGATTCATTTCTTGCCTCAAGCCTCTTGATCTGGGCCTCCCACTGCGCTGCGCCCGTCATATTCCCCTGGGCCTTTAATTCTTCGACCCTGTTCCTTAATCTCTCGATTTCTGTCATTCTGTTGGCAATCTGTCTCTCCAGGCCGTCGCGGCGCAGGGATACGGCCGTCTGGACCTGGGCGGCATCGGCAGAATCAGGTAAACCAAGAAGCTGGATCGGATCGACGCTGCGCAAACCGAGCTGCGCATCGACATTAGCCGGATTCAAGCGCAAGGCTGCTCTGAACAAGGTCGCCGCGCGCTCCGTATTGTTCCTGGCTGCTTCCATCTGGCCGCGCACAACAAGCCTTGTCTCGCCCAAGAAAGACAGTTCAGCTCTCAAGGAGTTGGCAGCCTGCAGGTCTCCGGAACCAAGCGCTTCTTTCCTTGCCGCGCTCGTCTGCCTGATGGTATCGCCTAAAAGCGCCTCTGCCTGGACATGGTCCATCCCCACCAGGCGTTGCGAGAAGGCCAAGCGGCCAAGCTCCATATTGCCCGCTTCCCTGGCCAAAGACTCTGCCCTTTCAAATGATACCCTGGCAAGGTCTTTCTGTCCTGCCGCGCGCTGAGACAAGCCGAGATTATACTGCGCTTCGGCATCCGCCGGATTGCGGCCGGCCAATTCCGCAAATTTTTGCGTCGCAAGGCCGAATTGGCCCTGATCGTAATACATCTTGGCGATGTGCTCCGGAAGGGCCGCGCTTCTCATCGTAAAGAGAGCCGCCCATGGCAGGATCTGCATATCAGCGGCAGAGAAACCTTGATAGTGGCTTGTAGCGTAGGAATCCGTGCCGGCCTGCGCGAGCGTTGCCGTATCCAGATCGCCCGTCATCGCATCGACGTAGGCGCCCAACCTGTTGACGCCCTGCATCGTCCTGTTGATCGTCTCGACGGTGAAACCGACCTTGCCCAGGGAAACAGCCTTGGCGCCAAAGCTCAAAGCCCCTGCCTTGGCAACAGTGAAGGCGCCGGAGAGATCTCCCGCGGCAATCAAATCTTTCAGAGAAGTCCCGGCGAGCTCTTTGGCCCAGCCTTCCTGCATTCTCAAAAATCCTGTTTCCAGCTTGGCGACTGAAGAACCGACCACAGGGGCGCGGCCCAGCAACGTCTCTTCAGGCGTCACAGGCGTCCTGCTCATGATCTTGACAATAGGCCCGATCATCATACCTTCACGAGGAGAGTTGGCCAGGCTATACAAGAACCCGCCGTTGTCAAGACTTCCGTAATATTTCCCGAAGCTGAAAGATTCATAGACGGTCTTGGTTTCGCCTGTTAACGGATCGGCGATCCTTTGCGGCGCCTGGCCCATATCGCGCAGCCATGAACGCTGGATGCCGGTCACCTCCCCCTTATCGTTTCTGACAGGCGTATAGAAACCGAACACGGCCTGACCCTGGCTGAAATTACTGCCCAGCACCTTATCTACCGCCCAATCGGCGCCGTGCTCGACGGTAGCCAGGGCGGTGTCCACAAAAGGCTTAGTCCCGGACATGACGCCGCTGACAAGCCACCACGATTTTGCGCTGCTATACATCTCTGTCGTCAAGGCATTCAGGTCTGCAAACTTAGCCGTATTGGCTTGTATGGATGCCACCTGCCCTGTCGCGCCTAAAGTATATTGCTTAACACCATAAGCCACCAATTCTCCTATGAACGCGCCCTTGACGCCGCTGACAAGAAGCTGGCCGGGCGTATTAAAAGTAGTCAGAGGATTCAAAGACGGGCTATTGATGTAATCTCTGGCGATACCGAAGGAAAGTGCGCCGCTGCCGAGAATAACAGCGTGCCTTGTCACAAACGACTGCTCATTAAGCCACGAACCTATTTGAGGGGCCTTGTTGGCCAACAACCCTATGCCCGCGCTCACAAAGGTGTCTTTGCCGATGTTCAACAAAGCGCCGCCCACGGAATCGACATTTGATTTGAAAGGCTGGCGGATCGCGCTGGCGATCATGCCGGATGTCGCGGCAAAAGCGATAGGATTGTTAACGCGGTAGCTGGCTGCGCCGCCCACGGCTCCTGTAAATGCATACCAGCCGGCCTGCGGAATAGAACTGATCTCGCTGCGATAGATCCCCGTGCCGACGCTCAATCCTGCTCCGGCCGCTGCCTTGCCTGCAATAAGATATGTCGTGGCGCGGGAGGCATTCTGAATGGCGTAAGTACCTCTGACGGCGGTTCCGATGGTCTGGAAAGCGCCGACAAGGCCGTAGGTCGTCAAGACATTCCCCATACTCTGAGTCAAATCCATAGGACTGCCGGTCGTCATCGTCGTCGTCAAATGACCGCTCACCAGGCCGAAATTGGCCAGATTGACGACATTCGCCGCCTGAGGAATCTTGAGGGCCGCATTGGCCACGGTCAACGCCCGTGATGTCCAGACGCCACCTTCGACAGCAGTGACGGTCGACAGGGCCGCTTGTCCGCTAGCAGCCAGTTTGGCGCCGGCAGCCGGCAAGAGGAACGAAATAGCAAGGGTTGTCCCCTCATTATCGGAAAGATATTCACCCGTCAATTTATATTTGATAACATCGACGGTAGGAACGGTCAAACTGACGCCTACAACCGCCGTACGGCCGACATTCACGCCGGCAACCTTGCCCGACATCAACAACTCATCAATGGCTTTTAACGTCTGAGCCGCATATGCACCGGCGACATTAAAACCGCCGCTGAACTTGTCGCCCCTTTCCCACTGCGCCTTGCCCACTTCCTTGGCCATCCTTATCCCGGCAAACGCAGTAACCTCGCTCCCCCTGAAGGAAACTTCGACACCGTCTTGGATCCCGACAAATTCCCAATCTCTCCAGTCCGCGCCCGTCTTGTTGACCCTCAACGTTCCCGGCTTGCTCAACTCTATGGCTTTCTCGACCCACGTGACCGCGGCTTGATCGCCTGAAACAAGCTGCATCGAGTCTCCAACAAAGCTATTAGCCCAGATCATGATGGAACCGGCATAGCTATCATCGGCGGTCTGTTTCCAGCCCTTATTGCCTGCGACCGTCCCAGCCAGATCGATGACACCGCCCTTGGCAGCCGTGTAGGTCCCGAAGATCACCGGCCACACGACGTCGTTGAACGCATAACCGGCAACGGCGCCGGCACCCTTGACGATCCCTTGGGGACCCCAGTCAGGATTATAGTCATAGCCCATTCTTGTGTGCTTATTCCACCAAACCGCCCATCCATTGGTCTCAAGAATCGCCTCCACCTGCTTGTCGTTGCCGGAACCGACCCTGCCATAGAGCCCCTTGGCTTCGCCTATTAATGTCTGTATCTGCTGCACTTCCGTCTGAGAAAGAGTCTTGCCTTCCTGCTTCAACAAGGCCTCCAGATGAGCGATATTCTGCATGCGGCCCTTCGCGTTTGACTCAAAGGCATCCTTCCACATGGAAATGCCTTCGTCCATTTCTTCCTTAAAATGCAAGGGTGTATCCCAGAGTTGACCGGTAGTATTAATAAGCCGCGTCCCTCCGGAAGCCGTCAGTTTGTTTTTCGATTCGGCGAAATAATTCAAGTCTGCGACGGCCCGATTGTATTCCTCCTGCACCCGGCGCACGGCTTCCATAACCCCAAGCCGGCCCTTCGTGGTTTTGATCACCTCGTTGGCGACTTCAGTCTCCAGGCCGAAACGCGTCCTGTAATGATCTGCGCCTTTGCCATCATAGCGTTCGTCATAGGAAGGGCCGGGATTGGCAAGACGATCCAAGGTGCTCCAGTCATTGTCCCTCAAGAATGTGGCATATTCCCGCATCGCGGACTTATATCTGTCTTGTGCGGATTTCAGCAGGCCATCCTCCTTGGAATTGTTCACACGGAGCCAGAACCAGTCGGTCTTGCCCATTTCCCTCTTATACCGGTCATTGGCGCGCCGCAGATCATCCCCTGCTTCCTTGAGTTTTCTTTCCAGACCTTCTCTTTTCTGGCTCACCGCCGCAGTCTGTGCCGCAGCCTGCTGACGATTACGTTCTCTCAGGGCATCATTAGCATCTTTCATCGGACCGGAGACGAGCTCAACGCCCTGCTCTGTGGTTTTAAAAACATTGCCGCTCTGATCTTTGAATCTCGCTCCGGCAACAATGGACATCTGGCCGCTTTCGTCGTTGAACGTCACCTGATAAGCGGTCAAGGGAGTAAGTTTTCTCCCATCCCCCAGACTTGTGGATGCGCTCGTGACGGCATGAATGTCGTGCCCTTGCAACGCCGAAACCCCCAAAGGCTTGGTGTGGTCGAATCTTAACTCCGTTCCGTAAACAAACATATCCTTCAAGAGCATGGGCGCGCGCCGCGTATCAGTCGGGGTCCGATGAATGGCGCCGTCGGCTGTCATGGCCTGAGTGCCGAAAGAGGAAAAGACGCCCTTGTCGTTGGTCTGAAGTTCTGTAAGGATGTGCCCATGCGATTTAATGACGCGGCTGCCGGCAGAAAGGCTCTCGCTTGAGACGTCGACAGTGCCATGCGTGATGCTCAGATAATTATTGCCACCCTTGCCGCCGCCCGAGAAATTCCTTGCCCAGATAATGTCGCCGTAACCTTTCAGGGCGGGGACCTCGCCGCCGTTCCCTGAGGTCAACTCGCCGAACCCCATGATATTGAACTGGGCTTTCTTCCCATTGGCAGATGTAACGACTTCACCCCTCACCTGGCTATTGCTGAAATCAGGAGTACGGATCTGGGCAAAGGTCTCTTTTGGACCCGGGCCGTTGGAAGTATACAAAATCTTCATGTCGCGCAGGCGGGCGGTGCCGCGGACACCTGCAATGCTCGAAGAAGGATCCAGAGAAATGGTCGTATTATTCATGTGGTAGGAGACAGCCGCCGGCGTTTCCGTCTTCACTCCCCACATTGCGGCGTGATCAAAAACGACTACAGCCGGGGTCTTGTCCGACTTGGCCCCGACCCTGAAATCTTTTCCGAACGCAACCATGTTGTTGTCATCCAGGGTATCCGGCACATCGACGCCGTTGCCCGCCGTGAACTTGGAGGTCCCTCTAATCGTATGGCGCGCGTTGTCGGCAAAAAGGGCCTGGTTGTTGAAGCCGATAATGGCCCCTTGCTTATCCATCTGGAGTTCAAACAGAAGTTTTCCCTCGGAAATCATGCCCATGCTGCCGGCCTGGATAACCCTCGTTTCCACATCAACAGCACCCTTGGCAACCCGGCTGTATGAACCGGCGTCGCCGGAACCATCCCCGAAATTCCTTAAAGCAAATGTCGCACCCACGGCGCTGATGGCCGGAATATTCACGGACTCTTTGCCTTGGACCTGTGTCATTTCGCCGAACCCTAACACGGTCGCATGCGCGATCTTCCCCGGATCAGAGGGCTCGCTCATCTGGTGCACCCACGTCTTGACAGTCCCGCTTGCCTGGCTGTGCTTATAATCCACCTGCCAATCATTATGCCCCTCTTTATTAAGGCCGTCCGTCTTGATCAACAAGGCGACGTCCTTCAGATCCATCACGCCATAGACAGGCCCTTTGCCGGGGCCGTAAGTCTTAGTTTTCTCGTTCCACAAGGGCGTCATATAAAGACGCATGGACTCGCCCATGTCATAAACAATGGCTGCCGGCGTTTTGGCCCTGAAACCATATTGCGACTCATTATGATCAAAAATAATAACGGCGTCTTCCTGGTCCGCCCTGGCGCCGACTTTTATCTTATCGGACAAGGGGATCATGCCGCTGGTGAGCAGCTGCGCCGGCTTTGACGCCTCGGGGTTCTCTTCGTTGCGGACCCCTGGAACATAGGTATATGTCGTGCCGTTGCTCAGCTTCAAAGTATGCTGCGCATTGTCCGCTGTCAGCGCCTGGTGGCCAAATCCTATAAAATCTCCTTGTTCGTTCTGGTTCAATTCGAGACGGAAGAGCCCGCGGGAGACGATGATGCCTTTTGAGGGGTCGGCCATCGAAGTGACAACTTTCGTATCGCCGGGGTCGAGAACGAGGAACGAGTTGTAAGGTTGTTTGCTGGCTTTGATCGCGGCGGTCGGTTCCGACGGAGCGCCCCCGCTGCGGCTCCAATAGATGCCGCCTTTATCGCCCTGCCCTTCGGCGATCAAGGCAGGTATCACATTCCTCTCGTTCTTGCCGTTCGCATATTTATTGACCTGAACGATGCCGTCCAATCCCAGGACGCGGGACGTAAGAACGTTCGCGGCATCCTCTCGTTTTTCTGTCCCGTACCATGACTCAATGGTGCCTCTAGCCTGGCTCCTTGTATAATCAGGCAGCCACCCCTGGCCGGCCGTCTGCGCCCCTGCTTCCTTCAATAGATACAAGACCTTAACGTCGGTCAGGTGGGCCTGGGCCCTTTCTATCGTCTTGGCCGTCTCCACTTCACCGGCCTTGGCATTATAAAGTGTGCCCAAAGAAATGTTCAGCCGGCCCATATCGCGGACAATGGCTCCCGGCCCGTTGACGTCCATGCCCCACGGCATATTGTTCTTGAATGTCACCGTGACGGACTGGCCGGCGGAGGCAGAGCCGACCCTGAACCCTCTGCCGAAAGGCACCATCTGCGAATCATCGAGGACCTTCTCATTCTCTGCGTTCTTGCCGTACGTAAACGTCGCGCCGATCGTGTGCGTCGCGTTCTCGGCGCTCAACAAGGACGTATCGAAACCGCCGATGGCATACTGGCCGTATCCTTGCTGCGCGATGTTGATCGTCAACGGGACAGGCGTCTTTCCCTGCGTCGATTTGATGACAAGCCCTCCGTCGAACAAGACGGAAGAAATAAGATCGACGGCGCCCTTTTCCACGGCAAGGGTTGTGCTGCTCTTTGAGCCGTCTCCGGCGACATTGGACGGATGGATCCACCACGTCTCGGAGAACGGCACGACCAGCTGCGGGGACGACTTGCCGTTGACGGTCACATTCATGACCGCCAGGCGGCCTGCCATAGGCACGGATTTCGTCTCCGTAAGTTCCTTCCCGCCAGCCTTGTGGGTCGCTGTCAACTTCTGGATCGCGGCGATATCGAAATGGCTGGCCCAGGAAACGAAAGCATCGCCATTGGCCTTCGCCGTCAGCACACTGTCCAACTTCGAAATGCTCATCACCCGCGTCACGGTATCGCCGTTGATCCCGCGCACGACATCCGGCTGCGTCACCCTCGACCCCTTGCCGATGAGACTGCGCACGACCTCCAGGCCGTTGGTGGTGCCGTTGAAATTCTGCGATGTCGCGCCGGTGGCGCGGTCCGTGACGATCCTTGAAACAAATCTGGCATCCGCATTACCGCTCCTGATCAACGCTGTTCCGATGGTCGTATCAGGCCCTGCTATCAGCGTCGTGCCCGACACCCCCGCCAGGGAATTGACAATGAGTTTGCCTTCGTTATCGCGACCGATGAACAACGGCAGCTCTGTTCCCGTTGTGAACTTGACCAGCCCTCCCTGCCGGAATTCGCTGTTCGAGGCCGCCATCAATTTGTAGGCATCGTCCGCAAACCTGATGGCGTCCTTTTGCGGCTCGCTCTTCCCCTGGCCCGACGGGAAGCTTTGAGGCAGGTATGTCTTATCCAACAGTTCGGCGCCATGAATGATGCCCTGTTTCCTGTCCATGACGTGCGCCACAACGCCCCAGCGCCCTTTATCGTCGGCCCATATTTTGTCGACAGGCGCCGTGTAAACCTGGCCTGCCGCGCTGCTCGCCAGGAAGCTGCGCGTCGCATCCGCTTCGCCGCCGCGCACGACCCAGCTGTTGATTCCGGTCAATTCTTCGCTCAGCTTCGCCCACACGGTGACCTGCCCGCCGGCGACGCGGCCCGGATTTTCTGCGGTCTTTGCAACGTCGGTTCCCGCTGTCACCGTCTCCGGGGTCTGGGATACGGGGAGCGGCTCGCCGCTCGGCAATGTCACCAGCTCAGGCTTGACAGGCATATTTGCCGTCGTATCCGACGGAGATTTGGTAACAGGAACCAGCTGGTTATCGATAAGATTATATATTTCCCCGTTGATGTTATAGGCTAAGTGCCCTTTGGCGAGGTCCGGATCGATCCCGCTGTCCTGCGGCGTGATCAAGACAACCTTGGCGTCGGCGCCGAAGACTTCCTTGATCTTTGTTTCGGCAACGGCCGGCGATTCAATGCGCAGTGTTTCCAATTTCTTTTCAATGGTCTCAACAGGTTTCGGCGCAACAGGCTGGTCCACGCCGGCCTTCTCGAGGATATGCTTGAACGTACGGTCCCATCTCCAGCCGTTGCCGGCTCCGGGCAGGCTGTAGAAATTAATAACGTTATCCAAAAGGGCCTTGCCGTTGACCTGCTGCTTAAACGGATTGCCGAAGACAAGCGAGACGTTCTTGTACATCTTTTCTTTCTCGCCGTTGATGACACCCGGGTCTGTCCACGCGGCGATCCTCAATACCGATCCATAAGGCAGACGAGGCGTGCCTTGCGCAATCACCACCTGGTCGCCTGCCCGGTTGAGCTGCAATTGCATGAAGTCAGGATTGATGGTGATCGTCTCCGCCTTGGTCTTATCATTACCCTGCAGGACACTGTAAGAAGTCCCTGCCTCCGTAATGTTTTTGATCTCGGCGTAGGTCGAGCCGAACGTGGCTTTTTCAAAACCCTTGGTTTCGCCGGGTTCTGTCGTTGACGCCGCCGAACCGAGCGTCGGCATAAGGACCGCCGGATTCTGGATCGCATTCTTGGGGTCGGCGTAACGCGAAGCACCTGTTACCAGGCCGGTAACGCTGTATCCTATGTCCTCCTCGTTGCCTGTCAGAAGGCGATTGGGAACGAATGCACCCATGATGTATGCGGAGCGCGTGATCGCTTCCGGCTTGGCCCCGACGTTGACGGTGCTCGTATATGTCCCTGTAAATCCTTTATAGATGACTTCGTTGCGGCGGCTGCCGCCGATGACGTTGAACTCACGGACGCTGTAATATCTGTCGGGGGTGACGGCATAATTGATCCCGCCGTAATTCTGCGTGGTTTGATAGCCGCTTGAGCCTGTGCGGCCCAGGAGCCATGCGAAGAATCCTTTTTCTTCCCTGAAACTCCAGCCGCGCGCGGCCGTCACGTCGCCAGACGCGTTGAATCCGACGAACGAATCCGCTCCGTTCTGGGGCGAGACATAACCGACGCCCTTGGACGTGCCCAGCCCTAAGAATTTCGCAAATGTCCCCTGCTTGCCGGCAGAGGTGATCTCCACCTGGGTATTGCCTTCACCTGTTCTCCAGGAACCGATGAATGACTGATACAAGGCCTTCATGCCCGGATCCGTAATGCCGCTGGCCAGTTTTTCAAAGACAGCCCGGTTGTCGATCACGGCCTGCTGGTCCACGCTCATGCCGGGCAATACGATCTTGATGTCCGCCCTGTCGGCCCCGATGATCAGAGATGCGTCGATCGCGGCGAGCGGGTTGGCGGGATCGTATTGCAGGACCTGCGTCTTGCCGCCCCGGGTGATCTCCATGACGGCTGTCTGGCCCGCCGTCAGACTGAGGAGGCTTTCCATAGACGTTGATTCTCCGTCACGGGCCGCCTGCAAGGCCGCATCCAGGGTCGCCGTGTCCGTCTGCAGCTTCAAGATGACCTGCACGGGGTCCTTGCCCGCCGGCAGCGTCTTGATCTTGACCTCCGTCAGCTTGTCGTAAATCGCATTGATGCCCCTGTTCATGACGTAGGCCAGATTGTCCGCGGCCGTATAATGGAGGGTGGAACTCACGTAGCCGACAAACGCATTGCCGAACGGACGCGTGATCTTGTCGACATACCCATTGTCGACGACTTCCTCCCACGACATATCGTTGTCTTTCATGATCTGGTTGGCATTGGCATAGAATTTAGAGACGCCCGCGAAATCGAGGAGCTTCTCCGTGTACTGCCAGCTCCGGAAAGAGCTCATGGTTTCAGGGCTGTAGAACGGCGATGTCTTGCCGAAGAAGAAGAGGTTGTCGGCGAGGTCCTTGGTGCTCCCGAGCAGGCTCTGCGTAAACACGTTGCTGAAGCTCTGGCCTTCGCCTTTGGCGCTAAAAGCGTCGTAGCCCGCCTTGATCATGGACGTCATTCCGAAATTAAAGAGGGCCATCTGCGTCGCCGTCAACCCCCAGGAATTCTTCCCTGTCTCCTTGTCGAACTTGCCGCCCATCGTCGCCAAGAGAGCGGAAGAAGCGCCGCTCAAAATGGCATCCAGCACATATGACTGCGATCCGCCGTATATCTTGCCCGCAACGAGGGAGCCTGCGGTCTGGCCGAGGATCCTGGAATATCCGAAATCATCCTCTCCAATGATCTGTTCCAATGTGGTGCCGATGAGATTGGAAAGCGTGTAGCGCTGGAACCCGATGTCTTTGACAGCCAGGGCCGTGTTGCCCAGGAAGTTCCACCACTTGCTGGAACCTTCCTTATAATCGCTGGCGTACACGCGATAGCTCCCCGTCTTCTGGTCGAAGGTCCCGTTGCCGTTGGTGTGCGCCTTAAAATCTTCCTCGCTCAACTGATAAATGGAATTGTATCCCAACTGGTTCAACATATATTCGGCGCCCACATACCCGACGACCGATGAACCGAGGCCGTAGAGGAGTTTTGCCGCAATGCTGTCGCTCCCGATGGATTTTTCGGCAAACACCTGGACCGTTCCCGTGAAGGCGCCCTGGATCGCGCCTGTCGTCATGGCGCCGAGGGTCGCGTGCTGGCTCAGGTAATTGCTGAAGGCGTTGCCGCCCATGCTTGACGGTTTCCAATAGCCGCCCGCAGCCCCGCCGAATGACTGCGAAAAACCTCCGCCGGCCGCGCCGCCGGCCATGGCGCCGAAGATCTGCGCTGCGGCAGAACTGAAGCCAAATTGTGTTGCTGCGATGTTGGTCGCCGCGCTGCTGATCTGGGAAGCCGCAAGGCCTGTCAACATGGCCTGGGTCGCCGCGCTCGTGCTCCATGCCATCTGTCCTGTCTGCGCCGCCTGGCCCAAGCCGGAGAATCCGCCCAAACCTCCAAGAACGAACGTTCCGGCCAACGTCAAGGCGCTCAGCCACACATCGCTTTCGCTCGTCTTCCAAAGATCGTCAATGGTCGTGATCTCGTCATAGTGTTTTCTCGAAGCGCCCTGGATTGCCTTGGCCACAGCCTCTTCAAGGATCTCGATATCATAACCCTGCGGGATGCGGTTGGAGAGTGCCAGGCCGTATTTGGAGAAACGGCGCTCAAATTCGGCAAGGGTCCAAATATTTTTCTTGCCATTATCTTCGATTACCACAGAACCTTTAGAAAGTCCTTTAACAAGGACCATGTGGTCGTCATCCACGAACGCAATATAGGGTATTAACTTATTTAAGGCTTTTGCAATATTTTTAGTATTGGAGTAAAAGTCTTTCCAGTAGAAGGGTTTAAGTTCATACCCATAAAGAAGGGCCGTCTGGGAAAGGGCGTACAGGGAATTCTCAAGCTTCTTGGCCTGGTTATAGGTATAGATATCTAAAGAATCAGAAAGAATATCTATAAGGAGGGCGCTCTGGGCCATCTGGTAAGGCGATATTTTCTGCCCCATGGCTTCGAGGAAGCCTGAGAGGGCGTAGGCGCCGCAGGTCACGAGATTCCGGCCTGAATCCATCATCCAGGCATGTAATTCATCAATCTTATTCTGCGTAAGATTAAGAGGATAATTCCTATGAACAGAGACCTGACGGGAGAGCCGGATGTCCGTAGCGGGCTTGCCGATCAACGGCTGCAACGAAGAAGCGATGGCATCCGCTATGGCCCGGTCAAAGGCCTCATCCTTCTGGGCCTTCTGGAGGACAGACCCGTCCGTTGCAACGGTTGCCGCGCTCACAAGAGGAGCTACTGCTCCATGCAGCGCGCCGCGCAGATTATAGTCAACAGCCCACGCCACCTGCTCAGGCAGGAAGGTGAGGACTATCAACCACGCAATGGCCTTCACCCAAAGCTTATTGCGTACATTCAGCACATATTACGTTCGGTTTTTAGGTCGCCTAAACCTACGTCCTCCTTTCCTCGAAGATTTCCGCTAGTACGAGCGGATGCGTTCGGTATCGAATCGTGTCCCGCCACAGAACACGGTTCAATCAATTTTTTTAATCCCGCCTCGATCCCAAGGACCACAAGGCAAAAGTCGGCGATGCCGAGCCTTCCGTTTCTCAGCGCCTGCCAACCGGTCTTCAGGATCTCATGGCGGTTCAACATATTATTTGACCCCCGCACCCATGCCTCCCAGGAGGCTTCCGTTCATGAACTGAATCGCAATAGGCCCGCCCACGATCACGCCGACCACAGGCAGGATGAAGAAGATCAGCGGGATCAGCATCTTCATCGGCGCCTGCAGGGCCGTGCGTTCGGCGCGCCTGAAAAACCTTTCGCGCACGTCCTCGGAGAGGATCGCCAAGGCTTCGGCAATCGGCGTGCCCATCCTGTCGGCCTGGATCAGCGTGCGCGCGAACGCCGTGACGTCCGGCGCATTGATCCGGCGCGAGAGGTCTTTGAGCGCTTCGCGGCGCGGCTTGCCGACCTTGATCTCGTGGAGCATGAGCGACAATTCTTCGATAAATGCGGTCGATCTTGACTTTTCAACGATCCAGCGCGAGGCCGCGATAAAATCGAGTCCGGCGTCCACGCACAAGCTCAAGAGGTCCACCGTATCCGGCAGCGTGCGCACGACGGCGGCGCGGCGCTGTTTAAGCTTCATGTCCAGCCACAGGTCCGGCAGGAAGAAGCCGGCGATGCCGGCGACCACGACCTTGACGACGTCTTCGGCCGGCAAAAACCCGATCGCCAGCAATAACGCGAAGATCGCCATGAATTCCTTGGCGCCGAAGAACTGCTCGGGCGTCATGCCCACGCGCGCACCGAAAAGTTTGTTTTCCAGGTTCTCGCGCTTGACCAGCCGGCGCACGACAAAGTAGTTCAGCGGCGCGAACAAGTCAAAGACCCGCACAAAAATGGACTTCCTGTCGGTCGGGTTGACCTCGTAACGCAAACGTCTCTTGATGACCTTCCTGAGCTCATGGGCCGCAAAGAACCACAAAAAGAAATTCATGAAGATCAGGAAGATCCCCGCGAACAAGAATATTTGTGATAAATAAACAACCATGGCGACCTCTAAAAGTTGATCCGGGAAAATATCCGGATCATGTACATCCCGACGCACTCGGAAATCACCGCATACACCATCAGGCCCCGGCCCACGGGGCTCGACAACATGATGTCGAAATAATTCGGGTTGAACGAAACGACCAGGATCGCAAAGGCGATCGGCAGCATCGACATGACGATGCCCTGGATCTTTCCCTGCATGCTCAAGGTCCTGATGTTCTCGCCCAATTTGGATTTCGCGCGGATCGTGTCGATCAGACGGCCGAACAAAAGCGTGATGTCGCCGCCGGTCTCGCGCGCAACCAGGATCGCCGTCGTCAACAGGTTCAACTCTTCGGACGGCATCCTCTTATTTAAATTTTCAAAGGACTCTTCCAGCGGAATACCCATCTTGTTCTCTCTCAAGATCAGCCCGAACTCCTGGCTGATGGGGGCCGGAAGTTCCTCTACGAGCGCTTCGATGGACTGCAACAGGCTCAAGCCGCCCTTCAAGCAGCTTGAGAGGATCATCAAGCCGTCGGTGATCTGAACGGCAAACCTCGTCTTCCTGGCAAAGATCAGGTTCTTGACGATCAACGCCGGTATCGCAAAACCGACCGCCAGGCCGATGAGGGCGCCCATGAGGCTCTTGACGACCGCCAGGCCGACAACGCAGAAGATCGTCGGCGAAATCACATTGAGCAAAAAGAGCTTCTGCGGATCCATATCCAGGAACATCTCTTTGAGACGCACTCTCTGCACCTCGACACCGTGGACGCGCCAGGTATAAAACTTGTCCCAGGCCACGGGGACGAGCTGATATCCCAGGAGCGTCACCGACGCAAACAGCGCTATGAACATCAACCCTTTCATGATCATATCAATACCTCACAACGGCTGTGGCCTTGCTGCCGTCCGTTTCATACTGACGGCCCAACCCGAAAGAATCCGCCGCATCGCGCCATTTATAAGAGATCGCCCGCCTCAAATACACCTGCACCGACAAAAGGGCGGCCAGCAGGGCCGAAATCAACAGGGCGTACTCCAGGATCCCCATCCCGGCCCTGTTCCTTCTGTCGTTAAGAATCTCGAAGACCCCGCTCATTTCTTCATCTCCTCTTCATAGGCCTTGAACTTCTCCGCATCCAGCACTTGCATCAGTTTCAATTCTACGATTTTGCGCTTGCCCCGTTCGGACTTGACGGCAACAAAAAAGATGATTTTGCCGGCGGCCAGGTCTGCAGCCACGATCCTGAGGTCCGGGTCTTTGCGGCTGAACAGCCTCCAGTCGGTGAACGCCTTCATGCTCCCCTTCTGCTCCCGGAACCCCTTTTTGAAGCTGTCGATGAACGACCGTTCGTAGTTCTGTTTCTCTTCGGCATTCGGCAGCGCATTGTATTCACTGCCGACGCTTTTTTCAAAAGCCACAAAGTTCGGCCAATCGATCAGCTTGCGCACGGCATAACGCCCTCTCGTCATGTCCGTGACGACCTGGCGCGCAAAAGTCACATCGTCCTGCCTGGCGCATCCGGTCAGCACCAGGATGGCCGCCACCCCCATCAACATTAGCTTCGCCGCAGTCCTTATCATAAACAGCACCTCGTGTTGGATTAATTCACCAATCTCACTTCTTTGTTGTAGCTATAATAAGCGCGCGCGGCCTTTGTCACGCGGCCGCCGAACGGGTTCCATGTCCCGAGCGCCCCCATGCCTTTCGAGCTGTCCCAGCGCGATACGATCACCTGCGTATTCTCGGCGCCGTAAAGCAGCTGCACGCAGACCTTGCCGCTGAACCAGTTGCCTGTCTTGTAAGTCCTGAGTCGCGGCACATTGAACACCGCCTTGACCGTTACCTCGTGGTCGCCGCGCGAATCCTTCCATTCATACCGCACCGGGTTTTTGCCGCCGCAGGGTTTTCCCGCGGGATTCAGCTCGTCCGGAGGAACGCAGATCTGGTCATACGCTTCCTCTTCGACATCAGGGAAGAGGGCGCTGAAAAATCCCTGGATGGCGCCGTGGAACGAGTTCATCTCATACTGCATGCCGCCCAGGTCATAAAAAGCATTATAGAATTCGTCGTCGATGTCGCTATCGACGCTGCCGCCGGCGCCGAACTGACAGGGAGGATTCAAGACCGTATCTCCCGACGGGCCTCCGAAAAGACAGGCCGGCAGGGTCGTCCTGATGCTCTCGATCGCCGTGATCCATTGCCCCAATTCCTCTTCATATTTCGCACTTCTCATCAGATATGTCGCCGGGTTGGTGGTGTCGTATTCGTCATAGAAGAAAAAGGCCCATCCCCTCCAGGCTTCGATCGTATCGTTCTGCGGCATCGCCCTCAGGGCCCCGATGAAATCGCCCATCTCCATCAGGTTATCGGCCATGTCGTCGAGTTCGTCGTACCCCAGGGAGATCGGCGGGTCGATGCAGACGTCGCCGTTGCACTGGTTGCCCCATTCATTCATGGCCGCGGGGTCGGGACCCGGATTCCAGAAGGGTACGCTGTAGCCGGCAGCGCGCAAGGCGCGCAAGAGCTCGACCACATGCCCGTCGCGGCCCGCCCCGGCGACATATTTCATGTTGCCCGGGTCTTCCGGCGTCGGATCGGGGGTCAAGACCCATTTGTAATCCGCGCGTTCCAGGGGACCCGGCACATCCTCGGCGTAGACCGTGCCCGTCACATACTGCCAATAAATTCCGCCTTCGTTGGCCAGCTTGCAGACATTTTCGAACTGCCAGGCATAGTTATTAAGGAAATCGTAAACAACGGGTTCCGGATCGATCAAATCTGTCACGCTGTTGATGATCCTGAATCTGTTGAAAAGCCATATCTGGAAATCAGGCACGTATTCCAGCGTGTCGCCGTTCAGGTTGGAATCCGGTGAATCATAAGACTTGGTCGGGTCGTCCACAACCAGCTCGAGGGCCTGCATAAAGACAGACTCGCGGATCCTGTTCGGCTCGGACATCTTGTTGAGCATTTTCGTGAATTGTTCTGCCACAGCCCCCGGCATGCTCTGTTGTACCGCTTGGTTATATCCGGCTGCGGCAAGGGAAAGTGCGCCCAAGGCCAAAGTGCCCAGGCCGGCGGTAGAAGGAATAAGAATGGAGCCGGCCAAAAGCTGAGAACCTGCCGGCAGGGCCGCCCCTGCTTCAAAAGCCATGGTCCCGGACGCTGTCGCAATACCCTGGCCTGTCATCACAGCACCACCCTCTCCTGCAACGCTTCCGCTGGTAGCCGTCGCGCCAAGGCCTGAACTCGATGTTGCCCCGCCTAAAGCCCCTGCGGCGCCGGCCGCGGCAAACCCGAGGGCCGCGCCCACAGCCGCACCTGTCAACGCCCCCTGCAAAACTCCCGTGCCGGCAATGGCGCCTCCAATGGCGCCCCCGACAGCGCCGCCGATAGCTCCCGCGGCCACCAACGTCGTCGTGCCGACACTTGCCACCTGTGAGGCAACCGCTGCAAGGCCGGTAAGACCCGGGGCAGCCGCGCCGCACGTGATCACAACCGCGACGATGGCGATAATGGCAATAACGATCGCCAGAACGAAGCTCGCCCAACCGGTCTTCTGGCATTTTTCCGTCGTATTTCCAAGAGATTCATAAAGCTGACGCGACTTCGTGGCCAACTGGGACGCCAGATAGAGGCCGCCCGAATCAGCGGCGTTTGAGACGCCCGTGGAATTAATGGCCACGTTCCCAAGGTTCAGCGTCACCATGGCAAACATAAGCAGGACCACAGTCGCCAGGATCAACAAGGTGGCGATCTGCCCCCGTTTGTTCCCCAGAGGCGCCAGGTTATTTAAAGATGTTAAGCGGCGGATTAGACGACTCATTGATCTCAACCCCCCTTGTGTGTTCCGCATTGTTTAAATCCACATAACTGGTAAACGCGGTGCTCCCAGCAGTCACGCGTGTATTTTCGTATTCCGTTTGCCTCCAGGCCATGCGTTCGTTGAGCCACACAAATATCCTCGCGGCGCCCACAAGCAGGATCATCAGAACGACCAGCGCCGCCGTCATCTCCAGCGTCGACTGCCCTGCTTCACTCATCCTCCAGTCCTCTGATCCCCACATCTTCTTCATGACTGTTTTCTCTTCTGTGTTCTCTGTTATCTGCGTCATCTGCGTTCACTTCGGCGTCGTCATCGTCTGGCGGACCGTGCCTGTTGAGCGGCTGTTGATCTCCTGACTATCGACGTCGTCCGCATAATCCATCGGATTGTCATGCGTCACCTGGTAGCCGTTCGCCTGCAACGCATTCATTGTTACAAACTGCCTGACGTTGTTATCCTCCCACGTCGCGTTTTCATCGGTCACAAGGTTCGACGTCGTCTCGATCTTACGGATCTTCGTAGAACGCTTGCTGTGCGTCACGGTATCCTGCTGTATGCCCATGGATTTGGCGTGTTCGCTGACGCGCGAACTGATCTCATTCAAGACGGGGAAAACATACTTGCCGTCTTCAACGCGCCAGTTCGCCGCATACCACGCCCCGCCCACCGCAGAGTTATAGCTCGTATTGTTCTGATTGGGCGGATTCATGGCCTGATTGCAAATCGTCGAGCAATTCGTGTCTTCATCCTGCGTCACGGTGATCAGGCAATAGTTGTAACAGGTGTCCACGTCCACGATCTTGACGGCCTGCGAATAACAGGAATCGAAATTGATCATTTCGCCGACGCACGAATCGATGATGCGGACGTTGCCGCCCTCTTCATCCACGACATCGCTGTATATCAGTTCGTATTTTTTCAACATCTCCTCGGAAACGCCTGTCTCGCGCCTGAAGCCGGCATTCTTGGCGACGATGCGGGCCAAGGGCTCCATGGCGCCGTTCGCGCCCGTCGTCTCCATGTCGATCACCGTCGCCGGCAAAGACGAGGCATCCGCAGCCTGCGCATCCATCTCAGGATCCCTGGTCACGGACGCGACGCCGACGAACGGCGCGGTCGAACCGATACCAAAGGTCTCCGCCGGATCCGGGATATGACGGTCCTGGATCAGCATATAACTGCCTGAGCCGTAATTCCTGTCCGAAGCGATCTTCATGGCGCGGCGGAACGCCAGCATCTGCGCCCTCTGGTTATAGCTGTAACGCAGGCCATAGGCCACGATCGCCGTCAGGATCGTCAAAAAGATCGTGCTGAAGACCGCCAGCTCCAAGAGGGCCTGGCCGGCGCGGTGAGCCTGTTTGCCGGTCAACCGGTGATCCGGTTTTGACACCCAAGACAAAGCAGAAACACCCAAAAGAATCCCGGCATGAACAAATTTTTGATTTGTCCTTGCGCTATTCTGGATCGTTTGAGGCGTTCCTTTTAACTTCAGCATTTTTATGCCCTCAAAACCGGTTCACCCGCAAACGGGGCAGCCGGTCCACCGATATCACGGCGCCCCCACATATTCAAAGCCGTTCTTGAACGAATTATCGTAGTGCGTCTCGACGTGCACCATCGTGATGAGCCTGTTCTGGTACTGACCCGAATATGACAACGGATCGACATACATCTCTTCGCTGGACTCGCTGGTCGTCGTCACGTCGCTCTCGTGGACCAGGTTGTAATCCGACGTCGTCTGGTCGGGATCGTATTGTTCGCCGATGCCGTCAATCGTCCCTCTCAGGCGGCCCTGGATCCCGCGTTTCAAGTACACCTGCATCGCGATAAAAGCAAAAATGATGATGGTCACCAAAACAGCCGTCTCGATAACGGTCTGGCCGCGCCGGGCGCCCCGCGGATCTCCGGAAAAACATAAAATAAAATGCCATTCGTCTCTCATCGCAGCCATCCCTAAAGCTCGTTGAACGTCACGTTGCTTTCCCCGGTCGATCTCGAAGCGCTCGCAAAATCATACTGGGCCCCGAGCCCGGAGTCTTTCCTGACGCGCACCGCATCCTGCGCCTTCGTCGTCATCGCCGCTGTCGTATTCTGATGGACGCCGGCGGCCAGGATCGGCACGCTGTCGTTCTGCCAGCCGATCTCATGGTCCGTCAGACCCTTGATGGTCGACTGGATCCCGCGCTTGGTATAGACATACATCATTAACAGCGCCGAGGCGAGCGCCGCCATGACCAGGGCATACTCTGCGATCTGCTGGCCCCTGCGCGACAACACAGGAAAAGCGGAAGACCTTTGCCCGCCCGTTACACCCGCTGTCCTGTTCGATCTTTTCGCGCCCATCGCATCCTGCCTTTCGCGGGGCAAAGCCCGTTAGAGAATAATCTCTCTAACGGGCCCTGCCCGCTGATCCTCTCTACACGCCCCAGTATTCCTGTTCGGCGTTCATCACATTCTCCCAGCCCGCTCTGTTCTGCCACTGGTTGTAGATTTCCGTCGCTGTCGACCAACCGGTGTTTTCTTCTCGGCTGTTGGAGTATGTCTGGGTGGTTCTGTTTGAAACGGTGTAACCCGGCGAAAATTGCTCGCCGATCTGGTCAGTTGACTCTCTCATTCTGCCCTGGATACCGCGTTTCAGGTACACCTGCATCGCGATAAGGGCGGCAATTATGACCACTATTAAAACCGCGTACTCGAGGGTGCTTTGACCATTTTCTTTCAACCACCTGCGCATGTAACGTCACCTCCTTTTCGCGCGCAAAACATGAAACCCCTAATTGGCGTCCATGTAGTTGCCATAGGTCTGGTTCCCGGTTCTTTGCGTTGTGTCCGTGATAGACGTCCTGATGACGCCGCCGCCGGACTGCAGCTCTTCTGACTGCGTTCCGCTCTGGCTCGTCTCAAAGTTCGTCTGATAATAATACGGTTCGTACTGAGTCATGTTGCTGAAGAACCCGTTGCCGGCATCGTCGTCCGCTGTTTGCGTGAAATCAACAGCGTCCTTGATCCTGGCCTGCATCCCGCGGCGGATATAGATCTGCATCGCGATAGCAGCCGCCACGATAACGCCGATGAGGATCGCGTACTCAGCCGTATTCTGACCCCTCTTCGAATTCAACCATCTGAACATCCTTTTTCACCTCCTTCAACGCGGCGATCTGTTGGACCGCGATTATACGCCGACTCCTGTCGTGCCGCCTGTCGTTCCGCCCGTCGTGCCGCCTACGGCGTTCAGGCTGATCCCGATCTTATTGGCGAAGACACTGGCTGTATCATTCAACTTCGTGCCTGTCTCGTCATAGATACGGTTGACACCCGGCTTGATGAACTGTGTCGCCGCAAAAAGAATCGCTGCCACGATCGCTGTCAAGACGATAACATATTCCAACGTGCTCTGGCCTACTTTGCTCAACACCTTCCTCATGTTTCTTTCACCCCCTTCCTTCCTTCGGATTCCGACCCCCCGCGGGCCCTCTCCGGTCCACCCTGCGGGGCGAGACCCCCTGCACGGGGATCAACTGAATCTATTCTCGATCTCCTCGACCGATTTATTAATGATGAGCGACGTGCTGTTAAAAAACCTGTTCATCGACGGCTGGATAAAGGCCGTCGCTGCATAAATAATGACCGCGACGATGGCCACGAACATCACGGCGTACTCGATGGTCATCTGCCCCTGTTCCCTCTGTTGTTTGCAGCTGCGTGTCTCCATGATCATCCTCTCCTCATCCTTACACAGGGACGCTCCAGGTCGTGGCCCCTTTGTTCGATTTCGCCGTCACAGAATCCTCCATGCGATAGATCTTGCCCTGCACCGCCTGACGGACATACATGGCCATGGCCAAAAAGGCCGCAGCGACAACGGCGATCAGGATAGAATACTCCAGGAGGCTTTGCGCCTTGTTCCCTCTCCAAACTTCTCTCAATAAACGGGCCATCGGAAACCCCTTTTGCCGCCTCAGGCGGCGGGCTATTTATCCGCCTCATTCAGGCGGTCCTGGGTGATCAACAATCTGGCGCGGACCGCATTTTTGGTATAAACAAACATCGTCGCAAAAACGGCGCAGATCACCGAGATGAGAATTGCATATTCCAGAACAGATTGTCCGCGATGTTTACGCATGTCCCGCCCCTCAAATCGTTGTATTTGTCCATCCGCCGGGAGTTACCCCTCCCAGTGAAAAGGTGTTGAGATTGCCCTGTTTCATCTGGCCTACGGAATAATTCAACACGTACCCCGATGAGCGTTGCATCTTAGCATAAAAAGCCGAACTCCCCACGATCGCCAACGCGGCTATTGCAACCAGCAGAACGAAATATTCAACGATCGACTGGCCGCTTATTGTCCAAACGTATCTTTTTAAGAACTTTTTTAAACTCATTACGAACCCATGAAAAAAATTGCCGAATCGCTCATGCTTTTCTTTCAAAAAATCAGCATTGAACGATTCGGCTGTCAAAAAAAATTGCCGAAAATCCCAATAGGGACAAAAAATCCCAAAAATGTTTTTTGTTTCCGTGGCGTTTTTCATCTTTTTTCCGTGGTCGATTCGATACCGATCTTGCACCAAAACTATATCATATATATTATAATGATGTCAACAAATTTTTACCTCAAAAAAGAAAGCGTTTTCTTACGTAACTGGGTTTTTTACATGGGGTAACATAAAAAGTTCTGTGAGAATTCCAAGGGAGTTCTCGGGGATTTAAACTGCGGTTGTCAGAAAAATCCACAGCTTGCGGCCGGATCTTTCATTCACAGGGAGGCTGTTAAACATGAGCGAAGCATACTCTAAAACACGGATTTTTTCTAATTCTTTTGTTTTCAATATGTTAAACAAAACATCGCAAGCCGTATCCCTCTGCACAGTGCCGGGTTGCTTATAAACCAACTCTCTGGTTTTCAACAAACTCCACTGTCTGCACAATGGGGGCAGGAAGATCATTTTAGCGAAAAGATCGCAAACCTCGACGAGACAAGCGAATAAATGCTCGGCATCTTTCGACTCTTTCAGCCTCAAAGAATGCGCCAAAAAGCGATCGGCAGACACAAATTCATCTGCATATCCAGGATTTTTTGCCCAATCAGAAGCCTGCAGCAAATATTCCTGGAAGTTTCCGAATCTCCGCAGATAACCCTCGGCTATTTCAACAGCGGTCCAATCCTTGGGATCGAGATTCGTCAAAAGCGAAATCCTCAAAGAAGGATCTGATGATTGAAGATGGATTTTTCTTATCGTAACATCTTTATTTCCAATATTTTGCGATACATTATGACTTCTCTCTGAGACAAAAAACAGCTTGCCCAGAGGCTCAAAGATAAAATTGGACTCAAAACTTTTAGGGGCGTTGGCCGTTGTTTTCTCTGTCTCCGGAGCCGGAGACACGCCGACCACAAACCTTCTGCGAAGGGGCAGGACGAACGAAATTTCACGGCAAGCTCGCCCATCAGGACCAAAAAGATCAATTCTGCGGATCCTCTTTTCAGCAACAGAACCTTCCATGGCCAGAATAAAATCCTGAAGCTCTTTGGCTTGCGTACTGCCTTCCGGATTAGCGCTTAGGATAAAAAAGGGTTCCTTCCCCTCTGCAAAGGAACTTATATAACTATCTAGAAATAAAAGATTTGAAGAAAAATTAACTGGGGGTTTTTTGGCGACCCAAACGTAGCAGCCTTTTGCGTCAACATGAAAAACGCCTCCATCCGAAAGGGTAAACTTAATAAAACTGACATCCTTTACTGAATTTAAAAAATGCGTAACTAATTTATTTCCAATATCTTGCGAGAATTCAAAACGGGAAAGAAAAGTCTCAAAATTTGCCTTTGAAATTTTGTAGCCTATGATATCCCAGAGCTCTTTTTTTGAATAACCCGCAATTTTTTCAAGAGGGACATTATAGACCGCCTTAGACAGAAGCCACCCTTCGACAAGCGACGGGATAGTTTCCGGCTTGATCTCTTTGCAAAGCCCCATTTCCGACGTAATGGCCGCAACTTTATCCCCTATGCCCAGAATACGCATGGCGCCTACAAAAAAAGCATACCCTGCGCCGTACACATCACCGGAATGTCTATAAGTTTTCAATATACTGCGGCCAACCGGCTTGCTCAATTTGGCGTTCTTGACAATATTATTAACAGTTGATTTGCTGATTTTCACTCCAAATTTTTCAAAAGCAAGATCAGCGAGCTTCCGGACTCCATAATCAGAGTTTCTCTTTCGAGTCTCTAGTATAAAGCGTTTTATGTTTTGGTTGAATTTTGCTAATTTGGACATTTATTTTATGTTATTTAATGTTTTGCATCATGTTATATAAAATGATTTTGTATATTGGACATTATATTTTGACCAATTTTATGTGTTTTTTATCAAAATCTTCATTCATACCTAAAGCTCTTTCTTTAAGTTCTAAAACCATATGACATCCAAACAAACATCCGCTTAGTCTCCACGGCTTCAGCCCTTTAACTATCTTGATAACCCTACCGTCCTTTGCCAGAAACAGGACATCTATTGGGAATTTCATGAAAAACATGTGTATAGAGCTGCACGGCTTGATCAGAAGGCCCTGGCCATCCTCCATTCTCATTTTCCCAAGAAGTCCTTTGGTTCTGGCGCCCAATGAATCCGCGATAATGATCTTGTCTGCCAGCACCTTCCCGGATTCTTGAACAATTGCCTTGTACAGAGCCTCTGCGGCCATTTGTCCCTCCTCGCCCCGCCTCTGGCGGGGCGACTCTGAGGCCTGCGTTAAGTTAATTTCACGAACGTCTCTGACGGTTGTGAGTGAAATTAACAAGCGCTTAGGCCGAAGAGTCTTTCTATTTTATATTTTCTCCGCCTCTGGCGGGGCGACTCTGAAACTTGCGACATTAATTTTACGAGTACCTCTGGCGCACGATAGGATAACTCTTAACATCCGATCCCATTTTGTTACGATCGGCCGCTGCTTCCCTGAAAGCCGGCCCTTGCCGGCTGATGGCAATCATCTATCAAGCCCGGCTCATTCCAGCAGGGTCTGAGAATTCTTGGTCTTTTTGATATCCGAACCGGCAAAGCAAGATCCTGGGCTCATCCGGACAGAAGCTCGCAGCATTATATCAAATGCCGCCTTGGTCAGGCAAGCCGTTATTGGCATCTATTGGAAAACAAGCGGCCGGCGAGAAGGTTTGTTCAAAGAAAGGAAGAAAAGTTTTGTGCAGACAGAAATCTTTTGCCGTCCCGTCAACCCCTCGTTGCGGATGGGTCACTACGGGGTTGCCCGTGTCCGGAAAAGATGCCCCGGGCATGGATGCGCAACGAATAGAAAACCAGGGGGTTGTATGGAAAGATATGGGGGGAGAAATTTTCTCTCCCGGCGGCCGGGATAAACAACGAGTTCCGGGGGGTGCGCTTCAAGAAACCGCGACGCGCAAGGATCGACGGCGGGCCTCCCAAACTTCATTTCTGAACGTTCTTCACCTGGAAGATATCCGAGGAGAGATGGATGCCGCGGGTGATGAGCTCTTCGTAAAAGCTGGGGAGGTTCCCTGTGGCCGTAAATTCGCCGATGACCTTTCCCGTATCCCGGTCGATCGACAACTGTTTGAACTGGAAGATGTCGGCAAACCTGATATGGAGCTCGTCGTCCATGCCGGCAACCTCCGTCACCTGCGTGATCTTTCTGGTCCCGTCGGACAACCTGGCTGTCTGGATGACGATATCGATGGCGGAGGCCGTCATCTCGCGGATGGCGCGGATGGGAAGCTCCACGCCGCTCATCAGGATCATGGAATCCAGACGGGTCAGCACATCGCGGGTGGAATTGGCGTGGATGGTCGTCAAGGAGCCGTCGTGACCCGTGTTCATGGCCTGGAGCATGTCCAGCGCCTCGCCGCCGCGGCACTCACCGATGACGATCCGGTCGGGCCGCATACGCAGGCAGTTACGGAAAAGGTCACGGATCGAGATGGCGCCCTTGCCTTCGATGTTGGGAGGTCTGGATTCCAGGCGCACCCAATGTTCCTGGTTCAGTTTCAATTCCGCTGCGTCTTCGATGGTGACGATGCGCTCGTTCGAGGGGATAAAATCGGAGAGGATGTTAAGAAATGTCGTTTTCCCGGAACCCGTTCCGCCCGAAACAATGATGTTCTTTCTGGAAAAAACGCAGGCAGCCAGGAAATCCGCGATATCGCGGTCCAAGCTCCCGAAACGCGCGATGAGGTCTTCGATCGTGAAATGTTCGCGCGCGAACTTTCTGATCGTCAGGGTCGGACCCGTCAAAGACAACGGCGGAATGATCGCGTTGACGCGGGAGCCGTCGGGAAGACGCGCATCCACCATGGGCACGGATTCGTCGATGCGCCGGCCCAGGGGCGCGATGATGCGCTCGATGACGACCTTCACCTGGTCGTCGGAAATAAACTTCTTGCTCGTCAACTCGACACGCCCGTGTTTTTCGATATACACCTGGTCCTTATTGTTCACCATGATGTCGGAAATATCCCCGTCCCGCAGAAGTTCCTCCAGGGGCCCCAAGCCGAGGGCTTCATCGGCGAGTTCTTTGACCAGTTTTTCCCTGACCTCGAGGCTCGAAAGAAAAGCGCCTGTCTCGTCCGCCAGAAGATTGGTGATGATTTTCTCCGCTTTTTCTCTCAGCTCCTTGGCCTTCTTGGGATTATTGATCAATTCCATGTCCAGGCGCTTCAAATCGAGCTCTTCGATCAGGCGCGCATGGATGCGTCTTTTGAGACGAAGGATCTCGTCTTCCTGTTCGATGGGCTTGATCCACTTGACCTTGTCCGAAAGACCCATCATATCCCAGAAGGTACCGGCGACGGGCACCTCTTCTTTTTTGATGGAACGCAGGTCCTGGACTTCCTTGTGAGCAATATAAAGGGACTGGTTGACGATCAACTCTTGGGCGAATTTTTTGATTCCGACGCTGACGCGGCTGGCGGGGCTGTCAATGACGACCGGGACACCGCGGTTCAGGGCCAGGCCGACGACGCGGCCGTCCGACGGAACGCTGGCGATGATCTCGCAGGGAAGCGCAAGTTTGACTTCCTGCCAGGAGAGACCGGACTTGCTTTCCGCGCGATTCAAAAGGAGCTTGATCATCTTGAGCGGGAAGTGCAGGGACTGCAGCACATCCAGCCCCCAGCGCGTCTCGTACACCGAGAGGATGTCCGGCGTCACGATAAAAAGGATCAGGTTCGAACGGTTGAAGATATGGATGAGACTGTCCGTAAAGGCGCGGCCGCCGTCCACGATGATAAAATCATAGAACGGCGTCAGCATCGAAACAATCTTGCCGATGCGCTCGCCGGTGATGTGCGGCGACTGTTTGGGCCGGGTGATGGCCGGAAGAAAATCAATGCCGGCGGAGGTGACGAGGGTCATATAATTCTTGATGTTGCCCGCCTGCTCGATCTTCTCAAGAATGGAGACAATGTCAAATATGGAATACTGGGGGGTGGCGTCGATCATGCGCGCCATGTCCTGGACCGCCTGAAGATCCATGTCCAACAGGGCCACGCGCTTGCCTTCCTGCGCGAGGCCGATCGCAAGGTTGACCGCCAAAAGCGTCTTGCCGACGCCCCCCTTGGTGCTGAAGATGGTGACGATATTGCCCAGGTTAGGCGCAGGAGCAGCGGGAGCGGGAGCAGGTGTAGGAGTATTGTCTGCCATGGCTTGATTCGGATATATTCTCTAATTCATTTGATAGGCGATAGGCACTTCAACCCAGATCTCTTTGAGAAGCAGCCCCTTGGGAAACGCCGGATAGGGCGCCAGCCTCTTGACCGTATAAACAGCGGCCTTGTCCAGAAGCTTGTGGCCCGACGACTGACTCACCATGACGCCGACGAGCTGACCGCTGGAAAGCAAGTGAAGGCTCAACACCACCTCGCCCGAAAGGTTCGCACGCTGCGCCTCGACAGGATAAGAAACATTTTTAAGGATCGTCTCCTGGATGGTGCGCACGTAGGCATCGGCGGGCTCTTCTTCCGGAGCCGCCTTTCCTTTGCCGGCCGACTCGACATCCTGCAGCATGTCACCGTAACGGACAACCTTGGGTGTCAGGGAAACCACGAGCTCCGTATCGCCCACCTGGAAGTTTTTAGAACGGAAGAGCGCCCCGAAAATCGGCAGGTTCCCTAAACCGGGGACCTGCTGGAGATTGTTCGTCTGCTCATTGTCGATGAGACCGGCCAAAAAGATCGTCTCGTTGTTCTTCAGATACAATTCGGAGGTGACGTTGCGCGTCTTGAATCCAGGCGTCGTCGTCGAAATGGACTGCCCTGTCTGGACCGTCAGCTGGGTGGATGAGTCGATCGTCTTGATCTCGACCTCCAGGCTGCACTGGATGTCACCGGTCTCCTTCACTTCGGGTTTGATATTGAGCTTAATGCCGTACTCGACATAGTCCACGGCCGTCGTTGTCGTGCCGCTGGAGACGCTGACGCTCGACAAGATCGGGACAGAACCTCCGACGAGGATTTTGGCCTCCTTGCCGCTCAGGGCCACAAGCTTGGGCCGCGCCAGGGTCCGCGCCAGATTGTCCTGTTCAAGAATATTGAGGGTCGCGGTGAGGGCCGTGCGGTCGAACTGCGACTGACCGACCGCTTTGATGAGGTCTGCGGCATGACGGATCAGCGTATGAGCGCCCGGCGTGGGCTGCTCGTTGAAAACGAGGGACTGGGACCAGTTGATGCCGAGCTTGTCGATGGCGGTCTTGGCGATCTCCATGACCTGCACATCAATCTCGACAAGGGGATTATCCTCTTTAAATGTCACGAGGTCGATGATCCGGTTGCGGAAACTTTCAAGCAGCTGGGTCACGACATCTTTTTTCCGCAGGGGGACTTCTCCCAGAACAAAAACCTTCCTCTCCTGTTCCCCCACCTGGAAATAGACGCTGCGCAACCCTGCCGTTGCGAAGAGATCTTCCAGCCGCTTCTTGAGCCTGCCAAGGTCTTCCTCAAAAACCCGCACGAGCACTTCACGCTGGCCGTAATCGTCCCATATCTGGAGGTTCGTTTCCCCTGCCGCCTTGGCGGAGACGAGGATTTCCGTCCGGCTGGCGCCGACGACATCGGCGATCTTCGGATCACCGATCGCGATCCTCTTGGGATTAGAAACATCCACGACCTTGGATTCCCCGATCACGATATCCAGCTGTCTGACCGTATCGTAATCGTTGAATAAAAATTCGCTGCGCACCTGGCGAGGAACGCACAACATCCCTGTCAGAAACACAACAGCCGCCGATAAAAGAAGTGCGATGCTTTTGGCTCTTTTCATCAAAAGCTACTTGTTCATGATCATGTTCGATTTTTCAGTCCCCCGGTAGATCTCGACGGTCGGGGGCGCCGGCGGTTCCTGTTTCTTCTCTTGGGGCTTCATGGAAGGCGATTCCTCTTTAGTCGCCATGAACTCCTGGCCGAGATTGCTGAAAACATATTGCCACAGCGCGTTGACCTCAACAGGCGGCACAGGTTCGATCGCCGTCTCCAGAGGCGGCCTCAAGATCATCCTCAGGGAAGCCTTTTGTTCAAGCGCAAACGATAAGAGCGCCGCTTCCCGCGGCGATAATGCCAGCACAATGATCAAGTCTGTGGGGGCGGGGGCCGCCTGCCCTCTTGGCACCGAAACGCTCATGCCTCCCTCTACGCCCAACACAAGGATGTTCTGGAACAGCGTAACGCTCACCATCTCGGTGACTGTGCGTCCGTCGATCTGCGCGTTATACGGAAACGTGCCGATCACGTCCACGTAATCGCCGGGGCGGATCTTGCCGCCGACGGCCGACAGAAACGGCACCGTAATCGTGATGGCGCGCTTGCCCTGCGGCGTGCGCATGGCCAGGCTCGTGTCTTTGACGGCCAAGGTCAATTTTGTCGTCATGACCTGCTCGCCGGGAGCGATGGCTGCGGCTGCGCGCCGCCCGGCGGCAAGGCTGGGCGAATTGATCGCATTGGGCTGGACGTACTTTTCGGGGATCGCCTCCATCTTCATCATGGATTCGTCGATCGTGGCGCCCGCGGCGATGGGTTGGGTGGCGACCAGCACATACGCCTTCTTTTCTTCTTTAATGTATTTCTTTTCGGTCTGGGAGATATAGTTCCTCACCATCACCACGGCCACAAGCGCCAGAACGACCGCAAGAATAATGCTCAGTTTTCTTTTATCCACGCGGACTATCTCCTCATGAAACCCTGCGGCCGGGAACACGAGCAAACCCTCCGCCCACATTTCCGGCCCCGGGGATTTCTGCGCCTCGATTAACGCAGGAGCTCTTCCTTGATCTCTATCTTGCCTTCACGCCTCAACCTATCCGTCAAATCCTGGATGCGTTGAGCCTGCTTCTGCTGCAAAAGGCCGTTCTTGATCTGGTCATAGACCGTCACGTTTGTGTCGGGAAGCGTATCCGTCAATTGCGGGATCTGGCCGCCTTTGACCTCTTCCACCTTGACGATGTAATACCCTTTCGGCCCCTTGAAGATCGGGCTCACCGCGCCGGCATCAAGCGTAGCAATCACCTCATTAAACTTGTCGAACTGCTCGGCGGGATTGATGATCCCCAGGTCTCCGCCCTTCGATGCGGACGCATCGATCGAACGTTCCTTGGCGAGCGCTGCAAAATCGCCGCCCTGCAAAAGCTGGATCAGGATATCCTTGGCCGCCTGCTCCGTCGAGACGACGATTTCTCTGGCGCGCACCTGCCGGGCTGAAGCGAAGGCCTGTTTATACTGATTGTAGAACGCCTCTATCTCGGATGGCTCGACGGTAATGCCCTTCGTCTCGTCCATGATCAACTGCCGGGCCATAACCCCTTTCTTGAATTCTTCGACGGCGTCCTTAACGTCCTTCTGTTTTTCGATGCCCCTCGCCTTGGCTTCTTGATAAATCAATTCCTGGGTGATAAGGTCGTTAAGATAGCTCTTCTTTGCCTCGGGCGTATTGATCTTGATCTCGGGAGAAAGCGCCTGAAGATTTTTTACTTTTTCGTCAAAGCTCTCCAGGGTAATGGTATCGCCGTTCACTTTGGCAAGAACCGTTCCATAAACGGGCTGGGCCGCATGTTGGCCGGTCTCCGCGGGCGCGGCCGTTTTTGTTGATCCAGTTGATCCAAGCGAAGTCTGGAACATTCCCTTCAACTGGTCGCAACCGGCAAACATAAACGCCGTTGCCAAAACCAGCAGAAGTACTCCCGGTTTTCTCAGCATAGCTTTCTCCTTTTTTCTCGACACCTAAGTTTTGTCTTCGGCACTCGTCTGTCTTGCCTTGCCCTGGCCGTAGGCCGAGGCAGGCCGAGACTGGCGCGCGCCACCGGGCCGACACGTCAAAGTCTCGCT
>Ga0172367_10000354_pt1 | contig 70098 bp, 58 predicted proteins | sample Lak10m_FD_114542 | JGI IMG/M metagenome (GOLD analysis project Ga0172367, IMG submission 114542) | Freshwater microbial communities from Kabuno Bay, South-Kivu, Congo - kab_022012_10m | ecosystem: Environmental > Aquatic > Freshwater > Lake | place: Democratic Republic of the Congo: South-Kivu... | reverse complement strand
GCACACGCCGCGGAGAACCGATTCAAGCGGTATGCCCAGCTCTTCAGCCAGCGCGGCATCCTCCTATTTGTTCCAACGTGGGTGGCCATCAACGCGATCGTCGGCGTCTGGGTGCCGCAGGGACTTTATCTGCTCACCGGAAGTTCAGGCGTCCCATCGGAGGGCCAGTTCCTGCTCTCCGGGTTCTCCCCGACGCTGATCACGAGTGCGCTCGCGGCGCTGGCACTCGTTGGCGGCCTCGGACTGCTTTTCTGGGGGAACTCGTTCGCCAAGTATCGGCGCACCACGGTCCTCCTGGCCGGAGTGATCGCCTTCTTCGTGGCCATGGGATCCGTCTGGCTGCTCAACCGCATGACGGGGAGTGAGCTGCTCCTAATTGCCGCACTCCTTCTCATCCTCTCCGTCTCCATGTTCTTCCTGGCGGGGGCAACCCCCGCCGCACTCGGCTTCCTTGCCGATGTCTCGGAGCGCTATCAGGCCGATCGAAGTGCGGTGATGGGCCTCTACTCAATCTTCCTAGGGCTCGGCCAGGTGATCGGCACATGGGTCGCTGGGCAGGTCGCAAACGTTGCGGGTGTCGACGGGCTCGTCTACTCCACGCTCGGCTTCCTCGTGATCGCGGGAGGCGCACTTCTCGTACTCCGTCGTGTCGAGCACGAGATCCTTCCTCACCTCAGCGTGTCCCACCGCGCTGCACATAACGTCCTCTCGAATCCGCCGAAATAGACCTCCGCAACGCCCCCTCCCGCCGATAGACTGGAGTGGCCAGCGGAGTCCCCTGGCCTTATGGAGGAAACAGCATGCCGGCAAAGGTTGCGATCGTTACCGACAGCGCGTCCGACATTCCGCCACAGCTCGCTGCCGAGTTGGGGATCATCGTCGTTCCAGTGATCGTCTCCTTCAATGAGGAGAGCTTCAAGGTGGGCGAAGAGATCTCCATGGATGAGTTCTGGAAGCGCCTGACAGCGCCAGGAGCCCCATTCCCAAAGACCGCGGCGCCGTCCGCTGCCGCCTTCACCGCCGCCTACGACAAGGCGTTCGCGGGTGGCGCAGCTGAGATCGTCTCAATTCACGTCTCCTCAAAGCTCTCCGCCACATATCGAAGCGCGGAGATGGCGGCCACCGCACACCCCCAGAGCAAGAACATCCACCTGGTGGACACCGCAACTGCGTCGGCAGCCGAGGGTCTGCTGGTGAAGCGAGCACACCGTGCCGCAGCGGCGGGGAAGAGTGGGGCAGAGATCGTTGGGGATATCCGCAGCGTCATCCCGCGCACCCACGTGATCTTCTTCCTGGACACACTCGACTACCTGAAGGCGGGCGGGCGCATCAGTCCGGCACGCGCTGCGATCGGTGGACTCCTCTCGGTGAAGCCGATCATTGACATCATTGACGGCGAAGTTGTCACGTTGGACAAGCCGCGAACCTCTGCGAAGGCCCGCGAACGTTTCATGCAGATTGTTGGCGAATCGCCAATCGAGGAACTTACGATCTTGCACTCAGAGGCGCCAGATGTTGAAGAGTTCCGCACCGAGCTCGTCACTCGGTACCCTGCGATCGGCGCACTAAAGCCGGGGATCGTTCGCGCTGGCGCAGCGATTGGACCGCACACCGGCCCGAAGGGTCTTGGCGTCGCACTGATCCGCGCCTCGTAGGCCTCGCACGAACGATTCACCGCCGACGAGCGGGCGGCGAGTTTCTGGGGCGCGTTGTAGCCTGAGCGCGTCACGCCCCAGGGCGGCCGTCTGCGTCCTCTTGCCGCAGCGGAACTGAGCATGAGGTGATCGAGGATGAGCCAGAAGAGCGCCTGGGCGGTTGCCCAACAGCAGTTTGATCTCGCCGCCAAGCGACTGAACCTTGACCCAGGGATCGCCGCCGTGCTGCGCGAGCCGCGCCGACAGTTGACCGTGCACTTCCCAGTGCGCATGGATGATGGCACCACGCGCGTCTTTGAGGGCCACCGCGTCCAGCACAACCTCGGTCGCGGTCCCGCGAAGGGGGGCATTCGATTCCATCAAGACGTGAACGTGGATGAAGTGAAGGCGCTCGCCATGTGGATGTCGTGGAAGTGTGCAGTAATGGATCTTCCATACGGTGGTGGCAAGGGTGGTGTGACCGTTGACCCAAAGCAGCTCTCGGTGGGTGAGATTGAGCGCTTGACGCGCCGCTTCACCACGGAGATCGCAGTGATCATTGGGCCGGAGTCAGACATTCCTGCGCCTGACGTCAACACGAACAGCCAGACGATGGCCTGGATGATGGATACCTACTCGATGAACGCGGGACACACGGTTCCAGGCGTTGTAACCGGAAAGCCAATTGCACTCGGCGGCTCAAAGGGTCGGAACGAGGCGACAGCACGCGGTGCGGTGATCTGTGTTCGCGAGGCTGCGTCAAAGATTGGACTGAACCTGAAGGGGGCGACCGTCGTGGTACAGGGGTACGGTAACGCGGGGTCCGTTGCTGCGAAGTTGATTGCGGACCTCGGCGCAAAAGTGATCGCCGTGTCCGATAGCAGCGGCGGAATCCATAACCCTGCGGGGCTCGACCTTGCCGCGGTGGACGCACATAAGAAGAAGACGGGGAGCGTGGTCGGACTTGCGGGCGCAACTCCCGTCTCCAACCAGGCGATCCTTGAGATCCGGTGTGACGTGCTGATTCCGGCGGCGCTCGAGAATCAGATCACCGCAGAGAATGCGGCGAAGATCAAGACCAAGATCGTCGCCGAGGCGGCAAACGGACCGACGACGCCAGAGGCGGATGAGATCCTCTTCGCGAACGGCGCGATGGTGATCCCAGACATCCTCTGCAACGCTGGCGGCGTGACGGTGAGCTACTTCGAGTGGGTGCAAGACTTGAATCGCGACTTCTGGGAAGAGGAGGAGGTCAACCTTCGCCTCGAGAAGAAGATGGTGCGCGCATTCAATGAGGTGTACGACATGGCGCAGGAGCAGAAGAGCCATCTGCGCACAGGGGCCTATCTCCTCTCCGTGAAGCGCGTAGCCGACGCGATGAGCGTCCGCGGCATCTACCCATAGGCGGCGGTCGCCTCGAGTGGGTCCCAGTACGAGGCAGCGCGGCGCGGCGCGCTACGATGCAGCGATGACTGGCCTAGATCACGAAGAGCGCTTCCTCTTTCGGGAGGAGATCCTCGCGCTCGCTGGAGCGCTCAGCGACCCAACGGCGCTGGACAACGTCGAGGACCTCCTCGTTGACCTGATCACCTCCAGTCACTTTGACGCCGAGGTGGTGACGCTCGAGCGCTCGCTACAGGCGATGCTCGGACAGCGCGCCGGGGCGACGCTCGTCAACGCACTCACGGCGGCGCCCGAGGCATTCAGTGAAGTCCATGATCTGCCCCTGCAGCCAGAGGTGCTCGAGCGGCTTACAAGCTGGCGGGCGCGATTCGGCCTCGCGATTGATAACGCCTTGAGCTTCCTCTCCAACCCGGACGGCATCCAGGGTCACAACTTCACGACACAGGTCGCGCACGGAGACGATCGGCGCGCGCTACAGGGGCGACTCACCTTTGTGCGCTACAGCAACGAGTCTGAGTTCTTCATTGCCGATGCCAGTGTGTTTCTCTCAGTTGCTGCAGATGTGCTCGACAAGCTCGGCACGCACATCACGCGAGAAGACGTTGAGCCAGAAGTGGTCGCGCGACTCGCCGACGCGGTGAAGCTGATCGAGCGGCGCACGGCGCCACGCGGCGAAGGGTAGCGCGCATGGCCGACGGCGCTCGGCAGATCTTTCTCGCCGCAACCGGACAGAATCGCGGCAAGACCACCGCCTCGCTCGGGCTCTTCGCCGCCTTTTCGGAGCGCGGCCTAAAGACCGCGTTCATGAAGCCGGTTGGGCAGCGCTGGATCATGCTCAATGGCGCGCCTGCCGACGAAGATGCGGCGTTGATGCGCGAGGTCTTCAACCTTCCCGATCCAACGCACCTCCTCTCACCCGTGCAGATCCCGCGCGGCTTCACCCGTCGCGTGATTGAGGGTGAGGTAGAGGATGACTTCAGCGCACGCATCCTCGCCGCGCAACGTGAGATGGCGAAAGGGCGTGACCTCATCCTCCTCGAAGGGACCGGACATGCGGGCGTCGGCGCGGTGATTGGGCTCTCCAATGCCGATGTTGCGGCGCTACTCGGCGCCCCAGTCATCATCGTGAGCGAGGGCGGGATCGGTCGACCGATCGACGAGATCGTCCTCAACGCTGCGCTGTTCGAAGCGCGCGGTGTGAACGTGGCAGGGGCGATTGTGAACAAGGTCAACTTGGAGATGGAACCACAACTCCCTCGCCTCCTTGAGAAGGGACTGGCGCGTCATGCGATCCCGCTCCTCGGCGTGCTTCCGTATCGGCAGATCCTCTCCAACCCAACGCTCGCGATCATCGAAGACGGCCTGCAGGGGGAGACGATTTGGCCTGGACGCGACATGGACGCAATCATCGGGCGCGTCTCCGTCGCCGCGATGCAGCCGCAGCACGTGATGGCGCGCATTGGTGCGGATGCGCTTGTCGTCGTGCCGGGCGATCGCGAGGATGTTCTGGAGGCGCTCGCGCAACTCTGGCTGAGCGGTGAGGAGCATCCCAACCGACCACTCGGCTTTGTGCTCAGTGGTGGTTATCGGCCGAGCTCGCGCATCATCGAGCTGCTGCGGAAGGCCGACCTCTTCACGGTGCTCATGGAGGGGGACACGTACACGGTGGCCTCAAAGGTGCACAACCTTCTCGTGAAGACCCATCCAGAGGATGTGCGCAAGATTGATGAGATCAAGAGCCTCGTTGCCTCCGCACTCGATATCGATCGCATCCTCGACGTGTCGGGTCTCGTCTCGCCGCGTTAACTCTCCGTCGCGCGCTCGCTCCGCCGTTCGGCGAGAAGACACTCATCAATGAGTCGCACACCTTCAACCGTCACTGCGATTGTGATGAGCCCATCCCGAACGATTGCGTCGTCGGAAAGCGCCTCAAGGGTTTGAGGATCGGCGAGATCAAGGTACTCCAACGTCACTGCTGGCTGCTGGTTGAGCACTTCCAACGCGGCGCGTCGCACCTGCGCGACGCGGGTTGCGCCCGCTGAGAACGCAGCACGCGCTGCGTCTAGCGCGCGCGGGACCGCTACCGCCGCCGCTCGGCCAGCGGCAGAGATGCGCACATTACGCGAGCTGAGGGCGAGACCATCGGCGTCGCGCACCGTTGGCACACGACGGATGCTGACCGGTGGCACAGAGATGCGCCGAGCGCTCATCCACTCAACCACGCGGAGCTGTTGCGCATCCTTTTCACCGAAATAGGCTTGATCGGGCTTCACGAGATCAAAGAGTCGCGAGACCACGGTTGCGACGCCGGCAAAGTGCCCCGGTCGCGCCGCCCCTTCAAGGCGGAGCGCGAGCGGACCAGGGTCAACGGATGAGACCGTCTCATTGGGCGGATAGATTTCTGCATCGGTCGGATGGAAGAGAACGTCTGCCCCCTCTCTCGCTGCGAGGTTCGCATCTGCGTCGAAGGTGCGCGGATAGGCGGCGAGATCTGCGGCAGCAGAGAACTGCGTCGGATTCACGTAGATGGAAACGACCACTGTGTCGCAATCTGCGCGCGCTGCGCGGATCAGCGCAGCGTGACCCGCGTGGAGAGCACCCATCGTGGGGACGAGTCCGATCGGTCGTGGTGCTGCACTCAGTGCAGTGGCGAGCTCGGCGCGACTCTGGATGCGCTGCATCACTCCATCAGCGCGAGTGCGGCGCGCAACTCATCACTCGCGGAGATGCTCTGCGCGCTCGTTGGAAAGACTCCCTTCGCAACATCGGCACGCCACTTCGTCAGCCCAGCCAGTGCCTGATCGCGCAGCGTGGCGTATTCGCCAGCGTGACGCGGCGGTGGGCCTGAAAGGATTCCGAGCAGATCAGGGAGAACCTGCACCTGACCAGAGCAGGCGGCACCTGCGCCGATGCCGATCGTTGGGATGGTGAGCCGCTGCGTGATGAGTGCGGCGAGTTCGGCTGGTACCAGCTCGATGACGATCGCGGCGGCACCAGCCGCTTGAAGCGCGAGCGCATCGGCGAGAAGCTGTTCCGCGGCGGCGGGCTCCTTCCCCTGGGCACGTGCGCGATCTAGCTGCAGTGCCGACTGCGGGGTGAAGCCGATATGCCCAATGACGGGGACGCCGCTCTCCACGAGTGCTCGCACGATCGGCGCCATCTCCGCACCCCCCTCCAGCTTCACGGCCCCCGCGCCCGCGTCACGCAAGAAGGCGCTCGCGCTCGATGCTGCGGTCCTGACGTCGACGTAGGAGAGGAAGGGCATGTCGGCAATGACCAGCGCGGTGCGACTTGAACGAACGACCGCCGCAACGTGGTGGAGCATCTCGCTCATCCCAACGCGCACGGTGCTCTCATGGCCGAGTGCAACCTGCGCGAGTGAGTCGCCCACGAGGATTGCAGGGATCTCCGCCGTCTCAGCGAGTTCAGCGGTCGCTCGATCGTAGGCGGTCAGCACCGCGAATCGCTGGCCCGCGTCTCGGAAGCCTTGCAGTGTCGCGACGCTGGTACGCCGCACCGCTCCCTGCGCGCTCATCCGCGCGTCGTCTCACGCAGGAGTCGCACCGCCTGATCAAGGATGCCGTCGGCAACCACACGCTTTGGCGCTGGGCCAATTCGCTTCGTGCTCCCATCCACGTGCAAGATTTCAACCGCGTTCTCCGCGCTCTCGAAACCGATCCCTGGCGCACTCACATCGTTCGCGACGATGCAATCAAGGTCCTTGGCGGAGAGCTTCTCTGCCGCGCGCGTTGTTGCGCCACTCTCGGCCGAGAAGCCGATCAGCTTCGTTGCACGCTTCGCACGTGGCCCGAGCGCGGCTGCAATCCCCGCTAGGAGGTCAGGAGTCGGTTCTAGGTGGAGGGTAAGCGCACCATCACGGCGCAGTTTCTCGGCGCTAGGCCCACCAGCCATCCGGAAGTCAGAGACGGCTGCGGCGGCAATGAAGAGATCCGCGGGGGTCGCCGCTCCGCCTTTCGGCGGCGGCAGGAGCGTGCGTTCAAGTGCGGACTGCAGATCGGCAACAGTGGAGACGCGCACGACCTCCACTCCTTCAGGGAGTGGGATGGCGATACGCGCAGCAATCAGTACCACTTCTGCACCACGATCGCGTGCCGCCTCGGCGAGGGCGACCCCCTGCCGTCCTGACGAGCGATTCGTCAGGATGCGCACCGCATCGATCGGCTCCTCGGTGCCCCCCGCAGTGATGACGACACGGCGGCCCGAGAGATCGCCAGATGGGACGTGTGGTGGACGTCGTGACTCGTTTGGCTCGCGGATCGGCGTGCTCCCGATTGCCGCCACGAGCGCCTCAACGAGCGTGGCAGGTTCAGGGAGCCGACCGACGCCGCTACTCCCGGATGCAAGCGCGCCGCGCTCTGGTGTCACGACCGTGTAGCTGAAGTCGTTGCTGAGTCGCGCGACGTTCGTGGCGGTCGCCGGATGTGCCCACATCTCGCCATCCATTGCGGGGGCAACAACTACGGGTGCGGTGGTGGCGAGGCAGGTGGCGGTCACCACATCCCCCGCGAGTCCGCCGGCCATGGCGCCGAGCCACTGCGCCGTTGCGGGTGCGACGAGGATCGCATCGGCGCTATCGGCGGCAACGATGTGGCCGATACGACCGTCTGGGAGCAGGTCGAGGAGATCGGCATCAACTGCGTGTCCGGTGAGGGTGCGCAGCGTGAGCGGTGAAACGAATCGCGCTGCGGCTGGCGTGAGCAGCGCCTGCACGTCCGCGCCCGCAGCGCGCAGCGCGCGAACAATCTCCGGAGCCTTGAATGCGGCGATTGATCCAGTGATGCCGAGCACGATCAGTCGCCCGCTCAGCGGACCGCTTGCGCCCACTCCCACGCCGCTCACGTGCGGACGCTCCGCGGGAGGGCGAGCAGTGCGCGCACCACAAGATCCGGATCACGGAGATCGGCGCGAATGCCCGCACTCCAGCCCGCAGTTGCCGCGCCACCGGTGAGGCTGATTGCGGGCGTAGGTGACCCGGGGTCGCGCCGCTCCATTTCGGCGACGCTCTCTTCGATCAGTGCCAAGAGACCGCCACGCGCGCTGCGCAAGATCCCTGCGGCGAGTGCGCTCTCCGTTGATGCGCCGATCGGTCCTGGAATCTCCGGACTCTCGTCATAGAGCGTGACTTCGGGAAGCGCAGCGGTGCCACTCGCGAGTGCACGTGCGGCGAGAAGCGGTGATGAGGCGATCGCGCCACCGAGCAGCTCCCCTGCACGGCTGACGCAGGTGAGTGTGAGCGCCGTACCGAGTGTCACCGCAATCGCACCGCGCTGGCTCGGCACTCCGTGTTGCGCATACGTGTACCAGGCGGCGAGGGCACGATCGACACCGATCCGATCAGGCTCCATGAGGCGGGAGACGAGCGGGAGCTCATCACTCCTAAGTGCGTCGACGGCGATCGATTGCGTTGCTGCAACGTCGCAGAGGGCCGCGGTGCCGTCGGGGACGACGCTCCCAACAACGAGTTCGGTGGCCTTACCCCCTTCGCTCGCAGCGAGGCTGAGGAGCGCTTCAGAAACGGCGCGCCACGCGCCAACGTCACGGGGGTTTGCAGGGGCGGCGACGCGCAGGGAGACGAGGGCGCCTTCGCGGAGGTAACCGACCTTCGCGGCGCTGTTCCCCAGATCAATGGCGTAGCGCACGAGCCGATGATAGGCGGGGCGGGGGATCAGCGGGCGCGTGCTCGCGGCACGAAGGCGGCTGCGCTAGGCTCACCCTCTCATGGAACATGACCGCGACGAGCAGGCACCAGGCCTCTTTGTGAATCGAGGACTTGCGATCCTGCGCGCGGATAAGGCGAACGTCCTCCGACCGCTGCTTCGGCAGACCGTTGCCTATGAGCACCGCGTCGCGGGGGAGCTCATCGCGCGAGGGATGGGCTGGGTTGAAGAGGTCCTTGGCGACGATCCAGGGATCTCATCCATCTTCACGCCGCTCACCATCACGATCAATGTGGACGCATTTCAGAGCGTCGAATTCGACCTTTCTGAGCCAGGCCACCTTCGGTACATGCTGCGCAGCGACGATGCGGTCGTTGAGATTGAGTACCGTGCCGGTGCGACCATCCCGCGGAGTGAGCCGGTGCGAACCTGGCTCGAGTACCGAGGCGAAGAGTACGTGCAGATCGAGCTTCCAACGCAGGCGTGGCCGAATGCCGACGCAACTTCCGACGCTTCGGAGCCTGGGCGTAGCGACTCCTGAGGCACCGCGCGATTCGCTCCCGCGCACTTCACAGCGGCGCTCTTAAATCGTCGGTCTTCATTCGCACGCTGGCGGCACGCAGTGTTGCGATCGCCATTGCGATTGGTGCAGGCTCGCGACACGAGCGTCCGTCGGAGCGCGGTGCGGCACACCTGCTTGAGCATCTCTGTTTTCGTGGAATACCTGGCGCAGAAAACTCCGCTGCGCTCGCGCACGCCATGGAGTCGCTTGGTGCAACGTCAAATGCGGGGACTGATCGAGAGAGCACGATCTATTGGATCCATGTGCCCCATGCCGCTGCAGTGGAGGCGGCACGACTGATCGGAGCCGTGGCACTTGCGCCGCTGTTGCTACCAGAGCACATGCGCATCGAGCGCCAAATCGTGATCGAAGAGATCCGTTCGTACGACGATGATCCGAGCGAACAGGCAGGGACCGCGTTGGATCGGGCTCTCTTTGGAGTGCATGCCCTTGGGCGCGAGATCGCAGGGCGACCGTCGGAAGTCCGCGCACTTCGGCACGAAGCGATCACTCGCTTTCACGGGCGCACCTACACGCCAGCGGTGACCACCCTCGCGATCGCGGGCGACCTCACTCTCACGGAGGCACAGGCGATTGCTCGCGCCGTGCGCGCATCGGTCGGAACGCACGTTGCCCCGCAGCGCCGTGTTCACCGACGCGCCGCGCCCACGCGTGTCACCACGCGCGGCGAGGGGTTCGTTGCCAAGATTCGAGATGGGGAGCAGGCGCAATTCTCTCTTGGCCTCCCCGCGCTGCGACGAGAGGATCCCGATGCGCCAGCACTAGAGCTCCTCTCAACGATCCTCGGCGACGGCTCTGCGAGTCGACTCTTCCTTGAGCTTCGCGAAGAGCGTGGCTTGGTGTACGACATCAGTGCGAGCAGTGTTGAGTACGCCGACGCAGGCGCCTTCATCGTGGCGGGCGGTGCCGATCCATCGAAGGTGATCCCTGCGCTGCAATTGGTGACGGCAGCCCTTCGTCGCCTCGCGCGCGAAGCGCCGAGCGAAGGTGAGATAGAGCGCGCACGCGCCTATCTTGCGGGGCGACTTGAGCGCGCAGCTGACGATCCACGAGGGCTCGCGGAGTGGCACGCAAGCCAGCGTCTGCTGCGCCAATCGCCACAAGAGCTCTCCGATCTCCTCGCCGAGATCATGCGCGTGCGACCCGCCGATCTTCTCCGAGTCGCGCGCCGTCTCGTCAAAGGCGGCGGCTTTCGGGTTGGCCTCTCCGCGCCTCGCACGACGATTGCGACACTCCGTCGCGCGGCGGCGCGCGGCGACCTTGATCCATCGGACCTGCAGCCTCGAACGCGGTGATCGGCTAGGCTCTCACCATGAAGTCTGAGCGCACCCTCGTCCTCGTCAAGCCAGACGGCGTCCAGCGGCTGCTTGCCGGGCGCGTCATCTCGCGCTTTGAGGATCGCGGCCTAAAGATCGTTGCGATGAAGCTGATGTCAGTGAGCAGAGAGCTCGCCGAGACGCACTATGCGGTGCACGCGGCCCGGCCATTCTTCGCCGGGCTTGTTGACTTCATCACATCGGGGCCAGTCGTCGCCCTCGTCCTCGAAGGGCCGAACGCCATCACGGTGGTGCGCTCAATGGTTGGTGCAACGAAGCCGCACGAGGCGGCACCAGGGACGATTCGCGGCGACTTCGGCCTTGAGACGGCGAAGAACCTCATCCACGCATCCGATGCACCGGAGACGGCAGCGGCGGAGATCTCCCTCTGGTTCGCAGCGGGTGAACTTGTTGAATACCGTCGAGGTGTCGACGACTGGGTGCTCTCCGACGAGTAGTAGTCGCTAGGGGAGATCCCCTGGCACCAACGTCGCGTCAGGCGCAGGGCGCAGCAACTCAGAGGCGGCAGACTCCACATCAATGACACCGCTGGCCGCACCCGCGATCAAGATCGTTCCGGCGAGCATTGCAATGGTGACGGGATGAGTCACCCGACGCACCTGCGTCCGCTCAACCTCGCGACTCTTCTGTGAGAGACCAACGAGTAGGACTCGAAGGACGGCTGCAATCAGCGCAGCAGCGCCCGCGAGCGCAGCGACGACGGTGATCACATTTGCACTCGCGCCGATGACCTCGGCACGTGCGGACCAGAGTGCACCACCCGGCAACGCAATCGTCGCAAGGATCACGCCAACCAAGACGAGCCCGATTGCACTCGTGTGCCGCGCCCATCCAGTCAGATCTTGGAGCGAGACGAGGTCGTAGCGGCGCCGAATGGCGGCGCGCCAGATCCCAAAGAGTGAGATGACGAGCGTTGCCGGAATGACGAGTTCATGTGGGGCGAGGGTGGAAGGCCTGATGATCACCGCGGCGAGTCCGAGCGCCAACCAACCGCTGCTGCCAACGGCGAAGAATCCGAGCACCTCGCCAACATCGTCATGGAGGAGTGCGGAGAGACCCCCAAAGAGCATGGTGAACGCGCCAGTTGCAACCAGGATTGGAAGTACTGCGCCGCCGATCGGCTCGCTTACCGCCGAGATCAGCAGTGAGAGTTCACTGAGGATGATGAGGGTGATCGCGGCGGGGATCCATACGCCGACCATGAGTGATCCAACGATCGGCAGGGAGTCGAAGATGCGCACCAAGCGGTGATGGAAGGGGAATGTGCCAACGGAGGCGAGGACGATGAGGGAGAGGGAGAGGGCAACGCCAGCAGTGAGCGAAGCCGTGGTCGCATAGGCCGGGTCCGTTGCGGAGAGGGGGATCGCGGAGCGCAAGAGCTCGGCAACCACGGTCAACGTGATCAGCACGCCTGCACTACGAAGGTCTCGAAAGACAGCACGGGCTCGTTCGGCATCCTCTTTCCCTCCCGCCGCGAGTGCTGCGAGCGACGTCCCCGCAATGAGCAAGAGCGCGATCGGTGCGATGCCAATCGGTATCGCGAGCGCGATGTCGATGACTGCAAGGCCGAAGAGTGCAACTTGCCCCATTGCTCCGGCGCGACGGCCCTCACCAACAGCAACGATGGTTGCGAATATTGGTCCGCCGAGGGTCACGAGGAGTCGACCTGGCTGTGACGGGTTGATTGACAACTCTCCGATTGAAAGCGTTGACGTCACGCCAGCGCCAGCAACGAACGCTGCCCCGCCGCTAAGGAGCAGGAGCGCCACGACGAGGTAGCGCGCTCGTGTTGCTGCAAGTCGCGAGGGACCCAAACGTTCTGCGCTGACCAGCGGGACTGCAACAAGGCTAATGAGGGCAAGGGCAAGCGGCGCAAGCGCATGGATGGCGCTGAGGATGAGTAGGCCCTGTGCGTCACTCACGCCTCTTCCGCCTTCGTGAGCTGGCCCGCAACCGCGGTCCCGGTCAACAACAATGCAGCGAATCCTCCCGCGATGACGAGCGAGCTGAGCGCATCTAGAGGCCCAAGGATTGCCGCGCGGAGCAGGAGCGCGCCGGAGAGTGTCACGACAGCGGCTCGCGCCGTCGCCTCAACGTAGCGACTTGTGAGAAGTGGCGGCAGGCCAATGAGGAGCATCGCCACGCCAGCGCTTCGAAGGAGTGTCGAGCTCCCTTCAATCGGCAGGGCGAGCGGGATTGCCCCGAGGAGGAGACCCGCCGCTGCCGTTGCCGCCACAACGGGGTGTTCGGTCAGCGTAGAGGCGATGCGTCGCGGTGCAAGATCGTGGATGAGTGCTCGTGGCGTCAGTAGGCCGGGCGGGAGCGCAACGAGGATTGCGCCGTAGATGGCGGCGAGTCGCAACACAAGAGTGAGTGGGACTGCGTCGGTTGGATGGAACTCAAGGAGTGCGACCGCTGTGACGGCAATGATCAGCGCAATCCACGCGCCGCGCCGAGCACTCGTGACGGCGAGTGCGGCGCCAAGGGTTGCAATGATGGTGAGGGGGAGTTCGAGGCTGAATCCGTTCACGGCACGACTGGATAGACTGGTGGACCGATGATGCTCATCTGGTCAATCGGGAAGTAGCGGACGACTGCGCGCCCAATCACGCTGGACGTTGGGATCGGCCCGTAGGCTCGAGAGTCAGATGAGTTCGATCGGTGATCACCGAAGACGAGGATCTCCTCTGGTCCAAGTGTCCATGTTGCAGCTTCGTCTGCAGCACTTCCATCGTTTCTATACACATATGGTTCGGCAATCTCAACCCCGTTGATCAGTAGGCCGTTCGCGCCGATCGCGACGGTCTCGCCAGGGAGGCCGATGACCCGTTTGATGTAAGGAGTCCCGTCACTGCTGGACGGCCAACTCTCTGGGGGGCGAAAGATCACCACATCGCCGCGGTGAAAGCCTGTGAACCGTGGGGTGAACTTGTCCACCATCACGTACTCACCAGGCTGAAACGAGTTCTGCATCGAGGTCTGTTCGACCCGAAATGGCTGCGTGACAAAGCTCTGAAGGAGGGCGAAGGCGATCACCGTGAGCGCGACCGTCTGCAGGATCTCGATCAGGAGATGGCGCTTCCGCATTCGGGAAGTATAGGGGCGGGCCTGCGTGCGTCGCCGCCACGGTTGACCCTCCTCGGGGAGGAGCCCTACCATCGCGCTACTGGGTGCCCATCCCAGTCGGTTCGCAAATGCGATCCGTAGCCCGACAGACGCCCGACCCGAAGCGCGGTGCACGCACCGCGGCCACGCGACGGATCTGGACGCATCGGAGGAGTGTTCGAACAATGGAAATCACTACGACCCAGCTGCAGAATCTGATTCTTCCAGCAGGTATCGTCGCCGTCCTTTTCGCCATCTGGCTCGCGAATAACGTCCTTGGACGTGATCGCGGAACCAAGGCGATGCAAGAGGTCGCCGGCACCATCTTTGAAGGAGCTGTCGCGTTTATGCGACGCCAGTACTTTACGATCGCTGCGCTTGCGGTGGTTGGTTCCGTGGCTATCGGCGCGCTGATCTCGGTCTTTGAGACCGCGGAGGTCGCCGAGACGAGCATCTACGGGGTAGAACTTGGCATTCGTACCGGACTGAGCTTCCTCTTCGGCGCGATCTGCTCGATGGCCTCCGGGATCATCGGCATGTACATCAGCGTCAAGGCGAACCTGCGCACCACAGCCGCCGCACGTGAGGGCGTGGTGAAGGCGGTCCAGGTGGCGATGCGTGGCGGCGCCGTCTCAGGCTTCCTTGTCGTTGCCCTCTCGCTTCTTGGCGTGTACGGCGTCTTTGTCGCCTTCGGCGGCCTGACGAATCCTGCCGAAGCTCCGTTCTTGATCGTTGGCTACGGTTTCGGCGCCTCATTCGTTGCGCTCTTTGCGCAGCTGGGTGGCGGAATCTACACCAAGGCCGCTGACGTTGGTTCAGACCTTGTTGGCAAGGTTGAGAAAGGCATCCCAGAGGATGACCCCCGCAACGCAGGCGTGATCGCCGACCTCGTTGGCGACAACGTGGGCGACTGCGCCGGTCGCGGCGCTGACCTCTTCGAATCGACCGCGGCTGAGAACATCGGCGCGATGATCTTGGGCGTTGGCGCGTTCACGATCGCCTCTACGGCTGGCTGGGCGAACCCAGAGGCCTGGATCTTCTTCCCACTCGTCGTCCGAGCCTTTGGGCTTGTGGGCACCATTGTGGCGATGTTCTTTGTGACCGGTCGCGAAGACGAGGATCCAATGAACATGCTGAATCGCGGCTACTGGGTCACGACGATCCTTTCCGCGATCGGAATGGCGGTCACCTGCGCGGTGATGCTGCAGACGGGCGGAACTGACGCATGGCTTTACTTCTTCGGCGCTGGCGTCGTTGGGTTGGCCACGAGCGTTGCCTTCGTGTACATCACGCAGTTCTACACCGCGGGCTCGTACCGACCCGTTCGCGAGCTTGCCGACGCAAGCCGCACGGGTGCCGCAACAAACATCATCTCTGGTACGGCGGTGGGCTTTGAGACCACCCTCGTTACCGCGGTCTCCATCTCGATTGCGATCTTCGTCTCGCACTGGTTCGGGGAGCAGGCGGCGCTCGCCTCGGGCCTCGTTGGCGAGGACGTCTCCAAGTTTGGAATCTTTGGTACTGCGGTCGCGACCATGGGAATGCTCATGACCACCGCATACATCCTTGCCATGGACACGTTCGGCCCGATCACCGACAACGCTGGCGGGATTGCAGAGTTCAGCCGTGCACCGAAGTCGGTGCGCCACATCACCGACCGCCTCGACGCGGTAGGGAACACGACCAAGGCCCTCACCAAGGGCTATGCGATCGCATCTGCATCGCTCGCTGCGTTCCTGCTCTTCTCGGCGTATCTGGACAAGGTCAACCTGATCCTTGAGCGAGCTGGTCGACCGAGTCTAGAGGCGGTGAACATTGCGAATGTGAATGTGTTCATTGGCGCACTCATTGGAGCAATGCTTGCCTACTTCTTCAGCTCGCTCGCAATTCGAGCGGTTGGGAAGACGGCACAGTCGATCATCGTTGAGGTTCGACGTCAGTTCCGTGAGTCGCCTGGGATCATGACCTACAAGGTCCGACCCGACTATGCTCGCGTCGTTGACATCACCACCAAGGCGGCGCTGCGCGAGATGATCGCGCCAGGTGTAGTTGCGGTGGCAACCCCAGTCATCGTCGGAGTTCTCCTCGGATATGAGGCGGTCGCAGGCTTGCTCATCGTCGGTACGATTAGCGGCGTGCTCCTTGCCACGGTGTTGAACAATTCCGGCGGCGCATGGGATAACGCGAAGAAGTACATCGAGTCGGGAGGACTGAAAGACTCCAAGGGCAAGGTGCTCGGGAAGGGGAGCGACGCGCACGCCGCCGCCGTGGTGGGCGACACCGTGGGCGACCCGTTCAAGGACACCGCTGGCCCGTCGCTTCACGTGCTTGTGAAGCTGCTCGCGACGGTCACCCTTGTGCTCGCACCGCTCTTCATCGGGCCGGCCTGATCGAGGGGTAACGCGGGCGTGCGGCGCTCGTGAATCAAACGCTTCGGTTGCGTGTGGGCGGCACCCCCTTTGTGGAGGTGCCGCCCACCGCTATCGTGCACAGAGAGCGGTGGAGGCCAGCGGGGTGCTCCGTCCGCACCCCGAAGGGTAGGTGTGAGGATGCTTGATCTTGCTGGCGCGTCCGACCTCCTCGTCGCGCTGTTGCTCGGGCTGGTGCAGGGGGTGACAGAGTTTCTCCCGATCTCTTCGTCTGCGCACCTCTACGCGATTCCTTATCTATTCTCAATTGACCATCCTCTCCTCGCGTCGCGCGCGTTTGCCGCCGTCGTCCACCTGGGGACGCTCGCTGCGGTACTCGTGGTGCTTCGAAGTGATGTCTCCCGTCTCGTAGGCACCGCACTTCGATTTGTCTTCTCGCTCGGACGACAGCGTGGGGAGAGTGCCGACGAGCGTCTCATACTCGCGATCGTCGTCGGCACGGTACCGGCGGTGGCCTTCGGACTGATCGCTGGTGACCTCCTTGAGAGCAGCGTGCGCACGCCGTTGGTTGTGGCGGCCGCGGTGCTGGCGGGAGCGGCGCTGCTCTGGGTCGCCGATCGTGCGTCAAGTCTTGAGCGACCGCTCAGTGGAATCTCGGCGATCGATGGACTTCTAATCGGCGTTGCGCAGGCGCTCGCATTGATTCCCGGCATCAGTCGATCTGGCGCGACCATCAGCGGCGGGCTGCTGCTCGGATTTAGTCGTGATGCAGCGGCGCGAATCAGCTTCCTGCTCGGCGCGCCAGCGATCGCTGGGGCCGGAGCTCTTGAGCTTCGAGGTCTTATGGCAGACGGTGTCGATCTCCAGGGGGCGGCACCACTCCTCGCCGCCGGTTCCATTGCCGCATTTGCGAGCGGTCTCGCCGCGATCGGTCTCCTCCTTCGGCTACTCAATGGCGGTAAGCTCTGGAGCTTCGCGCTGTACCGGATCGTGTTTGCGTTGATCCTCCTGGGCACGGCGCTCACCCGAGGCGAGATCTAGCGAATGAGTCTGCAGTGGATCTAGGGAAGGAGTTACGGCACCGGGCGCTACGCGACATCGTCTCGCGCCGCCCAATCAGGACACAGCGCGAACTGGTTGCCGCCCTCAAGTCGCAGGGGATTCCAGCCACGCAGGCCACGCTGAGTCGCGACATCACAGAGCTCGGACTCACCAAGGTGGAGCGCGGCGGTGCGCTCGCGTACGCGCTCCCCGCGGGTGCCGGCGTGGAGCAGACCGCTGAGGTGCGTCTCGCATCGCTCCTCTCAGACTCCCCAGCGGAGATTGATTCGGCTGGCTCCATCCTCGTCTTGAAGACGCTTCCTGGGAGTGCGCACGCAATCGCGGCATCGCTCGATCGCCTCCACCTCAAGGAAGTCGTGGGCACGGTGGCTGGGGACGATACCCTCTTCGTGGCGGTCCGTGACGAGGCGGCGCTCCGCTCACTTCGAACTCGCCTACGCGCTCTGGCTGCTGGAGAGGGGCGTACCTCGGGCGACCGCTAGGATTCGCTCATGTATTGGGCAGACGAACTCGCCGATCGCGTCCAAGGGCCGCAGGTGGTCAATGATTCAAAGACGCCCTCCGGCACTGTCCATGTTGGGAGCCTGCGCGGCCCAGTGGTTCATGACGTGATCGCGCGTGCCCTGCGCGCGCGTGGAGCCCCCGTTGAGTTCCGCTACGGCGTGGAAGACATGGACGCCATGGACGCACAGGCACTGCTCACCCCTGATGCGGTGGAGAAGTATATGGGGGTTCCGCTCTCCCGCGTCCCCGCACCGGAGGGGTCCGCAGCAACCAATTACGCGCGACACTTTGTTGAGACGCTCTTCTTCCCCACCTTTGCGCGCCTTGGGATTCGACCCGAGTTCTACTGGCTCTCTGAGATCTACCCAACGGGGAAGATGGATCCCTACATGCGCATCGCACTCGATAGGGCACAGGTGATTCGCGACCTATACGTTCGTGTGAGCAACGTTGAACGTCCAGCCGGCTGGCTCCCCGTGCAGGTGATCTGCGAGTCGTGCAACCGCGTTGGAACCACGCTCGCAGACGATTGGGATGGCGCGACCGTTCATTACCGCTGCCTCCCTGACTATGTGGCGTGGGCGAAGGGGTGCGGCCATGAAGGTCGCGTTGCGCCCTTCGGTGGCGCGGCGAAGATGCCGTTCAACGTGGAGTGGGCGGCGAAGTGGTCGCTGATGGGGATCACGATCGAAGGGTGTGGCAAGGACCTCTCAACCAAGGGCGGATCGCGCGATCGCAGTGAGGCGGTTTCGCGTGAGGTCTTTGACCGCGAGCCGCCGATCAACGTGATGTACGAGTTCCTCAATGTGGGAGGGAAGAAGATGTCGACCTCAAAGGGGCGCGGCGCCGCCGCACACGCCGTGGCAGAGGCCATCCCCCCAAGCGCGCTGCGCTTCCTCTTCCTGCGCCCGCGACCGAATCAGGCGATTGACTTTGACCCGTCTGGAACTGACGCGATTCCGCGCCTCCTTGACGAGTACGACCGCATCAGCAACGCGACGGCTGGAAAGGCGGTGCGCGGCGAGCTGCCACTCGATCATGAGCGGATGCACTTCTACAGCCAGGTGGCAGATGGCGATGCGGCGTCGGCCGCTGCGGCGGCAGCGGCCTGGCGGCCCGCATTTGGCCAACTCTCCCTCCTATTGCAACTTCCTGGCGTTGATGCCGCAGCACGTGCGGCGGAAGAGAAGGGTGCTGCACTGACGACGGACGAGCAGCAGGAGTTGGATGAACGTATCGAGGCGGCGAAGCGCTGGCTCACTGACTACGCGCCGGACGATGCACGCATCGCGGTGCGCGACGATCTCCCAGCGGATGCTGTCCGCGGACTGAGTGCGCAAGAGCGCGCGTGGCTCCTCGCCCTTGCAGACGCGGCGGATGCGGCAAAGCCAACCAGCGGCGAGGCGTGGCAGAGCCTCATCTTCAGCGCCGCCAAGGAGGGGGGCCTCCAGCCTGTGCGCGCCTTTGCGTCGCTCTACGCCGCCTTCCTCGGCCGCACCAACGGCCCGCGCGCTGGCTGGCTCCTCGCTGCACTGGATCCCACACTCGTGGTCACGCGCCTGCGCGCCGCCGCCGAGATTCAGTAGAGTGCGCGCATGAGTGGAGTACGGGCATGAGCGTCGGCACACAGCGACTGCGAGATGACGCTGACCGTCTGCGCGCGGGCGCGGTCGCGAAGCGTGAAGACCCCGCCGTTGTTGACGCCGCGCTCGCCGCCGACGCGAGCCGTCGCGAACTCTCAATCAAGGTTGACGCCCTCCGCGCCGAGCGGAAGAACATCTCTGCTGAAGTTGGTGCTCTCCTCGCCGCCGGCACCGCCAAGGACGACGCGAAGGTGGTCGCCGGAAAGGCGGCCTCGCAGAAGATCGCCGATCAGTTGACGCAGCTCGAGGATCAGCTTGCAACGGCGGAGGCGGCGCTCGAAGATGCGCTCCTTCGAATTCCGAACCCGCCCGACGAAGATATCCCGGTAGGTGGCGCTGAGGCGAACCGGAGCATCCGCACGTGGGTGCCGAAGGGGCACCCTGGAATCCCTGCAGACGGGGGTGCGCCGGCAACGGCGCCAGCACCGGAGCACGACGCAGTGGCCGAACGACTCGGCATCTTCGAACTGGAGCGCGGTGCAAAGGTGGCGGGCGCCGCCTTCCCTGCGTATCGCGCGGATGGCGCAGCGCTGATTCGCGCGCTGATCAATCTCTTCCTCGATACACATGTGCGTGAGAACGGCTTCACGGAGATTTGGTCGCCGATCCTGGTGAATGAGGCTTCCGCTCGAGGTACCGGACAGATCCCTGACAAGGAAGATCAGATGTATGTGGTCGGGCGTGATGGCCTCTACCTTGCGCCAACCGCAGAGGTTCCTGTGACGAACCTGCATCGCGACGAGATTCTCGATGGAGCGCAACTGCCGATTCGATATGCGGCTTACACCCCGTGCTTCCGTCGGGAGGCGGGCGCCGCCGGCCGCGACACGCGCGGCATCCTCCGCCTGCATCAGTTCGACAAGGTGGAGATGGTCAGCTTTGAGCGACCAGAGGACTCGCGCGCTGCGCTCGAGTGGCTCACTGAGCGCGCCGAGATCCTGCTCCAGCGACTTGAACTTCCGTACCGCGTGCTGTTGATGGCGACGGGGGACATGGGCTTCGTCCAGATGCGCAAGTACGACCTTGAGGTCTGGGCGGCGGGATCGAAGCGTTGGCTCGAGGTCTCGTCCTGCTCCAACTTTGGTGACTATCAGGCGCGCCGCATGGCAATCCGCCACCGCAGCGAGCCAGGCGCAAAACCCGAGCTCGTTCATACGCTCAACGGCTCTGGCCTCGCCATCCCGCGTGTCCTCGCGGCCCTGTTGGAAAACGGGGCGCAGCCGGATGGGAGCGTCAAGCTCCCCGCCGTTTTGCATCCGTATCTCGGAGGTCGCACGCACCTTCGCCTGTCGGCCTGATCTCGCCCCCCGCGCATCCGATAGACTGCGCAGCGGAGGGGTGCCGGAGTGGTTGAACGGAGCTGTCTTGAAAACAGCCCAGGCTGGTAACGGTCTGCGGGGGTTCGAATCCCTCCCCCTCCGCCACACCGCATGAAGCGGCTCGGTCTATGTGCCGGCTGCGCGGAGGCGCGCGAGATCACCAGTGGACGTGGTTCTGATTTCTTGCGCTGCGGTCTCTCTGATCGCGACCCGCGCTATGCGCGATACCCGCGCCTCCCAGTGATGCGATGTTCCGGCTTTACTCCTGTGACTCCGCGCGACGTGTCGCCGCCATCAGCAGCTCCCACAGCGCCCGAAGATCCTCAGGGCTGAGCGCGCCTGCGCCACGCGCGCTGATGCGCGCCAACAGTTGCGCCTCTCGCTCTGGATCGTGCACGGGGCGACCGAGCGCCGCCTTGGCGGCACCCGCCTCCAGCGCTAAGCTCGTGCGCTCCTCCAAGAGCTTCAGCAGTTCGCTGTCAATGCGATCAATCTCGCCGCGAATCTCGGCAAGGCGTGCGGCGGGGTCGCTACTCATCGGGAGACCTCACTCACCTGGTCACCTCCGCGCGCAGCTCGGCGATGAGTGCAACGGCGCGTTCGTATCCAGCGGCGAGCATGCCGCGCACTGCAACGGCGGCGACATCCTCAAGGAGGCTGATGTGGCGGAATGCTTCGCGTTCCTCTGGATTGGAGAGGTGCACCTCGGCGAATGGACGCTCGACGGCCAAGAGTGCATCGCGGAGGCTGACGCTGGTGTGCGTGAGTCCGCCAGGATTGATGATCACCCACGAGAAGTCGCGCACGTGGAGCCGGTCGATCAGATCGCCCTCATGGTTTGACTGAAACGAGTCTACGAGCGTCATCCCTGCAGCCTCTGCGGCGGAGGCAACGCGCGTCTCGATCTCATCAAGAGTGGTGCTTCCATAGCGCTCTGGTTCGCGCTCGCCGAGCAGGTTGAGGCTCGGCCCGTTGAGCAGTAGGATCTCGTCGCCGGCCGCATATGCGCGCGTACGCGGTGAGAGATCTTCAGCGCGGAGGCGCGTGGCTCGCTCGGTCACCGTTTCCCTCCACTCCCCGCCAGCATCTGTGTAGCGGCGCGTAGGACGAGGCTAGCAGGGACATCGTCGCGGATCTCGAACGCGCCCTCCGTTGCGAGGACCCAGCGAATCTTTCCGCCCGCAACCTTCTTGTCGCGCGTCGCGGCCTCAACCAGCGCGGTGGGGGACTCGCGCCGAGGAGCGACGCCAAGGCCGAGTGCGTTCAGAAGTGCGAGGGCACGGGAGGCGCGTGCTGCAGGGGTGACGCCGAGCGCTTGGCCGATGGTGAGCGCTGCGCGAAGGCCGTAGCCGACCGCCTCGCCATGCAGGATGCCCTTGTAGTTCGCCGCCTGTTCCAGCGCATGCCCCAGCGTGTGCCCGAGGTTCAGGCTCATGCGCAGTCCCGCCTCTCGCTCATCACCTGCGACGACGGTGCACTTCCACCAGCCGGCGCGCTCCACGATCTCTGCATACGTTCCGTCTTCATGCAGCGACGGGTCGCCTGCCGCGATGCGCGTTGCGCACTCCTCGAGAAGTGTGAAGAGGCGATCCTCACCGAGGAGTGCAATCTTCACCGCCTCACCCATTGCGGCAACGATCTCCCGCGTCGGCAGGGAGCGCAGCGCATCCAGGTCGGCGATCACGGCGATCGGCTGATGGAACGCGCCGACCAGGTTCTTCCCCTCTGGGAGGTCGACGCCCGTCTTCCCTCCCAGTGATGCATCCAGTTGCGCGGCGAGTGTGGTTGGGACGGCAACCCAGTCAATACCGCGCAGATAGAGGGCGGCGAGGAGTCCCGCCGTGTCTGTCAGTGCGCCACCACCAACGGCAACGATGAGGTCGCCCCGCTCAATGCCCGCGGCCGCGAGCGTGCGCGCTGCGTCATCGATGACAGTCAACTGCTTTGCCGACTCTCCGGACTTCAGGGTGAGCGGTGTCACGTTGATCTTTGCGCGCTTGAGCGACGCAGCGATCGTTGCGCCGATCGCGCGCTCCGCATTCGGTTCGCTGACCAAGACCACGCGACGTGCGTTCCGAGTCCTCAATACGCGGAGGAGCGACTCCGTTGCAATGCCAACGCCAAGATCCCACTGACCTGACGGAAGGGCCGCCGAGAGGAGGAGGCGTCCGCTGCCACATGGCGAGTTCTGGAGGAGCTCAATGGCAGGCACTGCAAGCGTTCCTGGACTCTTCTTACTCTCCAGGCGTGCCCCAATCGCGTAGAAGCGCGATCGTTCTGCGCGGAGCGTGCGTAGCGACCCCTCTGGGTTCCCTCGCTTCATCAGGGGGCGCACCACGCGCGCTGTACGGAGCCTCCCGGCGATCACCGCATCTGGAGCGTCAAGCCAGAGAATGCGGGCGCACTGGCTGATCATCCAACGGTTGCGTGGATCAACAAGCGTCCCGCCACCAAGGGCAACGATTCGGCCGATGCCGAGGGCAGCCGCGGTGCCCCCAGCAGGTGGCGTGACCTCTCCAAGCGCGGCAACGGCAGAACGTTCGCGGATGCGGAATCCCGCTTCACCTTCGCGTGCAAAGATTCCCTCCACGCTGTCTTTGGCAACCCCCGTGCTCGCGATGATGCTGCGATCAAGGTCAAGCAGCGGAACGTTTAGCTGCGCTGCGAGCCTGCGTCCGAGGGAACTCTTCCCCACGCCAGGGAGACCGACGAGCGCAAGGTTGCTTCGTCGCGTCCTCATCGGGGCCTAGTCGTCGCCGCCGGAGCCTGCGGCACTTGTCCCGCTCGCGTCGGTCTCTGGGTCGTGTGCGCCGCCAACGACCGGTGCGCGACGTGGCGCTGTGGCCCGAGCGCGCAGTGCATCAAGGTTTGACCTGAGCTCTTCAAGCGAATCACCACCTAGTTTCTCGAGCAGGAAGGGGACGAGCGCGAGGGCGACCATCGCTTCGCCGATTACGCCCGCCGCTGGGACCACGCTGATGTCCGAACGTTCATAGTGCGCCTTCTCCACCTTCTCACCGCTGATCAGATCAGCGGAAGGGAGTGGTCGGGCCAGGGTGCTGATCGGCTTCACCGCTGCGCGGATCACAAGTGGCTCGCCGTTGCTCACGCCGCCAGTCAGTCCACCGGCTCGGTTCGTGCGGTGCACCCACGTCCCGTCCGCAGTGCGACCTTCGATCACATCGTGCACTTCTGATCCGAAGACGCGGGTCTGCTCAAAGCCGAGACCGAACTCCACCCCCTTGACGCTCTGGATGCTCATCACCGCTTGTGCGAGCGCCGCATCTAGTCGACGATCCCAGTGCACATACGAGCCGAGTCCAATCGGCAGACCCTTCACCACCACTTCGAAGATGCCGCCAACGGTGTTCCCCGCCTCGCGCGCCTCATCGATGCGAGCGACCATGCGCGCCTCGGCGGCCGGATCAGGGCAGCGCAGCGGACTCTCCTCAGACTCCTCGCGTGATCGCGTACACGACCCTGGGTCTACGGCAACACCGCCAACCTCTGCGGTGAACGACCAGATCTCCACGCCGAGCGCGCTGAGCAGCGCCTTCGCCACACCACCTGCGGCAACGCGCGCCGTGGTCTCGCGCGCCGATGCGCGCTCGAGCACATTACGGACATCATCAAAGCCGTACTTGATCGCACCAGCGAGATCCGCGTGTCCTGGGCGGACGCGGGTGACGGGGATGGCGCGCTTCGTCCCTTCTGCAGCACTTGCCGCAAGCTCGGCAGCCTCTTCGGCGCTCAGCGGCTCAACCTGCATTACGCGCGTCCAGTTCTCCCAGTCGCGATTCTCAATCAGCAGCAGGATGGGGGAGCCGAGTGTGAGGCCGTGTCGGACGCCGCTGCGGATCCGCGCGTGGTCCTGCTCAATCTTCTGACGCGCTCCGCGTCCGTAGCCGCCCTGTCGACGTTTCAGGTCAACAGCGATCGCCACTTCGGTGAGCGGAACGCCAGCGGGCATCCCTTCGACGATGACGCCGAGCTCTGGCCCGTGTGACTCACCTGCGGTCAAGAATCGAAAGCTCACCTCACCCCTCCCAGTCCTTCGGACGATCCCTGTCTGTCCGTAGATGATGCCGCGGCCGCGGCGAGTGCGTCACGCATGATGCTGATTGGTGCGGGCCGCCCCGTCCAGAGCTCAAACGATGCGGCACCCTGCAGAAGGAGCATCTCAAGTCCATCGGTCGCTTCAGCGCCAGCGGCGCGCGCACTTCGCACCAGTGCGGTCCCTCCCGGGGCGTAGACGACGTCAATGACGTACTGGCCTTCGCGGAATGCGTCGGCGGGGAGTGCGGGGGCGTCGCTCGGATTGAGTCCGACGCTGGTCGCCTGGATGACGATCCCCATGCGCGCCGCCTCTTCGACAAGGATTGATTCGTGCCAAGGAATGGCTCGGATGGCGAGGTGCGGCCACGACTTCTGCGCCGCAGCAGCCACCTGCTCGGCGCGACGTAGGTGGCGATTCGTGATGCTGATCTGGCCAACCGCCGCGCCAATCAGGGCGGCAACTGCGGCGCGTGCCGCTCCACCTGCGCCAAGGATCAGTGCCGCCCGGGGCATGCGGCGCCCATCAAGCAGGGCAGCAAGTGAGCCGCGAAGCCCCGCAACATCCGTGTTCCGCCCCACGAGACGGCCCCCGGCACGCGTGATCGTATTGACCGCGCCGATGCTTGCGCACTCCTCAGTCATTGAATCAAGGAGTGCACCGATCGTCTCCTTGTGCGGGATCGTGACATTGGCACCGATCACGTCCGCATCGGCACGCAGTGTCGCTACGGCGGCGGCAAGCTCCTTCGGCGGCACATCCATTACCTCATAGCGGACTGGAAGCCCCACGTGATCGAAGGCGGCCTGTTGAAAGGCGGGCGAGAGACTCTGCTTCACCGGGTGCCCCAAGAGCACGATGCGCTTACTCATGCTCGTGTGCCGTGTGTCGCGCCGCCTGCAACTCGGGCTGCGTCGTCAAAGAAGGTTGGGTAACTCACCGCAGCCGCTTCTGGTTCATCGATCTCGACCGCCGCACCGCCAACGAGGGCCGCCACCGCAAAGGTCATCGCCAGGCGGTGATCCCCGCGGACGGCGGGGGCTCCGCCCTTCGGTCGTTCGCCGCCGACAAAGTGGAGGTCGTCCCCTTCAACGCGGACGTGGAGGCCGAGCTGCGTCAAGCCATCCGCGACTCCTGCAATGCGGTCACTCTCCTTCGCTCGGAGCTCCCCAGCGCCGCGGATGCTGGTTGCACCGCGCGCCATCGTTGCGGCGAGCGAGAGGATCGGCATCTCATCGATGGCGAGCGCCACATCCTCGGGTGTGATCTCCACGCCGTGGAGGTCGGCACTACGAACACGAAGGTCGCCGACCGGTTCACCTGAACCGTCATCTGGGCCTGACGTCTCTTCTATGGATGCGCCCATGCGGCGCAGGATCTCAATGATGTGGCGGCGGGTGGGGTTCAGCGAGACGCCACGGAGGGTCAGGTCGGCATCTGGGTGCAGGCTTGCGGCAACGAGCCAGAAGGCGGCGGAGGAGGGGTCGCCCGGAACGTGCACCTGTGGGATCGCTCGCAGCTCCGCCTCGCCCTGCACGCGGATGGACCAGCTGCCGTCTCCCCCCTGCGTGCGGTTGATCGTGGCGCCGCGCGCCGCAAGCATGCGCTCACTGTGGTCCCGCGTTGCGACACTCTCTATATAGGTGGTGCTGCCGCTCGCGGCGAGGCCGGCAATCAGGACGCAGCTCTTCACCTGCGCGCTCGGCGTCTTTGGGCGCCACTCGCCCCCCTTGAGCGTTCCGCCGACGATCCGAAGCGGTGCAGTCTCGCCTCGTTCGCCTGGCGCCCCCGTGGCCTCGACACCCATGGCGCGGAGCGGTTCAAGCACGCGCGCCATCGGGCGTCGGCGGAGCGATGCATCTCCGTCCAGCGTGTGCACTCCGTGAATGCCCGCCAGGAGGCCCGCGCCGAGTCGTGCGCTCGTTCCTGAGTTGCCACAGTCAAGGCGGCCATCACCGTGAGCGGCAAGTCCGCGACGCCCGGGGGATCGCACGTGCCAACGCGCCGTGCCAGGCGCATCATCGGGCGCGGCGGGGAGCCGCTCACACGAAGCGCCGAGCGCCACCATCATCCCAGCTGTCGAGCGCACGTCGTGTCCGTCGCCCGCCCCGCGGATCAGCGTCTCGCCGTTGGCGATCGCAGCAAAGATGAGTGCGCGGTGGCTGATGGACTTATCCCCAGGGAGTCGCAGGTCGCCGCGCAGGTGCGCTGCGGGGGTGACGCGGTGTGCCACGTCCTTAACTCTTGGTTGGGCTCGCGCCAGCCGCACCCGGATCGTCGTGGAGCGGCGTGACCAGCGTATGGATGGAGCGCAGCTCACCCGCGAGTCGCTGGAACATGGGGATCGTGAGCGACTGCTCTCCGTCAGACCAGGCTTCCTCAGGCTTCGGATGCACCTCCACCATGATTCCGTCGGCTCCAGCCGCAACGCCGGCGTACGACATGGGCGCAACCATCCAACGCTTCCCTGTGGCGTGGCTTGGGTCCACGATGACAGGGAGATGCGTCAGCCTGCGCAGGATTGGAACGGCATTGAGGTCGAGGGTGTTGCGCGCGGCGGTCTCAAAGGTTCGAATGCCGCGCTCGCAGAGGATGAGTTGCGTGTTTCCAGCGGCCAAGATGTACTCCGCGGCGAGGAGCCACTCCTCAATCGTCCCAGAGAGGCCTCGCTTCAACATCACGGGCATGCGCGTTCGCCCGACCGCATTGAGGAGCGAGAAGTTCTGCATGTTACGAGTGCCAATCTGAAGCACGTCGGCGAACTCGGACACCATATCAACCTGCGCCGGCTCCATCACCTCCGTGATGATGGGGAGACCCGTACGCTCCCGCGCCTCCGCGAGGAGGCGGAGCCCATCAAGACCGAGCCCCTGGAAGGCGTACGGCGAGGTGCGCGGCTTGAAGGCCCCGCCGCGGAGGAGGGTCGCCCCTGCGTCGGCTACGCCCTGCGCAACTTCAAAGAGCTGGTCGCGAGATTCAATCGAGCAGGGACCCGCCATTAGCGTCAGGGAGCCGCCGCCGATCACCGCATCGCGCACGTTGACAACGGTTGGCGCATCACGGAACTCACGTGAGGCGAGACGATACGGTCGTGTTGCGCGCTTCGCGCTTGCAACACCAGGGAGCGCGGCAAACTCTTGCTCGAGTGCGGCGCTCACCCCCGATGGGCCGAGGATTGCAAGGGTTGATCCGGTCGCACCCTGATCTTCATAGACGGTAAGCCCGGCCGCTACCGCGCATTCGCGGACTGCACCCAGCTGCTCCGCGGTTGCCGTCTTGATCATTCGGACGAACATTTCTTGGCTCCTGGTTATCTGCCGGTCTCCCGGCGGGTTGGGGAAAAGAAAAGAGCAGAGGGGACCCCCTCTGCTCACATCCCGGCCGGACCGCCGGTCAGACGCTAGGCGTCTGGGCGGGTCAGACCGGGCTCCTAAAGTAGCGGTACGTCGTCATGTGGCTAACCCTACGGCCAACGGCAGATCAGGTCAAGAAATTCTCCATTCGATCACCACTTTTGGGGGTGGACCTGTAGCGTTCTTGCGGGCCGCGTGCCCTCAGTGATGTTCCCCGCTCATCATTTTTGAGCACGAATTCAGAGCTTTTTCATGAAATCTGCCGATTCTGCGGCAGGGTGGAACAGCGATGCGCATCACCGTGTGCCGCGACTCTGATCTGGCGCGAAATTGGGTCTCCGTGTGCCAAAAATTGGGGGCTGCTGGGCCATTCTGGTTGCCCCCGGGGGGGTGCCGAGTTGCGCCATGCACAAATGGGGTTGCACTTATCCACATTGTGTTTTACTTTTCAACAAGCCCCAGTTTTGGGGTGGAGTTAATGGTCGACCCGCCAGTCGGATCGACCAGAGTGGAGGTCCAGGACATGGCAGTAAAGAAGAAGAGGAAGGCCGCTGCGAAGCGTAAGCCTGCCACCAAGCGACGCGCCAAGAAGGCCGTTGCCAAGAAGGCTCCTGCGAAGCGTAAGCGCCGCAAGAGCAAGAAGGCCGTTGCCAAGAAGGCTCCTGCGAAGCGTAAGCGCCGCAAGAGCAAGAAGGCTGTTGCCAAGAAGGCTCCTGCGAAGCGAAAGCGCCGCAAGAGCAAGAAGGCTGTTGCCAAGAAGGCTCCTGCGAAGCGAAAGCGCCGCAAGTCAGCCAAGAAGAAGTAACTAACTGGCGATCCGTCGAGGATCGTTTTAGAGAGGCGTCTGGAGAGATCCAGGCGCCTCTCTCTTTTCATCCATAATGCCCATATGGCCAGGGCGGTGATTGTGAGCGACATGGACGGCACCCTGACTACCGCAGAGACCTGGCGTGGCGTGCTGGACTGGGTCAAGGTGAATCGGCCGAGCGGCGCTGCGCAACGCTTTGTCTCGGTTCGACTCCCACTCGTGATCCTTGCAAAGCTCGGCATCACCAACAAGGAGCGCTTCCGGGCACGTTGGTTGAGCGATCTTGCAACCCTGCTTCGTGGTGCAACCGAAGCTGAGCTCAACGCGATGGGCGAGTGGGTCGTGGAGCAGTCTCTCTGGCCAGCGCGGCGAATCTCGGGGCTCACCGCGGTCGCTGATGCCGTAGCAGGTGCAGCAACCAGTGGCGTGCAGCTCCTACTTGCGACCGGTGGCTACCAGCAAGTGGGCGATGCGTTTGCGCGTCGGATCGGAGCGGTCGCCGCGCTCGGCACCCCACTGGAGTTCGTTGACGGCGTTGCGACCGGTCGCCTCGCCGGGGCAACGCAGAGCGGTGAACAGAAGGCTGCGGCGGTGAGTCGACACGCCGCTGGGGGAGATATCCTCGCCGCCTTCGGTGACACTGCGGCGGACATTCCGCTCCTCGCCGCTGCTCAGCGCGCAGTTGCCGTTGCGCCAGACAAGCAACTCCGCGAAGAGGCCCGGCGACGGGGCTGGGAGATCGTCGGCTAGCGCAGCCGAGCGGCATCTGGGATACTTCGCGTCGGCAAGCCTCGGAGAGGTCGCATAGAGGTCTAGTGCAGCGGTTTGCTAAACCGCCACGTGGGGTTTTCCTGCGTCGAGGGTTCGAATCCCTCCCTCTCCGCCACTTCAAGTAGGCGTGCCGTAGCATCTAGATCCGCAGGTAGTACATGCGCCCGTAGCTCAGTGGATAGAGCGTTAGGTTGCGGACCTAAAGGTCGTGGGTTCGAGTCCCGCCGGGCGCACCATTCTCAACACCCCAACGCACACGTTGTCGTATCGTGGCGTCATGAGCAGGGTCACGCTCCTCGGACTCGGCACGATGGGCGCGCCGATGGCGGGACATCTTGCGCGTGCAGGCCACACCGTGCGCGGATGGAATCGCACGCCAGGTCGCCCATCCATTGAGGGGGTGACGCAGGTTGCCTCACTAAAGGAAGCACTCAGCGGTGCAGACGCCGTGGTGCTGAGCGTCTCAGATACACCTGATGTGGAGGAGCTGCTCCTCGGCACCGATGGTGCAGCCGACACCCTCTCCGCAAGCGCCATCGTGATTGATACAAGCACCATTGCCCCCTCGGCGACGCGCCGCATGGGCGCGCAACTCGCCAGCAAGGGGATCCTGATGGTGGACGCACCAGTGAGTGGTGGTAGCGAGGGTGCGGTGAACGGCACGCTCACCGTGTTTCTTGGCGGATCAGCGGAGGCAGTTGCCGTGTCAAAGCCGTATCTCTCTCCATTCGCCAAGACGATCACGCACCTTGGGCCGCTCGGCGCAGGGCAGGTGGGGAAGGCGGTCAATCAACTCGTGATCTCCGGAAGCTACCTCTCGCTCGCCGAAGGGATCCTCGTCGGTCAGGCGGCGGGCCTCGACCCAGCAACGCTCGTCGGCGCGCTCTCGGGCGGCGCCGCCAGATCGTGGGTCCTTGAAAATCGTTGGCAGCGTATGGCCGAAGATCGCTATCCCCTCGGCTTCAAGGTCGCGCTACATCGGAAGGACCTCGGCATCGCGATTGACCTTGCGAAAGAGCTCGGCGTCCCCGTCCCCACGGCGACGCTGGTGGCACAACTGGAAGATGCGCTGATCGCCGCTGGTAAAGGTGGTGAGGATCTCTCCGCACTCGCCAACCAGCTGCGCCGCATGGCAGACTCCATCGATGCCTGAGGACACCGCCACCGCCGATCCACGGATCGCAATCCTTCAGGCGCAGTACGTCGCCCTCACCACCTATCGTCTTGATGGTCGCGCCGTGGTGACGCCTGTCTGGGCGGCGGAACGAGAGGGTCGCCTGCTGATCTTCAGCAATCCTTCCGCAGGGAAGATGAAGCGGCTCCGAAACTCATCGCGCGCAAGCGTTGCACCGTGCACATGGAACGGCACGCTCACGGGCGTTGCGCTCCCCGCGACCGCCCGCATCCTCGCACCAGAAGAGCTGAGCGTGTTGTGGGGCGCACTCGTGAAGAAGTACGGACTTCCCGCACTTGGCTTCCGCATCTACGATCGCTTGCGTCAACTTCTGCGCTTGCAGGTTAGCGCCGGTATTGAGGTGAGCCTCGCCCCTTAATGGGCTATCCTCCGCCGTGGAAAGGTGGCCGAGTGGTTGAAGGCACCGCTCTCGAAAAGCGGCAGGTTAATAGCCTCGTGGGTTCGAATCCCACCCTTTCCGCCAGCACCTGACGCGCGCACACGGAGAGGTCGCCTAGTGGTCTATGGCGCCGCATTGGAAATGCGGTTTGGGGGTAACCCCATCGAGGGTTCGAATCCCTCTCTCTCCGCCATCTTCCTCCCACCACCAGTCGCTCTGTAGAGTGAATCCATGAGTGAGCGGAACCTGGTGCGTAACGCGATGTCCTGGTGGAGAGGCATGAGTCAGATCGCCCTCGGCGTGTTCCTTCTCACTGCGGGTGCGAGCCACTTGACGGTAAGTCGCCAAGAGTTTCAGGCGCAGGTTCCAACGTGGCTGCCGCTCGACCCTGACTTCGTGGTGGTCAGCTCAGGGGTCGTTGAGATCCTGCTCGGCCTTGCACTGATCGCGTTGTGGCGTTTTCGGAAGCGTGTCGGCGTGCTGGTCGCGCTCTTCTTTGTGGCGATCTTCCCCGGGAACATCAGCCAGTTCGTCAATGGGATTGATGCGTTCGGGTTGAACTCGGACAGCGCGCGGGCAGTACGACTTCTCTTCCAGCCCGTGCTCGTCCTCTGGGCGCTCTGGTCAACAGGGACCCTGCGACGATCATGAGGGACGAGGCGCCTGATGAGCAGGTTGCCCAGGTTGAACGCCTGGTAGGAGAGGCGATTCGCACGCTCCCTGAACCGCTGCGCGGCGCGGCGGAGGAGCTGCTGATCGTTGTGGACGGTACGCGCCGAACAGGGCTCTATGGGCTCTTTGAAGGCGCGCTTCGAGGATTAAATGACGCCGAGGGACTCCCGCCACGGATCACGATCTACGCGCGTGCGCTCGCCGAAGACTTTCCCACCCATACGGAGCTCACATCAGAAGTGCGCAAGACGCTCGTGCATGAGATTGGCCACTACCTGGGATTGGAAGAGTCGGACCTTGCCGGTCGCGGTCTTGAGTGACATGCGCGCGAATCGGCAGCGCCGCTTAGCTGCGTTCGTTCCACCAGTCTTCTAGCGCGAAACCGATCCCCGCAAACGGGAGGAACCAGGGGAGGCCTTCATACGGGACGGGGACGGGGTGCCATGCGATACGCGCAGGCAGTGGTGGATCGCCACCGAGCTCCCAATCGATCGTCTGCTCAGCGAGCAGCGTCATCAGGGCCACGCCCGATCCGGCGCACCCAGAGACGTGCGTGACGCCGTCGAGCCTGGTCACTCGCGGGAGTCGATCGAAGGCGAATGAGAGTCGCCCTCCCCACGCATGCGTCACCTTCGTTGACGCGAGTTGCGGGTGGATCTCGCGCATCCTCGCGGTCAACGTGCGCGCGATGCGAGGGAGCGAATCTGGCCAGAACGAGGTGCGGCCACCGAACGCGATGCGACCATCTGGCGTTGGTCGCCAGTAGGAGAGAAAGTTGCGCGTGTTGAATCGCATCTCACCCTTTCCAGCGACCGTGGCGAGAAGTTCAGGTGCGAGTGGTTCCGTGGCGATCATGTAGCTCCCCACAGGGATCGCCCGGCGACGCAGGGCGGGGAAGAGTCGATCCGCATAGCCGTTGACCCCGCCAAAGATGTGTCCCGTGCGGACGCTCCCTCGCGGCGTGCGCACTTCGTACCCGCCAGCGATATGGAGGATTCCGGTGGCAGGAGTCTGCTCGCGAATCTCAACGCCCGCCGCCTGTGCCGCAGCCGTCATCGCGGCGTGCAGTCGCGCAGGCTGCACGCCACCACCCTCATCCACGCCGAGTCCGCCTTCAAACGACTCGCTGTTGGTGAGTTGCTGGACGGCACTTTGGTCGAGGAGTCGCACGGGGAGGCCGAGAGACTCACGCAGATCCGCTTCCGCGTGGAGACCAGGGAGGCCGCGCAGCGAGTGCGTCAGCTCCACATGTCCGGTTCCGCTCCACTGGGGAGCGATCCCTGTCGTCGCCAAGAGGGAGGCGTCTCCATGGCCCGCAAGCGTCGCCACGCGGTGCACCGCAGCGCGCGAGAGGTCGAACCATTCGCGTGCATGCTCCCTTCCAAAGCGTTTGATGATGGAGTTCGTGGATGCGCCAAACCCTACGTGCGCCATGCCACCGTTGCGACTGCTCGCGCCGTCGCGGAGAGCACCCTTCTCGAGAAGGAGAACCCGTGCCCCGCGCTCGGCGGCTCGGCGCGCCGCGGAGAGGCCGGAGAATCCGCCACCGATGACAACCCAGTCCACGCTCGTCGGGAGTGGTTCGCTTGCGGGCATGGTGAAGCCGCTCGGGTTCGGTGCATCGTCGTGCCACGCGACCGCAAGGCGTAGGTCTTGCATCCGTTCACCATAGCGCGGCTAGACTGCAGCGATGCCAACCGATGTCGCACAGCGCACCCGCAGTCGACTCCAGCTTGCGCTGATGATTGGCGTGGGGCTGGGGAGCACCGGCTACATTGCGGCGATCACCGTGGCAACGATCGTTGCGAAAGATCTCTCTGGTGGATCCGCGTTTGCAGGGCTGCCCGGCGCGGCGATCGTGTTGGGCTCCGCCACCGCCTCGCAACTACTCTCGAGATTCATGGCGCGACATGGGCGTCGCGCAGGCCTCACGCTCGGCTACGGGATTGGGGCCGCGGGGGCGGTCGGTGCTGGCGTCGCAGTCATCGTCGGTTCGTTTCCGCTCTTCCTTCTCTCTACCGTCTTCATGGGCTGTGCGAACGCCTCCAACCACCTCTCGCGATACACCGCTGCAGACATGTATGACGAGTCGAAGCGCGCCACGGCAATTGGGCTCGTGGTGTGGGGTTCAACGTTTGGTGCGGTGATCGGACCGAACCTCGTGACGATCGCGGGTGACGCCGCGGATCTCTTGGACCTGCCGCGCCTCGCGGGAACGTACGGTGTGCCAATCATCTTCGTGACCGCCGCAGGACTGCTCACACTCGTCTCACTTCGACCCGATCCAGCGAGCCTCGCTCCGTCGAATGCTGCGGAGACGCCTGACGGCGGTGCGAGCGTGGCCCAGATCGTGGCACGCCCGCGGGTGTTCGCCGCGATCATCGCCCTGGTGATCGGTCAGGTCGTGATGGTGCTCGTCATGACGATGACGCCGTTGCACATGGCGGAGCACGGTCACGGACTCGACGCCGTTGGCCTTGTGATCAGTGGGCACACCTTTGGAATGTTTGCCCTCTCGCCGCTCTCCGGACGCCTTGCGTCGCGATTCGGGACGCCCCTCGTGATCGCCGCGGGGCTTGCGGTCCTCGCCTTCTCATCTGCGCTCGCCGCCGTCGCCCCACCCGATGGCGGCGTGATCCTCTTTGTTGCCCTCTTCTTGCTCGGATGGGGATGGAACCTCGGCTTCGTCGCCGGCTCAGCACTGCTGACCGAAGGGCTCGCCATCAGCGAGCGCACGCGACTTCAAGGCGTGACGGATGCGTTGATCTGGAGCACAGCCGCCGCTGCGGCACTCGGCTCTGGTGTTGTGGTGGCTGTCGCCAATTACACCGCACTCGGACTTCTTGGCGCGGCGCTCATCGGACTCCCCGTCTGGGCGATGCTGCGCGGACGAGCGGCGCTCCGTCGCGTCAGTCCCGCTGAGGTCTCCGTGCCAGAGGTCCCGCTCGACTAGTCCTGCTTCTGCGCGCGAACGACGCTCTGAAACTTCTCCTTGTGCGACCCGTCGCAGAACGGCTTGTTCGCCGAGTGGCCGCAACGGCAGAGGCCAGTGCTATCTCCTTCGTGGCGGATTGCGTTCCCTTCAACGTCAACGATTTCAAACTCTCCCTGCACCTTGAGGGATCCGTTGTCTCGTACCGTGATCTTCACCTTCTCGCTCATTTCCGTGAGCCTCCTTCGTCTACTCCTCGAATCATGCGCCTCGCCAAGCGGCGACCCCAAGCCTATCCCGCCTTGCAGGAACCTCATCTGGGACTCTCGCTCGGGCAGGGTAGTATTCGCACTTCGGTGACTGAGGGACCTGCGGGCATCCGCCTTGCGCCTTCGCCGGGAGGGTTCTTGCCATGGCAGATCCAAAGCAGACCAAGTTCGTCCTCGACGAGTCGAAACTGCCGAAGAGCTGGTACAACATTGCGGCGGACCTCCCGTGGCCTCAGCACCCGCCGCTGAACCCGCAGACAGGGAAGCCGCTCGGCCCTGATGACCTTGCGCCGCTCTTCCCGATGGCCCTGATCGGCCAAGAGGTGTCGAGCGAACGCGAGATCGAGATTCCAGAGCCAGTGCGCGACGCGTATCGGCTCTATCGACCGAGCCCGCTCTATCGCGCACACCGCTTGGAGAAGTTGCTGGGGACACCAGCGAAGATCTTCTACAAGTATGAAGGGGTGAGCCCGGCGGGGAGTCACAAGCCGAACACCGCAATTCCGCAGGCCTTCTACAACGCGCAAGAAGGGGTGAAGCGGCTTGCAACGGAGACAGGTGCTGGCCAGTGGGGGACGTCCCTCGCATTTGCTGGGGCAATGTTCGGCCTGGAGGTGAAGGTTTACCAGGTGCGGGCAAGCTACGACGCAAAGCCGTATCGACGCATCCTGATGGAGACGTACGGTGCAACGGTGGTATCGAGCCCAAGCCCAGATACAAACTATGGACGCTCGGTGCTCGCGTCGGATCCGAAGACCTCCGGGTCGCTCGGAATCGCGATCAGTGAGGCGGTTGAGGATGCGGCGACGCGCGATGACACCAAGTACGCCTTGGGCTCCGTGCTGAACCACGTCCTTCTTCACCAGACGGTGATTGGACAGGAGACGCAGCTCCAGCTTGAGATGGCGGACGTTGAGCCGGACATCTTGGTTGGCTGCACTGGCGGCGGGTCAAACTTCGCCGGCTTCACCTTCCCGTTCATTGGCGCAGCGTTCCGTGGTGGTCGCAAGGTACGCGTGATTGCGGCGGAGCCAACTGCGGCTCCGTCACTCACGCGCGGCATCTATGCGTACGATTACGGGGACACCGCGCACATGGCGCCAATGGTGAAGATGCACACGCTCGGTTCGGCGTTCATGCCAGATCCGATTCACGCAGGAGGACTCCGCTATCACGGCATGGCACCGCTCGTCTCGCTCCTTAAGGAGAAGGGCACGATTGAGGCGGTGGCAATTCCGCAGCGCGAGACCTTTGAGCGTGGCGTGGAGTTCACGCGCGCTGAAGGGATCCTCCCTGCACCAGAGGCGAATCACGCGATCGCCGCAACAGTGCGGGCGGCGCTCAAGGCGAAGGCTGAAGGGAAGGAGACGGTGATCGTCTTTAATAACTGCGGCCATGGCTTCCTTGATCTGGCGGCCTATGAGAACTACCTGGCTGGGAAGCTCGAAGACCTCGATCTCGCCCAGGGGAAGATCGACACGGCGCTTGGAGACCTACCGAAGGCGTAGTTCAGTGCGAGTGAAACGACCCAAGCAGGAAGCGAGGGGTTCGGCGAAACTGATCTGATGAAGATCTACCTCGCCGGACCCCTCTTCAATGCAGGCGAGCGCGGCTTCCTCGCTGAGATTGCTGCGCGCCTTCGCGCGTTGGACTTTGTGGTCTTCGTCCCACACGAGCAGTTCGTGGAGCTGGAGGGTCTTGATCCGAAAGGAGTGTTTGCAACCGACCTTGCGGGGGTGCGCGCTGCCAATGCGGTGCTCGCCTGGCTCGACGGAACGCAAGTAGATGACGGCACTGCGACAGAGATCGGCATCTTCACGCAGCTCTGTGCGATGGATCCGAGCCGCTATAAGGGGATCATCGGACTCTGCACCGATCTTCGTATGGTGCGCAGGCGCGGCGTTGCGCCAGGTGATGGCATCAACCTGTTTGTCTCCGGTGCAATCCAATCAGTCGGCGAGATCACCTGGTCTGTAGACGACGCGATCAGCGCGATGGTTCGTCTCCGCGACCGGCGGTAGGCGGTTGAACTTCGGGAGCGCTCGAAAGTGAGTGCGACGACGATCCTTCGGGATGTGCGCATCACGATGCGCGACGGCGTGCAACTCTCGGCCGACATCTGGATCCCCGCCGCTGGCAGAGAGCACCCAACGATCCTTGAGGTGCTGCCGTACCGAAAGGATGACTACCACCGTAGCGCCGATGATGAGTTGATGGGCGCCGTCGCACGTCGCGGATATGCGGGGTGTCGACTTGATGTGCGAGGGACGGGGCGCAGCGACGGTATCGCACTGGACGAGTACACCGAAGATGAGACGCTCGACATGATTGAAGTGATCAGCTGGCTGCGAACGCAGGTGTGGTCGAACGGTCGCGTTGCGGCATGGGGATGGTCGTATGGCGGATTCACTTCACTGATGGCGGCGGCGCGACGGCCAGAAGGTTTGGTGGCGATTGTCCCCTGCTACGCGAGCGATGATCGCTGGGAAGACGATGTGCATCAGAATGGTGGACTGCGTACGGCGAGCGAACAGTTCGGCTACGCCGCCTCCATGATTGGCATGAATGCAATGCCGGGCGGCATTGAACCGGATCGACCCGGTTGGCGAGAGGGCTGGCGACAGCGCCTTGAGGAGACTCCGCCGTGGACACTCGGTTGGCTGCGCCGCGCGCGGCCGTCAGAGTGGCGTCACAACTCCGTGCGTCATCTGCCACCAATTGAGATTCCAATCTTGCAGATTGCCGGTTGGTGCGACGGTTATCCGAATCCCGCTTGGCGCCTGCAAGAGTCAGCCCCTGCAGGCTCAGAGCGTCGTCTGCTCTGCGGGCCGTGGGTGCACCTCTCTCCCGAAAACGGCTACCCGGGACCGGGTGCGGGATGGTTGCCGCTGGCACTTGCCTGGCTTGATCGCTTCTGCGCACCCCCTGCCGCAGAGGAGTGCGCCAGCGAGGCGGAGCGCGCCGCCGCCGCTGATCCCGAGCAGACGGTCCTCTGGTATCTTCCGCACTCGCGACCGCCGGCACGGTTCCCTGCTGAGTGGCCAGGTGAGTGGATCGCCGAGACCACGTCGCCAGCACAACGCGCCACGCGCCTCCCGCTCTACCTCAATGCTGGCGGAGCCGCCTCATTCGAACCGGTAGACGCAAGTGGTCGCGCGCTGCCAGCGGCAACGATCCGTAATGTGCCCTCAGCCGGCGCGTCGGGGCCACTCTGCTTCGGTGGGGGAGCGCCACCGATCGGACTCGCCGACGATCTGCGAAAGGACGTGCGACAGCTTGAAGCGGTAGCCGCGGCAGCATCCGCGCCCGAGCGTGCCGCAGTCTGGACGAGTGAGTCGTTGACCGAGGAGCTGCTGATCTGTGGTCGACCGCAGTTGCGTCTACGCATTACTCCAGATGGCAGTGAAGGTGCGATTGTTGCGCGCCTTGGCGACGTGGCTCCGGATGGCGCCATCAGCATGGTGACGCAAGGGATGCTCAACCTTGCCTATCACACCGAGCAGTCGCCACTCCCGCTCGTCCCTGGGGCGACCATTGAGGTCACACTCGACCTACGCGTCATCGCTCATGCATTCGCACCCGGTCACCGCCTCCACCTGCAGTTGCTGGGGAGCGCATTCCCAATCACGTGGCCGCTTGCAACCCCATTTGTGCTCACCTGCTCCGAAGGTGGCGGCGCCACGTTGACGCTCCCGCAGATTCAGCGAGACGCAACGTTGCGTGCTGGTGCCGTGCGAGCCTTGAGCAACCCGTGGCTGCGACACGCGGCAGGTGCGACCGCCCCGCCTCCAGCGTCACTTGCTGGGCTGCGCGCAGGGGCGTACCCCACCAGCAGTGGGGATCTGGGAGCCCCAGATCGTAGCGGCGCACTGCCAGACGCCCCCGCCTCCGTATGGGATCTGGTGCGCGGACCAGGTGAGCGCGTGACCGCGCGCTTCTTCGGCGGCGGGCGTTCGCTCGGCGGGCCAGGAGTGTCGCTCTATGCCGATGAGGGCTTCACCTACCAGGTCAGCGATGCGGACCCCGCTCACACATCACTGCAGACGAGCGTCGCCTATGAGCTACGCGATGGGGAACATGTTGTACGAGCGATCGCCGAGGGAGAGATTCGCTCGGATGCGCAGAACTTCCTTTACCGGTGTGCTCTCCACGTCACCCTCGACGGCGCACCGTTTCATCACGCACTCTGGGAGGAGCACGTCCCGCGCGACGGTCGCTAGAAGCGCCGCGCGGGATCGTACCGTTGTGCTGGACTACTCCTCGTCGGTGCGTCGCTTGCCGCGTCGGCTTCGTAGGGCGAGGAATACACCAGCCGCCGCGAGCAGCACGACGAGGGGAATCAAGAGATTCTCCTCCGCTGCGACGTCGCCCCCGCCGACTGATGCCGGCTTCAGCAGCGTGTAGCCGACTGGGCCGAGCCCGAAGAAGGGTACACCGTCGGCTGGCTGATTCTTCCAGCCCGTGAACTTATCGGTGCGATATGCCACCAGCGTCGCGTCGTAATAGAGCACGTGGTACGGAGCCTCTTCGTACATCAGCTGCTGGAGCCGAGCCACAATCTCCTTCCGCTCTGGTCCGTTTGGCAGCGTTAACTGCTGTTCGTAGAGTGCGTCGTACTCCGCGTTCGAAAAGAAGCTGTCACTCGAGGCGCCAATCTCTGACGTCAAGAAAACCTTCATCAGCAGGTTAGGATCAACATCTCCGGCCCAACCCCAGATGAAGAGGTCGAAATCGGCCTTCCCATCAGCCTCGGGGGGTAGCATCATGTCAATCAGAGTGTCGGAGTCAAACGCCTGAGCGTTCACTGGCACGCCGATCTCACCGAACCATCCGGCGATGAACTCCGCCGCTTTGGCGTATGAATCATCACTGCTCGGCACATAGAGGCGCAGATTCAGTGGCTCCCCCTCAAGGTCCTCTCGGACACCGTCACCATCTGAGTCAACGTAACCAGCCGCCTCAAGTTTTTCCGTGGCCAGCTTCAGGTCAAAGGTGCGAGGGTTCGTTGGTTCCACGTGGAAGTCGACCGAGATCGGTGGCACCTGGGTTGAGCCAGCCACACCGTAACCCCCAAGGACCTTCTCAATCAAGGTTTCGCGATCAATTGCGTATCCGAGTGCGTCGCGGAAGCGTTGATCCCGCAGCGCCTCTGTGCTTGCGCCGCCACCCGCGATGTTTTTCGAATAGGTGTTGAATCCAAGCTGGCTGAACCCGTTGGCAGAGCCGACTGCCACCTCAATCACCTCTGAGGAGCCGTCAAGCTGCTTTAGTTGCTCTGGGGAGACGTTGTGCGCGTAATCAATCTCACCAGCAACGAGTGCCTGATACATGGCATCGGCACTCTTGAAGAAGCGCAGGACAATCTCGTCTGCGGCGAGCTCGCCGCCGCGCCAGTGCGAGTTCTTAATGAAGCGTACGTATTCTCCCGTCTTCCACTCAACCGCCTGGTATGGCCCGGTGCCGACGACCGGCGGCTCGTTTCCGAAGGTCCCATTGATCTCCTCAATGGTGAGCTTCTCCCAGACATGCTTCGGCAGAACGGGCACGAGTGCCTGCAAGATGCGTGTGACTGGGGCATCCATTGTGACCACAAAGGTTTGCGCGTCTGGCGCGGTCACGGCCGTTACGCCATCGAGGTAGGTATCAAGGTAGCCGAGGCCAACGTACTCGTTGTCGAACAGCAGCTTGAACGTATAGAGCACGTCAGCACTTGTCGCGGGCGTGCCGTCAGACCAGAGGAGGCCGCCCGAGATCTTGAACGTATAGGTCAGACCGTCACCCGAGACACTGTACGATTCCGCAAAACCCGGTGTGGGCTCAAGGTTCGACCCGAAACTAGTGAGCAGATCGTAGTTGAGAGAGAAGACTTCGTAGCCAACCACGAGCGCGGTGTTAAATGGATTCATTGAATCGAGATCTTGCGTTGTGCCAATTCCGAGCACCAATGGCTCGTCGCTGGCCGCACGCGTGTTGGTGAATCCGAATGCCACCAGCAGGGCAAGCGTGAGCGTGACCGCCAAGGAGCGGTAGGTGAATGAGCTGTTGCGCTTGGTCAGGCTATGCATGTTGAACCCTCCAACTCTCATCGCTGTGCCGGTCCCCGCATTGGGGGTTCGCCGACCGTTTCCCGGATGTATCGCCGCATGTCGAGGCTGTAATCCTCCATTGGTGCGTAGTAGCCCGCCTTGAATACCGATGAGCTCATCCCTTGCTGTACTGCTTCGCAGATTCGCCAATCCTGCCGATTCACCACATCCCAAAACTCCAAGGCATCCTCTGGGCCGTGGCCAGGACGGTCGAGCTCCTTCGGATCGAGGAGTAGGTCAAAGATGATCTTGGTGCGGTCTGGGGCGAGGGGGACAAGGGTGAAGACAGCGGCATGGTCGGCTGAGAGGCTCAACATCATGTTCGGATAGAGGACCTCACCTTTGTGCCGCACCAGCTCCTCTTCGTTGAGCTCGGCGAAGCGATCACGCTCGCTCGTGCCGCTCATTGTGTAGGTCCAAGCCCCTTCTCGATGTGGAATACCCGCCTCCCAGTCAAGGCCAGCGCCGCCCGCCTCGCGGAAAGCGGGGACCACGCGGCAGAGCTCAGGGTGGACCGGACCGCAGTGGTAGCACTCGTTGTAGTTCTCGAGAATGACCTTCCAGTTCGCCGCAACGTCGTACACCGTGCGATGGGCAATGCGCAGATCGCTGAGGGGATAGCGCACAACTCGTTCGCTGATTGGGCCGAGGGCCTCCATCAGGCCACCGCCTGGTGCAGTCGCACGTTCGGTATCGAGCTTGATAAAGACAAACCCACCCCAGGTCGCCGTTGCTGCGGTGTAGAGGCCAAGGTCAGACTTCTGGAACCCTGGCAACTCTTGAAGGAAGGGTGCGGTGCGCAGGGACCCATCAAGCTCGTAGGTCCACGAGTGATAGGGGCAGCGGAAGACGCTCTTTGTCTTACCGGATGCGCCGTGCTCCGCTGGTATGAGCGGTGCGCAGGCCGGCGCGTCGGTGCGTGACGGCTCGGCGATGATGAGTCGTGAGCCGCGGTGCCTGCAAACATTGTGGAAGGCTCGAACCTGGTCGTCAGCACCCCGCACGATCAGCAGATCATCGCCGTCGATCGTGGTGCGAACGAATTGCCCAGGAGTGGCGAGCTCCTCTTCGCGGCAGGCGAGCACCCACCCTCGGCGGAAGCAGGCCTCCATCTCGCGAGCGTGCCAATTCGGATCAAGGTAAGCGCCAGCCGGGAGGGTCGGATCGAGTGGACCCTTCGGCATCGCCGCTTCGAGCGCGGCGTCTTCGGCGAGATCGTCGCCCCGTGCCGGGCCTGCCGCATTGCCACGATTTGTGACGGTCACTCAGCCTCCCTCCGCCGTGTTGGAGGCAATCGTATACCCCACATTGCCGACTGATGGCCCTGATGCGCAATTTGAAACGCGCTCATGAGAGAGGGGGTAGCTCCGCAGCGCGAATGCAGGCGACCCGATGCCCAGCCCCGCCACCTGGGCTAACTTCGAGCGGTGGCCGTGTGAGGGCACAGGCCTCAATCGCATGCGCGCAGCGGTTACGGAAGCGGCAGCCTGAGGGGGTGTCGCCCTGAGGAATCTCGCCTGCCGCAAGGGAGTGTGTGCCAGCAGCGCCAGGGTCGGTAGAGGGGAGTGCCGCAAGCAGCGCACGTGTGTACGGGTGCGCAGGGTTGCGCAGTACCTGCTCCGCGGTTCCCTTCTCGACCACCGCCCCGAGGTAGAGAACCACAACACGGTCCGAGATTGCCCACGCGAGCGAGAGGTCATGGGTGATGAAGAGCCATGCAATCCCCTGGTCGCGACGAAGCTGTTCAATGAGCGCAAGGATCTGTGCCCGCATCGAGACGTCAAGCATTGAGACGGGCTCATCGGCGATCACAAGCTTTGGGTTGAGAGCGAGCGCACCAGCGATCACGGCACGTTGGCGCTGGCCGCCTGAAAGCTCTTCTGGTACGCGATCGCGGAACGCCGATGCGGGACGCAGCTCTGCCGCCTCGAGTGATGTATCGACACGGTCCATTGGTAGCCCCTGCGCCTCGAGGCCCTCGGCGACAAACTCACCTAGTGTGCGCTTGGGATCGAGCGTCTCGTAGGGATCCTGGAAGACCATGCCAACTGAACGCCAATCGTTCGGCCCTTCGCCCTCAACCTCAACCACTCCCTCGTCAGCATCAATCAATCCAGCGATGACACGCGCGAGCGTCGTCTTTCCTGATCCTGACTCACCAACGACAGCAACGATCTCACCTACGTTGACGTCGAGATCAACGCTGTCGAGCGCGACGATGCCACTCGCTGATCGGCGCGCAAGGAGGTCGGCAATGGATCGCTGCGCGGCATACGTCACTGAGACACCGCGCACGCGCAAGAGCGGCACGCTCGTAGCCATGTTGGCGCGTGGCTGCGCGCTCATCGCTTCCCAAGCTCCAAGGTTGGATACGCTGCGTAAATCGGTGTCGGGGGCTTGCCGTCACCGAGCGAATAGCGGTGGCAGGCGAGGACCACTCGATCGGTGTATTCAATGGTCGGTGGGTCCTCTTCTCTGCAGCGCGCGTCGGCGAGTGGGCAGCGCGGTGCGAAGTGGCAGCCAGGCGGTAGCGCGGAGAGGTCAGGTGGCTGACCCTCCAGCACCTTGATGATGCGGCGCCCGGCGCGTGCGTCTGGTGCCGCGCCGAGCAGTGCTTGGGTATAGGGGTGGCGAGGGGTTGAGAACACCTCTTTCACGCTGCCAGATTCCACAATGCGGCCGGCATACATGATTGCGACGCGATCGCACATGTCGGCGATAACGGCAAGGTCGTGCGTAATCAGGATGAGGCCAAGCCCGTACTCCTGACGCATACGGTCGAGCAGTTCAAGAATCTGCGCCTGCACGATCACATCAAGTGCAGTTGTCGGCTCATCACCGATCAGCACGGCGGGGGAGCACGAGAGGGCGACTGCAAGCATGGCGCGCTGCCGCTGCCCGCCAGAGAGCTGGTGGGGGTAGGCGTTGAGTCGCTTCTCTGGAATGCCAACATCGTGAAGCAGGTGCTTCGCCTTCTCGTGCGCAACTTCGGCTGGCTCCCCAAGCCTCAGCTCAATCGCCTCCGCTACCTGGTCACGCACCTTGATCACTGGATTGAGCGCAACGAGTGATCCTTGGAAGACCACGGCAATCTCGCGCCATCGTGTGCGACGGAGGGGGGCACCCTTTGCCGCGAGGTCGAGGCCGCGGTAGCGGATGCTCCCCGCGTCAATGCGTCCGTTCGGCGCTAGCAGCCCCATGATCGCCCCCACCGCGGTGGACTTCCCTGACCCAGATTCGCCCGCGAGTCCGACCGCTTCGCCCGGAGCGACAGAGAGGTTGATCCCATCAACTGCCGTTAAGCGACGTCGGTCACTCAGCGCAAAGGAGACACGTAACCCGCTGATCTCGAGCAACGGCGATGCGGCATCCGCCCCTGGGGGAAGTTCGCGCACGTGATCGGCTCCCACGTTGCTGCTCATCGTCGCACTCGCACGTCGCGGTCGAGGAGCTCGTCGATCGCATTCCCAACCATTGTGCAGGCGGCCACTGTGAGCAGGATCGCGCAGCCGGGTGCGGTGATGAACCACCAGGCTCCGAGGCTCGGCGCAGCGGCAGATTGTGCGTTCCCGAGGATCGTCCCCCAGGAGGGTTGGAATGGATCCCCGAGCCCGATAAAGCTGAGGGTTGATTCCGTGAGGATTGACCCAGCGATCACCACGATCCCGTTGGCCACCAACACCGTACGAATATTCGGAAAGATGTGCCGCGCGATGATTCGCATCGGAGAGAGGCCGACCAGCCGTGCACGCTCTACGAAGGTGCGTTCGCGTAGAGAGAGCGTCTGGCTACGCACGATGCGTGCGGTTGACGACCAGCTTGTGAAGCCGATCACCGCAACAATGGTAAGCAGCGTGGTGCGAATACCGAAGATCTCGGTCTGGTCACCGATCAGCTCACGCAGGATCGGCGCGAGGATCAACGCAAGAACGAATGTTGGCAAGATCAAGAATGTATCGGCAACACGCATGAGAAGGGCATCAGTGCGACCGCCACGGTAGCCAGCGATCATGCCGATGCCACCACCAATCACGAGCGTGATTGCCGCAGAGAGCGCCCCAACGACGAGGCTGATGCGGGCGCCATGAACGGTGAGGTTCAGCAGATCTCGTCCGAGATCATCAGTGCCGAAGAGATGGGCACCGCTCGGCGGGAGCAGTGCCGCGGCCGTTGCAGTTGTGGCGGTTTGCAGTGGACCAACGAGGATTTCGGGCGCGACTCCGGAGAGCGTCAACAGCGAGAGGATCATGAGTGCGATGCGAGCGTCCCAGCGATGGAGTAACAGCAGCATGATGCGGTTGCCGCCGCTTACGCGCCTGCGGATCCGCGTGCTCAAGTTGACGCTGGCACTCGCACTCATCGCGCTGCCCCATGTCGCACGCGAGGGTCGAGCCTGCTGTAGAGGAGATCAGCGAGAAGATTTGCCAACACAACGCTGACTGACAAGAGAAGGAAGATCCCTTGGAGGACCGGATAGTCGCGCGACTGCAGTGCCTCCTGCGTCAGCAGGCCGAGCCCAGGCCAAGAGAAGACGATCTCAACGGTGAGGGCGCCGCCAATCACAAAGCCGGCATTCAGCGCGGCGAGGGTCACGGTAGGGAGGAGTGCATTTGGCAAGATGTGACCTCGCAAGATGCGCTCGTCGCGGAGTCCTTTCGCGCGTGCTGTGAGAACGTACCCTTCGCGCAGCGATTCGGCGACAGAAGATCGCAAGAGGATCGCGTACTGGCCGATGAGGCCGAGTGCGATGGTGGCGATCGGAAGCGCCGCGTGACGCAAGAGATCTATCGCCCCCTCAATACCACCCGGACTACCAGGCGTGCTGATCCCCGAAGTAGGTAGCCACCCAAGTGTGGTGGCGAAGAGCGTAATGAGGAGCATGCCGAGCCAGAAGTACGGCATGGAGTACAGGATGAGCGCGCCAAGTGTGCCGACCCTGTCGCCGAACCTCCCACGTCGCCAACCGGTCCATGTGCCGAGGGCGATCCCTGCCGCGAGGGCGATGAGTTCGCCAAGGCCAACGATGAGTAGGGTTGGTCCGATCTTTTCGCCGATGACACTGGTCACCTCACGGCCGCCGTATTTCACGGAGTAACCGAAGTCGCCCTTAATGGTTGCGCCGACGTAGGCGATGAGCTGGTCGGGGAAGATCGGTTTATCGAGGCCCCAGCGCACCCGCGCAGCCTGCATCGCCTCGGCGGAGACACGTGGATTGCGCGCCAAGGCTCGATCGGGTGAGCCGGGCATGAGGCGGAAGAGCACAAAGTTGAGAAGTAAAACCATGAGAATCGTGGCGATCGCCCCGCCGAGGCGCCCAAGGAGCCAGCGCCGCGCCCTCACTTAGCGGCTCTCCCAGCAGCCATGGCTACCCTCGCTTGAGGTATGAACTCTTTCACCACACCCCCATCTACCGTCACGGGTGACGTCAACCGTTAACGTCACTTGACCGCGGAGCATAGAGGGGCTGGGGGGTGCTGCCCCCCTTGATGCGCGCTTTGCGATCCCTCCTGCCTAGTGGATTGCGGGAGTAGACTGCCGCCATGAAGGCTGCGCGTCGGGAGGCCATCCGAGAGCTCGTCAGTCGCGCCTTTGCCCACGCCCGCCCGCACGCACCCCGGGTCTCACCCGATGGGCGGCGGATCGCCTGGCTAGAGGAGCGAGGCGGCACCGTATCAGTCGTGATCCGACGATTGAGCGGCGGGTCGATCCAACAGCTGACCGGCACCATTGAGCCAGTCACCGATCTCGCGTGGAGCCCCGATGGCCGCTCGATTGCATATCTCACTGGCTCGTCGCTTCGAATCGCTCGACTGCGCGGCGGGGACACCCCCTTGGTTAATCACGCAGCGGGTCTCTCGCAACCGCGCTGGAGTCCTGCCGGTGAGCGCATCGCCGTCATCTCGCGTTCACGCGGTTGGGGGCAGATTGTTATCGTGCCCGTTGCAGGCACAGCACTGACCCAACTTCCGGAGGCGATCACTCCGAGTGGCGTTGATGTGATCACCTACGACTGGCACCCGAGTGGGGATGAGGTGCTCTGGGAGGCCGCCCGCGATGAAGAGAACGGCAACCTTGTGCAGCTCACGATCAGTCGCACGAGTGGCGATAGCAGCGAGCGCGTTGTGGCTGGTGCTGATTGCTGGGCCACTGGTGGGCGCTGGATGCCGAACGGGGATGGACTGATTGCCGCAGACGATCGCAACGGCTACTTCCACGTTGTGCACATCACCACCACTGGTGAACGTCGAGAGATTGACCCAATCAACGCAGACGACGTTCTCGCGAGCAACGCACCCGACGAGGTCCCGGTGCCGTCGCCAGATGGCTCGCTCGTGGCATTCCTTCGCTATGAGCCAGGCGGCTGCTCCATTCAGGTGCGTCAGATTGCCGACGGCGCTGATCCAATCGGTCGTCGCCTCGACGCGTTCTCTGGGAACTGGTCCGCACTCTCGTGGCTCCCTGACAGCTCCGCGCTGATTGCGACTGGGCAGTCTGAGGCGGAGCCTGAGGACATCTGGCTGCTCCCGTTGCGCAGCGCAGCACGCAGGATCACTGACTCCGCGCCGCTCGTCTTGCCGGCACCACCTTCTGCGCCCATCGTTGTCAGCATTACAGCGCGCGACGGGTTGCCGCTGAAGGGTCTACTCTTCTTGCCTCGCGGCGCCTCTGCCTCGTCGCGCGTGCCAACGATGGTGAACGGTCACGGAGGGCCGACGTGGCAGTTCCTGCGCAGCTGGGATCCGCTGGTACGCTCGATCATTGAGGCGGGTTACGCGTACCTCACGATCGACTTCCGCGGATCAACTGGGTACGGCCGTGACTTCCGGTACGCACTGCACGATGAGTGGGGCCATGGCGATGTCCATGACCTCGTGGATGGTGCGCGGTGGGCGGCAGGGCAGCCTTGGAGCGACAGTCGCTTTGGTGTCATCGGCGGCTCATATGGTGGCTATCTGACCCTCTGTGCGTTGGTTGATGAGCCGGAGCTCTGGTCGGTCGGAATTGATCGCTACGGCGATTCCGATCTTGCGCTCTCCTATCGACTTGGTGATCGCATAGGCCGACTAGATGTTGAGCGACAGATGGGGCGACCAGATGAGCCGAGCAAAGCGCCGCTCTACCGCCGTGCCTCTCCCATTTTCGACACCGAGAAGATTCAAGCTCCGCTGCTGATGTTGCACGGCCGCAAAGACAAGCGCGTCGTTCCGCGCATGACCGAGATCATGGCTCGGCAGTTAGAGATTGAGGGGAAGTTCCACGAGGTGGTCTGGTTTGATGACGAGGCGCACGGGTGGGAGCGGCGAGAGAATCAGCGTAACGCCGCCGAGAAGACGCTCGATTTCATCCTTGCTCACTTCCCGCCAACAGTAAAGCCGTGAACCTTTTCACCTCGGTCAGCCGCCCCGCACTGCTGCGCATGAGTCGAGCGTCGGCCCTCGGCTCACTGGTGCAGCGCACCGGATGGGGGCGCCGGGCGGTGCAGCGCTTTGTTGCAGGGAACACCATCGAAGAAGCGGTCGCAGTTGCGCTTGATGCGAAGCGACGCGGCTTCACGGTCACGCTGGATCGCCTCGGTGAGGCGTCCACTGGCACGGCGGCAGACGCGTACGCAGCAGATGCGTCGCGGCTCCTCGAAGCGCAGGCTGCGGCAGGTCTCGAACCCAACGTCAGCGTCAAGCTCACTGCGATCGGCCTCGCGGAGGGTGAGCGCGTTGCCGCTGATCGTCTTGATCAGATCCTTGCGGTTGCGCAGCGTGTCAACGGATTTGTGCGCGTAGATGCGGAGCACCGAGAGAGCCTTGATGCCCTGTATCGAATCGTCCTTGCCGCACGCGAAGGCGGGAGGCCGGTTGGAACGGTGATTCAGGGGAACATGCGCCGCGCCTCGGCAGATGTTGAGCAACTCACGGCGGCGGGGGTCCCCATTCGCCTCGTAAAGGGTGCGTACGATCCGGGGGCAGATGGGATCGGCGATCCCGCCGCCGTGGATGCCGCATTTCTTTCGCTTGCCACACAGTTACTGGCGACGACCGTGCCGCTCGCCTTCGGCACCCATGATGATCGCATCCTTGATCAACTCGCCGAGCGCGGACGCGGTCGCGCCGAGGCGCAGCTTCTCTACGGCGTACGCAGCGATCTTGCCGAGCGCCTGCTCGTCGCCGGATGGCGCGTGCGAATCTACACGCCGTACGGGCCGGAATGGTGGCCGTACTCGCTTCGCCGAATGGCAGAGCGTCCCGCCAACCTTCGCTTCGTGCTGCGGAGCCTCTTCAGGCGGTAGCCTCGCGTCAGTCGTCGCGTTACCTGGTGAGCGACGCCTCAGTCTCGTCGCGGTGCTTCTTCAGGTACTTTATGAATGGCGTGCCGCCTGTTCCAACATCGGTTGGGTTTCCGGTTGCGTCTGCCGCCTGTCGGTTGATGTAGGTCGCGGCGTACTCAAGGTGCAGCGCACGGAAGGCGCGGAGGGTCTCCACGCAACGGTTTCGCGCTGCAGCGAGCTCCTTCGGCGCGGATGCGCCGAGTGTCGCAATACGACTCGCTGCCGTTGGGCCAGCCTCGAACGCCTCAAGCAGTCCGACGTGCTTACGCGGCATGTAGCGGCGCATCTCCATCAGGTACTCGCGGAGTTGATCCGGTGCGTGATCAACGCCGAGGATTGCATCAAGACAGGGGACAATCGTGCTCTGGGCACCGGTCTCGCCGCGGAAGGTCTGCCTCTTCCCAGCGTACGCGGTTACGCCTTCGTAGACGAGCCCGCCAGGGAGTACAGGGTTATCCCTCCACCCAAAGATGTACGGGCGAACGCGGTGGTAGTAGACATACGGATCGCACGCTTCGGGCATGCGCTTCATCGTGCTGAGAATCCCATCCAGTGCATCACCAAGTTGGCTCAGGGCGCTCGTCGCCTCAGCGTCGTTTCCGTCAGAAATGGCCGCCTGCGCGCGCGCACCTGCCGCAAGTAGGGCCCCAGCGCGACGCTCGATATCTACATGGATGAGGATGAACCAGGCCTCGTCCAGCCCACCGAGAAAGTGCTGAAGGAGTGCAATGTTGCCGAGGGCGATCGGGCCACTCTCGTCGAGTCGGCGCCAGTTCCAGAGCGCATAACTTGCATACGAGAGGATCGGCTCACGTCCGAGAGCCGCAGCGATCTCGTGCCATGGCACGGCGAGTCGCGCCGGAAGCGCGCTTGGCGAATCTGGTTCGCCCCACACGTACGCCATGCCAAGGTAGCTGAGGGTGCGCATCGCCGCCTCAAGATCCTCTTCGCTGCTCAGCGCTTCACTTCGGAATTCGGGGAGCGCCTCAATGAATGCGCGAATCTTCCCTGAAGGGAGGAGGGCAGGGAGGTCTCGCGCCGTACGATGCCACTCAGGGTTCGCCGCTGGAATCTCAATCGCGGGATCTGCGATAGGGAGGAATCCACGCTCTGCCGTTACTCCGAATGCATGCAGGTCAACGTGGTGCGTCATGTCACACTCCCTCTACTGTGAGCCGCAGAGTCGCGGCTGATCACGCTCATCCTCGGGCTTCCCCACGTCACTGCGGGGCTCCGTTGCGCGTCTGATCCCCGAGCGTGTCCCGCATCACGGGTCATCTATGATCGTCCTGCCGTCGGTCGGGCTCCGCGCGACGACGCTTCGTGAACCGCGTCAGGTCCGGAAGGAAGCAGCGCTAAGCGGATCGCGGCGGGCGCAGCGGGCCGCTCGGCCGGCGGCACTCAGGTGGCGGCGTGCTGGGCATGGTGAGAGTGAGGGAGGGGCGATGGCAGAGCAGCTCGCAATCTATCGCCGCTACCGCGCATCCAAGTTCGGCGAGCTTCGCGGACAAGACCCAATCGCAAAAACCTTGCAGCGCGCCGTAGCCGACGGTCGTCTTGGTCACGGACTCCTCTTCGTTGGCCCCCGAGGAACGGGGAAGACCTCCACTGCCCGCATCGTGGCGAAGGCGCTCAACTGTCTCGCACCTGCAGACGGCGAGCCGTGTGGCGGCTGTACCGCATGCATTGCAATTCGTGACGGCGCAACCTTTGACGTGGTCGAGTCAAACGCGGCAACCTCGAACCGAATTGACGACGTACGTGAGGACCTGATCCCGCTGATCACCAACCCACCCACAGATCTGAAGCGCAAGGTCCTGATCCTCGACGAGGTGCATCGCTTCACGAATGACGCCTGGGATGCGTTGCTCAAGTGGCTTGAGGAGCCGCCGCCCGGAATCGTCTTCATCTTCTGCACCACCGACCCATCGAAGATTCGACCAGCGATCCTCTCGCGCCTCCAGCGATTCGACTTCCGCCCCATCGCGCAGGAGCAGATCGCCGCGAAGCTCGTGGATATCCTTAAGAGCGAGGGTCGCAACGCAGAGCCTGATGCCGTTGCGCTGCTCGCCCGACTCGCCGACGGCGGCATGCGCGATGCCGAATCAATGCTCGATCAGCTTCTTTCGTCTGGTGTTGATCCGCTGCGCGCAGCGGATGTAGAGGAGCTCCTCGGCCTTCCTGGCGCGGAGGATATCGCGCGCCTCGCCGGCGCCGCGCTTGATGCCGATGCAGCGGTCGGTCTTGAAATCCTCGCCGACTTTGAGTCGCGCGGCCGAGACCCACGCGTCGTTACCGAGCGCCTCACCGACCTGATCCGTCGCGCGCTGCATGCAGCACTTGCGTCCGGCGGCACGGTGCCCGCCGATGCTTCGAACCTTCCGGCGGGAGTGAACCTCGGCCGTGAGCCTGGCACGCCACTTCCACTCGCGGGTCGGAGTCGCGACGAATTGCTGCGACTCGCGCACGCGCTCCGTCGTCTCGAGTCAGGGCGTGGCGACGCAGATCTTCGACTCGGGCTTGAGCTGCTTCTCCTTGGGACACTCGCCCCAAGTGCGTCGGGCCAGAGCGTTTCTGTACCAAGCGCACCAGCAACGGCGGTCGCGCCCCCTCGTACCGCGCCATCAAGGCCTGCGGAATCGGCCACGGTTGCTGCTCGAACCGTTGAAGAGCCTCCACCTTCCATGAAGCCAACTCGAACGTCGCGCGCGGCAACGAGTGGCGCCGCGAGTCAAGAAGGAGATGCCTGGGCCCAGATGCTCGCTGCGGCAGACGTGCCGACAAAGCCACTCCTTGCGGACGCGAGCGGAACTTTCGAGAACGGGGTGCTGACGATCCTCTACCCAGCAACGAAGTCCTTTCTACGCGTGCGCGCCGAGGAGCGACGTGAGCGTATTGAACAGCTCGCATCACAGGTGTACGGCGGCGTGGTGCGCGTCGCGTTCGCGGAGAAAGATGCCGATGCAATGTTGCGCGACGTTTGGAAGGATGCATGAGCGGAGCGTCGTTCCCGCGCTCGCTTGAACGACTCATCGAAGCGCTCTCCCGCCTCCCCGGCGTTGGGCCTCGAACCGCCGAACGGCTCGCCTTCCACCTTCTGCGCACGCCGCTCGCCGACGCACAGGCCCTCGCCGCTGCGATCAGCGCGGCGCGCGAGCAGACGCGACCCTGCGAGGTCTGCGGCCATGTTGCTGATGAAGTGCGCTGTCGAATCTGCACGGATGATTCGCGCGACGCGACCACTCTCTGCGTCGTTGAGGAGCCGCTCGACCTGATCGCGATCGAGCGCACGGGTGCCTTCCGCGGTCGCTATCACGTGCTGAACGGCGCCCTCTCGCCGATGGCGGGGGTGGGCCCTGGTGAACTGCGCATGCGCGAGCTCTTCGAGCGCGTTTCGGCGGCCGAGGCTGCGGGGAGCCCAATCCGTGAAGTGATCATCGCCACGAACCCCTCGCCGGAGGGCGACGTCACCCTCCTCTACCTTCAGGAGCGGCTCGGCACCAGCGTCCCCAGAATCACCTCGATGGCGCGCGGCCTCCCGTTCGGCGCCGACCTCCAGTACGCAGACGCAGTAACAATCCTTCGCAGCCTCGAGGAACGCCGCGGCGTCGAATAGCACCTCCCTATAAGGTGGCGAGATGAGTGAACTAATCTTTGAGATCCTCCTCCGCCTCCTGAAGGTCGCCGCCGCCGCCCTTCTGGGGCTGGTCATCTATCTCGCGGCCACCGCAATCGAGCCTGCGGCTGCAGGGGCCACCCTTGCGGTCGCCTCGTTTGCCGCGGGGGCAGGGGTCATCCTGCTCCTCGAGTCCAGCCCTCTATAGGTCTCTGTTACAGCCCCAACGATCCCTGTTACAAGTCACTCGACTGACCTCCGTCCGCCCGCACGGCTCCCGCACGACTCCCGCACGGGAGGCGTTTGACAGGATGGGGGGTGTCTGCGATGCTCCGCCTCCGCGTAACTGCAGGGAGAGATCCTCTCCCAACGGCCCCGATTACGGGTCGGCCAGGTGCGCACACAGATACCACGGTCTCCGTGGCGATCGCGTCGATGAAAGTCGGCGGCACCTTAACAGCTGAAGAGTGGCAGGTAACACAAAGCAACCGTTTAATTCGCTGGGGGCAGACCCTCGGAAAATTAACGCGTTGCCGAAAGGCAGCGTGTTGTTTCGGAGAGTTTGATCCTGGCTCAGGACTAACGCTGGCGGTATGCCTTAGACATGCAAGTCGAACGAGTTTCCGGGCTTGCTCGGAAACTAGTGGCGAACGGCTGAGTAACGCGTAGGTGACCTACCCCGTAGTGTGGAATAACTGCCCGAAAGGGTAGCTAATACCGCATGTTGAGCCGACATCAATGTCGTCTCCAAAGCAGAAATGCGCTATGGGCGGGGCCTGCGTTCGATTAGCTAGTTGGTGGGGTAATGGCTCACCAAGGCGACGATCGATAGGTGGTCTGAGAGGACGATCACCCAGACTGGGACTGAGACACGGCCCAGACTCCTACGGGAGGCAGCAGTCGGGAATTTTGCGCAATGGGGGAAACCCTGACGCAGCAATACCGCGTGTGGGATGAAGGCCTTCGGGTCGTAAACCACTTTTTTCGGGGACGATAATGACGGTACCCGAAGAATAAGCCACGGCTAACTACGTGCCAGCAGCCGCGGTAATACGTAGGTGGCAAGCGTTGTCCGGATTTACTGGGCGTAAAGCGCGCGCAGGCGGTGAATGAAGTCGAAAGTGAAAGCCCCGAGCTCAACTCGGGAACTGCTTTCGAAACCAGTTCACTTGAAGGTGGAAGAGGGAAGTGGAATTCCGAGTGTAGCGGTGGAATGCGTAGATATTCGGAGGAACACCAGAGGCGAAGGCGACTTCCTGGTCCAATCTTGACGCTGAGGCGCGAAAGCTAGGGGAGCAAACAGGATTAGATATCCTGGTAGTCCTAGCTGTAAACGATGGATACTAGGTGTTGGAGGTTTTAACCCCTTCGGCGCCGCAGCTAACGCATTAAGTATCCCGCCTGGGGAGTACGGCCGCAAGGCTAAAACTCAAAGGAATTGACGGGGCCCCGCACAAGCAGCGGAGCGTGGGGTTCAATTCGATGATACGCGAAGAACCTTACCAAGGCTTGACATGCACATGACCGCGGCGGAAACGTCGCTTTCCCGAAAGGGACGCGTGCACAGGTGTTGCATGGCTGTCGTCAGCTCGTGTCGTGAGATGTTGGGTTAAGTCCCGCAACGAGCGCAACCCCTGTCGTGTGTTGTATCACTCACACGATACTGCCGAGAGAAACTCGGAGGAAGGCGGGGATGACGTCAAGTCAGCATGGCCCTTATGTCTTGGGCTACACCCACGCTACAATGGCCGGTACAACGGGCTTGCTAAGCCGCGAGGCGGAGCGAATCCCTTAAAGCCGGTCTCAGTTCGAATTGCAGGCTGCAACTCGCCTGCATGAAGCCGGAGTTGCTAGTAACCGCTGGTCAGCACACAGCGGTGAATATGTTCCCGGGGCTTGTACACACCGCCCGTCAAGTCACGAAAGTCGGCAATACCCGAAGCCAGTGCGCCAACCGTAAGGAGGCAACTGTCGAAGGTAGGGTCGGTGATTGGGACTAAGTCGTAACAAGGTAGCCCTACCGGAAGGTGGGGCTGGATCACCTCCTTTCTAGGGAGTTTCTGTCTGGACCAGCGGTGGTCTGGACAAAAGGAATCCCAGGTTAAACACGTCGTCGTTCATGCTCTCCCGCTGAGTGGAGCGTGCACCTTCGCAAGAGGGTGAGGCGAACGTGACTCGGCAAGCAAACCGAACCCGCAGTGGTTTACGGTTGTTCGTGTTCCTGCCACTCTTTAGCTGTCCGGTGCCCGTACTCGCGTGCGCGGGTCGCGGTTCCACGGGGGCGTTTAGCTCAGTTGGTTAGAGCACTGCCCTGATAAGGCAGAGGTCTCTGGTTCGAGTCCAGAAACGCCCACCACCATCACTGGGGGACGTAGCTCAGTTGGTAGAGCACCTCCTTTGCAAGGAGGGGGTCAGGAGTTCGAGTCTCCTCGTCTCCACCAGTCCCTTCGTACAGCACATCTCTGATCACTGGCCTTTTAGAAGGTCAGCGACCAGCGATCAGCTGGGCGACCTCGGTCGCAGTGCCGCAAGGCACACCCTTAACAGCCGAATACATGACTGAACATCGAATGTAAATAGTTTCGTCGGATGAAACAAGTGAAATAGTCAAGGTGTATCCCGAGATGGTCCGCGAGCAGCGATGAGTCGTTGTTGGTGGGTCAAGTTATTAAGAGCACTAGGTGGATGCCTTGGCGCCAAGAGCCGATGAAGGACGTGGCAGGCTGCGAAAAGCTTCGGGGAGTCGCGAGCAGACAGTGATCCGAAGATGTCCGAATGGGGAAACCCGGCTGGGGTAATGCCCAGTCATCGGTGGCTGAATACATAGGCCACCGGAAGGTAAGCCAGCGAACTGAAACATCTAAGTAGCTGGAAGAGAAGATATCAATTCCCTGAGTAGTGGCGAGCGAAAAGGGAACAGTCCAAACCGCGACAGCGTGATAGGCGGGAGCCGTTGCTGCCTCGGGGTTGTAGGAGTCGACTTTCGAATCCTCCCGGATTCGAGCGAAGTCAAAAATCTGATCGTTAGGTGAACCTGCTTGGAAAGGCAGGCCATAGAGGGTGAGAGCCCCGTAATCGAAAGCGATCAGACTTCGTGGTTGATCACCTGAGTAACGCGTGGAAGGTCTCTCATGCGTGAACCTAGGGGGACCACCCTCTAAGACTAAATACTCTTGGCGACCGATAGTGAACAAGTACCGTGAGGGAAAGGCGAAAAGAACCCCGTAAGGGGAGTGAAATAGAACCTGAAACCGAGTGCTTACAAACAGTCAGAGCACTATGTTGGAAACAACAGTGTGATGGCGTGCCTTTTGAAGAATGAGCCGACGAGTTATTGCTGTGTGGCAAGGTTAAGTCCGAGAAGGACGGAGCCGTAGCGAAAGCGAGTCTCAATAGGGCGTTGAGTCGCATGGCATAGACCCGAAACCGGGTGACCTATCCATGGCCAGGTTGAAGCGGGGGTAATACCCCGTGGAGGACCGAACTGGTGAATGTTGAAAAATTCTCGGATGAGCTGTGGATAGCGGAGAAATTCCAATCGAACCCGGAGATAGCTGGTTCTCCCCGAAATAGCTTTAGGGCTAGCCTCGGGCGTTCAATCATGGGGGTAGAGCACTGGATGGACTAGGGGGCTTCCCGCTTACCAAATCCAACCAAACTTCGAATCCCATGATTCAAGAGCCCGGGAGTCAGACTACGAGGGCTAAGCTTCGTGGTCCCAAGGAAAACAGTCCAGATCGCCAACTAAGGTCCCTAAATCAACGCTAAGTGGTGAACGATGTGGGATTGCATAAACAACCAGGATGTTGGCTCAGAAGCAGCCATCATTGAAAGAGTGCGTAACAGCTCACTGGTCAAGTGATCCCGCGCGGAAAATTTAACGGGGCTCAAGCGTTGTACCGAAGTTGCGAAATCGTCGCCCAGCTTGCTGGCCGGCGATTGGTAGGGGAGCGTTCCGCTTGCAGTGAAGGCAGACCGGAAGGACTGCTGGAGCGAGCGGAAGTGCGAATGTCGGCATGAGTAGCGAAATGTGAGTGGGAATCTCACACACCGTATGGCCAAGGTTTCCTGAGCAAGGCTCGTCCTCTCAGGGTTAGTCGGTCCTAAGCCGAGGGCGAACGCCGTAGGCGATGGACATCTGGTTGATATTCCAGAACCACCAAAGACCGTTTGCACCGCAAGGTGTCGCCGGGCGAAGGCGGAGGGTGGCTCTCTGACGCAAGTCAGGGGGTACCCCGAGTTGACGTCAGGTGGGAGCAAGGGCATGACGGGGTCTGGTAGTTCGAGCGTGCTATGGAATGCACGTCCAAGCTCGTAAGGGGTGGGACTAGGTAAATCCGGTCCTGCATTCAACTCTGAAAAGCGATGGGAAGGGGTGTATGCCCTAACTCGAGCAAGCCAAGCCTCCAAGAAAAGTGTCTAGCGAGGTCCTAGGTGACCGTACCGCAAACCGACACAGGTGGCCGGGTAGAGAATACCAAGGTGATCGGGAGAACCCTCGTTAAGGAACTCGGCAAAATAACCCCGTAACTTCGGGAGAAGGGGTGCTCACAGGTGCAGCTTGCTGTGCCCGTGAGCCGCAGTGAAATGGCCCAGGCGACTGTTTAACAAAAACACAGGTCTCCGCTAAAGCGCAAGCTGATGTATGGGGGCTGACGCCTGCCCAGTGCTGGAAGGTTAAGAGGAGGGGTGCAAGCTCTGAATCGAAGCCCCAGTGAACGGCGGCTGTAACTATAACAGTCCTAAGGTAGCGAAATTCCTTGTCGGGTAAGTTCCGACCCGCACGAATGGCGTAACGATCTGGGCACTGTCTCAACGAGGGATCCGGCGAAATTGAAATACCAGTGAAGATGCTGGTTACCCGCGCTGGGGCAAAAAGACCCCGTGGAGCTTTACTACACCTTGATATTGGATTGAGGCTCGACCTGTGTAGGATAGGTGGGAGGCTTTGAAGCTGGGGCGTCAGCCTCGGTGGAGCCGTCGTTGAAATACCACCCTTGTTGTGTTTCGTTTCTAACCTCGTGCCGTAATCCGGCCGGGGAACAGTGTCAGGCGGGTAGTTTGACTGGGGCGGTCGCCTCCTAAAGAGTAACGGAGGCGCCCAAAGGTCCTCTCAGGCTGGATGGAAATCAGCCATAGAGTGCAAAGGCATAAGAGGGCTTGACTGTGAGACCTACAAGTCGAGCAGGTGCGAAAGCAGGGCTTAGTGATCTGATAACTCCGAGTGGAAGGGTTATCGCTCAACGGATAAAAGCTACCCCGGGGATAACAGGCTGATGGTGCCCAAGAGTTCATATCGACGGCACCGTTTGGCACCTCGATGTCGGCTCGTCGCATCCTGGGGCGGAAGTACGTCCCAAGGGTTTGGCTGTTCGCCAATTAAAGCGGTACGTGAGCTGGGTTCAGAACGTCGTGAGACAGTTCGGTCTCTATCCAGCGTGGGCGAAGGGAACTTGAAAGGAGCTGCTCCTAGTACGAGAGGACCGGAGTGGACGAGCCTATGGTGTGCCTGTTGTCCTTCCAAGGGCATTGCAGGGTAGCTAAGCTCGGCAGGGATAAGCGCTGAAAGCATATAAGCGCGAAGCTCGCCTTGAGATAAGGTTCCCCACCGGGTTAACCGGGTAAGACCGCAGGTAGACTACCTGCTTGATAGGGCGCATGTGGAAGGCCAGCGATGGCTGTAGCAAAGCGCTACTAATGGTCGAGGACTTGACCTCCACGACGCCTCATCGGCGCTCGTCGACGGTCTTGAGTTACACCACGATGAAACTACACATTTGAGGTTCAGCCATGAATTCGGACTTCGCCAAGCGGAGCCCGGTGACTGTAGCGGAGAGGCCATACCCGTTCCCATCCCGAACACGGAAGTCAAGCTCTCCAGCGCCGAAAATACTGAGGGGGCAGCTCCTCGGCAAGATAGGTCGTCGCCGGGCTCTTTGGCATCTTGGCGAGTTTTTCTCCGCCACGTTTCTGCAGATCCACCGCGTATCTGTCACATGCGCGCGCGCGTCGGCTATCCTGACCGCGTGAACGAGGCGCAGCTCAATCCGTGCCCCTGGCTTCTCGACGATACGGGGAGCATCCAGCCCGACCGACCTCGCCGCCTGAGTCGCTGCGGAGCAGACGCCGCCCGGCCAGAGCTCTCACACCAGACTCGTGAAAGCCGCTGCCTCGTTGGCGCCGCATGTGAGATACGCGCGGCCAGAGAGGCGACACTCGGATCACTCGCAGCCACTCTCGCACCACAGCAGCCGATCGGTGATCCATCACTGCTGAGCGACGGCGTAATCGTTCAGCCAGCACCGCGTCGACCCTGGGCACGTCTCATTGCGGTCGCCGTCCTCGCTGCGCTGCTCATCGTTGGTGGCGGCCCAATCATCGGTGCGATCAGCCCTGTTGTGCAGTCGCTAATCGGGAGCACGGAGAGCGAGACACCTTTGCCTTCCAGCGAACCTACGGCCAGCGCAGCCCCAACCGAGAGCCCACTCACAACGGCAACGCCGACAGCCACACCTTCGGCGGCTCCAACCCCAACACCCGCGCCGACGGCCAGCCCATCGCCAACCTCTGGTTCTGGGGCGACGTACGTCGTCCAAGCGGGGGATGGGCTCTATTCGATCGCATGTTCGCTCTCTATCGGGTGCGGCGATTGGAAGGTGCTCGCCGATCTCAACAACATTCCGGGCCCCGACTATGTGATCAAGCCGGGTCAGGTGCTTCAGCTCCCTTGAGGCCGGGGGCGGGAGCCTATGGTAGGCTCGGCGGACGCGATCGCGTGGTTGCCCCACCTGCTCTGCATACGTGATGTGACCTCGTGAGCGCGAATAAATCTTGAAGGAGCACCAACACAGGTGACTGAAAACCAGGAGAACACGTCCCTAAACGAGGCCCCAGCCGAAGGCGGCGAGTCGGTCGTTCGAAAGGCAAAGGCACCAGCCAGGCGTAAGAGCGTCAAGGTGCAGGCCCCCGATGAAGGCGGCGAGGCACAGAGTGCCACGCACGCAAGCAACACCCAAGAGGCGGAGAGGCGAGACGCGTCGGCGCCCGCCGCAGCGTCGGCACCAGCCGCGCGCGTCTGGACTGGCCCGGAGCCAACCACCATGGAGGAGCTGCTCGCGTTCGCGGGCGCGCCGATCAAGAACCTGAAGTCGGGCGACGTGCTCGACGGGACCGTGGTGCGCGTTGATCCCGATGAAGTGCTCGTCGACATCGGCGGAAAGAGCGAAGGGGTGGTCTCAAGTCGCGAACTCCATGGTCGAAACGGCGAAGAGGGTCCAGCCCTGAACGTCGGTGACACCGTGCTCGTCTATGTCATGCAGCCGGAATCAGAAGATGGGCATGTGGTCCTCTCGATCCGACGTGCCGGCCTCGAGCGCAAGTGGCGCACCATGCAGGAGCAGCTCGACGCGGGCACCATTATTGAAGCGACCGTGATCGATCACAACAAGGGCGGACTTATCGTCGATTGTGGCATTCGCGGGTTTGTCCCGATCAGTCAGATCGTGGACTTCCCACGTCGACCCGCCGGTGACGCACCGCGCGATGCGATCCAAGAGATCGCAGAGAAGCTGCAGCCGTATGTGGGCCGCAAGCTGCGGATGAAGATCCTCGAGGTGAACCGAAAGGGGAACCGCCTGATCCTCTCGGAGAAGGTTGCCCACTACGAGGAGCGACGTGAGAAGCGCGACGAGCTCTTCAGCACCCTCTCCGTTGGACAGAAGGTGAGCGGGAGCGTTCGCTCCATCGCACCGTTCGGGCTCTTCATCGACCTTGGCGGCATTGACGGCCTCATTCACAAGAGTGAGATCAGCTGGTCAAAGGTTGCGAACCCTGAGGCTGACTACAAGGTGGGCGATCCGATCGATGCCGAAGTGATCGACATCAATACGGAGCGTGGACGAATCAGCCTCTCGATTCGAAAGTTGCAGCCAGATCCATGGCACGCAGCAATCGCAGATATCAAGATCGGTGATTTCGTGGAGGGGACGATCACGAAGCTCGTCAACTTCGGCGCATTCGTACGCGTTCGAGACGGCCTTGAGGGACTCATTCACATCAGCGAGCTCTCGCACAACCGAGTGCTCCACCCGGGCGACGTGGTGAAGGACGAGCAGACGCTCAAGTTGAAGGTGATCAGCCTCGACTCCGAGCGGCACCGACTCGGCCTCAGCCTCAAGCAGGCGGAGGAGACACCGGTGCGTGAAACTCCCGCCGAACAGCCGAAGAAGGAGACGCGACGAGCGCGGCCTGAGCGAGGCTTCTCGATGGAGGGTGCGATCCAGGAGCCAGAGGGGGGTCTCGACCTCACCCTTGCAGCGGCCTTTGCCGGCATTCGCGACAAGATGGCAGAGAGCGGATCTGACGCTGGAGAGGCGCCCGTCGCCGAAGTTCCAGTTGCGGACGTCCCAGCAGTAGATGCCCCGGCTGAGACACCTGCCGCAGCGCTCGCCGAGGGAACTCCAACCGAAGAGAAGTCGAGCGACGAGGCGTAACCCATCTCGTGGTGCGGCGCAGCGCGCCGCACCACGCTCAGTCTCCTCGTGATCGGGCGGTGCTAGACTGCACATCCGTGCTGCAGCGCTGCGGATGGCGTACCGGCACGGAGATCGGAGGAGCGCATGGCCACGGCTGATCGCTTCGATCGCTTTACCGACCGCGCGAGGAAGGTGCTGACGCTCGCCCAAGATGAGGCGCAGCGCTTCAATCACAACTACATCGGCACTGAGCACCTGCTTCTTGGCCTTGTTCGCGAAGGTGAGGGTGTGGCAGCCAAAGTGCTTGAGAACCTCAATGTCGAGCTGGCAAAGGTTCGCCAAGCCGTTGAGTTCATCATCGGCCGTGGTGAGCGACCAGTGCTCGGCGAGATCGGGCTCACCCCTCGCGCCAAGAAGGTGATCGAGCTCGCCATAGACGAAGCGCGCCGACTCGGACACAACTACATCGGCACCGAGCATCTGCTGCTCGGACTGGTTCGCGAAGAGGGCGGGATCGCCTCCGGAGTGCTTGAGTCGCTTGGGGTAAGCCTCGATAAGGTCCGCCATGAAGTTGTGCGCGTCCTCAGCCAGTCATCGGCACCCGCTTCGCCGCAAGCGGAGCGTCGCGCGGGCACCTCAAAGACGCCAACTCTCGACGCGCTCGGCATCGATCTCACCGAGGCAGCGCGCGCAGGGCGGCTTGATCCGGTGATTGGTCGCGAACGGGAAATCGAACGAGTCATACAGATCCTCGCCCGCCGTACCAAGAACAATCCGGCACTTATCGGCGAGCCTGGCGTAGGGAAGACCGCAATCGCCGAAGGACTCGCGCAGCGCATTGTCAAGGGCGATGTCCCTGCACCACTCCTGGAAAAGCGTGTTGTGACGCTGGACATGGGTTCGCTCGTTGCGGGAACGAAGTATCGCGGTGAGTTTGAAGAACGATTGAAGAAGGTCCTTGAAGAGTTGCGCGCATCGCGCGACGCCATTCTCTTTGTTGATGAGCTGCATACGCTCGTCGGCGCCGGCGCGGCAGAGGGGGCGATTGACGCCGCCAACATCCTGAAGCCACCACTCGCGCGCGGCGAGATCCAGTGCATTGGTGCCACGACGTTGGATGAGTACAGGAAGCACGTAGAGAAGGACCCAGCGCTCGAACGACGATTTGCGCAGGTCATCGTTGCAGAGCCATCACACGAGGAGACGATTGAGATCCTCAAGGGCCTACGTCCGCGCTACGAGGCGCACCACAAGGTACGGATCACCGATGAGGCGCTGCGCGCCGCGGTCGATCTCTCCATCCGCTACATCAACGATCGCCAACTTCCAGATAAGGCAATTGACGTCATCGACGAAGCCTCGAGCCGCGTGATGTTGCGCCATGCGTCGCCACCACCCGAGCTTCGCGCCGCGCGCCGGGAGGCGGACGACCTTGAGCGCGATCATCAGGCAGCGGTCGCGGCAGGCACGTTCGACCGTGCCAGTACTCTGCGCAGCCAACTCGATGGGCTGAAGGGTCGCATTGAAGCGCTTGATCGCGCGTGGCGCGCCAGCTTGACTGGCGTGATCGCTCCGAGCGCGGCAATCTCTGGAGCCACGTCTGCCGAACCATCGTCAGCCGACGCCACTCCAAGCGTGATCGCGCTCCCAGCTTCGAGCGCTGCGCCTTCTACGACGCAGGCGCCAATCATCGATGCTGCGTCACGCGCCGTGGCCCCCGTGGTGACTGGTACTGCGGAAACGACAGGTGCGCATGTGGCACCAGGGCCTGCGAACCGCCCAGACGACCGACCAGCGGTGACCGACGAGGAGGTTGCGGCGGTGGTTGCGATGTGGACTGGGATTCCCGTGATGCGACTCGCAGAGGCAGAGACGGAACGACTCCTCCAGATGGAGGTCGCGCTCGGCGGTCGGGTGATCGGCCAAGAGCAGGCGATCGGAACGCTCAGCCGTGCCGTGCGCCGCGCCCGCGCCGGATTGAAGGATCCGAAGCGCCCGATCGGGAGCTTCCTCTTCCTTGGGCCAACAGGCGTCGGCAAGACGGAGCTCGCCAAGGCGCTCGCTGAGTTCATGTTCGGCACCGAGGACGCGCTGATCAAGATTGACATGAGCGAGTTCATGGAGCGTCACAACACGAGCCGACTCGTAGGCGCCCCACCGGGCTACGTCGGCTTTGATGATGGCGGTCAGCTCACAGAGGCGATCCGACGCCGACCGTACGCCGTGGTGCTCCTTGATGAGATCGAGAAGGCGCACAGCGAGGTCTTCAATATCCTCTTGCAGATCTTGGAAGATGGACAGCTCACGGACGCGAAGGGGCGCCGCGTCGATTTCCGTAACGTGATCTTGATCATGACCTCCAACCTTGGTGCGCGACAGATCCAGACGCCGTCGTCGCTTGGATTCCGTGCGCGCGGAGAGGGTGAGAGCGCTCGTGCAGACGAGGAGTACAGCCTGATCAGCGCAAAGGTCGACGAAGAGTTGAAGAAGGCCTTCCGTCCAGAGTTCTTAAATCGCGTCGATGCGAGCATCGTTTTCCGACCGCTCAGCCAGGAAGAGATGCGTCGCATTGTCGACCTCCTCGTCAAGCGGATCGTCGGCCAGCTGCGCGAACATGGTCATGAGCTCACCATCACGGACGCCGCAAAGGATCATCTCATCAAGGTTGGCTACGACGTGACCTACGGCGCGCGGCCGCTCCGCCGCACCATCCAGTCGCTTGTTGAAGATCCGCTCGCCGAGCGTCTCCTCCTCGGCACCGATCCGTTGAATGCCGCGTATGTGGTGGACCTTGTTGATAGCGAGATCGCGGTGATGATTCGAGAAGAGGGCGGTGCCGCCTCTGCCGCTCTGCCGGCTGAGCCAGTCGGCGCTGCAGACTGATTCGGGGCGGAGCCCCGATGGCGAAGAGCAAGAGCGTCTGGCTCTGTCAGCGCTGCGCATTTGAAGCGCCAGCATTTGAGAACCCCTGCCGCAACTGCAACGAGTGGAACTCACTCGTTGAGACCGTCAAAGAACGACCAAGTGCAAGCACGCGAGCACGGGCAACCCACAGTTCAGGCGGCGGAGGTCCCGCTGGCCCACAGGCGTTAGCGCTCGCTGGTGCCGACCGCGCGCCGCGAATCCCGCTCGGAGTTCCCGAGTTTGATCGCGTCCTCGGTGGCGGCGCTGTACCCGGGTCGCTTCTGCTCCTCGGAGGTGAGCCTGGGATTGGGAAGAGCACGCTCTTGCTGCAGGCTGCCGCGGGGATTGCATCGACGGGTGGCCGAGTTCTCTACGCATCGGGCGAAGAGTCAACCGCGCAGATTGCAGATCGTGCGGCGCGACTCGGCTTAATGGATGGCCCGGCTGCGGATGGCGTGGAGCTCCTTGCGGAGAACGAGGTTGGTGCGATCGGTGAGGCGCTCCTCGTCTCGCATCCGACACTCCTGATCGTGGATTCAATCCAGACCGCAACGCTCGCTGGGCTTGAAGGTCCAACGGGGAGCGTGGGCCAGGTGCGTGGCGCCGCGGACTGGCTCGCAGGCATTGCACGCGCAACGAACTGCGCCGTCATTCTGGTGGGCCACGTCACCAAAGAGGGGAGCATTGCTGGACCAAAGACGCTTGAACACCTCGTGGATGCGGTGGTGATGTTGGACGGCGATCGCCACGGCACGCTGCGCACACTGCGTGCGGCGAAGAACCGGTTCGGCTCAACCGATGAACTTGGACTCCTCGAGATGGGAGAGCGCGGCCTCACCAGCATTGAGGATCCGGGTCGCGCCTTCATCGATGAGCGAGAGGCGCGCGCGCCCGGCGCCGTGGTCGCCCCACTCCTTGAGGGGAGTCGACCGATGCTCGTGGAGGTGCAGGCACTCGTCGCGGGCGCTGCATTCGGTGCACCACGACGCACGGGCCGCGGACTAGATTCGGCGCGACTCGCACTCCTCGCCGCGGTCCTTGGCCGACGAGCCGGGATTGCCGTCGGCGATCGGGACATCTATGCGAACCTGGTTGGCGGCATCGTCCTTGATGAGCCGGCGCTCGACCTGCCGCTCGCACTCGCACTTGCGTCGTCGCAGCGCGATCGACCGATCAGTCGCGAGACGGTGGCAGTCGGCGAGGTTGGGCTACTTGGCGAGTTGCGTCCCGTCGCGGGACTTGGGCGGAGGCTCCGCGAGGCGGCGCGCCACGGGTTCACTCGCGCGATTGTTCCCGCTCCTCGTCGTGGCGTCACGCCCGAGCCGGCACCTGATGGTCTGAAAGTGATCGCCGTGGCAACCCTCCGCGAAGCGATCGGTGAGGCGCTCGATGCTGGTTGATGTGGTGCTTGTTGCGGCAGGCTCCGGCACGCGCATGGGCGGCATCGACAAATCGCTCATTCAGGTGGCGGGCGAGCCGCTCCTCCGCTGGTCGCTTGACGCGTTGGAATCGCACCCGTCTGTTCGTCGCGTCGTGCTCGTCACCGCCGCAGAGCGCGTGCGCGCGTACGGTTCGCTCAGCTGGATCCCCTCCAAGGTGACGCAGATCGTCGCCGGTGGTGACAGTCGTTCCGCATCGGTTCTTGCGGGCCTCAAGGCACTCCGTGAGGGTCCTGGTGATCGCGCGAGCGTGATCGCGGTACATGACGCGGCGCGACCAGGACTCACTCGCGAGATTCTTGACCGACTCTTTGTCGCATGTGGGAGCGACGCGTCAGCGCCGACACTTCCGTTGAGTGACAGCATCGTGCAAATCCAGGGTGAAGGTGCGGCCCGCGTGCGGGCGGCGTCAATTCCGCGAGAAACAGTCGCCGCGGTCCAGACGCCGCAGTGCTTTGCAGGCCAGCATCTCGATCGCATGATCAGTGAGATCGCTAGGCTCCTTGTGAGCGAACGCCTGCCGACCGATGAGACGAGTGTTCTGGAGCGGATCGGTGTGACCGTGCGCCTTGTTGACGGCGATGCGCGACTGCGCAAGTTGACCGACTCGAGCGACCTCCCCGTGGTGGAAGCGCTCCTCTCTTCAGGCGCACGCAGCGTGGAATGCGGCCTCAGCGCGATCGCGAACACGCTCGCGGCGCGTGCCAATCTCGCCTCCCTGCGCCTCGGCTTCGGTGACGATGTTCATCCGGTCGGGACCAGTGGAGCGTTACGTCTTGGCGGATTGGACTTTCCTGGGAGCCCAGCCCTGAGCGGTCACTCAGATGGTGACGTGGTGCTTCACGCCACTGCCGATGCACTCCTTGGCGCTGCGAACCTCGGCGATCTGGGGCGACTCTTCCCTGCTACCGACGAAACTCCGCGCGGAGTGGATAGTGGCGATCTGCTGCGCGAAGTGGTGCAGCGCACGGTGGCCGCAGGGCTCACCCCGCACTGGATTGAACTGACGATCACCGCGCGCAGTCCGCGACTCGCCGACCGGCTCCCAGAGATGGGGGAGCGGGTCGCAGCACTCGTTGGCCTCCCGGCCAGCGCCGTGAGCGTGAAGGCCTCCACAGGTAACCTGATCGGCGACGAGGGGGCGGGTCGCGCGGTGCGCTGCACCGCGCTCCTGCTCGCCGAGCATCGGGGTGCATAAGTGACGACCGTGGAGACTGCGCTGCAGCTGCGAGATACCCTCTCCGGTGCCACACGTCCGTTTGTGCCACTCAACCCAGATCAGATCGGCATCTATTCGTGTGGCCCCACCATCTACGGGCCAGCGCACATTGGAAACTTCCGCAGCTTCCTCTTCGCCGACCTTCTCGTCCGCTGGTTGCGCGCGAGTGGACATACGGTGCGCTGGGTGGTCAACCTCACGGATATTGATGACAAGATCATTCGCGCCGCGGCCAACGAGGGGGTAGAGATTCGCGCACTCACCGATCGCTGGGAGCGCGTCTTCAGGTCCGACATGCAGGCACTGCGCATGACAGAACCAGATGTGATGCCACGCGCCACGGAGCACATTCCTGAGCAGATCGCGATCGTGGAGCGTCTCCTAGAGAAGGGGCACGCATACAAGACGGAGGACGGCTCCATCTTCTTCCGTATCGCCACATGGCCAAGCTACGGCACACTCGCGCGCCTCGATCCCGAAGCGATGCGGGTTGGAGAGCGCGTGGAGGCGGACGAGTACAGCAAGGATGACGTGCGCGACTTCGTCCTCTGGAAGGCGGCGAAGCCTGGCGAGCCATCGTGGGAGGCCTCAATCGGGGCGGGTCGACCCGGCTGGCACCTGGAGTGCTCGGCGATGAGCATGCGCTATCTCGGTGAAAGCTTTGATCTGCACACGGGAGGAGTCGACCTGATCTTCCCTCATCATGAAGACGAGATTGCGCAATCTGAGGCGGCCACAGGGAAGCGCTTTGTGGGGACGTGGCTACACTGCGCGCACCTCCATGTGAGCGGTGACAAGATGTCAAAGTCGCTCGGCAACATTGCGCGCGTCAGCGATCTCCTTGCGGAGGGGGTTGAGCCACGCGCACTGCGACTCGCGCTGATCTCTGCGCACTATCGAACGTCGCTGAACTACACGTCCGATTCACTCCCCGCCGCAGTTGCGGCAATCGGACGCCTTGACGCCTTTGAGGTTGCGTTGAGTGCGCGCTCGTCTCGGGCCGCCGATGCGCCCGGAGAAGTGAGTCCCGACGTTGCAGAACTTGCGACGAGCACACGGACACGCTTCGCCGCGGCAATGAACGACGACCTTGCTCTTCCTGAAGCGCTCGCCGCGCTCTTTGATTTCATTCGCGAAGGGAACCGGCACCTTGATGCGGCGTGCAGCGCAGCGAGTGCGGTTGCACTTCGCGAGACGTTGCAGTCGCTGGATAAGACGCTCGCCCTCCTCCCCGCAGCCGTCACGCTTCCAGCTGGCGCTGAGGAGTTGCTCGCCGCTCGCATGGCGGCACGAGCCGCGCGTGATTTCGCCGCGTCGGATCGACTGCGCGACGAACTTGCCGCTCTCGGCGTGCTGGTGGAAGACTCGCGCGATGGTCAGCGCTGGCGTATCTCAGGTTCCAACTGATGAACGAAGAGCGTCGCCCTCCGCGACGAGGCGCACGCCCTGGCCAGGGTTCCGCACCACGATTCGGTGTGCGTCCACCAGCGCGTGGCTGGACGCCACGTTCCGACGCTCCACGGCACTGGGCCTCGAAGCGCACGATCCCGATGCAGGCGCTCGCGCTCGTCGGTCCTGATCAGGAGTTGATCGCGGGGCGGCACCCGGTGGAGGAGGCGTTCACGGCTCGCCGTGAAGCGATCAAGCTTCTCGTCGTTCCACAGCGTCGCGCAGCTTTGCAACAGGTTGTTCTCCATGCGACCACGTTGCGCATCCCAATCGTTGAAGTTGAAGGGGCGCTGATCGGACAGCTCGCAGGGTTCGACGGACACCAGGGGATCGCGCTGGTGGTTCGACGCCGCCCTGAGGTTGCCCCAGAAGAGATCCTGGCGCGAGCGGTGAGCCGCGGAGAGCCTCCCTTCATATTGGCCCTTGATGGAGTGGAGGATCCACAGAACTTTGGGAGCCTGATCCGAAGCGCCGAGGCGGTTGGGGTTCACGGCATCCTCATGGCAACTCGTGGCTCGGCCCCCCTTTCGCCGGCTGCGATCAAGGCGAGCGCTGGCGCCGTGGAGCACCTCCTTGTCTCTCGTGTGGAGAACCTCGCTGACGAGCTCACCGCACTTCGCCTTCGAGGGATTCGCGTGATAGGCGCGGAGGCAGAGGCCGCCCAGGACCACCGCAGCGCCGATCTCCGAGGGCCGATCTGCCTTGTGATCGGGAGTGAGGGGAGAGGACTCTCTCCGGCGATTCGTCGCCGGATCGACCTCTACGTTCGCATCCCCATGGTCGGGAGGGTGGCGAGCCTGAACGCCTCCGTGGCCGGCTCGATCCTCCTCTTTGAGGTGCTCGGTCAACGCCCCGCCGCGGCACAAGCCGTGCCACCGACTTCGGTCGCCACACCGCTGCCCGCGGGCGACGAAGAGGCCAGCTCGTAGTCCTTGCCCAGCTCCATCATGCGGTGGCTGAGCACGTCGCGGGTTGACCCGAGTGGGTGGGGGGTCTATGCTGACGACTCACCGACGGACCGCAAGGTATCCCGACGTGGGCGCCGACATAGCTCAATTGGTAGAGCAGCGGTTTTGTAAACCGCAGGTTCCGGGTTCGAGTCCCGTTGTCGGCTCCAGCAATGGGTAGGTTGAGCAGGTGGTGAGCTCCGCTGACTGTAGATCAGCCGTCTTTGACTGTGGGGGTTCGATTCCCTTCCTGCCCACCACACACTTGGAGATAACGAAAGCAGAGCAAAGAGACGAACGGACGCAACGGACTGGCCCACGTAGCTCAGCTGGCAGAGCACGTCATTGGTAATGACGAGGTCACCGGTTCAAGTCCGGTCGTGGGCTCCACCACTTGGTGGAAAGCGGAGCCGTCGACGCTAATCGCGACGGTGAAGTAGACGGAGACTATTCGAGATGGCAAAGGGGAAGTTTGAGCGGTCGAAGCCGCACGTCAATATCGGAACGATCGGGCACATCGACCACGGCAAGACGAGCCTGACCGCCGCGATCTCGAAGTACCTTGCCCTCAAG
>Ga0172367_10000353_pt1 | contig 70205 bp, 62 predicted proteins | sample Lak10m_FD_114542 | JGI IMG/M metagenome (GOLD analysis project Ga0172367, IMG submission 114542) | Freshwater microbial communities from Kabuno Bay, South-Kivu, Congo - kab_022012_10m | ecosystem: Environmental > Aquatic > Freshwater > Lake | place: Democratic Republic of the Congo: South-Kivu... | reverse complement strand
GCGCGTGAAACTGCCCGTGTTTGCGAGGGTGACGAAGGCGCGTAGCTGTCGGCTGTCGAGGGGTTCGCTCATGCAATAATTCAGTTCATCCGTTGCCGCAATATCTCTCAGCAACCCTCGGGCCAGCGTTGGCATCCCGCCCGCTTGCATGGCGGACGAGTGGTTGCAGCCCACCTGAAATCGAACTGACTCATCGTTGAAATGAACCAAACCCCGAACTCCATCCCGAACCGTTCCTCCGCCCGCCGCCGCTTCTTCGCACGCGCCAGCCTGACGCTCGGCGCGCTCGCCCTCACGGCTGGCGGCCTGCTGGCCGCGCCGGCCAAGCTCGAGAAGACCGATCTCAAGTTTGGCTTCATCAAGCTCACCGACTGCGTGCCCATCATCATCGCCAAGGAGATGAACTACTTCGAGGACGAGGGGCTGTATGTCACGGTCGAGGCGCAGTCGAACTGGAAGATTCTCCTGGACCGCGTCATCAGCGGCGAACTCGATGGTGCGCACATGCTCGCGGGCCAGCCCATTGCCGCGACCATCGGCTTCGGCACCAAGGCGCATGTCATCACCGCGTTCAGCATGGATCTCAACGGCAATGGCATCACGCTGGGCAGCGCCATCTGGGAGCAGATGAAGGCCATGACGCCCAGCCTCGCGAAGGATCCCATCGCCCGTCCGCTCAAGGCCGACTTGCTCAAGCCCGTCGTTCAGAAGATGAAGTCCGCCGGCACGCCGATGAAGATGGGCATGGTCTTCCCGGTCTCGACGCACAACTACGAGCTGCGCTACTGGCTCGCCTCCGGCGGCATTCACCCCGGCTATTACACCGCCACGGACACCACCGGCACCAAGGACGCCGACGTGCTCATTTCCGTGACGCCGCCACCGCAGATGCCCGCGACGCTCGCGCAGGGCACCATTCACGGCTATTGCGTCGGCGAGCCGTGGAACCAGCAGGCCGTCATCAAGGGCATCGGCGTTGCGCCCATCACGGACTATGAAATCTGGAAGAACAATCCGGAGAAGGTCTTTGGCGTCACCGCCGACTGGGACAAGAAGAACCCGAACACCCACGTCGCCGTCGTGAAGGCGCTCATTCGCGCCGGCAAGTGGCTGGACGCCTCGCCGGCCAACCGCAAGAAAGCCTGCGAGCTTCTCAGCAAGCCCGAATATGTGGGCGCGGACGTGAAGGTCATCGCCAACTCCATGACCGGCACCTGGGAGTATCACAAGGGCGATGTGCGCCCGATGGCCGACTTCAACGTCTTCTTCCGCTACTACGCCACGTATCCGTTCTACAGCGACGCCATCTGGTATCTCACGCAGATGCGCCGCTGGGGCCAGATCACCGAGGCGAAATCTGACGACTGGTATCTCGCCACCGCGAAGGAGATTTACAAGCCGGAGACCTACCTCAAGGCCGCCCAGGCGCTCATCAAGGAAGGCAAGGTCACGGAAGCTGAAATTCCCAAGACCGACGGCTTCAAGCCGCCCACGAAGGACTTCATTGACGGGGTCGAATACGACGGCCGCAAGCCGCTCGCTTATCTCAAGAAGTTCCCCATCGGCCTGAAAGACTGACCGGCTCGACCGCATTCCATGAGCGCACTCATCAACACCTGCGAAACCTTCGGCCTGAGCTGGGCGGTGCCCTTCTTCCGCCTGTTGCGACGCGAGAATCCGAACGAGCAGTTCCGGCAGATTCTCCTGAACCTCGGCGTGCCGCTGCTGGCGATCCTCGCCTTCCTCGGCGCGTGGTCATGGACGGCGGCCAACGTCAAAGTCAGCTTCGGCTCCCTTCCCGGGCCGGTCGCCGTCTGGACCGAGACCAAGAACCTGTGGGCCGACCACACCGCCGAGCGCACGAAGGAGACGGAGTTCTACAAGCGCCAGGCCGACCGCAAGGCGAAGGCGCTCGCGGACGACCCGAAGGCCGAGTGGAAGGACCGCAAATACGCCGGCAAGCCGACCTACATTGACCAGATCGCGACGAGCCTGAAGACGGTGTTCACCGGCTTCCTCATCGCCTCGGTCATCGCGGTGCCCATCGGCATCCTCTGCGGCCTGAGCAAGGTGTTCAACACGGCGGTCAACCCGTTCATCCAGGTGTTCAAGCCCGTGTCGCCGCTGGCGTGGCTGCCCATCGTGATGATCATGGTCAGCGCGCTCTACAACCCCGCCGACCCGACGTTCGAGAAGTCGTTCATCAGCTCGGCCTTCACCGTCGCGCTCTGCTCGCTCTGGCCCACGCTCATCAACACGTCGCTGGGCGTGGCCTCGATTGACAACGACTACCTGAACGTCGCCCGCGTGCTGAAGCTCGGCTGGTGGAAGCAGGTCACCAAGATCGTCATCCCGTCCGCGCTGCCGCTCATCTTCACCGGCCTGCGGCTCTCGCTGGGCGTGGGCTGGATGGTGCTCATCGCCGCCGAGATGCTCGCGCAGAACCCCGGCCTCGGGAAGTTCGTCTGGGACATGTTCCAGAACGGCAGCAGCCAGACGCTGGCGCAGATCATGGTGGCCGTCTTCACCATCGGCTTCATCGGCTTCTTCCTCGACCGCACCATGATGGTCTTCCAGAAGGCCGTGAGCTTCGACGCCAACACCATCCGCTGAACGCACCGACATGAACCCCGCCGATGCCAATTCCGCGCCCGGGCCGACAGCTTGGAAGCGTGCCTTCTGCGCCCGGGTGGTTTGGCAGCAGGCCGCCCGCTACGGGCTGCCGGTCGGCGTGCTGCAGGCCGCGTTGAACCAGGGCGACTTGTGGTTGCACCATCAGGTGACATCGCTCGTCGCCGTGAAGACGGTTGTGTCGCCGCTGCTCAGTTTTGGGGTTGCGCTCTTGGCTGCGGCAGCCGCCCATCGGGAGATCGCCCCGCCGTCATCGGCGCGCTCGTCCACCGCTTCGGGCCTGAGCAACTGACTCATATGAAGAGCCACAAAATCTGCCACCGCGCGCCGAAGCCTTCGCGTTCCCTCGCGAAGAAGTCCGCCGCCGCGCTCGGCCAGGTCGTGCGCGTGCTGAAGAACCCGTTCAACGGGGTGAAGCCCGTCACCGGCCCGGCCCCCGTCGCGCTCAAGCTCCGCGCGCCCGCCGCCAGGGAGGTGTTCGTCGCCGGCTCGTTCAACGGCTGGCAGACCGGCGTCACACCGCTGCGGCCGGCCCAGGACGGCGAGTGGCAGGGCGAGTTGAAACTCACGCCCGGCCGCTACGAATACCTCTTCGTCGTGGACGGCACCTGGCTGCCCGACCCCGCCGCCCGCGAAGCCGCGCCGAACCCGTTCGGCGGCTGGAACTCCGTTTTGTCGGTGAACTGAAAGTGAAATGAAATCAGAACCGCTTCACGCAAAGGCGCAGAGTGAGCATAGGAGGAACGGGATTCCTTCCCGGCAACCGGACACCATCCCCACCGTCCGCTTCCCACATCACCGCGCGCCTGGCGGCCTTTGCGTGAAGCCCCTTTCCTGCCATGCCCTATCTTGAACTGAAATCAGTCGCCAAAGGCTACGGCGTGAACGGTTCGCGCGCGGAAGTCCTGCGCGACATCAACCTCGCCGTGGAGAAGGGCGAGTTTGTCGCGATCGTCGGCTACTCCGGCGCGGGCAAGACCACTCTCATGTCGCTCATCGCGGGCCTGATCCAGCCGGACACCGGCACCGTCCTGCTCAACGACCTGGAGATCACCGGCCCCGGCCCCGACCGTGGCATTGTCTTCCAGAACTACTCGCTGCTTCCTTGGCTCACGGTTTATGAAAACATCCACCTGGCCGTGGATCAGGTCTTTCCGAATTACTCCCCGGAGAAGAAGCGCCAGCACACGGAGAAGTTCATCGCCATGGTGAACCTCACGCCCGCCCGCGCGAAACGCCCCGGCGAGCTTTCCGGCGGCATGAAACAGCGCGTGAGCGTGGCCCGCGCGCTGGCGATGGACCCGCAGATTCTCCTGCTCGACGAGCCGCTCTCCGCGCTCGACGCGCTCACCCGCGCCACGCTTCAGGACGAGATTTCCCGCATCTGGGGCGAGAGCCGCAAGACCGTGCTCCTCATCACCAACGACGTGGACGAGGGCATCTACCTCGCCGACCGCATCATCCCGTTGAGCGCCGGCCCGGGCGCGACGCTCGGCCCGTCCTTCACCGTGGACCTGCCGCGCCCGCGCGACCGCAAGGAGCTGAACCACGAGCCGCGCTTCAAGCAGCTCCGCCGCGAGGTCATGGACTGGCTCATCGCCTCCGGCGGGAAAAAGAAGGCGGTCACGCTCACCAAGACCCTCGTGCTGCCCGACCTCATGCCCGAGGATCTGAGCCTGCCGCCGCCGCTCATCGGCGGCCGACGCAAGCCCGTCCGCCGGAGCGAAATCAAGACCGAGGTCGTGGAGATAAACTGAGTTCCCAACCCAACCCAATTCCTAGTGAGCGCCCACGTAGAACTTTCCCAACTGACCAAGATTTACCCCACGCCCAAGGGGCCGGCCATCATCGTCAAGGACTTCAACCTCCGCATCCAGAAGGGCGAGTTCATCACCCTCATCGGCCACTCCGGCTGCGGCAAGTCCACCGTCCTCTCCATGCTCGCCGGCCTGAACGACGTCACGGCGGGCGTCATCGTCCTCGCCGGCAAGGAACTGGTCGGAGCCGGCCCGGACCGGGGCATCGTCTTCCAGTCCCCGTGCCTGCTGCCGTGGATGACCGCAATGGAAAACGTCCTGCTCGGCGTGGACCAGGTCTTCTACACGGCCACCAAGGAGGAGCGGCATCAGATTGCCGAGTATTACCTCACGCTTGTCGGCCTCGGCGAATCGCTGCACAAGCGGCCCGGCGAGCTTTCGCAAGGCATGCGGCAGCGCGTCGGCATCGCCCGCGCCTTCGCGCTCTCGCCCAAGATGCTCCTGCTTGACGAGCCGTTCGGCATGTTGGACTCGCTCACGCGCTGGGAACTCCAGCAGGTGCTCATCGAGCTGTGGCGCAAGGACCAGAAGACCGCGCTCATGGTCACGCACGACGTGGACGAGGCGCTCTTCCTCTCCGACCGCATCGTCTGCATGACCGACGGCCCGGAGGCCGAGGTCGGCGACATCATCGAGGTGAACTTCCCGCGCCCGCGCGTCCGCCAGGCGGTGATGGAGCATCCCGACTACTACAAGCTCCGCGAGCGGCTCATCGAGTTCCTCGAAGTCCACGCGCACAAGCACAAGCACCAGCCCGCCGCGCCGCCGGCTCCGTCCGCGCCGCAGGCGGACTCCAGCCCCTCGCCCAAGCCGGCGGCGGAGCCGAAGGACGCCTCGATGATGGCCACCGTTTGAACCGCGTCATGGACGCGACACTTTCGGGCGCGAACCCGCCCGGATTCCGCAACCAAACTGAAATCGAAAAACTGAAGGCATGAACAAGAACCCAAAAACCCTCGCCACCTCCGCGCTGGTGCTCGCCGCCGCGAGCGCCGTGTATGCGCAGGAAAAACCCTACACCGCGCCCGCCGCGCCCGCCGCGCCGGCGGCCCAGCCGACCGCGATTGAGAAGTTCCTCAACGTGGACGGCAAGCTGCCGGAGGCGCTCGCCAAGGGGAAGTTCAACCTCAACGCGCGCCTGCGCTACGAGTTCGCCGACGGGCAGACCACCACGCCCGCGCACGCGCCCACGCTGCGCACGCGCTTCGGCTTCACCAGCGCGCCGCTCAACGGCTTCCAGGGCATGGTCGAGGCGGAGAACATCACCGCCCTCGGCGACCGCGCCAACTACGGCCTCCCCGGCATCGGCCCCGCCGGCAAGACGGTCGTCGCCGACCCGCCGACCACGGAAATCAACCAGGCGTGGGCGAGCTACACGAAATACGACACCACGCTCAAGGCGGGCCGCCAGCGCATCGTGCTCGACAACCACCGCTTCGTCGGTGACGTCGGCTGGCGGCAGAACATGCAGACCTACGATGCCGCGTCCATCGAGAGCAAATACTTCAAGGACTTCAACCTCTACTACGGCTTCGCGTGGGACGTGAACCGCGTCTTCGGCGACGTGGCCGGCCTGCCCGCCGCCAACCGCGACTTCGACTCGGAGTCGCACTTCCTCAACCTCAGCTACAGCGGCTGGAAATACGGCAAGGTCACGGCCTACGCGTATCTCCTGGAGTTCGACAACTCCGCCGCGAACTCCTCGGCCACCTACGGCATGAGCCTCGCCGGTGGCTACACGTTCGACAAGGAGACGAACCTCAAGGCCAACTATCGCGCCGAATACGCGTTCCAGACCGACTACAAGAACTCGGCCCTCGCGAGCTTCGACTGCCACTACTACAACCTGGAGTCGAGCCTCGACTACAAGCGGTTCAACGTGGGCGCGGGCTACGAGGTGCTCGGCAGCAACCAGAACGGCACGCGCGGCTTCGGCACGCCGCTGGCCACGCTCCACGCCTTCAACGGTTGGGCGGACATGTTCCTCGCCACGCCGACCACGGGCCTGCGTGACGTGTATGCCTTCGCGGGCGTGAAACTGCCGGGGGAGGTGCCGCTCAAGGTCATCTACCACAAGTTCGACGCCGACCGTGGCAACGCCGACTTCGGCTACGAGTGGGATGTCGTCGCCTCGCGCGCGTTCGGGAAGAACTGGGTGGCGATGCTCAAATACGCCTACTACGACGGCAAGGCACCCGTCGGCAACGCCGGCCAGGTGGACACCCAGAAACTCTGGGCACAGGTCGAGTTCAACTTCTGATTGTTAGTTCCCTGCGTGTTGTTACTACGCCCGGCCGCAAGGCCGGGCGTTTTCTTTTGCCGGGAGCGACTTTTGCGCGCGATGGCGCAACAGTTGTTTGGAGTGCGGAGCCTCTCGCGCGGGTGTCAGATTTTTTCCACTTTGGACAACTTCACCATGTCTCTCGCGACGGCATCACTGGCTGCCGCTGACAAACCTGCTCCGCCTCGGCGCGAGCCGGCGTCCGAAGGCGTGCCTCAGTCACGATGCGCTGCGCGCATCCACGCCGTTGGCCGGGAGATTCGTCACGGTTGAAACGCGTTCATCGGATGCTTGCGGCGAATTCAACTGGTTTCGCGCGCGATGCTCACTTGCGGGCACCGCCACTGCTACTGCGTGGGCCAGCCGTTCAACGGCGCGGAAGACTTTCGATGACTGTCGCCAACCTCATCCGCCACTGCCAGGACGCCCTGCTCGCCCCGTCCGCCGACGCGCCGCCCGCGAGCGCGCCGCGCGCTGTGGCGTTGAAGGCGCGTGACACCGAGTCCCTGGTCATCATCGGCAATGGCATGGCCGGCTACAAACTGTGCGAGCGGCTCGTCGCTTCGCGCGCCCACGAGCGGCTGGACATCACGGTCTTCGGCGAGGAGCCGCGCCCGGCCTACGACCGCGTTCATCTGACCAAGTTTCTCTCCGGCCGCGCGCCGGAGCAACTGGAGCTGGCCCCGCGCGAGTGGTATGAGCGCCATGACCTCGCGCTCTTCACCGGCGACCCGGTTGTGGCCGTGGACCGCGAGCAGCGCCATGTCCGCTCCGCCAGCGGGCAGACGGTGTCGTATGACCGGCTCGTGTTCGCGACCGGCTCGCGGGCGTTTGTGCCGCCCATCGAAGGCAGCACGCTGCCGGGCGTGTTCGTCTATCGCACCATTGAAGACCTTGCCGCCATCAGGAGCTACGCGCCGTTCTGCCGTCGCGCGGCGGTGCTCGGCGGCGGACTGCTCGGTCTCGAAGTCGCGCACGCGCTCAAGCAGCTTGGGCTGGAGACCTGGGCCGTCGAGCGCGGCTCGTCACTCATGGCCCGGCAGTTGGACCGCGACGCCAGCACGCTGCTCCGCGCGCATGTCGAGAAGCTGGGCGTGCGCGTGTGCGTCGGCTGCGAGACGGAACGCATCGAACCCATCGGCCCCGACCGGCTGCTGCAATTCAAGACCGGCGAGTGCCTGCGCGTGCAGCTCGTCGTCATTGCGGCGGGCATCCGGCCGCGCGACGAGCTCGCGGCGGCCTGCGGCTTGAAGCTCGGCCCGCGCGGCGGCATCGCCGTCAGCGAGTCGCTGCAAACCTCCGACTCCGCCGTCTTCGCGCTCGGCGAATGCGCCAGCCACAACGGCGAAATTTACGGCCTCGCCGCGCCCGCCTATCAGATGGCGGACACGCTCGCGGGCGTGCTCGCCGGCAAGCGCCGCCGCTTCGCCCGGGCCGAGCAGTCCACCTGGCTCAAGCTGCCGGGCATCACCGTCGCGACGCTCGGCGATTACCAGGCGGACGCGGAGCACCTCGTCGCGCGACCGGCGGGCGCGTATCGCCGGCTTGTGTTCGAGCGGAACCGGCTCATCGGCGCGGTCGCCGTCGGCGACTGGCCGGAGCAGCCGCGCGTGCAGGAACTCATCGAGCGCCGCGCCCGCGTCTGGCGCTGGCAGCGGCACCGCTTCGCCACCACCGGCAAGCTCTGGCGCGGTGACGCCGCGCCGCACGTCAGCCAGTGGCCCGTGAACGCGATTGTCTGCAACTGCGTGGGCGTGCGCTGCGGCGTGCTCGCGACCGCCTGCGCCGAGGGCTGCGGCACCGTCGAGCAGCTCGCCGCGCGCACGGGCGCTTCGACTGTCTGCGGCTCGTGCCGCCCGCTGCTGGCGGAAATGGTGGGCGCGCCCGCCGTGAGCCGCCGGCAACCGGGGGCGCGCGCGTTGCTCGTCGCCTCGGCGGTCGCGCTCGTGCTGGCCTTGGTCATCGCCGTGGCGAAACCCGTTCCCTTCGCCGACACCGTTCAACTCTCCCAAGCGGTTGAGGCGTTGTGGCTGAATCCCCTGCTCAAGCAAATCACCGGCTTCACGCTTGTCGGGCTGGCGCTCGTGAGTCTCCTCCTCTCGCTGCGCAAGCGCATCCCGCGCTTCTCCTTCGGTGAAGTCGGCTCGTGGCGCGCGTTCCACGCCGCGCTGGGCGTGCTCACGCTCCTGGCGGTCGTCGCCCACACCGGCTTCCGGCTCGGGCACAATTTGAACTTCGTGCTGATGGCGAACTTCCTCGCGCTGGCGCTGGTCGGCGCGCTGGCGGGGGCCGTGACCGCGCTCGAAGCGCAGCTGGCCGGCCCGGCGGCGCGGCGGTTGCGCGCGCTCTGGACGGGCGCGCACCTCGCGCTGCTCTGGCCGCTGCCGGTGCTCATCGTGTTCCACGCGCTCGCTTCGTTTTGGTTTTGAATGCACGCCAAAAGACAATCGGGGTCTGGCTGGGCTGGGTTGCCTTCCTCCTCGCCATGACCGCATACCTCACCCACCGCTGGCGCGGCCCGGACCGCACGGCCTTCCTTCCCGGGCCGACGTCGCACGGCCATTATCAAATCGAGCTGGCCTGCAACGCCTGCCACACGCCGTGGATGGGCGTGAAGGAAAAGGCCTGCCTCGACTGCCACAGCGCCGAGCTCAAACTGGCGAACGACTCGCATCCCAAGAGCAAGTTCACCGACCCGCGCAACGCCGACCGGCTCCAGGTGCTCGCGGCGGACAACTGCCTCACCTGCCACAAGGAGCATGTGCCCGAGCGCACGCGCGCGATGGGCGTCATGCTGCCCGATGACTACTGCTACCGCTGCCATCAGGAAACAGTGAAGGAGCGGCCCAGCCACAGGAATTACGCGTTCAACTCCTGCGCCACCGCCGGCTGCCACAACTACCACGACAACACGGCGCTCTATGAGGACTTCCTCGTAAAGCATCTCAACGAGCCGAAAACGAAATCCGCGCCGCGCGTCGCCACCCGCGCGTTGCTCGCCTTCTTGAACGAGTCCGAACGCTGGCCGAAGAAGCCCGCGCTCACGGTGGCGAAACACGACGCGCCCGCATCCGTGCGCGCGGACAAGGAGACGCTGCACGCCTGGGCAACCACCAGCCACGCGCGCGCCGGGGTGAACTGCTCGGACTGCCATCTGGTGCCGGACGCGCAGTCGAAGACGAAGCGTTGGTCGGACAAGCTCGACCACACCGCCTGCGCCGCCTGCCATCAGGACGAGGTCGGCGGCTTCCTCGCCGGCAAGCACGGGATGCGGCTCGCGCAGGGATTGCCGCCGATGCGGCCCGCGCTCGCGCGCCAGCCGATGAAGCGCGAGGCCGCGCACCGCGAGCTGGGTTGCGCCGCCTGCCACGGCGCGCATGAGTTCGATTCCCGCCGCGCCGCCGTCGAGTCCTGCCTGGCCTGCCACGACGATTCGCACAGCCTCGCTTACAAAAACTCGCCGCACTTCGCGCTGTGGGTGGCGGAGTCGAAGGGCGCCGCACCCGCCGGCTCCGGCGTGAGTTGCGCCACCTGCCACCTGCCGCGCCAGAAGTCCGCGACCGACGGCGTGACGCGCGTGCTCGTGGACCACAACCAGAACGCCAACCTCCGCCCGAACGAGAAGATGGTCCGCTCCGTGTGCCTCGACTGCCACGGGCTGGGCTTCACACTCGACGCCCTCGCCGACCCGGCGCTGGTGCGCACGAATTTCACCGGCCGCCCCGCGCGCCATGTCGAAAGCCTCGACCTGGCGGCGCGGCGGCTGTTGGAAACCCAAAGCAAGCAAACGAAACCCTGAAACACACACACATGACAACACCCCACAAGAAACTGGTCCTCGGCACCGCCCTGCTCGCCACCACCCTCGCCGCCGTGCTGACCGGCTGCCAGAAGCCCGCCGCGCCCGCCGCACCGCCGCCCGCCGGCTTCACGCCCAAGCAGATGGCCGACGGATTGTTCGTCGTCATGTCCTCCGACCGCGCCGTCTATACCAAGCAGGTGGTCGCGCGCCTGCAAAATGAGGCGAAGGTCATCAAGGCCTCCGAGCACTTCAAGGACGAGAAGGCTCTGCCGCTGCCCGCGCAGATGTTCCGCATGGGCGCCGAGGCGGTCGCCGAGAAGAACCCCGGCTTCACCTACGGGCTGCTCTCGCTCTGGCCCATCAACAAGCAGAACACGCCCAAGACCGACGCGGAGAAGACCGGCCTCAAGTTCGTCGCCGACAGCGGTGGCAAGACGAACTACTACGCCGAGGAAACGCTGGGCGGCAAAAAGTATTTCACCGCCGTGTATGCGGACGTGGGCGTCTCGATGGCCTGCGTCTCCTGCCACAACGGCCACAAGGATTCGCCGCGCACGGACTTCAAGCTCGACGAGGTCATGGGCGGCGTCGTCATCCGCCTGCCGCTCTGAAATCCATTCCGCATTCCTGAAACCGTCCCATCGCTCCGCATCACATGACACCACGCCAAGTTGAACTCGTTCAGACCACCTGGGAAAAAGTCGTTCCCATCTCCGACCAGGCCGCCGCGCTTTTCTACGGCCGGCTTTTCGAGCTGGACCCGGAGTTGAAGCCCATGTTCAAGAGCGACATCCGCGAGCAAGGCAAGAAGCTCATGCAGATGATCACCGTCGCCGTGCGCGGCCTCGGTGATCTCGGCAAGCTCGTCTCCGCCGTCGAGGACCTGGGCCGCCGCCACGTCGGCTACGGCGTGCGCAAGAAGGATTATGACACCGTCGCCACCGCGCTGCTCTGGACGCTGGAGCAGGGTCTCGGTCCCGACTTCACGCCCGAGGTGAAGGCGGCGTGGGTCGAGACCTACACCGTCCTCGCCACCACGATGCAAAAGGCGGCGGCGAAGCAGCTCGGCACGCCGGCCTGAGCCACGCGACCGAAGCTCAAGGCAGTCACGACGCCAAAGTGCGGGATGCGCGGGAGGCAAACCCCGCGTCCCTTTGCGCAGCCTGTCCAAAACCGGACAGGCCGCCGGGTCGGTCGGGATGTTCGCGCAGCCGTGTCCGCCGGCATTCTGGCGGGTTCGGGCGGGGAGATTCATCCCTTGCCGCACGGCTGCGCTGGCGGTGGTGAAGCCATTCATGGAGCGCCTGAGGATAATTCATTCACTGCGACCGCCATGAACGACCCCTTGGCATCAAGACTGCGACGGCGCGGTGCCATGATGGCAACTGTGAGTCCTCCCGCCGCCTCCACGGGCGGGCGCACCCTCGTGGACCCGCTGCCGGTCTCGAAGTCTCCCTCTCGGCAACGATGAACGAACGCAACCCTCTCGGCCTGCTTGGTGGCGCGGCGCTCGCGCTGGCGGTGGCGGCGGGCATCTGGCTCGGTTCGCACGGCCTGCGGCACTTCGACCCCGCCGTGATTGGCTACGCGCTGGGCACGCTGCTCGCGGCGTTTGCGGTCGGCTACCGCTTCGTGACGTGGGCGCAGCGCCCGCCGTCGCGGATGTATTTCCGGCGCGGCCTGCAACTGCTCCTTCGCCGCAAGCAATCAACTGGCGACACGCCCGCCTCAGCCATCACTCCACCACTCCATCACTCCACCATTCCGCCGCCCCACGGCGTCGGCACGCTCGGTCACGCTCTGGCCACGAAATTCGTCACGCAAGGCTTCATCGCCCGTCGCAGCCCGCTGCGTTGGGTCATGCATGTGTGCCTCTCCGGCGGCTGCACGCTGGCGTTTGCCATCACCTTCCCGCTGGTGTTCGGCTGGGTTCACTTCGAGTCGCTGCCGGGCAACGCGGAAATCTACACCGTGAAGGCGCTCGGCCTCGCGGTGGACCAGTTCAGCGTCCACAGCGCGAAGGCGTTCGTGATGTTCAATCTGCTGAACTTCTCCGCCATCATCGTGCTCGTCGGGCTAGTGCTGGCGGCCTGGCGGCGCTTCACCGACGAAGGCGAGCGAGCGACGCAGACTTTCTTCGAGGACATCCTGCCGTTGCTCCTCATCTTCGCCGTAACCGTCACCGGCCTCGCGCTGACGGTGAGCTACAAGTTCATGGCCGGGCGCGGGCACGGGCTGTGGGCGCTCGTCCACATGGTGAGCGTCGTCGCGCTCCTGCTCTACATCCCATTCGGCAAGCTTTTCCACATCTTCCAGCGCACCTGCTCGCTCTCGGTGAGCCTCTACAAAAAGGCCGGCCAGCACGGCCCGCGCGCCCATTGCCGGGCCTGCGGCGAGGACTACGCCAGCCAGATGCATGTGGACGACTTGAAGGTCGTGCTCGACCAGCTCGGCTTCGACTACCGCTTCGCCACCGCGCGCGGCCGCGTTCACTATCAGGACATCTGCCCCGCCTGCCGCCGCCGGCTGCTGGCGCTGAACCAAGGAAGGAGCATCGGCCGATGAACGCCTTCCCTTACGCATTACGGATTACGCTTTACGCCCGCTGACATGGCCACACTGACCATCACCGAATCCCGCTACACCGAGCTTTACGGCCCGACGCCGAACTACACGCCCGCCGGCGGCTGGGACAGTGGCGAGCCGGACAAGCTCGTGAAGACGCATTGCTGCTTCTGCGGCGTGCAGTGCGGCATCCAGCTCAAGGTGAAGGACAACAAGGTCATCGGCTTCGAGCCGTGGGAGGAGTTTCCGGTCAACCAAGGCAAGCTCTGCCCAAAGGGCGTGAAGCGCTACATGCAGAACGACCACCCCGACCGCCTGCTCACGCCGCTCATCCGCAGCGCGACCGGCTTCGACGTGGCGAGCTGGGAGAAGTCGCTCACCAAGACCGTCGCGGCCATCCAGTCCATCCAGGCGAAACATGGCAAGGACTCCTTCGCCTTTCTCGGCGGCGCTTCGATGACGAACGAGAAGGCCTACCTTAACGGCAAGTTCGCCCGCATCGCGCTCCAGACCGCGAACATTGATTACAACGGTCGTCTTTGCATGGTCAGCGCGGGCGCGGCCAACCGGATGGCGTTCGGCGTGGACCGCGCAGCGAATCCGTGGAGCGACATCCCGCTCGCGAAGGTCATCATTCTCACCGGCACGAACCTCGCCGAGTGCTTCCCCATCCTGACCGACTACATCTGGCGCGCGCGCGACAACGGCGCGAAGATCATCGTCATTGACCCGCGCATCACGCCCATCGCGCGCACCGCCGACCTCTTCCTGCCGGTGCGTCCCGGTCGCGACAGCGCGCTGGCGAACTGCATCCTCCATGTGATGATCGAGCGCGGCTGGGTTGATGAGAAATTCATCGCCGAGCACACGCACGACTTCGACAAGGTGCGCGAGCTGGTGAAGAAATACACCCCGCCGGTGACGGAGAAAATCACCGGCGTCCCGGCCAAAAGCATCCTTGCCGCAGCGGAAGCGTGGGGCACGGCGGAGACTTCCATGCTACTCCATGCGCGTGGCATCGAACACCACACCAAGGGCGTCGAGAACGTCCTCACCTACATCAACCTTGTGCTGGCGTCGGGCCGCATCGGCAAACCCGGCTGCGGCTACGGCACCATCACTGGCCAGGGCAACGGCCAGGGCGGACGCGAGCACGGCCAGCGTTGCAACCAGCTCCCCGGTGGACGCGACATCAACAAGCCGGAGCACCGCCAGTTCATCGCGGACTTTTGGAAAATCCCCGAGCCGGAGCTGCCCAAACAGGGCCTGACCGCGTGCGAAATCATTGATGCCATCGAGCGCGGCGAAATCAAGGGGCTGCTCTCCATCAGCTTCAACCCGCTCGTCTCGATTCCCGACTCGAACCGCACGCGCGCCGCGTTGGACAAGCTGGAGTTCTTCGCGTGCATTGACCCGTTCCTCAGTGAGACCGCGCGCCACGCCGACGTGGTGTTCGCCGGCTCGTTGCAGGAGGAAGACGAAGGCACCGTCACAACCGGCGAGGGTCGCTGCGTGCGCCTGCGCAACTCGGTCTCGCCGCCCGGCAACGCGCGCGTGGACTGGCAGATCATCTGCGACCTCGCCAGGCGGCTGGGCAAGGCGCAGTGGTTCAGCTACGGGAACGCGGGTGAGATTTTCACGGAACTGACGGCAGCTTCGAAGGGCGGGCCGATTGATTACAGCGGCATGACCTACGAGAAGATTGAGCAGAACATGGGCGTGTTCTGGCCGTGTCCCGCGCCGGAGCATCCGGGCACGCCGCGCCTGTTCGAGGGCGGGAAGTTCCATCATCCCGACGGCAAGGCGAAGTTCCACGCCTACGAATACCGCCCGCCCGCCGAGGACGTGGATGCCGAGTTCCCCATCTTCTTCACCAGCGGGCGCGTCGTCTCGCAATACCTCAGCGGCACGCAGACGCGGCGCATCGGCAGCCTCGTGGACCAGTATCCCGAGCCGCTCTGCGAGCTGCACCCGCTGCTGGCGGCGAAACTCGGCATTGCCGACCGCGACCTCTTGAAGGTCACCACCCGGCGCGGCGAGATGACTTTGCCCGCACAGGTTGTGAAGAGTATCCGGCCAGACACGATTTTTATTCCGTATCACTGGGCCGGCAAGAAGGCGGCGAACCAGCTCACCAACCGCGTGCTCGACCCAATTTCGAAAATCCCCGAGTTCAAAGTCTGCGCCTGCAAGGTCGAGAAGTTCGCCGACGCGCCAGGCAGGAATCTCATTACGAAATGAAACCGCTGTTGAACCACAAAGACACGAAGGTCACGAGGGGGGAATTCCCACTCTGCCTTCTTTGTGTCCTTCGTGTCTTCGTGGTTAAATCCGCATGACCTCCGAACTCGAATTCTTCCTCGACCCGTCGCGCTGCATCGGCTGCCAGGCGTGCGTGCAGGCGTGCGCGGAGTGCGGCACGCATCGCGGACACTCGATGATTCATCTCGATTACGTCCACCGCCCGACCGGCGTGCAGACCGCGCCGGTCGTCTGCATGCACTGCGAAGACCCGACGTGCGCCCGCGTCTGCCCCGCCGACGCCATCAAGCAGGATGACGAGGGCATCGTCCACAGCGCCGCGAAGCCGCGCTGCGTCGCGTGCTCGAACTGCGTCCTCGCCTGCCCGTTCGGCGTGCCGAAGATGAAGGTCGAGTTCGACCTGATGATGAAGTGCGACATGTGCTACGACCGCACGAGCGTCGGCAAAAAGCCCATGTGCGCCACCGTCTGCCCGAGCGGCGCGCTCTACTACGGCCCGCGCGACTACGTGGAGAAATTCCGCCGCGAGACGCCGGTGAACGAGTTCCGCTTCGGTCGCGAGACCGTCCGCACGAAGGTCAACATGATGACCGCGCCGCAGATGAAGGCGCTGCCGTTCGACGTGCTCGATTTCCTCCCATGGGAAGGCCAGGACTTCGACCCGCTCTCGCTCGCCCGCGCGGGCGCGCCCGACGCGGCGGGTTCCGCCGTGTGGGATGAGGAGTCATTGCCCAGCTCGTGCGGGAGCGGCAACTGCGCCTGCAAGCAGCAGCCTGAAGTCGAGGAAGCCATCGCCAACTAACCATGTCTGACCAACCCGATTGGAAAGCCCAGTTCCCCGTCCGCCAGTCGGATGAGCACGACCTCTCACGCCGGCAGTTCGCGAAGGCCACGTGCTGCTCCGCGCTCGCCGTGGGCGCGGGCTGGCTGGCGCGCGACAAGATTCTTCCGCTGCCGCCCGCGACCGAGCCGAAGCTCGTGGCCCGCGTCGAAGAAATCCCCGTGGGTGGCAGCCGGCTTTTCCGCTACCCGACCGAAGACCATCCCGCCATCCTAGTGCGCCTCGGTGAAAACGAGTTCGCCGCCTACAGCCAGGCCTGCACGCACCTGATGTGCCCGGTGCATTACCAGCACGAGCGGAAACAGTTTTACTGCCCGTGCCACGAGGGCTTCTTCAGCGCGCAGGACGGACGCGTGCTCGCCGGCCCGCCGCCGCGCCCGCTGCCGCGTTACCCGGTCCAAATCCGCAATGGGGATATCTGGGTCATGCCTGCCGCGAAGACAGTGGCAAGCCAGCCCTTGCCCAAGACCGCATGAACCCGCGCACCTTCAACGCCGAGCGACTTGCTCGCTTCTCCGCCGAGAAAGCCACGGTCACGGAGCTATCCATCACCGGCTTCACCAGCATCGCCGTGTGGGGAGTGCGGCCTGGGCAGGAAGTTCCCGCGCACACACATCCCGACGGACAGGACACCTGGGTGATGGTCCGGGGCGAACTTAGTTACTACCTCGGCGGCGGCCAGCGCCGCACCATCCGCGCGGGGGACGTGGATGTCGCCGACAAGAACCAGGTCCACGGCGCGCGCAACGAATCCTCGACGGACGCCATTTTTCTCTCCATTTACTCCGCCCCGAAACTGGGCTGGGAAAAAGCCGAGCCATGACCGAAACCGCGACTCTCAATCCCACCGCGACTGCCACCGGCGCCTTCAGCGCCGAGCAGAAGGAATTTCTCGCCGGCTTCATGGCCGGCGTGGCGCAGCGCGGCATTCATCCCTACGTCGGCACGACCGCCACGGGCCAACTCACCGGCGACCCAGCCCAAGGCGGCGCGAACCTCGCCGAAGAAACCGTTTACGGCACGCCACTCGGCGATGTGACCAAGCAGGAGCGCTGGAAGCACGAGGAGCATCCGCTCGACGGCTGGGACCGCATCCTCGCGCACGCCGAGGCGGGCAAGATGCCGGACGAGGAGAACACGTTTCGCTTCCGCAACTTCGGCATGTTCTACGTCGCGCCGGCGCAGAACAGCTTCATGCTGCGCTGCCGCATCCCGGCGGGCGAACTCACGGCGGCACAGATGCGCGGCCTCGCGGACATCGCGGACGACTACGGCAACGGCAAGTCCGCCGTCACCACGCGCTCGAACATCCAGATTCGGGAAATCGCGCCGACGAACCTGGTGAACGTCATCACGCGCCTGCAATCGCTCGGCCTCACTTCGCGCGGCAGCGGCGTGGACAACATTCGCAACGTCACCGCGTCGCCCACCGCCGGCTTCGACCCGCGCGAGCTGCTGGACACGCGGCCCTTCGCGCACGCGCTGCACCACTACATCCTGAACCACCGCGAGTTCTACAACCTGCCGCGCAAGTTCAACGTCGCCTTCGAGGGCGGCGGCGCGGTGGATACGGTGGCGGACACCAATGATATTGGGTTCATGGCGGTGACTGTCGCGGCGGCAGGTGAGAAAGCGGGAAAGCGAGAAAGTGAGACTGAGGAAGGCTCCCACTCTCCCACTTACACACCTGCTCACCTGCCTTCCCCCGGCATCTACTTCCGCGTGGAACTCTGCGGCATCACTGGGCACAAGCAGCTTGCGCAGGACAGCGGCATCCTCGTGAAGCCCACCGAGGCGCTCGCGGTGTGCGCCGCGATGATCCGCGTCTTCCTCGAAAACGGCGACCGCACCGACCGCAAGAAGGCGCGGCTGAAATATCTCGTGGACAAGTGGGGCGTGGAGAAGTTCCTCGCCGAGACGCAGAAGAAGCTGGCGTTCCCGCTCGTGAAGTTCCCGCTGGAGCAGTGCATCAAGCGGCCCGCCGCCGTGAAGCACGGGCACATCGGTGTGTATCGGCAGGCGCAACCGGGGAAGAATTACATCGGCGTGGTTGTGCCGGTCGGCGTGCTCTCGACCAAGCAGATGCGCCGTGTCGCCGACCTCGCGGCGAACTACGGCACCGGCGCGTTGCGCCTCACGCCGTGGCAGAACGTGCTCATCCCCGACGTGCCGGACGCCTTCGTCGAGACCGTGAAGCGCCAGCTCGTCCGCATGGGCTTGCACCACGAGGCGACGAACATTCTCGGCGGACTCGTCGCCTGCACCGGCAACAAGGGCTGCAAGTGGTCCAGCACCGACACCAAGGGCCAGGCCGTCGCGCTCGGCGATTATCTGAACAAGCGGCTTTCCCTCGACCATCCCATCAACATCCACCTCACCGGCTGCCCGAATTCCTGCGCGCAGCACTACGTCGGCGACATCGGGTTGCAGGGCGTGAAGGTCGGCACCGCCAGCAGCGAGGGCTACCACGTCGTCTTCGGCGGCGGCACCGGCGCGGACGCGGCCATCGGCAAGCAGGTCTTCACCGGCATCCCGTTCAGTGACCTGCCGTTGCTGCTGGAACGTGTGTTGAAAACCTACCTTGCGAAGCGTCAGCCCGGCGAAACCTTCGCCGCCTTCACCCGCCGCCACGAGGTGAAACAACTTCAGGAAATGTTCTCCGAATGAACCCGTGAAAAGCTCCAAATCCCAAATCCCAAGTTCCAAAGGAGCTCCAATGGCCAAGCTCCAAACTGATGCGAGCGGTCGCCTTGGTGTTTGGAGCTTGGAGCTGCTTTGGTGTTTGGAGCTTGGAGCTTGGGATTTTCTCACATGAACCAATTCGTCCCCGTTCTGCCCGACAACGCGCCGTTCACTCCGGAGCAGCGCGCGTATCTCAACGGCTTTCTTGCCGGCCTGTTTTCCCGCGCGCCCCTGCCGAACCTCGCGGCTCCCGCAGCCGAGTCCAAGCCGCTGACGCCGCTCACCATCCTGTTCGGCTCGCAAACTGGCAACGCGGAGAATCTCTCGAAACGCATCGCGAAGGAGGCCGGCAAACGTGGGTTCGCGCCGACGATTCAGGACCTGGGCAAGTATGCGACCGCGCAGCTCGTTTCCGAGCAGTCGCTCCTCGTCGTCACGAGCACCTTCGGCGACGGCGAGCCACCCGACAACGCGAAGGCGTTCTGGGAATTTCTGAGCAGCGAGTCCGCGCCGAAGCTGGCACAGATGAAGTTTTCCCTGCTCGCGCTGGGCGACACGAACTACGCGAAGTTCTGCGCGTTCGGCAAAGGCGTGGACGAACGGCTGGAAAAGCTCGGTGCGACGCGCATCCACCCGCGCACGGACTGCGACGTGGAGTATGAGGAGCCTTTTGCGAAGTGGATGGACGGGGTGCTTGGCGCGCTGTCGGCGAAGGGGGAGGAGAAGTTATTAGTGATTAGTAATCAGTCAGAGGCGGCGGCCAGTCCTGCGCCAACTCAATCACTAATTACTAATCACTCAGCCCCCACCTACTCGAAGTCGCATCCATTTCCCGCGCCGCTGCTGGCCAACGTCCGGCTCAACGGCGAAGGCTCCGCGAAGGACACGCGGCACTTCGCCTTTTCGCTCGAAGGCTCCGGCCTGAGCTACGACGCGGGTGACGCGCTCGGCGTGCGTGCCACGAACTGCGCCGAGCTGGCCGAGGAACTTATCCGTGCGCTTGGCCGCTCGGGCGAGGAGCCGGTGCCCGACCGCGACGGCAAGGAAACGCCGCTGCGCGAGGCGCTGATTCATCACTATGAAATCACGCGCATCCCGTCGCCGCTGCTCAAGGCCGTGGCCGAGCGTTCGGGCGACACGGAGTTGCAGAAGCTCACCGCGTCCGGTGCGAACGGCGAACTGACCAAGTTCCTCTGGGGCCGCGAAATCATTGACCTGCTGCACGGCCACCCGGCGGCGAAGTTCGCGCCGACCGAGTTCATCGCGCTGCTGAAGAAGCTCCAGCCGCGCCTCTACTCGATTTCCTCCAGCCCGAAGGCGCATCCCGGCGAGGTGCAACTCTGCGTGGGTGTGGTGCGCTACGACTCGCTGGGCCGCGCGCGCAAGGGCGTGTGCTCGACGTTCCTGGCCGAGCGCGTGCCGCCGGGCGGCGCGGTGCCGGTCTTCGTGCATCACAACAAGAACTTCCGCCCGCCCGCGAACCCGGACGCGCCGATGATCATGGTCGGCCCCGGCACGGGCATCGCGCCGTTTCGAGCGTTTCTCGAAGAGCGCCGCGCATCGGGCGCGAAGGGGAAGAACTGGCTCTTCTTCGGCGACCAGCGCGCGGCGACCGACTATCTCTTCCGCGAGGAAATCGAAACGATGCAGGGCGACGGCACGCTTCACCGCCTCGACCTCGCCTTCAGCCGCGACCAGGCGGAGAAGATTTACGTGCAGAACCGGATGACCGAGCACGCGCAGGAACTCTACGCGTGGCTGGAGGAAGGCGGCGGCTTCTACGTCTGCGGTGACGCGAGCCGCATGGCGAAGGATGTGGACGCCGCGCTCCACCAAGTCATCCAGACCGCCGGCGGCAAGAGCGCGGAGGAAGCCGCCGCCTACGTCGCCGCGCTCAAGAAGGACAAGCGCTACCAGCGCGACGTGTATTGAGGCCCGTGCCGGCGGCTTCCAGCCGCCGGCCGTGGGGCGCGGCAAATCACAATCTCGAGCGAGCCACCCGCAACACGGCGGCTGCAAGCCGCCGGCACGGGTTCAGGAGCCGCTCCACGGGTCACAGCTCCGAATACGGCGCGGGCGTTAGCAGGCGGTTCGTGACCTTCAGGACGATTTCCTTGTCGGCGTATTCCGGGACGGCCTTCAGCTTCAGCCACTCGGGGTCGGCGCGGAAGGTGTCCCAGGCTTTCTTGCGCGCGTCGTCGTTGGGGAAGACGAGGAGGTAGGTGAGGTTCGGCATCAGCGTGCCGCTCAGAGTCTCGGCGAACATGACCGGGGTGAGGCCGGTGCGTTTGAAGATGGCCAGCTCGCCGCGGTTGAACATCTCGATCTTCTTCTTGCCCGCGCGTTCGTTGTGGCTCTCGTAGATGCGGAGGTTGAACAGGCGCGGCTTTGTCGCGTCGGGCCTCACGAGCCTCGGCAGGCCCTCGATGGCGACCATGAAGGAACTTTCGATGCGCGAGTAAACCGGGTCGCTGGCCTTCGCGTTGAGATACTCAGCCCCGGCTTTCTGATGCGCAGCGTCAGCGGCGAGGCGGGCGGACAAAGATGCGAACTGCTCGGGCGAGGAATAAACGATGAGCGCGTGGACCTTCACCTCGTCGTTCGGCTGCGGCTCGGTGAACACGCCGATGGGACCGAGGCCGAGGCGCTTGAGCGCGGGCAGGAAGGCGCGGCTCAGGTAGGCGTCGAGCAACGGCTGCCTGGCGGCCTTCAGCGACCAGGTGCGCAACTCGTAATACTCGGGGCCGGGCTTGGCCGCAGCGGACGCGGTGGCAGCCGTGGCGCTGACGGCGGAGGCGGCAAGGGAGGTTTTCAAGAAGGCGCGGCGTTTCATGGTTGGTGGGTGGAGAGTAGAGTCACTGGCCCGCGAGGCAAAGCTGTTGTTTGGAACGGTAGTCGCACTTGTCCGCCCGCCTTTCAGTTCCCGCTGGCCGCACGAAGTTCCGCGTGTAAGGTTTCCGCCGCTGGCACGTCCAACACCCTGCGCAGGCCGAGTGCGCCGCGCCTCAACCATGAACCGCCGACATTTCCTCCCGTTGCTCGCCGCGCTCCCCGCGCTGCCCCTCGCCATGAACGCCGCCGACTCCAAGCCCAAAGACCCGCCCAAGGCCGCCGCCGACCCGCAGGCCGCCACCGAGAAAGTCGTCATGGGCGGCGGCTGCTTCTGGTGCACCGAGGCCGTGATGCAGCGCGTCAACGGCGTGAAGAAGGTCGTCTCCGGCTACTCCGGCGGCCACGTCGTCAACCCGACCTACGAGCAGATCTGCACCAAGACCACCGGCCACGCGGAGGTCATCCGGGTCGAGTTCGACCCGAAGGCCGTCTCGCTTGCGACCCTGTTCGAGGTGTTCTTCGCGTCGCACGACCCGACCACGCTGAACCGGCAGGGCGCGGACTCCGGCCCGCAGTATCGCTCGTGCATCTTCTACGCGAACGACGCGCAGAAGGCCGCCGCCGAGGCGGCGAAGAAGCAGGCGCAGCCCGGCTGGAAGGATCCCATCGTCACCGAGATCGCCGCGCTGAAGAACTTCTACGCGGCGGAGGACTACCACCAGAACTACTTCAACCTGAACTTCAACCGGAACGGCTATTGCAGCATCGTCATCGCGCCCAAGCTGCGGAAGCTCATCAAAGAGGGGAAGATTCGGGAGAACTGATGTGCCGGGCGGCGGCAGGGAAGACTGCCCTGCTGCCATTGCGCTCGTTTCCGCTCGGGTTTTGGCCGTTCTCCCTCACCCTTGCCCTCCCCTGAACCTCCCGATGAGAACCCAAAGATTAGGGGCGGACAAAGATGGGCTTTGGAATCTTTGTCCGTCCCTAATCTTTGGGTTTCCTGTCTTTGGTTCATGGCCCCAATGCGCGGGCTTCGGGCCGTGGCAGCTACCCACGAACCTGATAGTTCACCGCATCGTGTTGTCCTTGGCGAGTTCAAGCCGCTCTTCCGGGAGGGCAAAACGTGTGCGACACAGGGCCGAAACGACCTGTTGGCAGGCCGTCTCCACCGTGCTTCGTCCTACTTTGCGACCCGATACAAGGGACTGCCTGCGACCTTGGTCGGCAGGCTGAGAAGGAAGCGCCCGCAGGTCACGTAGAGCGTGCGATGGTCGGGGCCGCCGAAGGCGCAGTTGGTGATCGTGTCCTCCGGCGTCTCGACGAACGCGACGAGCTTGCCCTGTGGGGTGAGCACATGGATGCCGGGCCGCGTGTCCAGCGTCTCGCTGGTGCCGCGCGTTTTGTGCAGGCCGGCGGCGATGTAGAGGTTGCCCGCCGCATCCACGCGCATCCCGTCGCCGCTGCGGCCGGGGTAGAAGGTGTGGAGAACGCGGTGATTGGCGAGCGAACCATCGGGCTTGAGATCGTAGGCGCGGATCACCCGCGCGCGGTTCGCGCGTCCGTCCGTCTCAATCAGGTAAAATATGCGGTTGTCCGGCGAGATGGCGAGGCCGTTGGGCATGTCAATGTCCGGCGCGGCGAGGATGCGCGCGGTCTTCCCATTTGGGTCTATGCGATAGACCGCGTTGACATTGCCCGTAGCCGGGTTCGTGTTCGCGAGGCGCGAAGTGAAGTAGATGCGGCCGCTGCCGTCCACGCACAGGTCGTTTGGCCCGCCGAGCGGGAAGCCGCCGAACTTGTCGCACAGCACCGTCTGCGCGCCGGTCTTGAGGTCAGTGCGCGTGACGCGGCCGTTGGTGCCGTCGCCCGCCTCGCAATGCAGCAAAGGCCCCTGCCGGTCGAACGCCTGACCGTTGGCCCCGTTGCTCGGCTTGCGGAACGTGGACAAGGTCTTCGTCGCCGGCTCCCACTTCAGGATTTCCCCGGTGTTCGTGAAGAAGACGTTGCCCGCGGCGTCCACCGCGGGGCCTTCGGTGAAGTTCTTCGTGCCGGGGAGCGTGGTCTCGACCTTGAGCGCGCCGAGATACTTCGCCGTCTCTAGACTGGCGTAGCGGTCGGCGGCGATCAGCGTGGAGACAGGCAACAGGAGGAGGGCAAGCACTGGAACGCGGTGGCTCATGATTGGTCCTGACGAACCGGGAGCCTACGGACTTCGCCGGAGTTCGACGGGCTTGGGCTTTGGGCCGCACTCGGCTAAAGTCCGTCGCGCATGGCTGACGAACTCAAACCCGCGCCCACGCTGGCGGAGGAATTCCTCGCGGAGTTCCGCGCCTTCTGGGCGCGGCTGCCGGACAAGCCGCTGTTCTTCACGCTGCTAGGCGCATGGGCGGTGCTGTTCCACTTCCTCGGCCACTGCTCGTTCAACTTCACCGACCAGCCCTCGCTCTTCGCGTGGATGTGGGGTGCATGGAGCGCCCCCGCGCTCGAAGCGGAACATGGCAAACTCGTGCCGGTCGTCGTGCTCGTGCTGCTCTGGCTGCGGCACAAGGAACTGCTCGCCACCCCAACGCACCGCTGGCTGCCCGCACTGGCCGGGCTGGCACTCGCGCTCGCGCTGCACGTCGTCGCGTTCACCGTGCAGCAGCCGCGCATCTCGATGGTGGCGCTCGCGGGCGGGGTTTGGTGCCTTGTCGGCTTGGTGTGGGGACCAGGCTGGGCGCGGAAGACTTTCTTTCCATTTCTGCTGCTGGGCTTCTGCGTGCCGCTGGAGGCGCTGGGCGAAGGGCTTCTGTTCCGCCTGCGCCTGCTGGTGACGCAAATCTCGGTCGGTATCGGCCATGACTTGCTCGGCCTCGACGTGCTGCGGGATGGAACGCGCATCTTCAACTCGGCTCGCACGTTCAACTACGACGTGGCCCCGGCGTGCAGCGGCATCCGCAGCCTCGCGTCGCTGCTGGCGGTGACGACGATCTACGGCTATGTGGCTTTCAAGGCACCGTGGAAACGCGCCGTGATGATCGCGCTGGCCGCGCCACTGGCGGTCGCCGGCAACGTGGCGCGCATCACCACGGTGATCATCCTCGCGGAAGCGTTCGGGCACAAAACCGGCGCGGCGGCGGAAACCAATCTCGGCTACGTCACCTTCGCGGTCGCCATCGGGCTGATGTTTCTGGCGGGCTGGCTGTTGCGGGAGCAGCCAGCGCCGGTAGCCGCCCCCATCGGCAGGGCCGACCTGCCGGTCGGCCAGGCGGACGCGCCGCAGCAAATCCCCGCCCCGCCGTTGCTTGGCCCGGCACTCATCGGCGCGCTGCTCCTCGTGGCCGTTGCGGGCGACGCAATATTCAGGTTGCAGGCCCGCCAGACCCTTGGTCGCCCCGGTGTGCTCGCGGAGCCGCAGCCCGGCTCGGCGCGCTGGCGCATTCCGTTGCCCGTGGAGGTTGCCGGCATGGCCGCGGAGGAAGTTCCCATCGCGCCGGAGGAACTCAGCGGCCTGCCGCCCGACACCTCCTTCGGCAAACGGCTTTACCGCGCGACGGATGGCGCGCCGCTCTTGTTGCAAATCGTCCTGATGGGCCGGGACCGCACCAGCATCCACCAGCCGCAATACTGCCTCACTGGCCAGGGCTGGCTCATCGAGAAAACCGAGGAAGTGCGCCTGCCCGTCGCGAGGCCGCAACCCCACGAGATCCCCGCCTTGAAGCTGACGGCCAGCAAAGTCTTCACTGCGGAGAACGGCCAGCGCGTCCCGGTGCGCGCCATCTACGTGTATTGGTTCGTGGCCGACGGCGCGCTCACGGCGCATCGCTCGGAACGCCTGCGTTGGATGGCGGAGGAACTTCTGAAGACCGGCACGCTGCAACGCTGGGCCTACGTGGCGTGCTTCGCGCAATGTCTGCCCGGCGAGGAGGACAAGGCCTTTGCGCGCGTGAAGGAATTCATCGCCGAGGCGGTGCCGGAGTTTCAGCGAACCAGTTCAGCCAATGCTGCGCACTGAGGTCGCTTTCAGCTTCAAATCGCGAAGTCGTTATACTCCGGCTTCACCAGTTCGGTGGGCGGGTAGAGCATGCCTGCCGCGACGGTCGCGTTGGTTCCCTGCTCGATGAGGATGAACGAGCCGGTGAGGCGGTTGTTGCTGTAGGCGTCGAACACGATGGGCTTGGCGGTGCGGAGGCGGATTTCGCCGATGTCGTTCGCGGCCAGTTCCGCCGGCTCCGGCTCGGGGTCGAAGGTCTGGATGTTGATGCGGCTGTCGAGGCTCGTGACGATGGCCTGCACGGTCTGCGAAGTGTGCTTCAGGAAGTATTTCTTCCCGCGCTGGAGCGGGCGCGGGTTCATCCAGCAGACGCGCCCGCTCAACTCCGTCGCCATGCCGGGCAGATGGTCGAGGCCGACGAGGATGTCGCCGCGGCTCACGTCGAGGTCGTGTTCGAGGACGAGCGTGACGGGCTGCGGGCAGAAGGCTTCCTTGAGCGGGCCGTCGTAGGTCCAAAGCTCCTTCACCGTGCTCTTCATGCCGCTGGGCAGCACCATGATTTTCTGGCCGACCTTCACGATGCCGCCGGCGACCTGCCCGCTGAGGCCGCGGAAGTCATGGAGCGTTTTGTCGGTCGGATTGTTGGGGCGGTTCACCCATTGCACCGGGAAACGGAAGCCGCTGAGGTTCCAGTCGCTCGCGATGTGGACGGTCTCCAGGTGGCCGAGCAGCGCGGGGCCGACATACCACGGCGTGTGCTTCGACGGCTCGACGACGTTGTCGCCGTTGAGCGCGCTGATGGGGATGAACTTCACGTCCTTGAACGCGTCGAGCTTGGGCAGGAAGGCCTCGATCTCGTCGCGGATTTCCAGGAAGCGGTCCTCGCTCCAGTCCACGAGGTCCATCTTGTTGACCGCGATGACCAAGTGCGGAATGCCCAGCAGCGCCGCGAGGTAGGTGTGCCGGCGCGTTTGCTCGATGACGCCGAGCCGCGCGTCCACGAGGACGATGGAGAGGTTCGCGGTGCTTGCGCCCGTGACCATGTTGCGGGTGTATTGGACGTGCCCCGGCGTGTCCGCGACGATGAACTTCCGGCGCGGCGTGGCGAAGTAGCGGTAGGCCACGTCAATCGTGATGCCCTGCTCGCGCTCGGCGCGCAGGCCGTCGGTGAGGTTGGCGAGGTTGATGGCCCCGCCGCCGGTGATGTCGGCACTGCGTTCGAGCGCCTCCATCTGGTCCTCCATGATGGACTTGGAGTCGTAAAGCAGCCGGCCGATGAGCGTGGACTTGCCGTCGTCCACGGAGCCGCAGGTGTTGAAGCGGAGCAATTCGATTTGGTGAGCAGTGTGTGGCATGGGCGTCGGGGAAATCAGTCCTAGGTTGGAGTCAGATCGGAAAAAAACTGCTTCACGTCAAAGTTTGCTATCCGCTGGGAGAGCGTCAGAGGTGAAACGTCGGTCTTGTTTGCAAGTCGCGGATTGGCACCAGCTCTACGGAGCAACTGAATCATCTCGCCTTTGCCTCCGGATGCAAAGACCGCACGCCAAAGTGGTGAGTTTCCATACGAATCCTGAGCATCAACGTTTGCCCCACGTTCCAGAAGAACATTGGCAATCTCGATTCGATTCTCTTGAGCTGCAAAGTGGAGGGGCGTCCATCCTCCTTTGTCCGCAACATTCGGGTCTTCTCCTGCATCCAAAAGCGTTCGCACCCGCTCGGTCTGCCCTTTGATTACCGAGTGGTGAAGTTCCGTTCTTCCATCGCGGTCGCGCACTTGTTGGTTTGATGACATAGGCTAGAAGTATCCCGCTTTCTTCCGGTCTTCCATCGCGGCCTCGCTGGCCTTGTCGTCGGCGCGGGTGCCGCGCTCGGTGACGCGGGCGGCGGCGACTTCGCGGATGATGTCGTCCACGGTGCTAGCCGGGCTGTCAATCATGCCGGTGCTGATCATGTCCGCGATGGTGCGGACGCGGCAGACCATTTTCTTGAGCGGCTCCTTCTCGGTCGGACGCGCGCCGGCGTAGGGGTCGGGTTTCGTCGCGTCGGTGTGCAGGGGCGGGGCGGGCAGCCATTGACCACCGCGCCGGAAGCATTCGCGCTCGTGGCTGAAGTAGATGTTCGGCACCTCCAGCTTCTCGCGTTGGATGTATTCCCACACGTCCATCTCGGTCCAGTTGGAGAGCGGGAAGACCCTCATGTTCTCGCCGAGGTTGAGGCGGGCATTGTAGAGGTTCCAGATTTCGGGGCGCTGGTTCTTGGGGTCCCATTGGCCGAAGGCGTCGCGGAAGCTGAAGAAGCGCTCCTTGGCGCGGGCTTTCTCCTCGTCGCGGCGCGCGCCGCCGATGCAGCAGTCGAAGCGAAACTCTTCGATCGCGCCGAGCAGCACGGGAATCTGGAGCTGGTTGCGGCTGATCTGGCCGGGCGTGGGCGTAGCGAGGCCCTTGGCAAAGGCTTCGTCCACGGTGCGGACGATGAGCTTCGCGCCGAGCTGCTTGGCGCGGCGGTCGCGGAACTCAATCAGCTCGGGAAACTCGTGGCCGGTCTCGACGTTGAGGAAGGGCATCGGGATGTCCGACGGGCGGAAGGCCTTCTCGGCGAGGCGCAGGATGCAGATGGAGTCCTTGCCGCCGGAGAACAGAATCGCGGGCCGCTCGAACTCCGCCGCCACTTCGCGCATGATGTGAATCGCTTCGGTTTCCAAGTATTGCAGGTGATCCAAGTGATATGAACTCATCGGGGAAAAAATCCTACTGCGTTTACGTTGCTGAACCACTCACGTCTTGGCCACGGCCGCTCCACCCCACGCCGCGTGGAGGCCACACTCGCGTTTCTCGTCGGCTTTCGCCGGGTCGAAGTAATCCCACTCGTTCGGGAGGTTGTGCTGTTTCAGGTAAGCTTCCATCTCGGCGTCGGACCAATGAAAGACGGGGCTGACTTTGAGCGAGTTGAAGTTTCCGTCGGGCGAGACGATGTCGAGGCCGGCGCGATTCGGGTTCTGGACTTTGCGGAGCGCGGTGAGCCACACGGTCGGGGCAAGCTCCTTCATGCCGCGCTGGAACGGCTCCAGTTTCATCACGGTGCTGAAGGCCTTGATGCGCTCCTCGTTCTCCGGCGTGGGTTCGGGCATGCCGCCGTGGACGGCGTCGTAGTGGGCGGCGGTGAGCTTCGGAAGATACGCTTTGATGTTCAGCTTGAGCTGCGTCTTGAGCTGCTCGGCGTGCTGGTAGGTGGCCGCGCGGTTGTAGCCGTGGTCCACCCAGAGCACCGGGATGTCCGGCTGCACTTGCGTGACGAGGTGGAGGATGACGGCTTCGTAGGGACGGAAGTTCGTCGAGACGATGGCGCGGCCGTTGGCCTGGGCGATGGCCCAATGCACGACTTCGAGCGCGGACTTGCCGCGCAGGACGGCGTTGGCTTGGGCGATTTGTTCGGGAGTCATTTGGAAATGGGAGGTTAGAACAGGGAGCGGTAGAGGGTGCGGAGACTGAGGAGCATGATGAGCACGCCGACCAGCATCATGAAGGGTTTGACCGGGAGGCGCTTGCAGGCCCAGGCGCCGAGCGGGGCCGCGAGCAGTCCGCCGAGAGCAAGGCCGAGAACGATGGGCCAGTTGGTCAGGCCGAGCGTCGCGATGAACACGGCCGAGGACGCGAGGGTGACGAAGAACTCCACGGCATTGACGCTGCCGACGGTTTCCCGCACGTCGTTGCCGCGCGCGATGAGATTCGAGGCGACGATCGGCCCCCAGCCCCCGCCGCCGATGGCATCCAGAAACGCGCCGCCAAACGCGAGCGGGGTGAGCTGGGTGGTGACCGGGTGCGGCGGGCTTTGGCGGAACGCCTTCAGGAAGATGAACAGGCCCATGAGGAGCAGGTAGGCCGCGATGTAGGGCGTGAGCGTCTTCCCGGGCAGCGACGAGAGGACGTAAGCCCCGAGCATCGCCCCCAGAATGCCCGGCAGGAGCAGTTGCCGGAACAGGAAGCGGCTGATGTTGCCGAAGGCCTTGTGGGAGAGCGCGGACGCCCCCGTGGTGAAGCATTCCGCCGCATGCACCGTGGCGCTGGCGGCGGCCGGGGCGACGCCAATGCTCAACAGGATGCTCGTCGCCGTGACGCCGTAGGCCATGCCCAGCGCGCCATCAATGAGCTGCGCGACAAAGCCGGCGAGCACGTAGGGGAGGAGTTCTTCGGTCATGCAGGCGCGGCGCTAGATGTCGAAGTCGTCCTTGGCCTTCACCCGGCCGAAGTCGAGCCGGTTCCAGACGCGCTCATGGACGTAGTAGAGCAGAATCTTGGTGAACAGCTCGACGAAGCCGATGCCCAAGGCGGCCTTGACCTGCCCGGTGATGAGCCAGGCAATCAGGATGGTGTCGCAGGTGCCCGTGACGCGCCAGGAAATGGCTTTGACGAGGCTGCGGTAATGCTTTTCTTCGGCCATGGGAACGGGAGGGAGGTCAGGAATCGCCGCGTTGGTGCTTGTCGGCGGCGATGTCCGCAGCGGAACGCAGCGGGGGCGCGCTCCGCTTCTCATACTCGGCGCGGAAGCTCTCCAACAGCGGCAGTTCAATCATGTCCTTTTGGCGTCCGCTGGCGCGCTTGCTGGCGATGATGTCTCGCAAGCTGGCGACGTGAAATACGCCCACGGTGACGCCGCGCTGCCGGGCCTCGGCAAAGCTCGCGATGCCGTCGGGCGCAAACACCAAGTCCACGTCGAACGGCCCGGTTTTGATTTGCACGAAGTCTTTGCCCGCGACGATTTCGGCCTCGAGAGCCGCGCTGATTTCAAAGCCCAGCTTTTTCAGTGCGGCAGCGATGCGCCGCCCGTTCCCTGCCGTGCCCTCCAGGAACACTTCCACGCTTTGCAGCGAGCCGGGATAGCCGAGCAGGATGGCCCCGCTCTTGCCGAGAAAGAGGTAGTCCACGCCCGCATCGTTGAACGCGCGGGCAATCTCCTCGGCCTGGAGGGGATGGAACTCGGGGCGGGTCATTTCGCGGCGGGCTTGAAGCCGAGATACTCCGGCAGGTTCTCCGCGCACCACGCGCGATACTCGGCCATCGTGGCAAAGGAGCGCCACGGCGCGTCGTCCAGCACCGGCTTGTGGACGCGGTTGAAGCCGTAGCGGATGCGCGCGGCCAGCGGACGGTCGAGCTGGCGGCGGCATTGCTCGGCGAAGTCCGGGTCTGCTGGTGTGGTGTCGTTTGGACTCACGGGGCTAATTGGACGCTGGTGGCGATTCCTTCAACAGCACCCGGTCGCACCAGTCGCCAAAGCGCTCGCCCGAATTCCGTTCCTTGACGAAGCGCGCGAGGAGGGGGCGCAGCTCGTTCTCCAACTCAGCTTCCTTGAGCACGTCTTTGAACAGCTTGTTGAGGCGCGTGCCGGAGGCGTTGCCGCCGAGCCAGAGCTGGTAACGGCCCGGTGCTTTGCCGACGAAGGCAATCTCCGCCATGTAGGGTCGCGCGCAGCCGTTCGGGCAGCCGGTCGAGCGGATGACTATCTCCTCCGCGCCGAGGCCGAGGTCGCCGCAGAGCTTTTCGATGCGGTTCACGAGGCCGGGCAGCGCGCGTTCGCTCTCGGCGAGCGCAAGGCCGCAGGTGGGCAGTGCAGGGCAGGCCATCGAGTTGCCGTGGAGCAGGCTGGTCTGGTTCTCAGTGCGGACACCGTGCTCGGAGAAGACGGCGTTGATGCCGGCTTGGTCGGCGTCGCTGACATTGGCGAGGATGACGTTTTGGTTGCCGGTGAGGCGGAACTCGATGTTCGGGAACTTCTCGGCGATGCGACGCAACGCGGTCTTTTGACGGCGGCCATCCACGTCCTTCACGCGGCCAGTCTCGACGAAGAGGGTGAGGAAGTTGGTTCCGTCGAGTGCTTTGTGCCAGCCGTAGCTGTCGCTGGTAGAAGTGAACTGGTAGGCGCGGGCCGGCTCCAGCTTGAAGCCGGCGCGCTGCTCGATTTCCCCGCGCACGAAGTCCACACCGCGTTCAGCGACGACGTATTTAAGCCGCGCGTGCTTGCGGTCGGTGCGGTCGCCGAAATCGCGATGCACGGTGAGAACGGCCTTGGCGACTTCGACGATGTGTTCGGGCTTGAAGAAGCCAAACACGTCCGCTAGGCGCGGGTAGGTCGTGGTCTGGCCGTGGCTGCGGCCCATGCCGCCGCCGACGGTGAGGTTGTAGCCGACAAGTTGGCCGCCCTCGACGATGCCGATGAAGCCGAGGTCGTTCGTGAACACGTCCATGTCGTTGTTCGGCGGCAGCACGAAGGCGGTCTTGAATTTGCGCGGCAGATAGGTCTTTCCGTAGAGCGGGTCCACGAAGTCTTTGTTCGTCGGGTCGTCGAGATTGAGCTGCACGCCGTCGAGCCAGATGGAGTGGTAAGCCTTTGTCTGGGGCGCGAGCGCGGCGACGACCCGATGCACGTCCGCAATCATCGCCGCACGGGCCGTGGTCTGCGCGGGCGTGGGTGAGGCGGTGATGTTGCGGTTCACGTCACCGCAGGCCGCGAGGGTGGAGAGCAGGCAGTCGTTGATTTTCTTGATGAGCGGGCCGAGGCCGGCCATGACGACACCGTGGAACTGGATGCTTTGCCGCGTGGTGATGCGGAGGGTGTTGTTGCCGTAAGTTGTCGCCAGGTCGTCGAAGGTAATCCACTGCGCCGGGGTCATGATGCCGCCGGGGATGCGCCCGCGGATCATCATGATGAACTTCTTCTGCGTCTTGCGCAGGTCGCGGTCGTCCTGCTGGTAGATGCCGTGGAACTTGATGAACTGCTGGTCGTCGGCGGAAAACTGGTCGGTGCCCGAGGCGACGGTGGCCGCGATGTTGCCCGCCAAGGTGGGGATGGCGTCCTTGATGACCTCGTTGTGGGTCAGTTTCGCTGCCGGTTCAGTTGTAATCATAAGTGAATTGATGACCTTACAATTGTTACTCGCGCTTTCCGCGCTGTCAAAGGGTTTGTTCTACCGGTTGAACCCGCTGGACGCCACTGCTTTTCTTGCGTTCCGGCCCGCAGAGGACTGATTTACACGCTTGCCGCCCCGCGTCACTTTCCCTAGCGTCGCCCGAAATCTATGAGCTTTCAGCACCGCCTCCTGCTTTCCGTCATGATGTTCCTCCAGTTCTTCATCTGGGGGTCGTGGTATGTGACGGGGCCGAACTACCTCTCGACCATCGGCTTCAAGGCTGAGGACTTCGGCACGATGTATTCTGTCGGGCCCATCGCGGGCATGATCGCGCCGTTCTTCGTGGGCATGATCGCCGACCGGTTCTTCCCGGCGCAGGTGGTCATGGGCGTGATGCACCTGTTGGGCGCGGGCTTCATGTATTACGCCACGACGCTGATGGGCGGCGCGAACCCGTCTCCCAGCGCGATCAACACCATGTTCTTCGCGCACATGATGACCTACTATCCCACGCTGGCGCTGACCAACACCATCGCCATGAAGTGCATGACCAACCCGGAGAAGGAATTTCCCGGCATCCGCGTGCTGGGCACCATCGGGTGGATTGCGGCGGGCCTGACGCTCACCCAGCTCAAGGCCGACACCTCCATCAACATGTTCCACCTCACCATCGGCTCGGGCGTCCTGCTCGGGCTACTGAGCTTCGCGCTGCCGCACACGCCGCCCACCGCGAGCGGCCCGGTGAGCGTCGGGCAGATTCTCGGGTTCGAGGCGCTCAAGCTGCTCGTCACCAACCGCAGCTACCTCATCTTCATGGTTTCCTCGACGCTCATCTGCATCCCACTGGCGTTCTACTACATGATCACCAGCCGCATCGTGGAAATGGGCGGCCTGCCCATCGGCCAGACGATGAGCTACGGGCAGATGTCGGAAATCTTCTTCATGCTGGTGATGCCGTTCTTCTTCGTGCGGCTCGGCGTGAAATGGATGCTCGCCGTCGGCATGCTCGCGTGGGTCACGCGCTACGGCCTTTTCGCCGTCGGCGCGCCGGATGAAGTCGCCTGGATGATCACCACCGGCATCCTGCTTCACGGCATCTGCTACGACTTCTTCTTCGTGACCGGCCAGATTTACACCGACCAGGTCGCGCCCAAGGAAATCCGCGCGCAGGCGCAAGGCATGTTGGTGCTGTTCACCCTTGGCCTCGGCATGTTCGTCGGCGCGCAGGTCGCCGGAAAAATCGAGGCCCAGCACACCACCGAGGCTTCCAAGGCCCAGGCCGTCATCGTGAAGGCCAAGGCCGAGGAAGCCGGCAAACTTAGCGAAGCTCTGGCCAAGGCCGAAGCCGCCGCCAAGCCCGCGCTGGAAGCCTCGCTGAAGAAGGTGAACGAAGAGAAAGCCGCCGCCCGCAAGGCCGAGCTGAAGGCCATCGAGTGGAAGCCGCTCTGGGGCAAGCCAGCCATCTTCGCCGGCATCATCATGCTGGTCTTCCTCGCGCTCTTCCGCAATCCGGCCCCGGTCGTGGCCGACCCGCCGAAGAGCTGACCAACCTGTCGCCCGAATTGGGCAGGAAAATTTGGGGCAGGAAGATTTTTCCCAATTTTCCTGCCCAAAATCTTCCTGCCAATCCCTCGGGCTTACTCCACCCGCGCCTCGCCGGTGCCTTTCACCACCTCACCGATGAGCCACGCCTTGTGCTTCTGGCTGCGGATGAACTTCAGCGCCGCGTCCGCCTGCTCCGCCGCCACCACGGCCACCATGCCCACGCCCATGTTGAAGACCTGGTAAAGCTCCGCCTCGTCCACCCCGCCGCGCTCGGCGAGCAACTGGAACAACGGCCCCAGCTCCCAACTGCCCTTGCGGATGACCACGTCGCAGTTAGCCGGCAGCACGCGGGGGATGTTGTCCACGAAGCCGCCGCCGGTGATGTGCGCGAACGCCTTCACGGGGAGTTTCGAGTTTGGCGTTCCGGGTTTGGAGTTGAAGCGCTTCAGCAGCGCCTGCACCAGCGGGCCGTAGGTGACGTGGACCTTGAGCAGTTCCTCGCCCACCGTGTTGTGCAGGTCCGGCACGAAGTCGCCCGGCTGAAACTTGAGCTGCTCGAACAGAATCTTCCGCGCCAGCGAGTAGCCGTTCGTGTGCAGGCCGCTCGACGCGATGCCGATGACCGCGTCCCCGCGCTTCACGGACTTCTGCCCGTTCAGCATCCGCGACTTCTCCACCACGCCCACGATGGTGCCGCTCACGTCGTATTCGCCGGCCTGGTAAAAGCCCGGCATCTGCGCCGTCTCGCCGCCGATGAGCGTGCAGCCGTTGGCCGCACAGCCACGCGCGAAGCCCTTGATGATGTCCGTGAAGACGTGCGGCTCCAGCTTGCCGGTCCCGAGGTAGTCGAGGAAGAACAGCGGCTCCGCGCCGAGCACCGCGATGTCGTTGACGCAGTGGTTCACCAAGTCCTCGCCGATGGTGTCGTGCCGGTCCATCGCAAAGGCCAGCTTCAGCTTCGTCCCCACGCCATCCACCGAGCTGACCAGCACCGGCTGGCGATACTTCTTCACGTCCAGCGCGAAGAGGCCGCCGAACCCGCCGACCTTGCCGAGCACCTCGCGACGATGCGTGCTGGCGAGCAGCTTGGGCAGCGTGCCCTTGACCTTGTTGCCCAAATCAATGTCCACCCCGGCGGCGGCGTAAGCTTTTTGTTTCATGCGCGGAGACTGGTTTCGCTTTCCTCCGTGCCCGGACGGAACGCGAGGCGGCATCTTTCGGAATCCCCCGGCCCGCAGCAAGGCAAAGAATGTGCCCTGCGAGGACATTGCCGCCCTGGACGGCTCTGGCTAAACCAGCTCTTCGATCGGCTTGCCGCGTGACAGCACCGGGACGGGCAGGCCGAAGGCGTTGTGGAAGATCTCGTCCGTGGCGACCCCGAGCTGACGGTAGATGGTGGCCAGCACGTCGTTGAAGTGGACGGGGCGGTCGAGCGGAAGGTCGCCGGCCTTCGTGCTGGACCCGACGACGACGCCGCGCTTCAAGCCGCCGCCCGTCAGCATCACGGAGAAAACCTTCTCCCAATGATCGCGGCCCGCGTTGGCATTGATCTTCGGCGTGCGGCCAAACTCGCCGAACATCGCCACGAGCGTCGTGTCCAGCAGGCCGCGCTCTTCCAGGTCGTCCAGCAGCGCGCTGACGGCGAGGTCCATCGGCGGCAGCAGGCGGTCCTTCATCAGGTTGAAGTTGTCCTCGTGCGTGTCCCAGTCCTGGCCGCGCTCCTGGTTGAGCGTGTAGTTGAGCAGGGTGAACGGCACGCCCGCCTCGGCCAGCCGGCGCGCGAGGATGGTTTGCTGGCCCCAGAGGTGGTGGCCGTAACGCTCGCGCTGGCGCAGGGACTCGCGGCTGAGGTCGAAGGCCCCGCCCGCCACGCCGCCCGACAGCATTTCGAGCGCGTGACGGTGATACTTGTCGAGGCCGTCCACGGCGGCGGGCGAAGCCTGACCGCCGAGCGCATGCAGGAGCGTGAGCCGGTCTTCAAGGCGCTTGCCGGAGAGACCTTGATTGAGGCGCAAGTCCGGCGGGCCGGCGAAGGGAGTGCTCGCGTGCTCGGGCGGAATGCCGGACTCCAGCGGCTCATACGCCACGCCGAGCGGCCCGGCCGTCGCGTAATGGACGCGGTTGCCAAGCTGGCCGGAATGCGGAATCGCGACGTAAGGCGGCAGCAACGGCGCGCGCGCCCCGCACGCACGGGCGATGACCGAGCCGATGCTGGGATGCGCGAGGTTGCGGTTCTTTGCCTCGACCGACGCGTCGGGCAGATCGCCGCCGGTCAGCGTCTGGTAGATCGCCACCGGATGGCTCGGCGAGCCCACGTAGGCGCTGCGAATGAGGCTGAACTTGTGCGCGCGTCTGGCGAGCAGCGGCAGGTGCTCGGCGAAGTGGATGCCCGGCAGCGTCGTGGGGATGTCGCCGAACGTGCTGCGATAGGCGGACGGCGCGTCCGGCTTCGGGTCGAAGCTCTCATAGTGCGAGAGTCCTCCTTGCAGATAAATCACGATGCAGGCCCGCGCGGGGGAACTGCTGGCCTTGGCCGCCTTCGCGCGGAGCAACTGCGGCCACAACATCGCCCCGGCCAGCGCGCCACCGCCTTGCAGCCAGCGACGGCGCGTCATGGCGGCGAGGGGATTGGGTTGAGCGGTGGTTGACAAGCGGTTGTCGGATTGAACGCCCTGTTCGACGGCACGAGGCGGGAGGAAAATTCGGCGAACCTTCAACCAGCAAACAACGGGAGGAGCCGCGTCGAGCCAGGGTCAACTGCGGAGCTGCGGAGCCGTCACGGAGCGCAGTTCGCGGCGCAAGCTGCGGGCAATCCGATTGTCATTCCCTCGCCCTCTCCGCTAACCTCCGTCCCAACCGAACGCCGACATGGCCATGCACCAACCCACCGTCCTCATCGTGGACGACGAGAAGCCGACGCGCGACGGCCTGCGTGCGGCGCTCGAAGACCGTTACGACGTGTATGTGGCCGAGGACGCCGCCACGGCGATGAACCTGCTCGAACAGGAGCACTTTAACGTCCTGCTCACCGATTTGCGCCTGCCCAAGGAGGATGGCCTCAAGCTCATCGCCCGCGCCAAGTCCCTGCCCAAGCCGCCGGTCTGCATCCTGATGACCGCCTACGGCTCCGAGGACGTGGCGGTCGAGGCGATGAAGCGCGGCGCGGACGACTACATCGCCAAGGGCAAGCTGCAGATTGACGAGCTGGAGATGCGCATCGCCCGCGCGCTCAAGGGCCAGAAGCTCGAGGAGGAAAACAAAAACCTCCACCAGCGGCTCGAACGCAAGTTCGGCGTCGAGCACCTCATCGGCGAGTCGGCGGTGATGCGGGAGATTCAGGAGACGATTCAAACGGTCGCGCCGAGCCGGGCCAGCGTGCTCATCACGGGCGAGAGCGGCACGGGCAAGGAGGTCGTCGCCAAGACCATCCACCAGCTCAGCCCGCGCGCGAAGGCCCCGCTCATCACCGTCCACGCGGCGGGCCTGCCGCCGACGCTTTTGGAGAGCGAGCTGTTCGGCCACGAGAAAGGCGCGTTCACGGGCGCGCATGAGCGGCGGCTCGGGCGCATCGAGCAGGCGCAGGGCGGCTCGCTGTTCTTCGACGAGGTCGGCGAGGTGGACGCCACGGTGCAGGTGAAGCTGCTGCGCTTCCTCGGCGAGCGGACCTTCGAGCGCGTCGGCTCCAGCAAGACGCTGATGTCCGACGTGCGGCTCATCGCGGCGACGAACAAGAACCTCGCGACGCTCGTGCAGTCCGGCGCGTTCCGCGAAGATCTCTTCTTCCGCCTCAAAGTCGTCGAGATTCACCTGCCGCCCTTGCGCGAGCGCGCCAGCGACATTCCGCTGCTTGCCCAGCATTTCCTCCGCGATTCCGCCGCCGAGAACGGCAAGGACGTGAACGCCCTCGCGCCCGACGCGCTGGAGCTGCTCATGGCTTACAAGTGGCCGGGCAACGTCCGCGAGCTGCGCACGGCCATCGAGCACGCGGTCGTCTTCGCGCGCGGCAAGTCGGTCGCCGCTCGCGACCTGCCGCAGAACATCCGCCTCGGCCAGAGCAGCCTGCCCACGCCGGTTTCCCAGATGCCGACGAGCGACCTGAACGTGCATGAGGTCGAAAAGGAACTCGTGGTCCGCGCGCTCAAGGAGTGCGACGGCAACCGCAGCGCCGCCGCGAAGAAGCTCGGCGTGAGCCGCCGCACGCTGCACCGCAAGCTGCACGAATTCCACCTGGAGGGATTTTAGAGTGACGCGGGACGAGTGGCAGATGAAAGGAGCGCCGGTCTCCGACCCGGCGTTGCCTCAGCCCTTTCGTGTATGGCCGTGCGTCGTTGACCGGTGGCACCTTCCCGTCACGCACACGCTCACACCAACGCGCCCCTTGTCACCCGTCACCCGCCACCTGTCACTCTCCTAGCCATGCCCACGCTTCAGGAAATGATTCACTCCTTCGAGGAGGGCGCGGGCGCGCGGGCCGTGAAGTGGATCGGTTTCGTCGCCGGGTTTCTCCTGCTGGCGGTGGCGTATGACTTGCGGGCTTACAAAAACCTCTCCAATCCCGACGCGATGGATGCCGCGCAGGTCGCGCGGAACGTCGCCGAAGGCAAGGGCTTCACCACGCAGTTCATCCGCCCGGTGAGCCTCTACCTCGTCGGCCAGAAGACCGGCGCGGCCTCGCTCACCAACGCGCATCCCGACCTCGCCAACGCACCCGCTTATCCCGCCGTGCTCGCGGGCGCGATGCGCGTGCTGCCCTTCGACTTCAAGTTCCTGGCGGAGGAGCTGTTCCGCACCTGGCAGCCGGAGCAAGTCATTGCGTGGGTGAACCAAGGCCTCTTCCTCGTCGCCGTCCTGCTGGCATGGCGGCTCGCGCGAAACCTCTTCGACCCGACCGTCGCTTGGCTCTCCGCCGCCGTCATCCTCGGCGCGGACCTGCTGTGGCGATTCAGCATCTCCGGCCTCTCCACGATGCTCGCGCTCGCGCTGCTCATGCTGGTGGCGAATCTCCTCGTCGCCGCCGAACGCGGCGCGCGCGAAACCGACTGGGGCGCGGCACGGCTCTACTTCACCGCGCTGCTCGCAGGCGCGCTCATGGGCGCGCTCGGCCTCACGCGTTACGCGCTCGGCTGCCTCATCCTGCCGGTGATGCTCTTCTTCAACCTCTTCTTCGCCCCGCGCAGCCTGAGCCTCGGTTTCGCGGCGTTGCTCGGTTTTGCGGCGGTGATGGCCCCGTGGCTGATGCGCAACCACGAGTTGAGCGGCCGGCTCTTCGGCGTCGCCGGCCTCGCGGTGCATCAGACGACCGACCGTTTCCCCGGCGACCGCATCGAACGTCTGCTGGACCCGGAGAACAAGTTCACGCACGAAGACCTCCGGCAGGTCAGCCTCGACGAGCACTGGGCCAAGCTCGGCGACAACCTGCCCGGCATCCTGCAAAACGACCTGCCGCGTCTCGGCGGAAGCTGGGTGGCCGCGTTCTTCCTCGCCGGGCTGCTCGTGCCATTCCGCAACCCGGCGCTCGGGCGATTGCGTGTCTTCGTCCTGTTCTCGCTCGGCGCGCTCGTCGTCATCCAATCCGTCGCGAAGACGCACGTCGCCGCGCTCGCGCCGGACGTGAACTCCGAGAACCTCCTTGTTGTGCTCGCGCCGCTGGTGTTCATCTTCGGCACCGGGTTGTTCGTGCTGCTCATGGACCAGCTCGAACTTCCGCCCTTCGGCGCGCGCGGCACGGTCATCGGCCTGTTCCTGCTGGTCGCGTGCGCGCCGATGCTCTTCGCGCTCGGCGGCACACCGCGTTCCCCGATGGCCTATCCGCCGTATCATCCGCAAGTCATCCACGAGCGCGCGGGCTGGCTCGGCGAGCGCGAGTTGATGATGAGCGACATGCCGTGGGCCGTGGCCTGGTATGGCCGGCGCGACTGCGTCTGGCTGCCGAGCAACGTGGGCGAAGGCTTCGCGACCGTGCACCGCGTGCGTCCCGTCGCCGCGCTCTATCTCACGGCGCTGACGCTCGACCAGAAGCTCGTCTCCGAACTGCTGCAAGGCGACGACCCCGCGTGGGGCGACTTCGCCGCGAACGCCGTGGTGCGACGCGAAATCCCCGAGGGCTTCCCGCTCAAGTTCGCTTTCGCGGAAGGCTTCCCCTACCAGCTATTCCTCGCCGACCGTGAGCGCTGGAAGGCACCCGCGAAGTAAGTCCCACCGCCCGTGCCGGCGACTTCCAGTCGCCGCCCAGCCCGCCCGCCGCCACCGCACGGCGGCTGGAAGCCGCCGGCACGGAGCAAAATTCCGTGCGCCGCCACTTCTCTTTTGCTACCACTCCGCCACCGCTTCCCATGCGCATCCTCATCGCCACCGTCACCGCCGGGGCCGGACACTTGCAGGCTGCCGCCGCATTGGAGGAGGCCTGGCGCGCCGACCGCCCCACCGACACCGTCGAGCGCGTGGACGTGCTGGACTTCGTCTCGAAGCTCTCGCGCAAGCTCTACTCGGAGGGCTACGTGAAGGTCATTGACCACGCGCCCGAGCTTTACGCGCACCTCTTCAAGAAGACCGACAGCCCCGCGCTCATGCGCAGGCTCACGCGTGTCCGCCGCAGCTTCGCGGGCCGCGCGAACGCCAAGTTCGTCAAGCATGTGAAGGCCTTCCGCCCCGACGTGATGCTCTGCACGCACTTCCTGCCGCTCGAAATCACCGGCGCGATGCTCGCCAAAGACCCGGCCTTCCGCCCGTTCACCGCCTGCGTGGTCACGGACTTCGAGGCGCACGCGCTGTGGATGGAGCCGTCGGTGAACCTCTACTGCGTCGCCGCCGAGGAGACCAAGGCCCGGCTCGTCGCGCGCGGGGTGAAGGCGGAGGAGGTCATCGTCACCGGCATTCCCGTCAGCGCGAAGTTCTCGCAAGCCGTGGACACCGCCGCCGTGCGCAAAGCCTACGGACTCCGCGACGACCTGCCCACGCTGCTCGTCCTAAGCGGCGGCTTCGGCATGGGCCCGGTCGCGGAGATTCTCGGTGAGCTGGACAAGATTTCGACGCCGTTCCAGACGCTCGTGGTCGCCGGCCGCAACGAGGAGCTGCGCCGCGAACTCGCCGCGCAGGACCGCAAGCACCCGACGCACATCCTCGGTTTCGTCCGCAACATGCACGAGCTGATGACCATCGCCGACCTGCTCATCACCAAGCCCGGCGGCCTCACCACCTCCGAGGCGCTCGCGTTGGGCCGCCCGCTCTTCATCCTCAACCCGATTCCCGGCCAGGAGGCGGCGAACAGCGATTTCCTCCTCCAGCACGGCGCGGCGGAGAAGGCCAACCGCGTCGAAGACCTGCCGTTCCGACTCGGCAAGCTGCTCGGCTCGAAGAAGCTCGCCGCGATGGCCCGCGCCGCGCAGGAACTCGGCCAGCCCGCCGCCGCCAAAACCATCTGCCGCGAAATACTGAACCGCTGGGAGGCGAAGAGATGAACCAGTCCCCTGATTTGCAGCGCCACACGAACTCCCACAGCGTCATGGACTGCGGCGGGAAGCGGAGCGCCACGCCGCTTTTCCGTCCCGCGAAGCGGCCGGCGGCTCTCTGCGAATTCCGCTCCGCGGGAAGCCAAAGCGGTGTCGCCGCTGCGCTCTGCCACCGCAGTCCAAAACGCCGCTGGTCAATGTGGCGCGCTTCCTGGTGCCTCCTGTGCCTCTTTGTGGCCCTCCCGCTTTGCGGTGCCGCGCCGCCCGCTTCCATCTCCAAGCTCCCGTCCGCCGAGCTGCGCGCTCGCATCGCTGGCGACCAGACCGCCGTGCAACGGCATCGCGACGGCCTGCGCCGCGCCGTCGCGTTCATGCACACGCGCCCGGACCTCTTCGCGGACAAGCGCCACTTCGAGGCCCGTGTGCTCACGCGCGAGCAGAAGGAGGCCATCTGGAACACTTGGAAGGCTTTTCTCGATTACACCATCGCGCTGGAGTCCACGGCGGCGTTCCACCGCGACTTCCTCCTGCTGCGCCGGCCCACGCAGGACGAATCCTTCCTCGTGCGCTGCGCCGCGCACTTCGCGCAGCACCGCTGGACGCTCGCGTTCATCGCACGCGCTGACAACGACCCCGGCATGGACACGTTCCTCAACGAACCGGTGCCCGAGCTGGGCCTGCCCAAGGGCAGTTATGCCCAACTGAAACTCCGCCACCTCAACCCCGTCCACGCCGCGCACTTCGGCGCGCTCGCTGCGTATCTCCGCACCGTCGGCAGCGAGGTGTCGCCCGCGCTCCGCGCCGTCGCGCGCGAGGACGAGGCGGAGATTTTTCGCGGAGCCATCGGCAAGACGGAGCTGCTCACCGCCAAGAACGCCCTCGAAGTCATCAAGCAGGCCGGCGGCTCGCTCTGGCTGCCCGTGCAGTCCGGCATCGCCGAGTGGATGGGCGACACGAAGGTGCGCCGCAAGAACGTCTCCCTCATCACGGAGCCGCAGGCCCAAGCACTGCGCCCCAAGCTCCAGCCCGGTGACGTGCTCATCACCCGCCGCAACTGGTATCTTTCCAACATCGGCCTGCCCGGCTTCTGGCCGCACGCGGCGATTTACCTCGGCACGCCGGAGGAGCGGCGCGCCCATTTCACAACGCCCGAGTTCCGTTCCTGGCTGCGCACTTCGGTTGACGCCGACGACTTCGACGCGCTGCTCAAGGCGCGCTACCCCGCCGCGCATGTGACTTGCCAGCAGCATTACCACGGCCATCCGGTCCGCGTGCTGGAGGCGCAGAGCGAGGGCGTGTCCTTCACCTCGCTCGAACACGCGGTCGAGGCGGACGCGCTCGTCGTGCTGCGGCCCAAGCTGTCGCTGGTGGAAAAAGCCACGGCGCTCGTGCGCGCGTTCCACTACGCGGGCCGGCCCTACGACTTCAACTTCGATTTCGCCACCGACGCCGAGTTGGTCTGCACCGAGCTGGTTTACAAGGCCTACGAGCCGGCGTCCGCCTTCACCGGCCTGAAGCTGCCGCTGGTCGAGGTGCTCGGGCGCAAGACGCTGCCCGCGAACGAAATCGTGAAGCACTTCGACTCGACCTTCGGCACCGCCGCGCAGCAGTTCGACTTCGTGCTCTTCCTAGACGGCGACGAACGCGCGCGCAAGGCCGTCGAGGCCACGCTCGACGCCTTCCGCGAGACGTGGAAGCGGCCCAAGTGGCACGTCGTCTCGCAGACGCTCCCGAAACTGAAATGAGCCACGAGCGGATAACTGGTTTGCCACAAGGAGGCACAAGCGGCGCAAAGAAATCCCGTGCCGGCGATTTGCAATCGCCGACCGCGGCATTCGTTATCGCCAGCACACGCACGAGCACACCGCTACCATTTTTGTGCCTTCTGTGCCTCTTTGTGGCCGTCCCCGTCTTTGCCGCTGATCTGCGGCCGGATGAGCGCGTGCTGTTCTACCCGACCGTCGGGTGGCGCGACGCGGCAGCGGGAGAGTGGCGCGTGCCGGTGCATGGGCTGGTCTTCGAGCCGGAACGACGGGTGCTCACGGCGGCGGCGTTGCGGACGGCGCTCGGCCTCGTGGCGGAGCCGAAGGACGCGGCGGAACGGAAAGTGTTTGAGTCGCGTGCCCGTGCCTTCCTCGTGGACAACGAACGCGGCAAGCGAATCAGCGTGCGCGTCGGCACGCGGAATTACTTCGTTGGCGAATCAGCGCCGGACGGCCATGTGCGCGGCGAGTTCCGGCTGCCTAACGCGGACGCGAAGCCAGTCACCTTCACCGCCGTCACGCGCGCGGGCGATGCCCGGGAGTTTCGTGGCAACGCGCTTCTGCTCCGCGACACCGGCCTTTCCGTCATCTCCGATGTGGACGACACCATCAAGGTCAGCCACGTCCGCGACCGGCAGGCGCTGCTGCGGAAAACTTTCTACGAGCCGCTTCAGGCGGTGGACGGCATGGCCGCCGTGTATCGCGCGTGGGCGGCGGACGGCGCGAGTTTCCACTACGTCAGCGCCAGCCCGTGGCAGCTCTACGAGCCGCTCGCGGAGTTCGCCGCGACGAGCGGCTTCCCCGCCGGCTCGTGGCACATGAAGCAGTTCCGCGTGAAGGACAGCTCGTTCCTTGCGCTGTTCGAATCGCCCGAGAACTACAAACCCGGCGTCATCGAGCCGATGCTGCGGCAGTTCCCGCAGCGCCGCTTCATCCTCGTCGGCGACTCCGGCGAGCGGGATCCGGAGATTTACGGCGCGCTGGCGCGTAAGTTTCCGCAGCTTGTTCACCGCATCCTCATCCGCGACGTGACCGGCGAAGACGCAACGGTGATACGCTATCAGGACGCCTTCAGGGATGTGCCGCGAACGAGCTGGCGAATCTTCCGTCAGCCGTCGGAAGTCCGGGATGCGGTAATTCCGTAGCGCCATCAGGGCTTGCCGAAGGCAGGTGCGGCCGGCTGCCGCCGCGCGCCGCCGCCACCGATGCTGTTTGGGCCGTGGTTCGCCACGACGCGCAGTTCGCGGATGGCGGGGGCCAGTTGCCGGGCGAGGTCGGTCGGAGCGTCGCCGTTGAAGAGGTCTTCCACGCAGAAAATCAGATGCGGCGTGCCCGCGCGTTGCCACTCGTTGAAGTAAGTGCCGTCGAACGTGTCCTTCACCAGCACGCCGTAGTCCTGCATCGCGCGGATGATGGCGTGCGCGGGCGTGCCGGGCGCGGCCAGTTTGGCGATGTCCACGCCGGGCGGGATGGCGAGCAGCGAGCCGACGTGGACGTTGCCGGCGCGGGCCATCTGCGCGGCGGCGTTGGCATCGCCCGCCGCAGAACCGTCCGCCGGCCAGACGTGAGCGGTGCCATCGGGTTTGACGGTGACCGCCTCCAGTGGCGCGACTGCGCCGATGACGTGCGGAATGCCGGCTTTGAGTTCACCGCGCCGGATGCTGCCCCCGAGCGGCGTCAACCCGGAGCCGGTGGCGGAGCGGTAGGCGGGCGGCACGCCGGAGCCGCGCAGGTCGGCGCGCACGACGGAGTTGGCGCGCACATCGGAACCGGCGCGGCGGGGTGAATGGATTTCGAGCACGGTCACGCCATCGGGGAGCACGAGGAAGACATGGCGTCCGCCCGGCATGGTGCCCAGCGCGGCGGGCAGCGGCGCGGTGGCGAAGGGCGTGGTCATTCCCGGGACATGGAGGTTGCCGACGGGGTCATTCGTGGTGGCGTGGAGAATCGGATGCGACAGGCTGGCGTTCACAATCATCACGCCGGTCGCGAGGTCCAGGCCGCCCGACGGCACGGCGGCGAACTGTGTGCCGGAGCCGATGGGCGTGTTCCAGACGCTGTCGGCGGCGAAGGGCCACTGGGCGGGGTCGCGGGGTTTGGCCGGGGCCGGGGCGGCGTTGGTTGGCGACGGGACGACTGGTGCGGGTCGTTGCGCCTGGCGCTGGAATTCGCGCCAGCGCGGCCCGGCGTGGCGGTAACTCACCCAAACGATCAGCACGCCAATCGCCGTGGCCAGCGCGACCCGCGCGTGCCAGGTGTGGATCCACTCACCGAACGCCCCTGCCAAAGTGGTGAGGAAGCCGGGCGCGTTCTCGTCCTTCGGCAGCCGGTAAGCCAGCGCGTTCTTGCCCGACTCCAACAGCACGCGCTTCATCACCTCGTCGGCGGAGACCTCGTGCGTGGTGGTGCGGATGCCGGCGAGGATGGACGCCTTGACCTGCGCGCGGTTCACGGCGGGGTTGAACAGCAACTTCAGCGCGGCATCCAGCCGCTCCTGGTCCAGCACGCGGCGCAGCGCCTCCGGGTCGTGCGCCAGGTCCGCCTCGACGCGTGCGCGCTCCTCCACCGACAGCGTGCCGGCAAGGTAGGCGATGAGCGGGTCGTCTGAAATCACGTCGTCCTCCTGAGCTTCCCCTCGACGCATTCGCGGAGCTGCGCGCGGAGCCGGAAGAGCGCCTGCCAGACGGCGTTTTCGCTGCGCGCGAGTCGGGCGGCGATGGCCTCGATGGGCTGGTCCTGCGCGTATTTCAGCTCCACCAGTTCCTTCAGGTGCGACGGCAGGCTGTCCACGCACGCGCGCAGGTGCTCGACTTCCTCCGTCTCCGCGGCACCGGGACCGGTCATCAGGGTGTGCTCCAGCTCGCGGGCGCGGGCAAAGTGGAGCTGGTTCTGCCGCTCGCGGGCGTAGCGCTGCACTTCGGCGCGGATGAGGTTCGTGGCGATGGCGCGAAGCCAGGCGCGGAAGCTCGTGCCGGGGGTGAAGCGTGCCAGGTTGCGGAACGCGAAGACAAATGTCTCGTGCGCCAGCTCGTCCACGAGGTGCGCGACGGGGAGCTTGAGCGCGATGAACGCGCGGAGGTGGTCGAGATGCGCGTCCACGAGCGGCTCGAACGCGGCGGCGTCGCCGGCCTGCACCGCGCGGACGAGCGCGGCCTCGGCGGAGTTGGATTGGGCGGGGCCGGCGAGCATGGGCTTCCGCACGGGTATAGCGGCGGACGGGGGCGGGCTTACAGACATTTGTTCCGGGCGCAGACCGGCCAAAGCGGTGCCGAGGCCGCCGCCCAAACGCCGCGCAACCCCGTTTCCGCCGGGGATTCGTTGCGCTGCCGTTCCAGTTTCCCCGCCCAAAAGCGAACTTCGCGCGTGAAACGGCAGGACATTTGCGTGACTATCAGCTTTGCATGAAGATTTTGCTGGTGGATGACGCGGACGTGTTCCGGCAGTCGGTGGCGAATTTGCTGCGCACGCGCGGCCATGAGGTCATCGAGGCGACGAACGGGCTGGACGGAGTGAAGCTCACGCGCGCCCACCTGCCGGACGTCGTGGTCAGCGACATCGTGATGAGCCAGGTGGACGGCTACGCGATGACGTCCGTGCTGCGGCAGCATCCCACCACGGCGGACATTCCCCTCGTGCTCATCACCGGGGAGGCCGACCTCAAGGGCATGCGCAAGGGCATGACCCTCGGGGCGGACGACTACATCGCCAAGCCGTTCAAGATGGATGAGCTGGTCGCCTCGCTGGAGCTGCGGGTGCATCGGCGGCGGGCGGCCCGCGACGAGGTCGAGCAGAAGCTGGCCTGCCTCGGTGGCGCCGTGGGCACGGGCCTGCCCGGCGAACTGGCCCGGCCCCTCGACGACATCCTGGCCACGTCCCGCTCGCTGGCCGCCGAAGGCCCGCCCCGCCCGGCGGAGGAAATCAGCACGGTGGCCCGGGCCATCCACGCCGCCGGCCTGCGGGTGGAGCGGCTGACGAAAAACCTGTTCCTTCACGCGCAGCTCGAACTGTTTGGCACCAACCCCGCCCATTTGAACGCCCTGCGCCGCGCGCACACCGACGGGGCCGGCGAGGTGGTGGCCGCGCAAGCCCGCCAGCTCGCCGCGGCCGCTGACCGCGCGCGCGACCTGCAATTGAAAATCTCGCCCGGTTCCGCCGCCATCGCGGAGCCGCACCTCGCCAAGCTGGCCGAGGAGCTGGTCGGCAACGCCCTCCAGTATTCGCCGGCGGACACGCCGGTCACGGTGCAATGCTACGATGACGGCCATGATTTCCTGCTGACCGTCACCGACAAGGGACCGGGCCTGACGCCGGAACAGGTCGCGAGTCTGAACCTCTCCGCGCCCGCCGAGCGCCCGGCCGGCGCGCCGTATGTGGCCGGCCTGGGCCTCCCGATCGCCCGCCGGCTGGCCGAGCTGCACGGTGGGAAGCTCCTGCTTCACAGCGAGCCGGGCAAGGGCACCACCGTCCGCGCGAGCCTGCCGGCCCGGCCCCTTGAAGCGCCCGCGCCGGCGGACGAGCCGATGCCGTGACCGTTTGCCGCCGGGGACGGCGTTGCAACTTTTTCGCCGGCCCCGGGTCTTGCTCCCCGGGGCCGCGCCGCGCCCCCCGTGTTTCGTATTTGCAAAACCGTGTCTGATGGTAAGGTGCGCGGCACCGAGTTCACCAAACCATCAGCCTCGTTGAAACCATGACTGCCGACCGCCACGATGTTCGCCACCGCAAGCCCCTTCGCCTGAGCCTGCTGCTCCTGCTGTGCGCCGCGCTGCTGCCGCTGGCCGCCTGCAAGAAGAAGGAGGAGGCCGCCGCCGCGCCCGACGCGCCGACGGAGCAGGCACCATCCACCCCGGAACCGCCCAAGGAGGAGCCGCCCGTCGAACTGACGCCCAAGCTGCCCGTCGGCCAGCGGCTCGTGCAGCGCATCGAGACCACCACCGACACCGAGGGCCAGAACCCGACGACCCAGCAGCCCTTCAAGCTGCTCATCACCCAGGTCCAGGAACTGGCCTTCACCGCCCTCAAGGAGCGCGCCGGCGGCGGCCACGAGGTCGAGGCCGAGACCCTCGCCATCACCACCACGAACAAGTTCGGGACCAACACCACCATCTTCACGTCCCGCAGCGATCCCAGGCAGGACCCGAAGAACAACCCGATGGCCGCGCCGATGCGCAAGCTCGTCGGCGGCAAGGTCAAATACCTGACCACCGCCGACGGCAAGATTGAGAAGCTCGAGGGCGGCCCACAACTGCGCAGCAAGCTCGCCGCGGGCGCCAACCAGTTTGTCATGGCCACCCTCAACAACCTGTTCTCCGATGAGGCCATCAAGGGCTGGAACACCCTGCACGCCGGCCTGCCGGACAAGGCCGTCAAGCCCGGCGACGCCTGGGCCGTCGCGCGCAACCAGACGTATGGCCCCGGGACCATTTCCGTGGAGGCCACCAACACGTTCAAGGGCTGGGAACAGCGGGACGGCCGGAAGGTGGCGGCGTTTGAGACCGCCGGCGTCCTCACCGCCAGGCCGCCCGCCGGGGCCAGCCCCGTCACCGTGACCATCGAGGACGGCGCGACGACCTCGGGCAAGGCCTGGTTCGATCCCGCGCTGGGCGTCGTCGTCGAGTCCACCGCCACGTCCGAGTTCAGCATCAGGCTGGCGTTCGCGAACGGGCAGGGCACCGCGTCGAAGGCCAGGGTCGTCACCCATGCCAGGCTCACCGACGCGCCCAATCCCGGGGCCGCCACCGCCGAGGCCAAACCTGAGCCGCCGGCCTCCAAGCCCCAGCCGGCCCCGAAGCCATGAACGCCAAAGTCCTCCTCGTCCTTTCACTGGTGCTCAATGTCGCGCTCGGCGCGGTGCTCCTGCGGCCCAAAGTCCCCGGGCCATCCGCCCCCGCTCCCGGGGTTGTCGAGACCAAGGCTGCGTCCGCCGCTCCACCCGCGCTCGCGACCACGGCCAGGCCCCGCACCATCACGCAGGTCGTCACCAACACCGTCGCGCCGAAGTTCGACTGGAGCTCCGTCGAGTCCGACGACTACAAGAAATACATCGCCAATCTCCGCTCCATCGGCTGCCCGGAGGAAACCATCCGTGACATCATCAAGGCCGACGTCAACAAGCTCTACGAGGCCAAGCGCAAGGCGCTCGCCGGCCCGCCCAAGAAGTTCGAGTTCTGGAAGGCCAACGCCCTGATGACCGCCGTGGCCGACCCCGAGCGCACCGAGAAGGAGCGCGCCCTCAACCAGGAGAAGCGCGCCCTGCTCACCGAGTTGCTCGGCTTTACGCCCGAGGACACGCCCGACCTGCTCGCCAGCGCCGCCGGCCAGATGGACGCCATGTTCGGCTTCCTCCCCGCCGAGAAGCGCAACAAGGTCTTCGAGGTGCTGCAGGACGTGCAGGGCAAGATGCAGAAGGCCATGAAGAACGGCGCGCCCGATCCCGAGGACATGCGCAAGCTACAGAAGGACACGGACGCCGCCCTCGCCGCCATCCTCACCCCGCAGGAGCACCTCGACTACAACCTGCGCCTGTCCATGACCGCCAACGCCATGCGGATGCAGCTCGCCGGTTTCGAGCCGAACGAGCAGGAGTTCCTCGAACTCTACAAGAAGCGCAAGGCCTACGACGACGAGTTCGGCGGCCCCTTTGGCAGTGGCCTGAACCTGAAGGGCGAGGAGAAGGAAAAGCGGGACGCTGCCAAGAAGGCCCTGGATGAGGGCATCAAGGCCCAGCTTGGTGACGCGCGCCATGCCGAATACAAACGCAGCGAGGATCCCGCGTTCCAAGCCATGTATCGCGTCGCCGACCGCGAGGGTCTCGGCAAGGAAGTCGCCATCAAAACATTTGAGATGAAGCAGGCCGCCGAGGAGCAGGCGAAAAACCTCCGCGCTGATCAGGCGCTCTCCGCCGCGCAGCGCACCGCCGCCCTGCGCGCCATCCGCGAGGAGACCGAACGCTCCGTGAAGGGCGTCCTCGGCGAAAAGGGCTTCACCAGCCTGGAGCGCAACAACGGCGCGTGGTGGCTCAGGGGCCTCGCCCCCGACGCGCCCGCGCCGACGAAGCAGCCGTAGCCCGGCGGCATCCCGGAAGGAGGCGCGCCGCACTGAAGGCTTGCGGCGGCGCTGGCCCGCTGCGACAACGAAGCCGTATGTTGCGCCGCTCTTTGCTTCTTCTCGCCCTGCTGGCTTCGCTAGTTCCAGCGTTCGCGGCTGAGATTCCCGCCAAGGACCGCCTCGTCGTGCTGGTGACGGTGGACGGTTTTCCGTCGTGGGTCTGGGACGATCCATCACTGCCGATGCCCTTCCTCCAGCAACTCGCGCGCGAGGGCGCGGTGGCCCAGGCGATGAAGATTTCCAACCCCGCCGTCACCTGGCCCAACCACACCACGCTCGTCACCGGCGTCTCCCCGGCGCGGCACGGCGTGCTCTTCAACGGCATGATGCTGCGCCAAGGCCCAACCGCGCCGCTCAAGCTCGAACCGTGGAAGAACAAGCGCGAACTCGTCCGCGTGCCAACGGTGTATGATCTCGCGTTCAAGGCCGGCCTCAAGACCGCGCAGGTGGACTGGGTGCCCACGACGAACGCCGGGACGTTCCACTTCGAGTTCGGCGAGCGGCCCAACCCCGCCAGTCCCATCGAGCGCGAGATGCTGGCCGCCGGACTCATCACCGCGTCCGGGCTGAAGGAGTTCAACCAGCGCAATCCGCCGTGGCGCGACGTGTATTGGACCCGCGCGGGCGTCCACATCGTGAAGCAGCACCGGCCCAACCTGCTGCTCTTCCACCTGCTGAACACCGACGCGATCAACCACCGCTTCGGCCCCGGCAACCACGCGAGTTACTCCGCCTATGCGTTCGCCGACCACTGCCTGCGCGATCTCGTGGACGCCGCGCACGCCGCCGGCTTCCGCGACAAGCTCTCGCTCGTCATCACGACGGACCACGGTTTCAAACAGGCCAGGCGCATCATCCGCCCGAACGTCGCGTTCAAGCAGGCCGGCCTCCTCCGCGTGCAAGGCCCAGCGATCACGACGTGCGACGCGGTGGCGAACACGCTCGGCGGCTCCGCGATGATCTACGTGCCGGACAAGGCCAAGCGCGCCGCGCTCACACCGAAGTTGAGGCAAATCCTCGGCAAGCTGGAAGGCGTCGAGCGCATCTACGAGCCGGCGGAATACGCGTCGCTCGGCCTGCCCTCGCCGGAGCAAAACGACCAGATGGCGGACCTCTTCGTGGTGGCGAAGGACGGCTACGCCTTCACACACTACCCGACCGGCGACGAGGCCGTGACGGATCTGACACCGGAAGTTTATCCCGGCCACCACGGCTACCTCGCCAGCGACCCGAAGCTCGACGGCGTGTTCGTGGCCTGGGGCTACGGGGTAAAGGCCGGGGCCAGACTCTTTGGAATGAACAACGTGGACGTGGCCCCGACGGTCGCCGCGCTGCTGGGCTTGAAGATGGAAAACGTCGAGGGCCGCGTGTTGACCGAGGCGCTCCGGTAGGGCCGCGTGGCCGCGCGTCCCCATTTTGAGCGGAGCGAGGCGAGTGAAACGAGCGTCTGCTGAAGCGCACGAAATGCCGAGAAGCTCGCTTCGCTCGCGCCGCTGCGCGGCAGATGGGGATGCGCAGCAGCGCGTCCCTACCACCAAGGATCAACGTGAAGTTGCGAACTTTCCGCCCGCCTTGGTGTTTGCTACCGTCGCGCCAGATGCCCGCCGCCACCGACCCCGATGCCGCGCTCATGCTCCGCGTGAAGCGCGGCGACCGCGCGGCGTTCGAGGAGCTGGTCGCCAAATACCAGCAGCCGGTGCTGAACTTCGTCTTCCGCACGCTGCCGGACGCGGCGGAGGCGGAAGACCTCGCGCAAGGCGTCTTCGTCCAGGTCTGGAAATCCGCCGCGCGCTACGAACCCTCGGCGAAGTTTTCCACCTGGCTTTTCACCATCGCGCGCAACCTCTGCCTCAACGAATTCCGCCGCCGCTCGCGGCATCACGCCGAATCGCTCGACGCCCCGGCGCACGCGGACAGCGACGAGCCGCGCGGCCACAGCGTCGAGGACAAGCGCGTGGCCGCCGCGCCGGACGCGCTGTTGAGCGGCGAACTGGAGGCGAAGGTGGCCGAAGCCGTCGCCGCCCTGCCCGAAAACCAGCGCACCGCGCTCCTGCTCTGGCAGCGGGACGAGCTGGCTTACGAGGACATTGCCGAGGTGCTGGACTGCTCGCTCTCGGCGGTGAAATCCCTCATCCACCGCGCCCGCGAGACGCTCAAGGCGCGGCTGAAGCCCTATCTCCGCACCGGCGAATGGGATGAATCTTCAACCACGGATGGACACCGATGAACACGGATTTGAAATGGACCGCAGCAATGGCCCGCTATGGCTTCATCCGTGTCTATCCGAGTCCATCCGTGGTAAAAATTTCTTCTCCCGGCCGCCGCGCAACTTTGACCACCGCGCGGCGATTAACTGAAAGGCAAACATGAACGACGCGATGTTTGAAGAACTCCTCGCCCTCCGGCACAAGCGCCCGCTGACGCCGGACGAGCAGGTGCGGCTCGACGGCTGGCTGGCCGCGCACCCCTCCGACCGCGCGCGCTGGACCGAAGAAACCCGTCTCAGCACGGCGCTCCGCCGGCTGCCGCAGCCGCCCGTGCCCTCGAACTTCATGGCCCGCGTCTGGCAGGACATCGAGGCGGCGGAACGAAAGGCACCGACGGCCGAGAAGGGTTGGCGCGCCTGGCTGCGCTGGCCGTCGCTGGCGCAGCAGTTCGCCGTCGCCGTGCTGCTGCTGGCGGCGGTCGTGGTCGTTCAGGGCCGCCGCGCCCGTTCGCCCGGGCAGGTTGCGCGCAGCATCGAGCAGGTCGCCACGTTCGCGCGGGTGCCGAGCGTGGAACTGCTCAAGGACTTCGAGGCCATCAGCCGGTTGAACCAGACATCAGCGGATGTGGAACTGCTGGCGGCGTTCGAGCAACAGCGTTGAACCATGCGCCACGGATTCCAATTTTGCGTCCTGTTGCTGACGGCGGTGCTCGCCCACGCGGCGGAACCGGCGGACGGCAAAGCCGGGCGCAATCCCGTCGCCGCCTTCCGCATCCTGCTGGCGATGCGCTCGGACGCGCGGACCACGGAGCTGGCCGCCAAGCCGGCCCGCGTGCGCGAGGTGCTCGCCACGCGGTTGCGCGAGTATGACGCGCTCGCGCCCGTCGAGCGCGAGGCGCGGCTGCGCGCGACGGAGCTGCACTATTACCTGAACCCGTTGCTCAACACGATTCCCGCGACCCGCGCCGCGCAGCTCGCGACGGTGCCGGAGAGCCTTCGTCCGCTCGTCGAGGAGCGGCTCGCGGCGTGGGACAATCTGCCCGCCGAGATTCAGCGCGAAGTGCTCACGAACGAACGACTGCTCCAGGCCATGACCCGGCCGGCGGTGCCCAATGCCTTCCCGCCGCTGCCACCGGGTCTGGAGCCGAAGGTGCCTGACAACGTCACGCACTGGCAGACGCTCGACGCCCGGCAGCGCGAGCAGTTGCTCGACAACTTCACGCACTACTTCCGCCTCGACGAGCGCGCGAAGACGCGGGTTGTGGCCGCGCTGCCGGAACCGAAGCGCGCCGAGGCCACGCGCACGCTGGGCGAGTTCGAGCAGCTCACCGCCGAGGAGCGCGCCGCCTGCCTCGCCGCGCTGAAGAAGCTCGGCCAGATGTCGGCGGCGGAGCAGGCACACTTCTACGCCAACGCGGAGCAATGGAAGAAGATGCCCGAGTCCGAGCGCGCGGCGTGGCGCAAGGTGGTGATCGAGTTTCCCCCGCTGCCGCCCGGCGCGGGAATGCCGCCGCTGCCACCGGGCTTCCACGAAGCCAAGCGCTAGTGCCGGCGGCTTGCAGCCGCCGTCCGAGGGCGGCGGATAGACAGATCGGCATCAAGCGGTCAACCCGCAACGCGGCGGCTGCAAGCCACCGGCACGGGCCAAGGCGCGACCTGCGCCGAATCATGTCACTTCCTCGCCGTCGCCGTCGGGCGCAGCGTGCCGATGAAGGCGGCGAGTTCCCACCGTTGCTCCTCCGTCAGCGCTTCGCTGAACGACGCCATCGGCGTGCCGTGAATGCCCAGCGTCAGCACGCGGAAGATGTCGGCGGGCGCGCGGCCGTTGCGGAACGCGGGCAGGCGCAGGTCGGCGGGATAGGCGGGGTCGCCCCACGCGTCCTTCAGTTCGGCGAGGGCCGGGCCTTTGCCGTCGGCGTGCTCGCCGTGGCAGCTTGCGCACGCGAGCGCGAAGGTGGCCTTGCCTGGTGTGACGCGGGTGGTGGCCTCCGCCTCTTTGCCCAGCCAGGCCGGCGGTTTCGGTAGTTTCACCGGCGCGGCGTAGTTCTCCGGCCTGCGCCACTTCGGGGAGAAGAACTTGATGAACTCGATCACGGCGCGCACCTCGCGGTCGGAGAGCTGCGTGAAGTAGGGCATCGAGGTGTTCGCGCGCCCGCCGCGGACGGTGCGGATGAGGTCGTCGTCCGTGGGCAGCGTGCCGGCGGGCGTGGAGCGATACTTGAAGATGCCGGCGGAGAACTTGCGCGGCTTGGGGATCATGCCCTTGGCCATCTCGCCGTCGCCGTCTCCCCAGCGCCCGTGGCAGACGAGGCAGTTGCGCTCATAGACGTAACGGCCCATCGCGTAGAGCGACTCGTCGGGCGGGGCAAAACCCTCCGCCGCCGCGCCGCGCGCGAGCGCGACGCAACTCAGCAGCGCGAGGAACGCGTGCCCGATGCCGGACCGTTGCACCCCGCCAGCAAAGCAGCGAAGGCGGCCAGGCGGGAGCGGGAAATTGCCGGAGACGCGTCAAGAATTGCCAAGCGTTTGGCTTGTGCGGGCGCGCGCGGCCCGGCAAGCTGCGCGGCCAATTGCGCTGCGGCGCAGGCGAGCAATGAAGTGTTTTGTCACCGGCGGCTCCGGCTTCATCGGGGCCAACCTTGTCCACGAGCTGACCCGGCGCGGCCATTCGGTCCGCGTGCTGGCGCGGCCCGGCGCGGACGTGCGCGGGCTGGAGGGCGCGGACTACGAGCTGCTCGAAGGCGACGTGGGCGACCGCAACATCCTGCGGGCGGGCATGAAGGGCTTCGACTGGTGCTTCCACGTCGCCGCGAGCTACCACCTCTGGCTGCCGGACTACCGTGTCATGTATGCCACCAACGTGGAAGGCACGCGCCATGTGCTGGAGTCCGCCTTTCTCGCCGACTGTTCACGCATCGTTTACACGAGCACGGTCGGCTGCATTGGCCTGCCGAAGGAAGTGGACGGCAAGCTCACCCCGACCGACGAGGACACGCCCGTCTCCGAGGCACAGATGAGCAATCACTACAAGCTCTCCAAGTGGCGCGCGGAAGTCGTCGCGCGCGAGCTGGCCCGCAAAGGCGCGCCCATCGTCATCGTCAATCCCAGCGCGCCCGTCGGCCCGCGCGACGTGAAGCCCACGCCCACCGGCCAGGTCATCGTGGACTTCCTCAACCGCGCCATGCCGGCCTACCTCGACACCGGACTGAACTGGGTCCACGTCCGCGACGTGGCGGCCGGCCACATCCTCGCGGCGGAGAAGGGCCGCCTCGGCGAGCGTTACATCCTCGGCAACGCCGAGGGCAACTTGACGATGCGCGAGGCGTTCGCCGTGCTGCAGGACATCACCGGCGTGCCCGCGCCGAAAGTTCGCTTGCCATACTTGATCCCGCTGCTGGCCGCCTTCGTGGACGAGGGCATTTCCAAAATCACCGGCCAGCCGCCCAAGGCCCCGCTCGCCGGCGTGCGCATGGCAAAATACAAGATGTTCTTCACCCCCGCCAAGGCCATCCGCGAACTCGGCCTGCCGCAGACGCCGCCGCGCGAGGCGCTCGCCGCCGCCGCCGAGTGGTTCCGGCAGAATGATTACTTGAGACGCTGACGGAGCGCGGGACTCCGGCCCGCTTTGTCCCGTGCCGGCGATCTGCAATCGCCGTCCGTGGGCCGCAGCAACTCAAGGCCACCTTGCCAAATCACCCGCCCGACGGCGATTGCAAATCGCCGGCACGGGCTTGCGGGCTGAAGTCGCCGGCCAACTACGCCAGCTCGCGGATCACGTCCCCTCCGGTTTGCAAGGGACGTGCCCGTCCGCCGCGGTCCTCGAAGAAGCCGTGCGGGTCAATGCCGAGCAGGTGGAAGATCGTCGCGGCCAGATCCTGCGGGCGCTGCGGGCGGTCCGCCGGATAGCCACCAATGCGGTCGCTCGCGCCGATGACCTGCCCGCCGCGCACGCCGCCGCCGGCCAGCGCGACCGAGAAGCAATGGCCCCAGTGATCGCGCCCGCCGCTGCCGTTGTGCTTCGGCGTGCGACCGAACTCGCCCATCACCACGACGAGCGTCTCGGCCAGCAGGCCGCGCTCCTCCAGGTCCGCGAGCAGCGTCGGCAGCGCGGAGTCGAGCTGCGGGCAGAGCACGTCGCGCACGCGCTCGGCGTTCTTCTGGTGCGTGTCCCAGAGCGGGTTGCCCACCTCGGTGTCGCGCGGTTCGCGCGGCCAGTTCACCTGCACGAGGCGCGCGCCGGACTCGATGAGCCGCCGCGCCAGCAGGCAGCTCTGGCCGAACTTGTGCCGTCCATAGCGGTCGCGCGTGGCGGCGCTCTCCCGCTCCAGCTCGAAGGCGGCGCGAGTCGCGGCGTTTTGCACGACATCGAACGCGCGCTGCTGCACGCGGTTCAACGCGGCGATGGACTCAGTGCGGGCCGTGGCGAGAAAATGGTCGTCGAACTGGCGCAGCAGACTCGCGCGCTCGGTCACGCGCAGCGGCGAGACGCCGGCGGGGAGTTTCAGCCCGTCAATCTCGAAGCCCGGCGCGGCGGGGTCGCACTTGAAGACGGAGGGATTCCAAGCATGGCCCATGAAGCCGCCGTCCTGCCCCGGCCAGGTGATGTTCGGGTTGTTGTGAATCATCTCCGGCAGCAGCACGGAGTTGAAGGGCGAGCGCTCGCTGGGCTTGAGCGCGCCGATGACGGCGGCGAGGCTGGGCCAGTCGGCGGAACTGGGCGGCAGGCTCTCGGCCGCCGACTCGTGGCGCGTGCCGGTGAGCATCCAGTAGCCGCTGGTCGCGTGGCTGTTCACGTCGGTGAACATCGAGCGAACCACCGCAAGGTGATGCGCCGCCTTCGCCGTGCGCGGCAGCAGTTCGGAGTAGCGGATGCCGGGGACGCTGGTGGCGATGGGCTTGAACTCGCCGCGAATCTCACGCGGCGCGTCCGGCTTGGGGTCGAAGGTCTCGTGCTGCGGCGGCCCGCCGCCGAGGAAGAGGATGATGCAGTGTCTGGCCTTGCCGAAGGTGCCGCCGGTCGCCGCCGGGGTTGCCACGCCCGCCTGCGCCTGGGACAGACCGCCGAGGGAAAGCCCGAGGCAGCCCAGCCCGCCAACCCGGAGCCATTCCCGCCGGGAGACTGACTCATGAAGAACCAGCGAGGCGGGATCGCATGGTGGCTGGACAGTCATCGGGGCGACCTACTTCTTCTCCTTCGCATACCGCTCGAAGGCGGCGGCGATGTTGGCGGCCTTCTCGTCGCCCTTGTGGAAGACGAAGCGGTGGCGCAGGACGAGCTTCTCGCCCGGCTTCAAGGTGTGCGGGCCGTTCGGGTCGTTCTTGTCCAGCGTGCCGAAGCAGTTCGCGGTGAAGAGGCCGTAGGTGCGGACGTGCCAGCTCGTCGGGAACCGGAAGCTGGACGGATGGTTCAGGATCGCCACGCCCAGCGTCTCGCCCTCGACCGGCCCGGAATAGTCCACCCACGGGGCGCGCTTGCTCCAGGCCGCCTTGTCGGTGACGCCGGTGCTGGTGAAGATGCGCCCGCCCTTCTTGCTGTCCACGGCCATCGTGGTCGGCACGCGGATGCTCAGGCCGGCATCCTTCGCGTCGCCGAAGGTCACTTCGCCGTTCTTGGCGATGAACTCCTGGTCCCAGTCAATGAGGCGGGTGTCGCCGTCCACACGGAAGGTAAGGGTGCGGATCTCGGTGACGGACTTCTCGCCCTTGGCGTTCTCGTAAACATTCTCCGTCACGATGACCGCCTGCTTCGCGTCGGCTTTGACCTCCTTGAAGGCGAGATGCTTGATGTAGCCGAGCCTGGTCATGGCCTTGGCGAGCGCGGCCTTCTGCTTCTCATTGAGCTTGTCGTCGGGCGTGTCGCCGACCGCGCTGCCGCGCTCCATCCAGGAGTCGAAGCCGTTGATGCTCTGGTGGCCGAAGCAGATGCCACGGTGGTGGTAGTGGTCGGTCACCTCGCCCTCGACCCTTTGCATCGGGAAGGCGCGGGTCATCTGCTTGCCGGTCGGGCCATACACGGGGAAAAGATACTGCTTGTTGGCCTGGCCGATGACGTAGCCGGCAAAGGGCTGGCCGTCATGCTTGATGACGACTCCGGTGGGGGACTTGTCGGCGGTGAAGCCCTTGCCCGCGGCCTGGGCGGAGAGGGCGAGGCCGAGCGAGAGCACGCTGGTGGCGAGCAGAAACTGGCGTGGGGTGGAGATGGTGGTCATGTGCATGTTTGGATTGTGACGGCGTTGGACGACGGGCGGGAGGAAAAAGTTCGGGCGCTTTTGACCGGCGGCGACCGACCCCGCGCTGCGGCGCGTCGAATGCCCTCGCCCGGGCCGAGCGACAAGCTGTGGGTGACGGAAACTTCCGCAGAGGAGAGCGGCTTGCCTTCACGGGCGAGCACCCGAACCCGCTGGAGCGCGTGATTTTACCGGATGGAGCCGCGACTTGCCGTTGGTGGCATGGTTCCCTAACTTCCCGCGAACTTGAAAAAGCACTCGCGCCCTGAAATCCCGCGCAAGGCGGTGTATCGCCTCTCGATTTACCTGCGCTGCCTGCTGCGGCTCAAGGAGAACGGCCTGCCCACCATTTCCAGCGAGGCGCTCGCGCGCGCGGCTGGCGTGAAGTCCACGCAGTTGCGGAAGGATCTCGCCTACTTCGGCACGTTCGGCACGCGCGGGCTGGGCTACGACGTTGAGCAGCTTGCGGGGATGATTGCCGACGTGCTGGGGACCAGCCGCCTGCAACCCGTCGTGCTCGTGGGCGTGGGCAACCTCGGCGCGGCGCTGCTGGCGTATCAGGGCTTCGGGCCGGAGGGCTTCGAGGTGGTAGCGGCGTTCGACGCGGAGCCGCAGAAGGCGCGGACGCGGACGACCTTTCCGCGCATCCTGCCGATGCCCGAGATGCCACGCATCATCCGCGAGCGCGGCGTGCGCATGGCGATTCTCACCGTGCCCGTCACAGCGGCACAGGAGGTGGCGAACCAGCTCGTCGAGGCGGGCATCGTCGGGGTGCTGAACTTCGCGCCCATCGTGCTCCAGGTGCCGGAGGAGGTGACGGTCAACAACGTCAACCTCGCCATCGAGCTGGAGAACCTGAGTTACTTCATCCAGGGGTGAACTGGGTTGAGAGTTGAGAGGGCGCTTCGGTCGTGGCGGCCTCTCAACCCTCAACTCCTCAACTCTCAACTTCCGGCAAAACTCCATTTGCCAACCCCGCCGCGCGCGGTTAATTGAATCGCTGTCGGACGGGCCTCTGGGTTCACTCTATGTTTCGAGACATCGGCGGACTGGCTTTGCTGTTTTGGCGGACGCTCCAAGCGTTGCCGCTGATGTTCCGCCATCGGCGCAAGGTGCTGGAGCAGTTCTACGAAATCGGCATGGGCAGCCTGCTCATGGTCTGCATCCTGTCGGTCTTCATTGGCGGCGTGCTGGCGCTGGAAATTGGCCCGGTGATGGTCGAGCGCGGGCTGGCGAACTTCCTCGGCGGCATCGTCGGCCTGGGCCTCTGCCGCGAGCTGGCCCCGACGCTGATGGCCGTGCTCATCGCGGGCCGCATCGGCTCGGCGATGGCGGCGGAGATCGGCTCCATGGCCGTGTATCAGGAGATTGATGCGTTGCGGACGATGAACATCAACCCGGTGCATTACCTCGTGCTGCCGCGCATCACGGCCATCGCGGTGGGCCTGCCGATGCTCGTGGTTTTCGCCGACCTCGTGGGCTGGATGGGCGGCGCGCTGGTCTGCTCGACGAACCAGCAGATCGCCGTGGGCATGCAGTCCTTCTTCGCGAACCTCCGCGACACCGTCGAGGTCAAGGACGTCATCCACGGCCTCATCAAGACCTTCGTGTTCGCCCTTGTCATCGGCACGGTGTCCTGCCACCAGGGCCTCGCCACCATCGGCGGGCCGCGCGGCATCGGGCGCACGGTGACGAAGGCCGTGGTCAATTCCATCGTGCTCATCCTCATCCTCGACTACTTCCTCACGCACCTGCTGGTGCAGATTGAGAAATGAGCGCCGCCGCCAACAACAACCATGAGAGCGTCCGCGTCGAGGTGCGCGGGCTGCGCAAGAGCTTCGGCGACCACGAGGTGCTGCGCGGGGTGAGCTTCACCGTCGAGCGCGGGGAAATCTTCGTGCTCATGGGGCCAAGCGGCAGCGGCAAAAGCGTCCTGCTCAAGCACATCATCGGCTTGGAGGAGCCGGACGCGGGCGAACTGCTCCTCGAAGGCCAGAGCATCCACACCGAGGGACTGCGCGACCGCTACCGCATGGCGATGGTCTTCCAGTCCGGCGCGCTGCTCAACTCGCTGACCGTCGGCGAGAACGTCGGCCTCTACCTGCGCGAGCACCGGCTGAAGCCCGAGGCGGAAATCCAGCGCGTCATCGCGGAGAAGCTCGACATCGTCGGCCTGAAGGGCACCGAGGAGAAGATCCCCAGCGAACTCTCCGGTGGCATGAAGAAACGCGTGGCGCTGGCCCGCGCGCTGGTCATCGAGCCGCAGTTGATCCTCTACGACGAACCGACCAGCGAGCTGGACCCGCTCATCGCCATCACCATCGGGCAGGAGATCCTCGCGCTGCGCGACCGCACGCACGCCACCAGCATCGTCGTCACGCACGACCGCGACCTCGCGTTCGGCATCGCGGACCGCATCGCGATGATCGCCGAGGGCGAGATTCTCGAGATTGGCCGGCCCGAGGACGTGCGCCGGAGCCAGCACCCGCTGGTGCGGAAGTTTTTGACGGCGGACTTCAAACCGAAAAGTTGAGTTGTGCCGGCGCGTGACTTGAGCAATTTACCCACTGACATCGCATGAAAAACACCTCCCTCGAAACCAAACTCGGCATGTTCGTCGCGCTCGTGGTGGTCGCGGCGGTGGTCCTGCTCGAGATGGCCGGCGGCACGGACTTCTTCAAGAAGGGCTACCGGCTGCACGGCCTCTTCAACACCGCGCAGGAACTCAAGGTCGGCGACAGCGTCAAGATGGCCGGCGTGCCCATCGGCAAGGTTGAGAAGATCGGCTTCGAGGCCGGCAAGGTGAAGGTGACAATGAAGGTGGAGCAGGGCGCCGAGGTGAAGACCGACGCCAAGGCCACCATCCGCTTCGCCGGCCTCATGGGGCAGAACTTCGTCTCCATCAATCTCGGCACGCCCGGCGCGCCTGAGTTCAAGGACGGCGACGTCATCCAGACCGCCGAGCAGCCCGACCTCGCCGCCATCATGCAGAAGCTGGACAACGCCGCCGGCGGCATCGAGAACCTCGCCAAGAGCTTTAGCGGTGACAGCCTGCAAAACGTGCTTGGGCCGATGGTTGACGCCTTCAAGGACGCCAGCCCGCTGATCAAGGACGCCAGTGCCACGCTGAAGGAGTTTCGGACGAACACGATTCCCAAGTTCACCGCCACGCTTGGTGGCCTCCAGACCGTCTCCGAACGCATGGCCAAAGGCGAGGGCAGCATCGGCAAGCTCCTGACTGACGAGGCGCTCTATCACGAGACCGTCGGCACCATGAAATCCTTGAACAAGACCGCCACCGACGCGCAGGGCTTGCTCGCCGATGCCAAGGGTGCCATTGGCGAGGTGAAGGGCTTCATGACCGAGGCCAAGGGATCGCTGGGCGACGTGAAGCTCGCGCTGGGCGACGCGCGCAAGACCCTGAACACCGCCACCGACACCATGACCACCGCCAAGCAGACGCTCACCGACGTGCGCGCCGACCTCCAGGCCGGCAAAGGCTCGCTGGGCAAGCTGCTCAAGGACGAGGCGCTTTACAACGAGACCACGCAGGCGATGAAGAACCTCCGCGAAATCATGGAGAAGATCAACCGGGGCCAGGGCAGCGTCGGCAAGTTCGTCAACGACGAGAGCCTCTTCAAGAACGCCAAGATGACCCTCCAGAAACTCGACAAGGCGACCGAGGGTCTCGAAGACCAAGGCCCCTTGAGCGTCCTCGGCATCGCGGTCAACAGCCTGTTCTAGGCGGCGCGGTCAGAATTGCAGCCGCGCGTCATCCTTCAACAGGGCTTCGAGGTTCTTCCACTGCGACTCGTTCATGGTGTTGAACGAGTGGAGATAAACCTTCACGACGTCGGCAGGGTGTTGGGCGAGGAGGGTGTCCACGGCGGACTTGAGCTTCGCGTCGTCCACGGACTCGGGCAGGTCGTCCACCACGCCGTCCTTGTGGGCGATGCCGACGCCGTCGAGGAAGCCGGCGAGCACGGACTTGTGGGCCTTGAGCAGCCAGCCACGCAGGAGGGTGCCGGCGGCGAGTTCGAGGCCGGGGCGGCTCAGGTAGGCGATCATGCCGGCGTGGCGGGCCGGGCGGGGCTGCTTGTCGAGGAAGACGGGGCGCACCTTGCGGGCGTTGGCGACGGCGGTGAGCGTGGCGCGGTAGAGGTCGCGGTCGTGGGTGTGGGCGTGTTCGAGGATGTCCGCCGCCAGGGCGGGGGGCATGAACCCGAACAGTTCGTGGGAGGTCAGCATACGTGTCCGTTCAAAAACAGAGGGCGGAGTGTAGGGAGGGCCGGACAAAGCGCAAGCCCCCGCGCGGGGCTATTTCCGCCTCACCCAGTAGCCGAAGAAGTTCGTCGTCAGGTAAGGCTCGATGTCGGTGGCCAGCTCCAGTTCCGGGTGCTGCGGCATGAATTTCTGGATGGAGCGGAGCGGGCCGCCGTGCTCGCGGAACTTGCGGAAGTTCAGCACGTCCACATGGGTGTCCTCCATGATGAGCGCCTGCCCCGGCGAAACCAGCGGCGCGTAGTGCGTCAGCTCCTTGTCCACAAACTCGGCGTGATGGTTCGCATCCACGATGACGGAGCAGGTGCGGCCGCCGACGAGCGCCTTCACTTTCGCCACGGTCTCCAGCGCGCCCGAGTCGCCGGTGATGAAGGTGGCGATGGGAATTTTCGGCTTCTCCAAGTCATCCAGGTCCACCGACACGATGGCTTCGATGCCCGCGAGCGCGGCGAAGGACGACACGAACAGCGCGCTGCCGCCGTATTGCGTGCCCAGCTCGACGACCACCTGCGGGCGGCAGCGGCAGAGCAGCTTCTGGATGGCGAGGCAGTCGGCCGGGAACTTGCGCAGCGAGACGCCGTTCCAGGTCTGGCTGTCGTCGCGGCGGTCGAGGGCGGCCTTCACGGCGCGCCTGCGCCAGAAACCGACGGAGAAATCGTAGTTCATCAGCGGGGAAACTCTACCACCCGCGGCTCGGGGATGGGAATGATGAAGCGCCCGCCGCCACGCTGATACTCGGTCTCGCGCGCGATGATCTCGTCCGCGAAGTTCCACGCCAGCAGCAGCGCGTAGTCGGGCCGGTCCTTGAGCAGCGTCTCCGGCGGCCTGACCGGAATCCACGAGCCGGGCGCGACCTTGCCCTGCTTGAACGGCGTGTTGTCTATGATGCAGTCGAGGTCGGAGGCGGTGAGGCCGCAGGTGTTGAGCAGCGTGTTGCCCTTGGCCGACGCGCCGTAGCCGATAACCCGCTGGCCGCGCGCGCGAATCTGCCGCACCAGCGCGGGCAACTGCCTCTGGATGTGCTGCACGCGCTTCACGAACGGCTGCCACGCCGCCGCCTCGTGCAAGTCCAGATGCCGCTCGCGCCCGATGAACCGCGCCACGCTCTCGTGTGCGGGCGCGGGATCAGAGCGCCGGCGGATTTGCAGCAGCACCGAGCCGCCGTGGATCGCGTAGTGGTCCACGCGGTGCAGGCGGAACGGCGACTTCGCCAGCAGCGCCTCGACCGAGCGGACCGAGACGTAGGAGAGGTGCTCGTGATAGACCGTGTCGAACTCGGCCTGCTCGAAGAAGTCCACGAGGTAGGGCACCTCCAGCGCCACGAGCGAACGCTCGTGCGTGATGGCGTCCAGCGCGGCGACGACATCCTGCCAGTCGTCAATGTGCGCGAAGACGTGCCGCCCGCAGACGAGGTCCGCCGCGCCCCACTCGGCGCGGATTTCGCGCGCGTTGTGCGCGTTGAAGAAGTCCGTCCACGTCGGCACGCCGTCGCGCTCGGCCAGCTCGGCGATGTTCCGCGCCGGCTCCACGCCCAGCACGGTGCAGCCCCGCGCCTGAAACTTCTGGAGATATGGCCCGGTGTTGCTGGCGATCTCCAGCACGCGCGGCGGCGTGGCGAAGCCGCCCGTCTCGACGAGGTGTTTGCTCTGCGCCTCCAGGTGCGCCTGCATCGTGCGCGAGGTGGAGGTGACGTAGGCGTAGCGCGAGTAGAGCACGCCCGGATCAACGACCTCCGCGAGCTGCACCAACGAGCAATCCTGGCAGAGCCGCAACCGCAGCGGGAGGAAGGTGCCGTAGGCCTTCACCTCGGACGGCTCCAGGAAGTCGTTGGCCAGCGCCGTGCGCCCGAGGTCAACGATCAGCGCGAGGTTCCGCGAACCGCAGGCGCGGCAGGTGTGGCGTTCGTGAATCATGTGCCGCCGCAGTATGCCGCCGCCCCGGAGACCGGCGCAATCCTGCGCAAAGCCCGCTTCCCCCGCCCGCCCGCCCGCGCTACTGTCCGCGCCGCGATGCGGTTCAAATCGGAAATCAAGTTCGCCGTGCTCGCGGTGCTGGCGCTCGCGGCTTACACGCTCCTGGCGTGGCAGCTCGGCTGGCATGATCAGGACTTCACGCATGCGCAGCACGGCAAGAAGATCGGCGGGATCGCCTTCGCCGGCGGCATCTGGCTGGCGGTTCGCGAGCGGCGCGACCGCCGGCAGGGCGGCTTCATCGAGTTCGGCGAGGGCTTTCAGACCGGCATCGTCGTGAGCGCCGCCGCCGCGTTTCTGAACGGGGCGTTCACGGCCTTCTACAGCCATGTGTTGAATCCCGGCTGGCTCCAGCGCGCGTGGGAATGGGAGAAGGCTGGACTGGTCGCCCTGGGGAAGACGGAGCGCGAGCTGGGCCGGCCCGAAGCCATCGCGACGGCGTCGCAAAAGCTGGTCTTCCAGCTCCTGTTCGACCCCCTCGGCCAGCTCATCATGGGCCTGATTCTCACGACCGCCATCGCGGCCATCCTGCGAAGGAAGCGGCCCGAGGAAACGGAGGCGGAGGCAAGGCCGGTGGATTGAACCCGGCCGCTGAAATGGGATTGCCGGAAGAAACGAAAGCAGCCGAAAAGATGGGCGTTGTCGCCTGAGCGGGGATGGAAGGAATCGGCCGGCCACGGGCCTGCCAAGCGCCTCACCCGCTTTCGTTGCCTTTCGTTTCTTTCGGCCCCTCCGGAGTCCGGGTTGAACCCGATGCGCGCGGAGCGCGGCCTTCAGGCCGCAGGAACTCACCTGCGCCGGCCGCGTGCCGGAATCCGGGGCCGCTCTGACCTCCGCAGGTTGCTGCGGCTTGAAAGCCGCGCTCCAGTCCGCGCGCCCTACCGCGCCGCCGGCACCACGGGCTGCGTCCAGGCCGTCTCCACGTCGCCGCGCTGCGACGGGTTCGGGTGCGGCTTGGAGGAGATGATCTTCGCGCGGACGTAAAGCTCATCGCCCTTGAGCGTGTAGGCGGCCTTCGCGCCCTTCACTTCCGCGAGCACCGCGCCGATGTCCTTGCTGTAAGTGTGCGCCACGCGCAGGGCCTCGCCGGCGGCGTTGCGCTGCGGCTCGTTCTTCGGATCGTAACCGCGCCGCGTGCCGATGAACTGCGTGGTGTAGGTCACGCCGGGCTGCGCCTCGATTTCCAGGCTGATGCCCCTGGCGTCCTGCCGCAGCTCGCGCAGCTTCACGCCGGAGCTGGAGTAGAAATCCCCGGCCTCGAGCGCGGCGATGAGGCTCTCCGGCGTCAGCTTCGCCGCGCGCACCCACACCCAGCCGCGCAGCGGGTTGCTCCGGCCGATGGTGTTCGTGTGGTAGTTGTGGCCGTCATCGGTGCCGAGGCCATACATGACGGGGAGCTTCAGCTCCGCCAGCCGGCGGGTGAGCACGATGTCCCAGAGGCGGTCCATGCTGGGGGTGCGGTTGGTGACGTTCCCGTGGTTGTAAACGGTGGGGTGGCCGTTGAAGACCTCGAAGAACTGCTCGCCGCGCACCTGCATCAGCTCCTCCGGCGTGATGGCGGAGACGAAGTTGGGATGGTTGACGTGCGGGAACATCGGCTGGCCGGTGCGCCGGCGCTGCTCCAGCACGGCGTTGACGTTGTTCTGGAGCACCTCGACCACGTTGCTGCCGCCGCGCGGCCTGATGACCTCGCGCAGGTTGTGCGCGTTCATGTGGACTGGCGCGGTCTTCCAACGGTCGGTGACCTCCTCGCTCTGGAGCAGCAGGAACCGCCCCGGCTCCTCGAACTTGCCCCGATACTCGGAGAAGAATTTCAGCCGCACCTCGGTCTGGTTGCCCTTGCCGGCGCGCGTCTCGATCCAGCTCCCGGGCCAGCGCGCGGCGTATTTGGGGAAGGCCAGCTTCGCGCCCCGGTGCGTGTCCACGTTCACCCACTTGTTGGTGGTGTGCAGCGTGTTGTGCTCGGTGAAGGCGAGGAAGTGGTAGCCGTTGGTCTGGTAAAGCTCGGCGATCATCTCCGGGAAGTCGTCCCCGTCGCTCCAGAGCGAGTGCGTGTGGAGGTTGCCCTTCCACCAGCGGGCGGGCTCGGCGGCGGTGGCGGTGGTGAGCAGGCTGGTCAAACCCAGCGCGAGCAGGAGCAGACGCGTCATGTGCATGGCAAGTGCGGCCACTCTTGCCGAGGAACGCGGCGCGGGAAAGGGGAAATTCCGCCGCCGGTCGGCGGCGGTCGCGGTGTCACGGCTTGCGCAGGCGGAAGAAGCGGTTCGTGAGCGCGAGCTGGTTCGTCATGGCGAACTCGCCGGCGTCCACGGCGAGCACGCCCACCACGTCCGTCCACGACTCCGGGCGCAGGTCGGATGCGGCCTGCAGGATGAAGCTGGACGAGGTGAGCGGCCACGCGAGGCGGAGCTGGCCGGCGGCGGGCGCGAAGTTGAGCGGCGGCGGCGCGTCCCCGGTGAACGGGCGGAACCGGGTCACGAAAATGTCCTCGGCCCCGGCGCTGGCGGTGGTGTTGCTGCCCAGCGCGCCGGCCCCGTTGAAGTAGCCGGCGAGCAGCGCGTTGCCGGCGGGGTCCACCGCCACGCCGAGGCCGAAATCGCCGCCGAGGTCGCCGCCGCCCGCCTGCTGCGCGAAGGCGAAGGCGCCGTTCGTGTCGAGCCGCGCGACGAAGGCATCGTAAGTGTTCGCCACGCTCACCAGGGTGTCCGCGCCGAAGGCCGCCGCGCCGCTGAAGTAGCCGGCGACGAACACCTGGTTGCTGCCGTCCACCGTCACGCCCCGCGCCGAGTCGGGCAGGGTGCCGCCGGCCTGCCGCGCCCAGTTGACCGTGCCCGCCGGGTCGAAGCGGGCGAGGAACGCGTTTTGGTCCGTGACCGCCGTGGCGAGGTTGGTGCCGGGCAGTTGCACCGCGCCGGTGAACTCGCCGACCACATAGGCGTTGCCCGCGGCATCCACGGCCAGGCCGTTGGCGCGGTCGTCCTGCACGCCGCCGATCGGCTGGACCCATTGCAGGCCACCGGCGGCGTCGAAGCGCGCGAGGAACGCGTCAAAGCCGCCGCGATTCGCGAGCGTCGTGCCGTTGTTGAAGCTGGCCGACGCGCTGGCGAACACGCCGGCGAGATACACGTTGCCCGCCGCGTCGGCGGCGAGCGCCGTGGCCTGGTCGAACTGTCCGGCGCTGCCGCCGCCGGCCTTGCGCGCCCACTGCGGGCTGCCGGCGTTGTCATACTTGGCGAGGAAGACGCGCCCGTGGTTGGTGAGCGTCACGCTGTTGAAGGTTCCGAACGTGGACTGCCCCGCGACGAAGACATTGCCCGCGCCGTCCAGGGCCACGGCGCTGCCGACATCGGCGGAGCCGGAGACGCCCAGCGAGCGCGCCCAGACGTTCGTGCCGCCCGCATTGAACTTCGCGACAAAGGCATCGGAGAAGGAGGTCGGGCTGGTGTTGGTGAGCGAGGTGGCGCCGAGGGAAATCGTTCCTTCATAGCTGCCGGCGACGTAGCAGTTGCCGTTCGCGTCCACGGCCACCGCGTTGACGGTGTCGAAGCCCGCGCCGCCGAGGCTGCGCACCCAGAGCAACTGGCCGGCGCTGCTGTATTTGGCGACGAACCCGTCGCGCACGCCCGCGCTGGTGAGCTGGTTGGTGCCGAAGGCGGCCGTGCCGGCGTAGTAGCCCACGATGAAGGCGTTGCCGTTCGGGTCCACCGCCACCGCGTTCGCCGTGTCCGCGCCCGTGCCGCCGGCGGTCGCGCCCCAGTTCGAGAGCACGCGCGCGGGGATCACCGTGAGCGGCGCGTTGGAGCTGACCGTGCCGCCGTAGGCGTTCGTGATGGCCACGGAGTAAAAGCCCGCGTGCGCGGCGACCACGCCACCGAGCGTGCAGGCCGGGCCGGTGGCCCCCGCGATGGGCGTGCCGTTGAACCGCCACTGATACGTGAACGGCGCGTTGCCGGCCACGCCGACGGTGAACGTGACGGGCGCGGCGACGGAGGCGACGCGCGCGCCGGGCTGCGCGGTGATGATGGGCGGGGTGTTGACGGTGAGCACGGCGTCGGAGCTGACGCGCGAGCCGTAGGGGTTGCCGACGAGCACCAAGTAGGTGCCGGCGTTGGCGAACTGCGCATTGGGCACCAGCAGCGTCGGCGCAGTGGCTCCGGGGAGGTCCACGTTGTTGAAGCGCCACTGGTAGCTGAAGGGGGGCGTGCCGCCGGGCGCGACCGCGAAGGTCGCGTTGCTGCCCGCCAGCACGGTGAGGTTCGTGGGCTGGGTGAGGACGAAGGCCGGCACCAGCACCGTGAGCGTGGCGTTGGGGCTGATGGTGAAGCCCAGCGAGTTGTCAATGCGCACGCTGTAGTCGCCGGCCTGGTTGGTCTGGACGTTGTTGAGCGTGAGCGTGGGGCTGGTCGCGCCGATGAGGTTCGCGCCCTGGAAGCGCCACTGGTAGCTGAACGGACCCGAGCCGCTGTTGGTGACCGTGAAGGTCGCGCTCCCGCCCAGCACCACGCTCGTGCTCAACGGCTGGGTGGTGACGAGGGGCGTGCCGGTGATTTCCTGGCCGGGGTTCAGGTAGAGGTAGTCAATCTCGCCGTCGTTCAAGGGCCGGTTGTAAATCTGGATGTCGTCGAGCAGGCCGTCGAACAGGCCGGTGGTGAACAGGCCGTTGAAGGCCCCGCCGATGAGGAACGGGGCGGAGTTGTTGGCCGTGACCGGCTGCACCGACTTGATGTCCTCCAGGGGCGAGCCGTCCACGTAGATTTTCTTGCTGCCGGTGGCCGCGTCGTGGACGCCGACGATCTGATGCCAGTTGCCGTCGTTGACCGGGGTGGTCGAAATCGGCGTTTCGGAAACCGTCGGCGACGCGAAGCCGGAGCCGCCGGTGACGAGGCTGGCCCGGGCCGGGGTGAGGGTGCCGCCCGTGGTGTTCACGAGCAGGAAGTAGCCGTTGCGGAAACCGGTGCTGTGCTTGGCCACCACCACCTGGTTGTCCTGCACGTCACCGGGAGCGGTCTTCACCCAGGCGACAATCGAGTAGTTGCCGTTGGTCAGGTTCAGCACGTTGCCCATGTCCACGTAG
>Ga0172367_10000350_pt1 | contig 70368 bp, 75 predicted proteins | sample Lak10m_FD_114542 | JGI IMG/M metagenome (GOLD analysis project Ga0172367, IMG submission 114542) | Freshwater microbial communities from Kabuno Bay, South-Kivu, Congo - kab_022012_10m | ecosystem: Environmental > Aquatic > Freshwater > Lake | place: Democratic Republic of the Congo: South-Kivu... | reverse complement strand
TATTTATCATACTTACCAACACCCAATATATAAGAAACAGCAGTTATCGTAGCAGCAATTAATAAAATACCAGTCAATCCAGATTCTAAAGCAACCAGACCTAACCCAAATGTGCCGAGAATTGCAACACCCAAAGCTAAAGCCGGTAGACCTAACGCAGTTGCTGCCAATCCAACACTAGCGGTCCAAGCAATATTTGGGTATTTATCATACTTACCAGCACCCAATATATAAGAAACAGCAGTTATTGTAGTAGCTATTAATAGGATTCCAGATAGACCCATCTCCAAAGCAACCATACCAAGACCCAATGTTCCAAGAATTGCAACACCCAAAGCCAAAGCAGGAATTCCAAAAGCAGTAGCAGCCAAGCCAACACTAGCAACCCAACCAATAGTCGGATATTTATCATATTTACCAGCAGCTAATATAAAAGAAGTTGCTACGATACCAGTAGAAATTAATAAAATAGCACCTAAACCAGCGGCCAAAGCACCCAAACCAAGACCACCAGTTAATAGTATAGCTGCACCCAATGCAATTGCGGCCAATCCAAAACCAACAATACTAGCAGAAACACCAATTGCCCATCCAATTTTTGGATATTTATCATATCTACCAATTGATAATATCATAGATGATAACATAATAGTAGTAGCTATCAAAACTATCATAACACCACCCTTAACAATATCAGATATTTTTAATCTCATTTTATCTAATAATAAAACAGCTAATCCAATCAAAACTGTAGATATCGCCAAAGCAGCACTAAAAAATAATAATTTAAGAATTTTACCAACAGACATATCAGCAGCCTTGGCCAAAATATGAGATGATAACATAATAGCCAACGAGAAAGCCGTAAATAATAATGGTAATTTCCAAACACTTTTAATATCTATACCATCCAAATTTGAACCAATTAACTTAATCGCAAAAGATAAAACAACAAAAATAGCAGATATACCCAAAGCAGTTAAAAATTGACCCATCGAAATAGGTTTAACCATAGATAAAACCCATGAAGAAGCCATAATAGCCACCGAAAAAGATGTAAACAATAAAGGTAACATAACTATCTCATATGGATCAAATTTAGAAACACTATCAGCTATCATTTTTAAACTAAAAGAAAAAGCAACAAAAATAACAGCTATACCCAAAGATGTTAAAAATTGAGACATAGAAATAGGTGCAACCAATCCTAATGCCCAAGAAGAAAGCATAATCGATATAGAAAGAGCTGTCAAAACAATAGGCATCAACAAACCAGCAACAAGAGCTTTAGCTGGTGTAATATCAGAAAAAGCTCCCAATAATTTACCCAACCCAAAAGAAACAACTGCAAACACACCAGCAATTAAAATCGCTGTTATAGCCTGCCTCAAACCAATTGGCTTAACCATCCCTAAAACATAAGAAGAAAGCATAATACCCAATGAAAGTCCCAATAAAACCAACGGGAGTATCAAAGATATCTGAAATAATCTTCCAAATCCTAATTTGTTCTCACCCAATCTCTCCATAACTTTAACCATAGCAGGAGCCGCTAATGCAAACATACCAGATATCAACAACGAAGTTATTATCTGACCAATACCCATTGGTCTAACACCAGATAAAACTCCAGATGCGACCATAATACCCATTGACATAGTAAACATTAATATAGGTAAAAATATAGCAGTAGCAATTAGCTTACCAACATCTAACTTCTTAGTCTTTATTTTAGTACCATTTGGTAATGTAACTGTAGTTGGATTCATCATCGAATCCATCATATTCATCATAACAGGCATCACAAAATAAAATAAACCCGCGATTGCAACACTTGTCAAAAATTGTGGAATTGTTATCGGAGAAGTCATAGATAATAACCAAGACGACACCATAATACCACCAGCCATTATAACCATCAAAAGAGATGTCTCAACAGCTTTTTTAGGGGAGATATCCAATTTAGATACTCTCTCAAAAGCCAACGCAACTACATATATAGCAATACTAAGACCAACAACTGAAAGAAAATTGACATTACCTATAATCTTAAAAGCTAAACCAATTGCCAATACAGCAACAGCTATAAGTAATATAGTAGTAATACCCTTTTTAATGCCACTCTGATTTTTATCATTAGATGTATTAATAGGACTATTATCACCTCTATTTTTTATATCAGATTGAATACCTTGTAAAACAGATCCTTGTTTCTTAATTAAATCAGTCTGAATATCTAATTTTTTAGAATTCTCCTTTGTCATCTCTAAGATTGTATCCTGTTTAATAGAAATCTCAGAAACGGTCTCCTTTAACTCATCGATACCGACCTTTATCTCACTAATAACTTTAAAAAAATCACCACCCGATAAAGCCTTAGCAACATCCGACTTAGCAGCATTACCTTCTTTTAAAGCTTCTGACATCAACTCTAACGAAAAAGAAAGATTATTCAAAGCATCCAACAAACGAACATCCATACTCATAATTAAAATAAAACAATAACTTTTATAATATTGATAATATAAATTTTATCTAATACTATATATAAAAAAAATTATCGTCTTTAGATTTTAATATATAATGATGGAAAAAGTAAAAGATATGAAAATTAAAAAGTTAATAGGATATTACCTACTAGGTAAGTCTATAAAAGAAATAGAATTAGATAGAATTTTAGATAAAATCTCTAACCAAAAGAGATTGACTAAAAAAGAAATCAACTTCTTAAACCTTTACCAAGAAACTAGAGAAGAAGATGTAAAAGATTATATGTATCTTTCTAAAAATACAACAGCATTTAAAATAAAAGAATTTTTAGATAACGGAATAAGAGTTATATGTGATTTAACAGATAGAGATGGTAAAATAGGATTAAGAATAGTTAATATAGACAATGATTATGACGAAGAAATATCAACTTTAACTCTTAAAGACAATTCAGAATTCTATTTAGAAGATAAATTCCTTTATAATTTAATATATATGAAAAAAAGAGGAGAATATTCTTTACAAGAACAAGAAGAATATTTTGAAAAACTGGAACAAAGAAATGAAGATTAAAACATTTAGAGAATATATCAATGAAACAGTTCTTATAGGACATATGGGACCAGCTTATGGAGATCAAATATTACGGAATACGATAAATAAATCACACACAAACGTAATACTCTCAGATATAGATAATAAATTCTATACAGAAGAAGATTATAATAATCTCTATAATGAATGGTTAAAAAGTGGTGGAAAACCCCTAAGTGGATTTTCAAAAGAAAACATAGAATTAATACTGACTAACCAATAACAACCACTCTAACACTCGGGATAAAATTTTCAGCCAATAATTCAATTTGATTATTAGAAGTCTTAATAACATTCACAAATATATTCTCACCAGTATTCTCATCCCAAGTATTAACAACTATATCTTGTGTATCCAAACCATGTATTATCGAATATGTAACACCAGATGTCATTGACATTGTAGTAGAAAACTTTGTTACATTATTAGTGTAATTACTATTAGGTCCATTAAAATTAACCATTTGTACATTACCATAGTTAGATACCGTACCACCTTTAATATTCAAACCCCCATTCAATATAATAACTCGCCCATTAGTATCAATCTCTAATCTACCCTCAACATCTAAATCACCATAAACAAGATACTCATTATAATCCGGAACTTGAACTACCTCATTAGATCTTATTTTCCATTTAATGTCAAAAGGAGCCATATTATAAGGCTTACCAAATATAAAATTACCACCCTTATAATAAAAACTATAAACTAAACTAGGACTTAAATCACCATACAACAAATCACTTATTCCATTAGATGTTTGCTTTTTAATAGCAACGTCACCAATTCCATTAATATTTAAAGTAGCGGTTGTTGTAGAATTTGTAGCAGAAAAACTAACCAAATATAATTGATCTGTTTTATAACTCAACAATCCAGTTACACTGGAATTATATAAAACACCATTAGTAGAAGAAGCAGTCAATGAAATTATCTTATCATACTCCTTTACCCAATCACCATTAGGATATACACCACTATATGTGTATAACTGATTAGATTCAGATTCAACTCTGACACTCCATCCATTCTCAGGTTCAATTATATTCCAAATAGAAAACTCCGAACTCCAACTAACAATAGCACCACCTCTATAAGAAGGTAGAGACCAATTAACACCATTCAATATATCAGTATCATTCAAACCAGTTATATACCTATCACCATCTGAAGGAGTAAGAGGCTCATCCAAAAGAACACTTTTAACACTTTGCAACCAATACTTATCACCAGAATCTAATTCCAATTTAGCCCAGTTTGAATTATTTTCAATGTTATTATCAACTCTATTATAAACTAATTGATATGTACCATTATTTAAACCATCATCATAAACAGTACAAAGCATACCCCAACTCCTTCTTTGTAAGATTACCAAATCTCTCTCATTCAAAGTTGAATATGAATGATGTCCACCTCTTATTTCATTATCCCATGCAGTTGATATTCTATCTAAAGTATCATTTGGTCTAATTGTAGCATTTATCAATGTACCTATATTTTTACTCATATCTTTTATTTATTTTATAATAATTTCAACAGTTGAATTATACCCAACATTACTAAGCCAAACATCATAATCAACCCCACTAAATCCATAGTTATTCTCAAAACTATACTCACTCTTTACTTTAGTAAATGCACTATTATTCATCCCATTTACAATAAATGTAGGTTCCCCAAATAAAGAAGGCCAAGCAAAACACAAATATTCACCAACACCACCAATAATATATGTAGACGACATAGTAGCAGATAATTTACTATTACTCAACTCCAATATACCCACACCATCTATATAATCAGAAACATCCGGTATCACATCAACTTGTAAATATAAGTCAGGATTACCCAAAGAAGTCAAACTAATTGTTCCCCAATAAACTCTATTTAACCATTTAAAATCAACAGATGTAATAAGATTAGAAACACCATCAAATGAACTCATAGTATATGATATAACCTCTGAAATACCCGGATTTAAACTATGTGTTGATGTGATTGTTTGAACACCAAAATTCACCAAAGGAATTATATACTCACCAGAAATAATTATCTCCTCAATATCATTACTACCTAAAGATACATTCCATTCTAAATCTAATTCTAAAGGACCACCAAATTCTCTAACTGTCTCAGAAGCAGTTAATGAATTTACCTGAGATACATAAGGATATAATAATCTATCAATAACATCAACTACAGTACCACTAAACGTAGAACCAACCGAAATACCACCCACACTAATTAATGTAGAATCTAGTCTTTCATATTGAACAGATTGCGATGCTGAAATCTCAACATCTTCAATTTTATTCCACAAAGTCCAATTAGAATCCCTTAAATCTTTTGGATCCAATGTTGTACCATCTTCCGATAACTCCAACATATCGATTATAGTATTAATATAATCTGATTGTATAAGTGGATATCCAGGATCACTAAAACTAGAAGTACCAGCCATATAAAAATTATTTTTTATTATATATTAAATTTTATTTACTTTATTTTAACTTTTTATTTTATTTAAGTATATTTGCTATATGAAAGAAAATTTATTGAAATTAATATGCGATAAATCACCAGGATCAAAACCACTATTACTAGTGATTAGAGGATCTCATGCATATGGAACTAATATCGAAACATCAGATACAGACTATGCTGGTGTATTTATACAATCATTAGATGATATACTAGGGTTTGGATATAAAGAACAAATAAATGATGATAAAAATGATATAGTTATTTATGAAGTTAAAAGATTTTTAGATTTACTATCCACAAATAATCCAAGCGTATTGGAATTGCTTAACACACCAGAGGATTGTATTATCTATAAAGACCCAATATTTGACGAAGTTCTAAATAATAAAGATAAATTCATCACTAAAATATGCGCAAAATCTTTTGGTGGATATTCTATACAACAAATAAAAAAAGCTAGAGGTCAAAATAAAAAACAAAATTGGGAAAAGGATAAAGTAACTCGTAAAGATGTACTTGATTTTGTTTACGTAATTGAAGGTCAAAAATCTATTCCTTGGAAAGTTTGGAATAGTGGTGATAACCTTGAACGTTATATCTATGGAGAAAAATTTTGTGGTGTTGCAAATGTCCCAAATGCTAGGGATGTATATGCGGTATATTTTGATGAACGTGCATCATTATGTTACTCTGGATCCTCTGGAGTATATAATGAAGAGTATCGAAATAAATTAAAACAAGAACTTAAAGAAAAGGGTTACCCAATGGGTTTTGGTTATAAAGGTTTAGTTAAAACTGGAGAAGGTCAGAATGTCGCTGAGTCAAATTCTCTCAGACTTTCTTCTATTCCAAAAGGTGAAACCCCTATTTGTAATATTGTTTATAATAAAGATGGATATTCAGAACATTGTAAAGATTATAAATCATACCAGGATTGGTTAGAGAATAAAAACGAAGCAAGATGGGTAGATGTTAAATCACACGGTCAAAAAATTGATGGTAAGAATATGATGCATTGTAAAAGACTTATTTCCATGGCTAAAGAAATTGCTGAAGGAAAGGGTATCAATGTTAGAAGAAATGATACAGACTATTTAATCTCAATTAGAAGGGGAGAAATAGATTTAGAAACTCTAATAAATGATGTTGAAAAAGATATTATTGAAATTGATGAATTATTTAATAATTCCAATCTACCAGATAATGTAGATAAAAAATTTGTTAATGAATTACTAATCAAAATAAGAAAAAATATATATAACATATAAAATTAAAAAATACTAAAGAAAAAATGTTTATACTAGGATTATTATGGGGTACCGCTTTAGGTATATTATCAACAAGATATTACACTCTAATTAAGAAAAACTTAGATCATAAAAAAATGATAGGCGATATCTCTATCAAATTTAGAGAAGTTCTTTCTAATCTAAAAAAAGGAAAAGCTGTATTTGTTAGTAGAGTTAACCACACAGTTATTGTTGATACTAAAATAACCAACCTAGATGTTGTTAATCTAGTTTATTTAATGGATAAAGGAGTACTTTGTATATTTAAAGATAATCAATGCCTCTACACAACAGAATCAGTAGATACAAATCTAGCATCTGAACTCTTAATGGAATTGAATGATAGATTTAATTCACAAATAAATGATGTTGTTAATATAATGGGCATGACTATCTCAAAAGAAGAATTCCAAATAAAAATGGAAGAAATGAAAAAGTGGAACCAAAACAATCCCAATGCTCTACAAGATATAGATTTAGATCAAAAATCAGAAATAGATACTATTAATAAAGAAAATATAAATAAATTCGATACAGATGAAATTTTAGATAAAATTTCTAAATCTGGATTAAAATCACTATCTTTAGAAGAATTAAACTTCTTAAATAACCAAAGTAAAAACCTTTAATATGATTAAAGTTTTAAAAAGCTATGATAACCTAATCAATAGCAACTTTCAAAGAATACAAAATGGAAAACATTTTGACGAAAAGTTTAAATTATATGATCAAAAATTCCTAAATGAAATGATTTTCTACTACCAAAGTAGAGAAGAATATGAAAAATGCCAATTTATTCTAAATTATATAAATATGAGATTTGATCATAAAAAAAATTACACATTAAATAATGAACGAAATTCAAATTAATACAGTAACTCTCCCTGATGGAACAACTGATATAGAAATTAATGATGGTAGTAATCCAGTTGATCATGTTGAGAATTTAGAAATATTCAAACATGAAAATAGTGAAATCCCAAAATCATTAATAGATGATTGTAATTTTATCGCAGAAAAAACAGGTAAAATACATTTTATTTTTGATAAAAATATTAAAAATATAATTAATCGTAATAATATAAAAAATACCGAAGAAATTAGAGATGCTAAAATTGATGAAATTCTAGATGATACTATTCAATACTACATTGGTGATGAAAATGAGTTTGATGGAATGCCATCGAGATTTTCCTACTATGATACAGATACTAAACTATTAGGTAGATATGAAAGATATAATCATGTAATTAAATTTTTAAATGAATTTGGATTCCAACCAGGTTTTGCTAATTACGGACCAGAGTTTGAACAAAGTTTCTTTCTTATAATTGAAAGTGGTAAAATCATATTAAGATTACAACCAAACCTTCGTATATCTTTAAGAAGAATAAATGAAAATGGTAATGAAGTAAATTACAATGGATTCTTTTGTAAAGAAAGAATATATAATTACTTAAAAGATATAATAGGAGATTCTGAACTAAAATCTTTAGTGAGAGATATAAAATTAAAATATTTATTTTAAGAATAATTTGTAAATAATAAAATTATTTGTATATTTGTTATGTGAATGATTTAACAATGATTATTTCTTAAACAAATTCGGATGGTAAGGGAATGAAGTAACTTGATTACTTTTTAACCAAAAAAAGAGAGTCAATTGAGACTCTCTTTTTTATTTTAAAAGGTTATAATATTTATTAAATTTTTCTATCCTATCATTTAATCCTAAATAACCACCATTTATTCTTTTTGTTAATTCTTTAACTACATCATCAGTTGAACCTTTATCACAAATAGACCATAATTTATTTTTATCAAAAAACCAACCAGCTGATGAAAGCGGATAATCAGTAGATAGTAGATCAGGATTTGATAAAAAATCAACTCCAAATTTTTTAGATAAAGAATCATAGTTTGATTTACCAGTACACTGTAGATATCCTCTACCACGAAACTTCCACCCATCACCACTTTCTTCAGAACCATTACCCATTCTATTAGCATAAACTCTAGATGCTATCATTTCTGGTTTTTTAGAATATTTTTTAGCTAATTCAGGTGTAAAATATTTTTTAAATGTATTTAATAGTCCACTTTCCGAATAATTCAAATTTTCAAAAACAGATTTAAAATTACCACTCTCATGAGAACATTGAGAAAGAAAATGAGCTAACCTTAAAGGTGTAATTATATTAAACGATGAACATGTAGAAGGTATTTGTTGAAATACTGAATCTGGAATATGACCTTTTATTTTATTTATAAAAGACAAAGGTGATTGAGATTCAACACTTTCATTAATTTTCACCCATGTGATATCACCTACAACTCCATCATCTTTTAAACCATTTTCTTTTTGCCACTTTTTTACAGCACTTTCAGTCTTAGGCCCAAAATTACCATCTCCTTTAAGACCTAATTTTTCTTGTAAAAGTTTAACTTCTTTCCCTGTTGATCCTAACTTTAATAACATTTTAAATTTTTATTTTTTATCTAGAAAATTCTAGTTCCACAAGGGGGTATATATATATCATGATGTTACATGTTTTTTCTAAACCTATAATAAAAACAATCTATATGGAGTGCTATTTTTTCCATATTTCATACCCATTAAAAGATTTATAATGTTCCATTTCTAGTAATTTACTTATAACACTTTTTAATTCAATTTCTCTACCAATTGAGAATCTTATAAAACCAACATCACTAGTAATATCTTTTAAAGAAAATTCAATAATACCACCTAGATTTACTTTTTTAGATTTTAAATCCTCAACTAAATAATCAACTAAGTTATTTTTAATAATTTCTAAATCTTCACTAGAATAAATTACTATTTCAAATTCATTCCATCCATCAACTTTAAATAGATGTTTATTACTTTCAATTATTTCTATAGAACTTAAATTTGTATCAAATGCGTCAGCCAATGCTTTTTCCATATTTAAATCCGCTTTTTCAATACCCTTTTCCAAACAACTTTTCAAATCAATTATTTTAAATTCATCAGATTCAAAAAATTTAAAATTTTCAAAAGTTAAAACAGCATCCCTTTCCATGTTAATTCTATCTTCTATAACATCAGAAAGAACTCTATCAATACCATTAACTTCTTTTAAGTTATTTCTTTTTAGGAATTTATTAAATCTATCTGAACCATTTTTTAAGTATCTTCCTAGGTTAGAAGGTTTAATTTTCCATTTATCAATATAATCATCAATTAACTCGTTAACTTGTTGATAATATTTATTAGCATCTTCTCTATTATTAATCATATAAAAATCTAATTTTTATTATATATATTAAAATTATATTTTATAAAATAAACATTTAATATATAGATTATGAATTTAAAACAAACTAGAGATTATTTCAATCTTAAACCAGTTGAATATGTAATCAAAGAACATTATAGAATTAAAGAAAATTCTGAATTTGTTCCTAGATTTTCATTAAAGAATGTTAAGGACATTGCGAATATTCCTATCAATGAACCTATTAAGTATTCAGATGAAGTTATGATTAAAGCGATTAAATATGGTCTCATATTCTTAATAAATTATAAAGGTGAGGAAGATACACATTTTTCTGGTCATGAGAGAGTAATTTATCCAATGGTTTTGGGTAGATCATCAAAAGGAAAAACACTACTTAGAGGATGGCATTTGAATGGGTGGTCAGTTTCTAATAACAGACACATTAATAAAATATGGAGATTATTTAGAACTGATAGAATTTTATCCATGACCTTTACTGGATCATTTTATAGATTGGCACCAGCTGGATATAATATGTATGATAAAGGAATGAGAGGTGGTATTATAGTTAGAGCAGATTTTAATGAAATTAGAAGAAATCAACAAAATTTAGTTAATCAAAATAAAATTGTAAATAGAGATGAGGTTTCTTTAGGAACAGCAGAAAATAAATCATCATCAATTATAGTAAAAGAAACAGAAACTCAATTAGATTTAATGAAAGCAATGGAGAATTCTTATATAAAAGATTCTAAAGATATTAAAACACTTAGAATATCTTTTTTAAAGAGTATTTATGGAAATAAATATGTAGCTGTTCTGGGTGCTTTAGGACAACCAGGAAACACAGTTAAAGTTAAAACAGATAAGGGTGTAGATTTGGGTAATTTTAAGGTATTAGATTCTATAACTGGAGATATTTTAAAGAGTATTAAAAATGTAAAAGGAAATTCTTTATATGATCTTTATATTTTTGATAAAAAAATGTAAAAAAAAGGTTTTTAGAATTAATATATACTAAAAATAAAAAATAATAAATAATATGAAACATTTAAAAACATTCGAATCGTTTTCATACACAGAAAACGATTCTATGAACGAAGAATTCTTAAAGGGACTTTTCAGTCCAAAAGATGGTGAGTGGTCAAAAGATATTAATACAAATTGGACTTCTTTACAAGCTGGTAAATTATCTAAAGAATCTCTTAAAAAGAAATTTATTGATTGGGCTGAAAGTTTTGGATTTGATGAAAAGAAGAGTTTAGTTTATGGTGCCAAATTTGCTCCAACTGTTTATAACTATATTTATAAAAATGCAGATTCTAAAACTGTTATAGAAGAAGAATTTGCTAAAATCCATTTTGATAGATGTAAAACTGTTAAAAAGGAAGGTGATAAATGGAAAGACGTTACAGCTGTTGGTGACGCAGAAGGCGGACCTGGAGGTAGAAAATTTTAATATAAAAAAAAAGAGATACAATAATGTATCTCTTTTTTTTATTTATTTAAAATAGATTTATCAACTTCAGTTAAAGATCCAATACCAAATTCATTTATTTTATCTAAAATAGTATCAATATCTAAATTCTCTAATAAATAATTTTGAAAATCTTTATCATCAATATTAACCTTTCCAATTAAAAAATCATTTGTAATATCATTAATTTTAAATTTAATTTCATATTTATGAAATAAAGATGTTACATAGTCTAAAGCCTCTATACTACACATAAAATAAGAAGTTATAGTTCCATCTTCTTCTACTAAATCATAACAAATATTACCATCTTCAAAATATCTAAAAATCTTCTTTTCTTCTTCTCTAGATAAACTATCTGATAAATATTCATTTCTTTCTTCTGTTAAATTTGTTGATATTTTATATATTTTCATCTTTTCATCTTTTGTTTAACAAATATAATAAATTATTTTAAATATCAAAAGGTAAAACCATTTTTTTATCTTCTAAAACTAACTTATCATTTTTAGTTAAAGAATCTATACCCCATTTTAATATCTTATCTAAAACATCATCCTTTGTTAAATTTTGAGATCTCCAAATAAAAAAATCATATATCATTTCATTCTCAAAGAAACCAAATACAGATGTATCAAACTTATCATAAAGAACTTCTTCAGTTATATCTTCAAACTCAGTCCAACCCTCAAAACCCTTATGCATCTTATTATCTATTCTCATCATTTCAGAAATACCATCATCATCAGTAATCATAATAGCATACATCAAATCACCCCTTTCCCAATGGCAAACTTTACCATCATATTTTAGGAAAACATTCTCATCAAGTATTTTTTCAACCTTAGCCACCTCATCACTAGTTAATCTAATAGACCCTACCTCTGTTTGCTCCTGAGTATAGTTTGAAATTATTTTAAATATCTTCTTCATAAAATAGATTTCTAATTTTAATATATATAACAAAAAATAAAAATTGTTATGAATAATATTAAAAATTTTGATTCATTTAACAGAGTGAATTCTGAAAATTGGATTGGAGAACACCAAGAAACTAAAAATTATATGTTTTTTGGAAACTTACAAACTATTAAAAGATTAGTTGATGAAATGTTGGAAATGAATGAGAATGAATTAGATTCAATTTTAACAGAACATGATTGGGCATCAGATCACATTTCAGTTGCAACTGAAAATATAGAACATGTTTTTAATTTCTTAGCTGGTAATAAAACTGGTGAAGAAACTGAAAACAAATTATTAGATGGAACAGAATCATCTGGGGAAGATGATAATGTAAAAGGATTTGAAGATTTTCAGTAATCATTCAAATAAAAAATAAATAAAAAAGTATGTCTTATACAAGAGAACAAATTGAAACAGCTGTAAAAGCTAAAGGATATGTTTGGTTTGATGATAAAGCAAACAAAAGCTATGATGTAAATATTGTAGGTATTAGAAATTCATCAACAGGACAAAAAGTAACTAACGTTTTTGATGATCACTTAACTATATCATTTAAAGATGAAAAAGGAGTTTGGCAATTTTATTGCTGGATGAATACAACTGACCCTGGTAAAAAATCTATGCTAGAGTGGAAAAAAATGGGAATAACTGGTGGTTGTGCTAGATTAGTCGCAGGACAATATAGATCAACTTGGAAAATAGATAAACACCAAGGTAAATACGAAGCTCTTTGCCAAAGATTAGGTAAGGTCAAAGTATATAGAGATAGTGATCTCGATTTAGAATATGATGAAGATAAAATAACTGAAGGTATTTATGGTATAAATATTCATAAAGCTGGACAAGATTCAACTTGGGTGGAAAATTGGTCGGCGGGATGTCAAGTATTTAAACGAGTAAAAGATTTTGATGAATTTATGAAAATTTGTAAAAAAGCTGCAAAAATTCATGGTAACTCATTTACATATACACTATTAGAAAGTAAAGATATAAAATAAAACAAAAACCTCTCAATTTGAGAGGTTTTTTTGTAAACTATAAACAAATATCCATATAGAATTAATATGGATAATAACGAACGAATAGAACAGATAAAGGAGTATATTGATTATATGACTGACCATTGGATAAAATTTTATCACCTATCAAAAGGAATTAAGACATTTAAATTCAATCCAATTGAAGATATAGATAAAATATCTGAACATATGAATAATATTCTAAATTCAATTGAGTTTGATAGTGATGTCGATATCGACGTTAAAAAATTTATCCGTGATTATAAATTAGAAAAAATATTAGACAATGAAAAAAATTGATGAATTAATAGAATTTCTCTGGGAAAGAAAAAATGATGATAGAATATCCATATCCAAAGATAAAAAATATGGATATAGAAACTACTATATCAAATTTGAAATAGACGAAAAACCAGAAGAAGATGAAGATTTAAAATCAAATTCTATCTATAGATTACCATTTAAATTAAACTATGGGAATGCAATAACCATACATATAGATAATCGAAATGAATGTATTAACGCAATAGGTAATAAAACAATTATAGATGAAGATATAGATTTAGTAAATAAATGGAGCCAAATCATAGAAGATCATTTAAATAATATATATGATAGAGATATCGATGAAATGATAGAAACTACATTTTCTAGTTGTTATAGGAAAGATTTCCATAGAGATTGGAAAATGAAAAAAATATTTGATGACGAAGATGAATCTTTATAACAATGAAGAATTAGACAGAATACAAAAGGCCCGAGAAACTAATGATAAATTAGAAGAGTTTTTTAATGATAAAAGAGCTGAATGGAATAAAAATGTAGAACCACTTTTTAAAGTACTTACAGTAGATCTTTCAAACCCATCCAATCTAAAGGATATATTAGAAGCCCAATCAATTGCTCTCTCATTTAAACAAGCAATTAACGAGAATATAAATTACTTCTTAAACAGAAGGAGTAGAGAAACAACTAAAATTAAAAAACTTAGACAAGATAAGTTTATATTTTATGCAACAAGCTTTGGTGTTAAAACCAATATGGGTGAAAAAGCAATTCTAATTGATGGACATATCGCTGAAAATGATAGGTGTTTGGAACTCATTGAGAGTTATATAACATTCCTAAGAGACACCGTTAAAAATTTAGAAAGCTTTGGTTATACAATAAAAAATATGACCGAATTACTCAATTATTTAGGTAGATAAAAAAAACCCACTCATTGAGTGGGTTTTTGTTTTAATATGATTTGTGATAAGATCCCATTTCATATTTGAAGTTGTGATTCTCTTCAATATTTAATAGAGTGTGATAGATTAACTTAATTACATTCTTAACATCATCTTTATGGCAGCTTTCAGTTGTTGTGTGCATGTAACGGAGAGCCAATGATATCAAAACAGATGGAACGCCACCATTAGAGAAAGCAAAAGCATCTGTATCTGTTCCAGTTGATCTTGAACTTGCTGCCAATTGAAATGGAATTTCTTTTTTAGTAGCAGTATCCAATACTAATTTTCTTAAAATATTATGAACAGCCGGAGCTCTTGTAATAACACCACCCCCACCAGCTACATTATCACCTTCTTTACTTGGTGTGTAACATGGTGCTGAAGTTTCATGGCAAACATCTGTTATGATAGCAATATTAGGTTTAATAGTTTCAGTGATCATAGTAGCCCCACATAAACCAACTTCTTCCTGAACAGAATTCACAATATAAAGTTTAAATGGTAATTTTTTACCTTTTTCTTTTAATCTCCTTGCAACCTCTGCAATCATGAAACCACCAATTCTGTTATCAAGTGCTCTACCTGCATAAAAATTCTCACCTAATTTCATGAAACCATCTTTAAATGTGATAACAGTTCCAATGTTAATACCCATATCAATCACTTCTTTCTTACTAGAAGCACCCACATCGATAAAAATAGAATCCATATCTACATCTTTTTTACGATATGAGATATGAATTGCAGGATGTCCAAAAACACCATCTACTGGTCCTTTATCACCCCATAATACAACTCTCATTGAAGGTGCAATTTGTGCATCAGATCCACCATTTCTTGTAACTTTAATAAATCCTTTGGAGTCAATATATTTTACAAACCAACTGATCTCGTCAGCATGGGCTTCAATTACAACTTTAAAATCAGATTCTAAATTACCCATAACACCATATGCGGTACCATAGTTATCAATTTCTACCTTATCAACAAATTGTTTAAGATAGTCTACCCATACGCCTTGTCCACCAAGCTCACACTCGAAGCCTGTCGGTGCATTAGAGTTTAAATACTCTTCTAAAAATTTTTCATTTACTTTCATAGATTTTTATATAATAAATAACAATTATTGTTTAGGAAACAAAGTTAGGAAAAAATATATAATCTTTATGAAATTTAGATTAAAAAATGATTGGTATTTAGAAGACTTTTTTGATAAAGTGAAAATATATGATGCAGGTCATATTTTTACACCTAATGAAGAAGGTAATTATATAATCGAAAATCCAATAAATGGTGGAAAAACAAATATGTCTTTTGATGATATGTTAAAAGCAAATAATGGTGATGATTTGCTATTTGAACCAATATCCGAAGATAAATTGGAATTAGTGGTTCAAGAAATACCAGAAGATAAAGATAATGAAATAAAAAAGTGGAGAATACAATTAGATGTAAATACATCTTTGAATAAATTAAAAACAATACAAAAATTTTTACAAGAAAATATACCAGATTTATTATGAATATACCAGAAATAAATGTAACCTATTCATCAATAGTTAAAATAGGTGAAGATGTCCAGAAATTAGAAGAAGAATCAGGACTTAAATACTTAAAATTACACAGAGGAGTTATGGATGTCACAAATATAGATATCAATTCCTTAAATTTAAAATTAAATTTTAACGATCCAAAATTACAACAATACACAGGTAACGATGGATACCCAGAATTGGTAAAAAAAATAAAAGATAATTTTAATTTAGAAAATCACCAAGTTATAGTAACACCAGGTGGAATGGCAGCTCTAGACTTAATTATTAATTCATTAGGTGATGAGAATGTTTATATACCTAATTTCCATTGGGGATCTTGGAATAAGATATTAAAAACACATAATAAAAAAATATACACTTTTGATGATTTCGATTTGAAACCATTTATAGATTCTTATAAACATAGAAAAGATGGTATAGTTATGCTTTGTTATCCATCAAACCCAACTGGATATACACCAAGTTTAGAAACTATAAAAGATTTTCTTAATTGGACAAAAGAAAATAATACAACTGTTATATTAGATCTGCCATATTACCATCTTTTTAATAAAGGAGATGATGGTCTTGTAGAATCATTACATGATAATGTAATATTAGTTAGTTCTTTTTCTAAATCATTGGGATTGTCTGGATATAGAGTTGGTTATATAGCAACAAAAAACAAAACACTATTTAAAGTTTTAAGAACAAAAGCACTTTATAAATGGAATTCTACTTCTATTTTACCACAATATGTTATATCAAAATTATTAGATGATAAAAAAGTAGTAGAGAATTATAAAAATGAAACAATTGAAAATATTAAAAAGAATATAGATTATTTAGAAGATAATAACCTCTTATTTGATAACTATACACAAAGACCAATTGGACCATTTGCTGTTATTAATGTTGGATATGAACAATTGTTAAATTGGAGAATATCTAGCGTTCCTCTTAATAATTTTGCAAATATGAAAAAAAGAGAACATGAAAATTGTAGCAGAATATCAGTGGCTGTTAGACACGAATTATTCAAAGAATATTTTGATAAGATGTTCTCAAAAGAAAAACCACTATTTTAAAAATAGTGGTTTTTTAATAATTAATCTCTATTACCTTCATCATTATCTAAACTAATTGCATAATTCAATTCATCAAGAATTACATCTGTAGGTATCTCATCATCATCATTTACACCACTATAATTTGATGGTATATGAATACTAGCATCTTCATTAAAACTTTCAAAAGTTTTGATAAAACCTTCATTTCTTTTTTCAACATCTTTTTCTAATGCTGAATACATATCCTCTAATTCTTCATCAGGCATATCCTCTAACTCATCTTTTTCGAATCCAGAAATAACCTCAAGAGGTTCTTCCATTTCTTCTCTCTCTAATTCATCATTATTAGATTCAACATCATCTAATTGAGGAAACCTATCCTCTGGATTTGGACTAAAATTCTTAAACTCTTTAATTACTCTCATTTTACTATTATTTATTTTTTCAGATATATCCAATATTAAATGAATATCACCTTCTATTATATCTAAACCTTCATCAACAGATTCAACCGACTTCTCAAAATCAATAACATCACCTGCAAATTTTGAAATATAAAGGTCATCAATGTTGAACTCATATCTTATAGATAAATCATCTTTAGTGAAGTTAATAATCAAATGATGATCATCCTTATTCTCCCATTCATATATCATACTGGAAGAATTCTCATCACCAATACTCCTAACCAAATCATTCAATTCCTGCATTTTAGCATCAATTAAACTAGGCGAGTTCAAAATTAACTCCTCATTAAACACTTTCCATTTTTTAATCATATACTATATATTAATAAACAAAATCTTCTTTTTAACATATATCATGTAGAATATAAATACAATTATGAGCACTACTAAAAAGATAAAATTTAAAGTAAATAAAGATAAATTTGTAGATTTTGTTGATAAACTAGAAGACCTAACAAAAATATCACCAACTCTAAAAATTAAAATAGATAATAATGATATACTAGCCTACTCAGTACTAGGTAAAGCAGCAGTTCTAGCCTTTAAAAACTATATATTTAAAACAAATGAACTATTTGTGCTAAATGAAGATCTCGAAAATACATTCGATATAGTAGTTATTGAAGGTAAAAAATTTGTTAAAAATTTAGAATTCCTTAAATCTAATGATAAAATTACATTCGAAATATCATATAAACAAAATCCAGATAATGATGATGTTATGGACGCAAGAACCATACAAATATCAGGAGGTAAATTAAAAATAAACCTACTAACTGGAGAACATTATGAAATTAGAGATATGAATAAAATATCACTGGAAAAAGGACTAGATATTAAAAATAAAAGATGGTCCTTTAAAATATCAAAAGAAGACTTCACTGATATAAAAAAACTATCTTCCATCAATGGAACAAAATTATTAAATATCAATGTTAAAGATGGAAAAGTTAAAATACTAGAAACTTCCACATGGGAATTAGATATAGATGATATAAATGAAGACAAAACAACCAACCTTGTTTTAAACAAAAGATTCCTAAACTCTATAAATGATGAAAATGAAATAATATTTAACATATTCGATAATTTCATGCTAATCAAAGACAGAGAATCAAATTTGATGCTCAGCTTCGAGCAGGACTGGACTGATGAAGATATTTAAATTTTAATAATATGAAAAATTATAACTATAACAGAAACCAAGTAATCGATACTTATAAAACTTGGAGAGGAATACTGATAATAATTATTATTATTATGACCTTCATATGCAATAACCTATGGAAAGATTATAAATATCTTAAAAATGAAACAGATGAATACCTGTCCGAAATTAAAAGATTATCAGAAGAAAATTATAAACTAAAAAATAACCTAACTCCACAGGTAATAACTCAAAAAGAAAGTCAAAAAGAGAAAAAAGAAATTAAAATAGAGAAGAAAATTATAAAAAAAGAAGTTAAAGTAAAAGAAATTGAAAAACCAATTGTTGAAAAACCAGAGGTTATACAAACAATTGTTCAAGATTCTTTATAATTAAACTCACTTTCTGTTAATTTTGATTTAGTCGAATTTATAAATCTCTTAGTTATACATAGATTATCGATAGATCCTATTATACTGGGATCTATTGAATTTTTAAATCCATAATAAACAGATATTTTATGATCAATTGTTGGATAAAATCTATGAGTATGTGTGTTAGATAAATATCCTTTGATATATTCATCATCATAATAATCATATCCTGTCCAATCTTCATAAAGTTTCTTTTTGTTATTATTTGTTATTCTTCTAACATTTCTTTTATACATAGACCAGGCATCAATTTCAGAATCAGGTATTATAATACCACTTACTTCTTTTATATTTTTTATCCTATCTTTAATAAATTCAACCTTACTAACATTATCAACACCATATTTTTTCAAACAAGTTTCTTTACACTTTTCAATAGTACTTTCTACTTTAGATTTAAAAATCTCTTTCCAATATTCTGTTTTTGATAAATATTCATCACCATATTTATTTTTAAATGTATTTTTAATTTTTTCTACTGTTTCATGCATTTTAAATTCTAATTTATATTTAAAATCATCTGTTTTTGAATAAGAATCAACACCATATTTATTAATTAAAGTATTTTTAGATTTTTGTTTAAATTCATCAGAAGACATCCACTTTCTATTCATTTCACGAATTTCATCAGTTTTGAAATATGAATCAACACCATATTTACTCATCATAGTTTTTTTACCCTTTTCAGATCCTTTTTTAATTCCTTTCCATTTAAAACTTTCAGATAATTTAAATTCATCAGTCATTGAATATGATTTAACTCCCCACTTTTCCATACATGTTTTTTCTTTAATATGATTTTTGCAACTAAAACAAGAGTAATATCCTTTATCTTTTCTATTTTTATTAATTAAATATTTGGAATATGGTATATAATTTTCAGATCCACATAATTCACAAATAGCAGTTATTTTAATTTTAGAACCATTTGGTAAGTCATCAACTTTCACTTCTATTTCGTTAGATATTAAATACCCTAAATTTAAATAATGACTCTTATTTCTAATATTTATTTTAACCAAAACTTTACTTTCCTTAATCATATAAACTATATACTTTATATTATATATAAAATATCATAAGTCCCATTTAGGACAAAATTTAAAAAATTATAATTAAAATGACTAAGGATGAAAAATTAAAAGAGATAGAGTCATTAAGAATAAAAGCTTCGGAGCTGAAAAAGGAGGCAGATTATTATAATGCCATCCAAACAGCTTTGAAGCTGGTTTGATACTCCCCCTGTGAGTAATCATGGGGGGAGGAAAAACCGCGTTCTTAACGGCTCTTATGGAGCATTTGCAACACCATACTTTATTCTATTTAATAATTGGGTCGCCGGCACAATAACAGCCCAAGGAAGAGACCTAACTAAAACAATGGATAAAGTAAATGAGGACTATTGGTATAACCAATGGCACTTAGATCACGAATTACATAAAAATTTGTGCATCAAAAACATAACACAAGTTAATAAAACTGAGCCTGTGAGCATCTATGCTGATACGGATTCTTGTTTTTCAGGATCAATTATACAAACCGAAAATGGTAGATTAACCATTGAAGAATGGTATAATAACAATATTAAAAATGGTTCCGCAGGAGAAACACTTAAAGGACACGAATCGGTATTAACTATTGATAGGATATTAAACTATTCGGATGATGGTAATTTATATTATGCACCTGTTAAAAGGATTATAAGACATAAGGTTAGTAAAGCTAAATGGAGATTAAAAACAAAGTCAGGTAAAGAAGTTATAGTAACTAATGATCATTCAATGATAGTATTTAGAGATGGTGTTAAAATTGAAGTTAAACCTTCGGAAGTTTTAAAAACAGATAAAATACTATCAGTTTTTTAAAAGGGACAGTTTTAGTTTTTATATATACTAATAAAAGTATCTGTGTATATGAAAACTAATAAAGAATTTATAGAATATTTTAATAAAAATAAAAGTAAAGATAGTTATAGAGAAATATTTAATCAATATTTTTCAGATAAACCAAAATGTAGAATTTGTAATGATATAATATATTATTATGATTCTACATTTACTTTTAAATCAAAAGAAATTCAACCAAAGGGTAAATCTTTTTTAACTTCTAAAAATGTCGATAAGTGTTATTATTTAAATGTTTGTGAAGATTGTTTAACCGAAAAATATCCAGAGTATTCTGAAAAGAATAAATCTAGGGTTTTTAATCAGATGAATTATATTACAGAATACGCATTTGGTATAGATCATGAAACTGCTTTAATATGGATGAAAAACAAGTATGCTATAACTGAAGAAAATCTAATTAAAAAATGGGGAAGTGAAATAGGTTCAAAAAAATGGAAAGTTTATAGAGATAAACAAGCTTTAACAAACACATTTGAATATAAAAGAGAAAAATATGGTTGGACCAAAGAAGAATTTAAAGAATATAATAAATCAAGATCTGTAACTATTGAAAATTTAGTAAATAGACATGGAGAAGAATTGGGTTTAAAAAAATGGATGGATTATTGCGATAGACAAAAATACACAACAACTGTTGAATATTTCATGGAAAAACATGGCGATTTTGCCGGTCAAAATATATATGATGATTTTTGCAAAAAAAGACTATTCAATAGTGGTTATTCAAAATTATCTATAAAACTATTTGATGAATTGATATCTAGAATTCAAGATAAAGGAACATATAGAATTTATTATAAGGATAAAGAGTGGTACTCATATGATAAGGAAAATAAAAAATATTATCTAATAGATTTTTTCATAAGAGAATTAAATATAGGGATAGAGTTTAATGGAGATATTTGGCATGCTAATCCAAAAAAATATAAATCAGATGATATGCCATTTCCATTAGAAAGTGGTCTAAATGCAAAGGATATATGGGAAAAGGATAGAATTAAGAATGATTTTTTAAGAACAAAACTAAAAAAATTAATTATAATTTGGGAAGATGATTTAAATAGAGATGGTATAGATATAACGGTTGATAAAATAATAAAGGAAATATATGAATAAAAATTACATAATAGAGGAAATTGAGTCTTGTGAGCAAATTGGATTTTTTGATGATGAGTATGTATATGATGTGGAAGTTGATGATGAGACACATACTTTTATAGCTAATGATATATTAGTTCATAATTCACTTTTTGTATCATTTAAACCAGCCATGGATCATTCAAATTGGAGAGATTTAATAATTAATGATTTAGACTGGAAAGAGAATAATTTTATTATTTTAACAAATAATGAGATAAATTGTGATAATGATAAATGTTTAGGAATAGCAAAAAACATAGATGAATTTAAGGAGTTGTTAAAGTTGGATTATAAAGAGATAATAATAGATGGTCATTTCGTTAAAAACTGGGATTTAATTAAATTAATAGATTCTGGAGTATTTACATGTGATATACAATGGAATTGGTCTAGTGAGTTAGATTATATACAGGGTATAGATCATTTTAGATATGGTGGGTATTTTAAAAAGTGTTTAGAGGAATATGCGGCTGGATTTGGTGTAGAGAATAAAGAGGATTTTGAGTTAGAGAGGATATCTGAATCGATTATATCAATCGCTAAGAAGAAATATATTCAACATATTCTTTATGAAGATGGTATTCCATTTGATAGATTTAACTATTTATTCCCTAAAGGTGTGGAATTAGTTAGATCGTCAACTCCTCTTTTTGCTAGAGAGAAAATTGTTGGAATTGTTAGGTATTTATTTGAACATCCAGATACATTTAACATTAAAGATTTACTTAAATTAGTTAAAGATTTAAGAAAAGAGTTTGAGTTAGCTGATATTGATGATATAGCGATGCAATCATCTTGTTCAAATTATGAGAATAAGGTTCTTAATGATAAGACATTACCGCTTGAGTTTGTGGGTGGATCTCATTTTGCAGTTAAGGCTGCAGCTCTTTATAATTATCTTTTACATACAAATAAAAAGTATGCTGATAAGTATGAAATGATTAAATCTGGAACAAAGATTAAATATTATTATTGTAAGAATAAATCAAATGGTGATATTTTTGCTTATATAAGGGGATCATATCCAATAGAGTTCGCCCCTCTTATTGATTATGACCTCCAGTTTGCTAAGAGTATCTTATCCCCAATAAACTCAATTATTGAACCATTGGGAATGCCGGAGATAACAGAGAGATTATCTATTGTGATGGACATATTCAGTGGATTTGGAAAATAAAAAAGAGGGTTAGAAATAACCCTCTTTTTTATATTATTTTACCCACTCTATTCCTATGTGAGAATATCTTTACAACTTTTTTTCTATCTACCCAAACTGGACAAGCGAACCAATCAATATTATTATATTGAAATTTATTAAGAGCATATTGAATATCTTTTTCAGATGACTTAATTTGAACTAGAAATATTTTCATCTCACCTGATACTTCTTTTTCAACTATCAAATCAATACCATATATCATATCAACGAAGTCACCATCACCACCTTGATATAAAACTTTACATCCTAATTCAGATAATTTTTCACTTACAAAGTTCTCATTAGCTTCACCAAGCTCACTATTTCTTCTATTATTTGAAATATATTTTCTGAGGTTAATTTTCCATTTTTTTATTAAATCAATAATTGAGTTATTTTTAATAAAATTTAACAACCAAGATTTTAGATTTTGCACATCTAAATTTTCAATAAATTCAATTTTACCTTCTTTTTCTAAAATATCATATATTAATTCAGCTAAATCACTATAATTAGTATTTAATTTATTAACAGGATCATATTCACCGCTTTCGGTTTTAACTTGAAATAAGTTTTTAAACTTATCGGTTTCATATCGACCATTTTCAAATTTTATATCTTTAAATTTACCAGTTTTATATAAAATAGAAAGACCTAATTGATAATCATCATTTCTATCAGCTGAAGTTCCTAACTCTTCTAATAATTTCATTATATCTCTTTTTAATTCGAGATCATCCACTAAAAAATATTTTAGACCTGATATTTTATCTATAATATATTTTCTATTAGCTACTCCTTTTATAGAGGAATCATATGAATCTATACCACTACCAGTAAATAAGTCGGATTCATTAAACTGCTTATAATTAAAAATTTTCATAATGTATATATTAACTCCTAATATATAAAAATATGAAAAATGAAAAATTATATCCGCTTTATCTAAATTATTTAGGTGAGAAGTTAAACGATGGTAAAATATCAAAAGGAGCTTATGCTCTTATGAAGATAAGTAGAGATTGCTTTGAGAGTTTTAAAATTAAAATGGAAGATAGACTTTTTGAAGGAGAGCAAATAAAAAGCAATAGAGATAAAAAAATAGATGATATATTCGATGAGTTTGACTTTGATTGAAAAAATAAACCATATGAATTATGATATTTATTTCTATGATGGTATAGATTTTGAAATGATTAGAAAACACAATGATGATTCCGGTGAATTTCTAATATTTTTTATTAAATCTTGGAAAGATGAAGTTATTAAGTATAGAAGAGATAAAAAAATAAAAAATATCCTATATGATATAGATGATAAATTTGATCCAGATTTAATAGAAAAAAATACAGTTGCTATTTATTTAACAAATGGATATGTTATGGAGACATATAAATCTATAAAAGAAAAAATAATATTAAAATCCAACTATGATCCCCTATACCGAGATTTTAAAGGAAAAGTAAATATATAATTTAATATATAGATTATGAAACATCTAATGAGATATGAAGGATATTCAACTCAACAACGAGTTGATGATTTACTTGATAAAATATCAAAACATGGTATTAAATCACTTTCACAACTTGAAAAGGATTTTTTAGATGCTCATAAAACAGGTTCAGAAGAAGAAATACATAAAGAATTAATAAAATCTGAAAGCGAAAATGTTTTTAATGATGATTCTGATATGTTTAAGTTTGAATTTCAAAACAAAGAAATAGATGATGAATATATCAAATACCATGGGAATATCTACTATACAGAGCCAAAAACTGAAAATACCTATTTACTAAATGGTTATATACTTTATCATGATAACTCTGGATTCGTTATGCCAGAATTCTATTTAAATGATAGTGGTAAAAAAGAAGACATATTCACATTATGTAGAGGATATGAATATGAATTGGATAATTTTTTAGATTATGTTATAGGTGAAATAGATCAAAATAGGGATTAAAAATTTAATATATAAAAAAAAAATAAATTAAAAAATGAGAAAAAATTTATTAAAAAGATATAATGATTTTATAAAAATCAATGAAAATCAAGAAACCGAAGCTCCTGTTAAACCAGAGACCGCTCCAACAGAAACTCCAACAGAAACTCCAACAGAAACTCCTGATAAGAGAAGAGAGAGATATACTATTCCAACTCCATCAGTTAACCCAGATCCAAATGCTGAAGCTGAGGATAACTCAAATGATACTTTAGAAGTTTCTGAAGAAGGTGTTGAAGATAACTTAGAATATTTACATGATACTTTAGAAGGATCTGAATTAATGAACAATATTCTTAAATACCAAGGACATGAAATTACTTTACCTTCAGAAACAGGTGAATTTGAAGTTGATGGTGTTAGAAAAATTAAAAAAGAAGGTACTAAATTAGTTCCAACTTCTTCAGCAGAAGATGTAATTGAATATTTAAATAACCCAGAGGCTCAATCAGAAGCTCAAGCTAAACAAGAAAGAAGAATTCAAGCTCAAGCTCAAAGAGCACAAGCTCAAGTTCAAGCAAAAAGAGAGTCTTTAGATTTTAACCCAGAAGACACAATTGAAACAGAAACTGAAGAATTACCAGCTGATCAAAATTTACCAGATGAAGATGAAACTCCTAAATTTGAAACTCAAACTGGTCAAGATCCAGAAGCTGAGGCAAGAAGTGGTGTAGTAGTTGATGTTGAAGAGACTGGAGTTAGAAATGAATCTAAAAGTTATAGAAATAGATTTAGAACTAAATTATAATAAAAAAAACCACTCATTGAGTGGTTTTTTATTTTAATTCTTCTTCACTAGATTCATCATCTACCGATTCTTCTAAATCACCAGTAACTTCTTCTAAACTCTTTTCTTTTTGAATTTTATTTATAATATATCCAGCTACTGCAAACTCAGCACCAGCCCATAAAATAAATTCACCCATAGTTAAAGTATCATATTTAGCACATAAAAAGAATATCATACCAATTTGGGCAATTAAATATGATATACCAGATTCTATTCTTTTCTTAGAGAAAAAAGAAGGCTTATTAGAATAAATAAGTAATAACTCTTTAAAAAACCATTTAATTTTTTTCATAACTTTTTATTTTTATATATTAAAACTTAAATATAGAATAATGATAAAACCAATATGGATAAAAACTACATTAAAAGTTTAATACAAAAAATACTAGATAAAGAATTCGTTGACCCAGCTAGAAGAAAAATTGTAGACTATAATAATCGAATAAACTTTTGCGCACCATGTTGTGGAGATTCACATAAAAATAAATACGCTAAGAGAGGAAATCTCTATTTTGATAAACTGCTTTATGTTTGCTTTAATTGCAATAGAAAAACAACATTAGATAAATTTTGTAAAGATTTTAATGAGCAAATTGATCCAGATAAAAAGTTGGAAATGATAGAACACTTAAATAGTGTTATGACTTATTCTGATTATGAAGGGGATTTTGTTGATGCTAAATTGGATGATTTAATAGAAATTTCTGAATTAGAAAGAGTATTTAACCAAGATCTAACTCCCATATCAGACTTTAAACCAATACAAACAAATAGTGGAGTTTATAAATATTTAGTTGGTAGAGGAATACAACCACACTTACATAAGAATATTTACCAAGCTAAGTGGTGGAAAAATGAAGATGAAAGCGAGTGGATTATTGTTATGTTAAATAGAAGAGATAATAAAGTCTTAGGACTTCAAATAAGAAACTTGAAAGAAGGTAAAAGAAGAATGTTTAAAATATTTAACTATGAAAACATATTGGAGTGGGTTAATATAGGTAAAGAAAATCCAATTGATTTAGATATAAGCAAATTAGTTATTTATAATAAATTATCTTACTATTTTAATATTTTAAATATTAATTTTATAGAAAAAATAACAGTTTTTGAAGGTTATATAGATTCATTATTTTTTCCAAATTCAATTGGAATGGTGGGCGTTAACACAGATTCTAAATTCTTAGAGAATAATGAGTTGGATTTACAATACTTTTTTGATAATGATGATGCCGGTTGGAGAAAATCAGAACAAAAAATAAAAGAAGGATGGGCTGTTTTTCTATGGAAAAAACTATTTGAAGATATTGTAGATAAAAAAAATGATAGCGATCCATATAAATTACTACACAGAATAAGTAAAGTAAAGGATTTAAACAAACTCTCAACACTTGTTGAAAATGCTTTTTCTAAATTAGGACTATCAGATTTTTTTAGTAAAGATGAATTAGATGTTAAATGGATTCCAAAACCAAAATCAACTAAGAGATACTCGGAAGAAGTTGATTATAATAAAAAATTTAATAATTTAAAATACTTGTAATATTCACTTTTTTTTGTAATTTTGTATCAATATATAGATTATACAAAATAAAATAAAAGATATGAAAACAAATTTCCTAGTTGCTTACGATTTTACAAAAACAGCAGAGACCGCAGTTGAACACGCTTTAATGACCGCAGAAAAAATGGGAGCTCAAGTACACATTGTACACATTATAGAAGATGTTAAAGATATAGAGAAAACAGAAAAGAAATTTCAAAAAATTCCTAACTATGATAAAGTAATTTCACATGTTAGAGTTGGTGATATATTTGAAGATATTGTTAACTTTTCACATGAAATACACGCTAAATATACCTTCATAGGAGTACATAGCTTAAATATCTGGCAAAAATACATCACGGGTAGTGATATATTTAAAATCCTAAATAAAGAAGAAAACCATTCTCCCTTTATTATAGTACAGGAGGGAAATACCAAACCCTATACAAAAATTTTAGTACCTATAGATAGTACAGATACTAGTAAACAAAAGTTACTACACGTTACTAGAATTGCTAAAAACTTCCAATCAGAAGTTGTGGTTCTTATGAGAAAGGGTTTACCTGGAAATAAAAACTCTCAAAAGTTTATTAAGAAGTTTTTTAATGAATATTCTATACCTTACACGCTAGAAGTTAGAGACGAAGATTTTGATAAATCAATTATTGAAGTTGCTAAAGAAAAAGAATGTAATTTAATTACTATTGTAAACGAAACAGGTGACTCATTTTCACCACTTTACTTTAGTGATGAACAACGTCTTATCTTAAACGAATTAGGTTTACCAGTTTTGGTTGTTAATCCAGTTCACCATATTTCAAGTTTTTGGAACTAATTAATATGGATTAAAAATCCAATTAAACCACCCATTATAGTCCATATTAAGTCCCACCAACACCATTTATGTAATGGACTCAAATGGTCATAAATCTCTTTACCAACAGCTGATATAAAGCAAAGAGATAAACCAACAACATCACCAAATAATAAAGATGATATAAAATAAATAAGCAAACCATAAATAAAATGGTTTGCTTTATCACCCTCAATTTCCGGTAAATTTTCTATATTAATCTTTTTCAATTTTTACATCTTTAAGTATAAGTACTTCTTATATACTTTATCACCAAAGAAAGTTGGTTCAATAGCATTACAAACCGTAAACATATTTGTACTAAAATAATATTCTCTGTATCTATTATCTAACCATTTTTTTATATCTTTTTTAGTATTATCAGAATAACCTAACATATCAACAATTGATGATATTTTTAATTTATCTTCATCTCGATAATAGTTTCGCGGGTGACCAGATGTGGCTCCCCAAACACTTATATAGATAATTGGTGCTAAAAAATAATACCAATTTTTATCAAGTTTATCATTACGTCTTTTGTAAATATCTCTAACTCTTTTTATTTCAGTTTTAGCTAATTGAGAGCTTTCAATCATATCCTTAGCCATCTCAATTCTGAAATTTTCTAATTTAGCAATTGTATGAAATCTATCCGGTAGATTTAACTCCGCTTTTATTTTCTCATCTAAAATATCTTCATATTTTTTACCATCAATCTCCTTTTTTCTCCAATGTAATTCACCGTTATATGGATCTATCACGAAAGATTTTCTAGACCATCTTTCTTCATCAAATTCGAAATAATATTGTAAATCACTCTTAGGTATACAAGAAGTCTCATCCGGTCTTATGAAATACTCAACTATATCATCATACTCAGGGTAATAATAATCATCTGTTTCTTCATTATGTATAACATCATTTGCATAAAAATCTGATTGGTGATATTCACTATATCTAACATCCGCTCTTTCAGAAACATATATATCTAAATAATCTAACCAATAAGTATTTTCATACCAAACCCACCCATCAACATCATCACACCAACGAGCATCATCTTCATCAATCCACTCACCTTCAATATCACGAACTTGTCCTTCATGACTACCAGATATTGTTTCATAGACACCACTTGTACTTTTCAATCTTAGAATTTCTTTATCTTCATGCATATCAGGAATCTCTTCATAAAGAATACCATTTTGATCATCATAATACTCAAATGTATCCATATAAGGATACTTATCAAAGCTACTGGTTTTTAAGTTAACTGATAAATTAAGATTAGAGGTTGACATATCATAATTTATATCAAATCCATTACTCTCAGCCCACTCCTTAAAGATGTTTTTATCAGAATCTTGTATAGTATAAATTCTATCTATGTATTTTTTACCATTAGAAAGATTCCAAAGAAGAGCTCTACCTTTAACTTTACCACCTTCTTTTAAGACAAGTAGTTTACAAACTTGTGGATTTTGGACATAAATATCTAAATAAGATTGACATCCTTCATATCTCATACAAGAGTTACCTAATTGACCTTTAATTTCTAAATAATTGGATTCTAAATAATTAGTTCTAATATCTTCACCTTCAACAACACTCAAATCAATAGCTGTTCTTGAATCATAAACTGACTTGTAAGCATTAACAAAAAGTTCTATTTTTGGATCAGTAAGTGGAGCTTTTATAACTTCAGCAAAAACTCTTCTAACCCATCTACCTATACCAAACTCAGGAGTTCTTCCTTCTTTCCAGAATTTATAGTCTGATCCAGGTTGAAATCCAGATATATCTTTTAATCCGGTATCTCTTAAAATTCTATTTGTTTGCACATAAGAGATTTTATCATTTTTATCAGTGATATCAATTAAAGTATATGTGTCTAATATTTCACTTTTTGCTTCAGAACTAAGCAATTTTTCAGATATAACTCTTGGAGTTTCATTCTCCACATTTTTATTATCTGAAATCTTTTTCAGAAGATTTCTAAATTCATCAGAATAAAATATTCTCATTTTACCACTACTATCGGATTCAAATAAGAACTCAAAATAATTAAATAGTTTCATAATGTATATATAAAAAAAAAGATCTTTTTAATTTTTATAAATAATTTATTACTCAGCAGATGGTGTTGTAGGTAATTCAACAACTACTGGTTTGTATTCAATTTCAGGTAAAGAAGATACCCATTCAAAATTTACACATTGTGCAACTTCTTCATTTGAGATAAACCAATTTCCATCAGCATCTTGAGTTGGGTTAAAAAATTGAACCCCGTCATAAGTTTGACCAACTAATTGATCTTTTTGTTCTTCTGTTAATAATCTAACTGTCATAATTTTTATTTTTTATTTTTATATATTAATTTTTTTTATCCCCTTTTTTCTTATTTTTGTGTTTTCCAAAAATATCTTCAGATAATTTTTTTAATATTTTCGATTGTTGAATTTTTGATGTTTCAAATGGATTCTGACTATTCATACCACCAGACATAGCCGCGTTTGGTAGGTTTAAAACCGCTGATGAAAACTCTTCAAATGTTTTTATTCTTTTTTCTATTACTCTTTTTATATAACCTCTTTTAGATGTGTCATATAATCTAAATATAGTATCCGGATAAACACTTTTCAACTCTTTAAAAACATTTTCTAGATGTGTAATATTTTTCATATCATCATCACTCATTCCAAAACTAATTGTAGCTCCTATTTTATCAGCATAATCCTTGATCTTTCTTTTAAATTCCTTTATAGCAATTTCTTTACCAATTTCAGGTGAATCAGCACCACCTGATTTATGTTTTTCTATAAAACCCTCATAGCTAACACCATAAAAAGAGCAATTATTTAAATAATTTTGAATTATATAATTTTTTGAAAAATTATTATAATCAATTTTATCAATTTTAAAATTATCTTCATCATTTTTACTTTTTAATATTTCATCAGATTTTGTATTAATTAATGATTGAGATCCTCTAAATAAATGTATATATTTTTTAAGATTATTATACATTTCATACTTATCATCTTCACTAAATACATTATCTATTATCCATTCAACTCCTCTTTTAAAAGTATCAGGTTTATGACCTCTGGCGGTAATTAAAGAAAATAAAAATCCATTTTTAAGAGTATTTAAAAATTTATACCATGATGGTGCGAAATTTTTATTATTAATTGAATATATCATATCTTCAATAAAAGCCCGATCCCCTCTTGGTCCATTATCTCTAAATTCAATAAAAGCATCATCTGCTAATTTCCAATTTTCTTTATCACCTCTTATTTCAGCAAATTCTTCTGATGAAACACCAACTTTATCACCATTTGATAAATTAATCATATTTATTTTTGTTGGCATATGTAATAGATTATCATCTATATCGAAACACGAATACTCTATATGTATTTTATTCATATTTATTCATTTTTTTTTAATTTTTCACCAAAAGTCAGAGAATTTAGAGATGAATTTATAGATCTTTTACAAAAACACAGATTATTAATATCACATATTATGTTAATGTCTATTTTATTTAAAAATCCTTCTAATATTGATATCTTATGTTCAATTGTAGGATAATTTGCATCTAAAGGGGATTTTCCCCAATTATTACCTATATATTCACCATCATAATAATCATATCCATCCCAGAGAGATAATAATTCTTTCTTTTTTGAAAAAGTTATATTTCTACATTTATTCCTAAACTTAGAATATTCAGAAACTTTACCTGAACTTTTACCATTTTTAATTCTTGATGTAACTACTTTATTTTTTATAAACTCATCTTTTAATGGGTTATCCACACCATATCTATCTAAACATGTTTTTTTCATCTTTTCTAAGTTTTCTGGTAATTTTGTAGTATTATCTACACCATATCTATCTAAACATGTTTTTCTATATTTTGATATTGAACATTTATTAGAACAAGAATATTCTACCGTGAAGTTTTTAGTATTTTTAACATATTTTCTATATTGAATTTTTTTAATAAAATCACAAAAATCACACTTAACATTAACTAAAATACCACTACCGATAGGTAAATCTTTTATATTTATATTTATATATTCACCATAATTATTATTTGGATAAATATCCCTATTTAAATTATTTATTCTAATATTAATTTCATTATCTATTAACATTCTTTAAGATTTATTTTTAACAAAACAAAGATGACATTGTGGTATAACTTTAACCCCACCTAATTCGGTGGATAAAACTACATACTTACTACATCTTGGGCAATAACCAACAGCATGTATATGCTCATTCGAATCATTATACTTCAAATTTGTATATTCATACTTTAACCACCAAATCCCATAATCAATTAGTAAATTCCTCTCATTTTTTGTTAACTTTGAAGTTCGTCTTCCCTCTCTTATATCATTTAAAATTACACGAGATTTATCCTCAATTAAATCAGCGTGTTTTCTTAAATCATCAACTGTCATATAAGGATCACCATCACCTTCTCTAATATCAGCAACCTTTCTATAAACTTCAGGATTTAACTCTTCAAAAGTTTTTACAAATTTCATATTATTATTTTCTTTTATTGATAAAAGATTGAAAAGATTCTAATTTAACTTCATTATTATCTTCTTCGTCTTCAAACTCTTCTTCATTTTCTTCAGAATCTTCGTCTTCAAACTCTTCTTCATCATCACCTTCAAATTCTTCTTCTTCGTCTTGTCCAAAAGAATCAAAATCTTGAACATCTTCACCTTCTTCAGACTCTTCACCAGACTCTTCACCAGATTCTAATTCAAATTCTTCAACAACTTCATCATCTTTCATTGCTGATACAGTGATTAATCCATCGTTTTCTTCGATTACGATTTCATATCCATTAACTTCTACAGTAGTTTTCATAATTTTTAATTTATTTTTTGTATATATATTATTTTCCAAAAACTATTTTTTGGTTATTTATATATTAAAACTTTTATACCACTTATTTATAAAAAAGTAAAAAAGATACAAAATGAATAGAATAGAAAGAATGTTAAAATCTCATATGAGAGATAATAATGTATCTAGTAGTGTTTTTGATGATTATTTTAAAGTAGTAAATAAAAGAGTCCAAAACAATAATACATCACTCCTTATCGAAGGAAATGGAATGCAAGTTGATGTCTTTTCTAAACTTTTAGATGATAGAATTATTTTTCTTTCAACAGAAGTAGATGATTATACATGCAATCTAATTAAAGCTCAACTTCTTTTCTTAGAATTGGAAAGCGATAAAGATATTAAAATTTATATTGATTCAGGGGGTGGTAGTGTTTACTCTGGTCTAGGATTATTAGATGTTATGGACTTCGTTAAGCCTGATATCGTAACAGTTAACACCGGGTTAGCTGCTTCGATGGCAGCAGTTATTCTTTGCTCTGGAACAAAGGGTAAAAGAAAAGCTCTCAGAAGAAGCAGGACCATGATCCACCAACCGAGTACGTATAGCGGGTACTCTCAAGCAACCGATATAGAAATCGAGGCAAAAGAGATAAATTCTTTGAAGAAAGAATTATACGAAATAATTTCAGAAAAAACCGGACAGACATATGACAAAGTTTATAAAGACAGCGAGAGAGACTATTGGTTGAATTCAAATGATGCAAAGAAATATGGATTAATAGATGAAATCATACAAAATAGAAAATAAATACTATGATAGGTTGATGAATATTTTATATATACTATATGGAAAAATTTATAAATGAAGAAGGTAATTATTACAATTCTTTTATCTACCAATGGTTCGATAGAGGATTAAATAAATTTTATATTGGTTCACATTATGGTGAAGTTAATGATGGTTATTTATTTGGTGGTATAGATATTAAAAAAGAATATAAAGAAAGGCCAAATGATTTTGAAAGAAAAATTCTATCATATCACTTAGTTTCAGAATATTCTGAAATAAGAAGAATAGAAAAAGAGTATCTAATAAAGTATGATGTTGAAAACAATGATTCTTTTTATAATAGAACAAATGAATCTTATGGTGGATATCACAAAAAATCTGTTGAGAATAGACTCAATGATATTGATGAGAATGGATTGAATCATTTTCAAAGAGCCGCTATTAAAATGGTTAAAACTCGCAAAGAGAGAGATAACTATAAAACAGCAAAGGTAAAAGAATATATTACAAAAATATATAAAATGGATGATATTAAAAATAAAATATCAGAAACATTAACAGGTAGTAGATGGGTTATTAAGAATGGTGAAATAAAATATATAAAAGAAGAAGAAGTCAAAGAGTACTTAAAAAATGGATGGATATTTGGTAGCAACATACATTTGGATAAAAAATGGATATCTAAAGATTTGGAACAGAAATATATTAAAAATACAGATTTAGATAGATATTTAAAAAATGGATGGAAGTTAGGTAGATATCATAATTTAACACTATCAGAATACTCTGATATATCAAAGAAAAATGGAATAAATTCACGTTTGAAATGGATTGAATTTGCAAAGTCTAATAATTTATTGATAAATGTTCATAGATTGGAGAATTGGATTGATTGGTACACCTTTTTAGGAAAAAATAGAAAGTAATCTTATGTTAAACGATATATCATATTTAGACAAAGATGAGAGAATAAAAACATTAATTTTTGATTTAATCAATAAAAATCAAAGCTCATTAGTTTCATCTCGACAATCAAAGCCAATTAATAGTGTATTACTATCTGACTTTTTTGATAAAACATGGGATAAGTTTAGTCATATTACACCATCACCATCATTTGAATATAAAACAAAAGATGGACTTTCAAAATCAACATCAACGGCTACTATTAAAACTAATGATATTGTTAGCTTAATTAATATTATAAATAGTGAAGAATATAAATTCAATTCTTTTATAATATATAATTTGTCAATTCAACCAGATGATTATCTACAAAAAGATGAAATTCTCTTTAGATTTGCTGTTTTGGATGACTTACCAGCAATCGTTAGAGAAACAAGAAATAAAAAAATAGACAATATATTAAATGGAAAATAATAGAATTTATAATGAAAGTAATATTTTAACCATGTATAGAATATTAGATGGTACTGTTGATGGGGTAATAACTAGTCCACCATATAATATAAGTACAAAGAGAAAAGATACCTATTATGATAATGGGTATTCGCAATTAGATGGTCTCCCAGAAAACGAGTATTTAGATATCAGAGTTGCTGAATTTAAAGAGTTTTCTAGAATTTTAAATGATAGAGGTGTAATATGTTATAATCTTTCATATCATAATGAAAACCCAATATTACCAACTCTCTTAATGACTAGAATTCACCAAGAGACAGATTTAACATTAGCAGATATGATAACTTGGAAGAAATCAACATCACTACCTTTTCAGACAAGTCCTACTAAACTATCTAGAATTTGCGAACAAATATATGTTATTGTTAAGAAAAAACACCTTCACGACTTTAAAGCTAATAAAAAGATTAGCAAAATAAACGAAAAAACAGGACAAAAGTTTTATAAGAATTATGTTAACTTAATAGATGCTAAAAATAACGATGGCATTAAAACAAAATTAAAAGCAACATATTCAGAAGACCTTGTTACAAAACTTATTAATATTTATTTCCCTGAGGGGAGTTTAATTTATGATCCATTTATGGGAATTGGAACAACAGCAAGAGCATGTTTTAAAAATAAACTAAACTTTATAGGATCAGAAATAGATACAAATCACTATAATAAATCTATAGAATTATTAAAAAATAAAAATTTAAATTATGAAAATATTAGCGAATGATGGAATTTCAAACGAAGCTAAAATTCAATTAGAAGAAAAAGGCTACACAGTAATTACAGAAAAAGTAAACCAGGAAGACTTAATAACTAAAATCAATGAAGAAAATTATGAAGGTATTTTAGTTAGAAGTGCAACTAAAATTAGAAAAGATATTATTGATGGTTGTCCTAACATCAAATTTATTGGTAGAGGTGGAGTAGGTGTTGATAATATTGATGTTGACTATGCTAGAGAAAAAGGAGTTTTCGTTTTTAACACACCAGCATCTTCATCACAATCAGTTGCTGAATTAGTAATCGGTAATATGTTTGCTATTTCAAGATTTATTGGAAAGTCAGCTAAGAATATTGAAAACGGAGACTTTAATAAACTTAAAAAAGAATACGGAACAGGTGTTGAATTAAGAGGTAAAACTTTAGGTATTGTTGGATTTGGAAGAATTGGACAAACTTTAGCTTCTTACGCACTTGGTATTGGTATGAAAGTAGTAGCTATTGACATTGAAGATAAAAAAGTTTATATACCAATGAGTATTAATTGGACATCATCCACCGGAGAACAAGTTCAAAATCACCACTCTTATTCCATTAATGTTAAAACAAATATTGATGAGATTTTACCAATATGTGATTATATTTCATTACACGTTCCTAAACAATCAAATGGAAATTCTGTTTTTAGTAAAAGAGAGTTTGAAATGATGAAAGATGGTGTTAGAATTATCAATACATCAAGAGGTGGAGTAGTTAATGAAGTAGAATTGATTGAATATTTAAATAATGGTAAAGTTGCTGGAGCAGCATTAGATGTGTTTGAAAATGAGCCAACTCCAATGAAAGAGTTATTATCACATCCTAATATTTTATCAACACCACATATCGGAGCTGCTACAAATGAAGCTCAAGATAGAATTGGACAAGAAATTGTTGATATAATTGTAGAAAATTTTAGTTTAGTTTCTTAACTAAAACTTCATAAAATAAAAAAACCACTCAAATGAGTGGTTTTTTATTTACGGTAATATACAAATTACTCAGGTTTCGACTTTGGGTTAGAAGCCGATTTCTTTCTCCTTGGCTTTTTAGGTTTTGCTTCAACAACATCACCTTCTGTTTTAACCTCAGACTTAGTTTCTTTTTTCGGAGATTTAGATTTAATCTCTTTAGCAGTTACCTTTTTCTCTGAAACCTCAACTAATCTATCAACAATTGGTTGAGTTTCTTCAGTTTTAACCTCTTCAACAACAGCTTCAACTTTTGTTTCTTCAACAACAGCTTCAACCTTTACCTCAGATTTAACTTCTGATACTTCAGACTTAAAAAGGTTTTTAAACCATGATATTAAACTCATATTTTTTATTATTTTTTTATTATATATACATTATATAACTCTCCCTCCGAAAAAAAATCAATCTTTTTATAAAAAAAACAAAACCAATTAAATATAATATAACATGAAATGAAGTTTAGATATGATAAGATTAAAGAAGAGTTAGTTGTATCAGAAGCAACTCGAATAGAATACCACCAAATGGAACTTTGGTTGACACGCCACGTTAAAGGTTGGAGATTTCAACCTGCCGTGAAAATGGGAGTTTGGGATGGTAAAAAATCATATTTTAGAAATGGGAGAATAAATCTTGGTCTTTGGAGAGAAGCTCTTAAAGGATGTAAAGAAATAGAAGTCTCTTTTCAAATAGAAAATAAAGAAGATTTTCCAATAAACAGAGATATAACATTAGAAGATGTACAAAATTTTTGTAAAGAATTCTTTAAAAACCATAAAGTTAAAAATGGAGAAGGGCAATGGATACCATTCATGCCTTACGATCATCAAATAGACGCAGCATATAGAATACTTAAAAATAGATTTTGTATGGCTGAAGTTGCAACATCAGGTGGTAAATCATTGATTATATCTATTGTAATGTTTTACACTTTAAAAAAGATTAAACCAGATGCTAAGTTTCTTATTATAGTACCATCTATTACGTTAGTTACGCAATTTTACGATAACATAGTTGAATATAATTATGGTGTTAATACATTAGAACAAATGAGAGATAATAAACTATCTCAATTATTAGATGGTGATATGGGACCATGTGAGGTAAGAGTTGAAGAAGTTATGTCTGATAGACCAAGAAAATATACAGGAACTGAAAATCCAAATGTTTATATTGGCACCTATCAATCACTTGAGAAATGGCCGAAAGATTTCTTTAAACAATTTCATACAGTCATTACAGACGAATGTCTTCATCCAGACACATTGATAAATATGGCAGATGGTAGTACTAAAAAAATATCCGATGTTAAAATTGGTGACTTTGTTAAGACTATAAACGAAACAACAAATTTAATTGAGAATAAGGAGGTTGAATATGTCTATAAAAACTTGACAAATACCGATGAAATATTTTTATTAACTATGGAAAATGGTCAAAAAATTCGCATAACCGGCAACCATAAAGTTCGTTTAGTTAATGGTGAATGGAAAAGAGTTGATGAGTTGAATGAATATGACGATATATTAGATTTCAATTTAAATATATAAATAAAAAATGTAGTCTCATGGAACAAAGTCAAAAAGATTATATATACGATTTAATATATAAAAATAGGTTTTCTATATTTAATTCAAGTAAAAAAGAAGATAGATTAATATCATTCTTGAATAAAAATGATATAAAATTCAACTTTGATATCACAATATCAAATGTTGTTAAATATCTTAAAAATATAGATGATACATGTCTAATATCCGGATGTACAAATAAAAGAGAATTTATAGGGATTAGAAATAATAATAGAACAGACTTCGGTTTTAAAAAATATTGTTCATACGAATGTTATAAAAAACATATATCAATTCGTCAAAGAGGAGAAAATAACACATGTCATAGAATGAGTGATGAATCATTTAAATCTATGTGTAATAAAAACTCACAAATAATGATAGAAAAAATTAAAAATGGTGAATTCAAACCAAATATAACAAATAGTTGGCATAAAGGATTTTCTTATCTAACAATAAATGGGGAAATAATAAAATATAGATCATCATGGGAAGCATTTTTTCACATTTGCAATTTAAATTTAAAATATGAAGATATTGTAATTCCATATAAATTCAAAAATAAAAATCATAATTACATAGTAGATTTCATTGATTGTGAAAACAAAATATTATATGAAATAAAACCAAATTCTTCAATAAATTTAGAAAAAAATAAAATAAAAAGTAAATATGCCAAAGAATGGTGTTCGATAAATGGATTCAAATATGAGTATATAACTGAAAAATGGATATTAGAAAACTTTGAAAATAATATTCATAAATTAGATGAACAACCAGATAAAGAAAATATTATCAGAAAAATAAAAAGATACAAATAGATGAAAATTAATAAAATTGAAAAAATAAAATATGACGGAGATGTCTATAATTTAAGAATAAAAGATAATCATAATTACTTTGCAGATGGATTATGTGTTAGTAATTGTCACCAAGCCAAAGCTAAAACATATATTAATATTTTAGAGAATACATTTGGACATGCCTATTCTAGATTCGGCGTAAGTGGAACAACTCCACCAGATGATACTTGTGAGATATTAACAATACAATCAGTTTTAGGTCCAAAAATAACAGAGGTTACTGCTGATGAATTGAAGAAAAAGGGAATAATAACTCCAATGGAGATAAAAGTGGTTTTAATGAACCACGAAGATTCTGAATTTCATGAAAGATTGAAAATAATAAGAAAGGGTGGTGATGGTAAAGCAGCATTTGATTTTGAAAAGATGTATATCCACCAATCAGATAAGAGGTTGGAGTTTATAAAAAAGTTAGTTCAAAAATGTGATAATAACACTCTACTTTTATTCCACACAATTGAAAATGGGCAAAAAATATTTAATAAGTTGAGTGCCGAAATACCAGATAAAGAATTTTACTATATTGATGGTGAAGTTAGTGGTAGAAAAAGAGAAGAGATTAAAAAACAAATGGAAATAACCAAAAAAGAAGTTGAATATACAATACTTAATTTTGGAGATTATACAATAGATGTTAGATCTGACTTTAAAATTTTACTTTCAAATGGTGAGTGGAAGATGGCTTCAGATATTGATGAAAATGATGATATTGATGATAATTTTATTGATAAAATCAGAAAAAATAAATAAAAACTATTAAAATGGCTAGAATAGTAGATAAAAGAAAAGAAATTAGGGAAGAAGGGGCGACTAAAGTTTTAGTCGCCTCTTACTGAGCCCCAGGGAGTAAGGTACACTAAGTACAGGAGTGAGCATACGAGCAATATTCAATGTTATTTTTGCAGACTCATTTAAATCTGAACAAATTATAATTCAATCAATAGGGAGGGGTCTTCGTCTACATTCAGATAAAGATAAAGTAAATATTTTTGATTTAGTAGACATATTTAAAAAAGATGATTTAGGAAACGCTCTTTACAGACACTATTTAGAAAGACAATCTTTTTATATTAAAAGGAAATATCCATATAAAATAATAAAAGTCAATTTATAGGTTAGTTATTTTATATATACTATTATGAAAAATTTATTATTTGATGCAAATGATATGGTTATTTATAAGGGAATCAAATTAGATTTAAATGCGACAAACATATATAACCATATAAAAAATGGGATAGATATAATATCCTATTTAGAATCTCAGATTTTACCTATAAAAAGAAATAATTTATTAGATAAATTATTGATGAATTAATAACTCTTTTATATATATATAATAAATAAAGAATTTTTATCTAATGACAACATCTGAATTATTAGAAAAGGCTAAAAGTCTTAGTTCATTTAAAAAAGTGCCTGAAAATATTTGGATCCTTGGCGTGCGTAACGATGCTGACATTGTTAATAAGCCAGATGATATGTTTTATATATTTCAAGGTGAGAAATTTCTAACAAGTTTAACAGGTTCAACTAACCCAGGAACTCCAGTTCTGACTGGTGGATTTCTAAAATATAATAAAGTTGGAGCAGCAGTTGTTAAATCAAATGAATGGTATTATGATGTTTGGAAATTTGGAATGCATCAAGGTAAAATGAAAGCATTGCGACAAGTCGGCCCATTAATTATATATCGCGATGGTGATAAAGATAGTAAAAGTGAGGAAATAGGAACTCCAATAAAAGGTTTATATGGAATTAACTTCCACGGTATGGACTATAATTCTCTCTCAACATCAACAAAAGAAACAGTAGGAGAATGGTCAGCTGGATGTCAAGTTTGTAATGAAACAGAGAAATATTATGACACCATACCAATGTTTGAAAAAAATGGACTTACGACGTATGTGCTATTAAATCTTGCAGTTAATAATAAACTTGATGTGAGTAATAATATACCAGCTGTTAGTCCAGTAATAAATAACTCAGGACCGAGATCAACAACAAGTTTTTCATTTAACATAACACCAACTGATACTTCACAATGGGAGGATAAACAATATGAGAATCCACAAGATCTAGTAGATGAAATAACTGGAAAAATGATATTTAAAGTTGATAGTGGACCTGGACCAGTTTTAGGTATTGGAGAAGTTGAGATTATAAAAGGAGTAGCTACTTTTAAGGGATTAGAATTTAAAGAACCAGGTGAATACACAATTACGATAAAAAGTACGGTGAATAACATTTTACCAAAAACTATAAAGATAAAAGTTTTAGAAGCAAAACCGGAATCAACTATAAAACCAGATGTTCCAGTTAAAATTGAAGGTGAAAGAGCATTTATAACACAAATAGATCAACCAACTATAAAGGTACCTGAAGTTAATTTAAAACTAAGCACAAATGATAATGATAACTTAGCTGTCGCATCCGGTATAGGAGTAGTACCATTTGTAATTTATAACTTTAGATTGAATGGAGTAGACTCTCAATCAGTTATTAAAGAAAAAGATATATCTTATTTGAAATTATATCATGATGGAATATTACCATCAATTGAAATGATATTTAATGACGCAAATAGTATATTTAAAGATAATCCACCAACAGATGATAAAAAGATTAGATTTTATTTAAGTCCTGGTGATAATTCAATAAAATCAATAAATATGCAATTTAGGATAACAGATTTTAAAAATCTATCAAAATCTAAATATCAAATTTTAGCAACACTTGACGTTCCAGATTTATATAAAATTGATTATCAATCATATCTTGGGACATCAGTTGATGCTTTACGTCAAATTTGTAAAAAGATTGAAATAGGTTTTAACTCTAATATAACAACCAGTGATGATTTGATGTCATGGCGAAATGTAGGTGATAAATACCATAAGTTTATAAACGATATAATAAAACATTCATATGTTAGTGAGAAGTCTTTTATGAGAGGATTCATTGATTATTACTATTGTTTAAACTTCGTAGATGTTGAAAAGGAAATGAATAGAGATATTAAAAATGATGTTTGCGTAGATACTCCAATACAATCAGATAGCGCGACAGAAAAAGTAAGCCTATTTTTAACAAACGATGATGGTGTTAAATTAAAAAACTCTAATAGATATTTTAAAGAAAAGAATTTTATAAATAATTCATCAAAAATAAACTTAACTGATGGGATAAGAACTAAAACAAAATTCTATGATAAAGTTAAGAAAATGTTTTTAATATTTGATGTCGATGGTACAACATCAGATGGATCTAAGTCTTTAATATTAAAAGGCGATGAAAACGATAAAAAGTCATTTGAAGATAGTGTAATCAATAGTTATAGTGGTAAAATAGATACTGATAATGTTCATAAAAATTATAACTATACAAAGACACAAAACAGAAGAAATTTAAGAGATTTGGAAAAAATTCGTCTTGATGTAGAGTTATCAAATCCAAATTATTCAATCTATTTATATCAAAAGATAGATGTTAAATTTGTTAATCCTGTACCATCTATGTCTAACCAAGATCAAATGAATTGGAGAAAAAGCGGTGAATATATTGTCACAGAAATAAGTTTTGTGTGGAGTAATAAAAAGTTGGTACAATTATTATCACTTTCTAGAAAAGAGTTAGGTAAAAATTTAGAGGAAATGGCCTCACCAGACACTAAACCAAAACAAGATAAAAAAACGGACAACTCACCTAATCCATTACCACCCGGCGCTAAATTAGATGATACAATTAAAGGAGATAATCCAAATAGTATTTATAGTATAGGTGATAAGTTTGTAGTTAGAAATAATACAAATTACCAAGAAATAAAATCACTAGGTATAACACAGTCTGATTATATGAGTACTTATAGAGTATTCATACTAGAAATAACTGGAATAAATCCAAACGGGATTGATGTTACTACAAAAATAAAAGAAATAATTCCAAATACAGATGAATATAGAAAATATGTAAAGGAAAAATTACCAGAAATTCCAAAGGGTACTATTGATGTTAACGAAGGAGATGCCGAACTAAATGCTATGAAAAAAGACTTATCAACATTTCAACCGGCTGAACCAATCACACAAACAACAGATGGTAATAAAAATACCGGAGTTGATTTAAAAGGTAAGAAGATGTTAATTATCGGAGATTCACAAAGTGCTATCAAAGGAGATTCAGGAGCAATAACATATACATATCCTAATATGTTAAAAACAAAATTAAAAGAAATTGGAGTTGAATTGGATGTTTTAGCTAAGGGTGGTCAAACAACTGCATGGATGATAGAAAACTTACCAGGTCAATTAAAGACGAAATATGATATAGTTATGTTTTATGGTGGTGGTAATGATGCAAGTAATTCATCTTATGAGATAAGCTTAACACCATCCGCTAGTAAAAAGGGTAAAAACACTGATACACTTTCCAATATTCAGAAAATGGTTGATATGTGTGTTGCACAAGGAGCTGATGTATTTGTTAACTTAGGTTATAAATTTGAAGATCCAAATTTTAAAGGAACTGGAGCATTTGGTAATTATAAATTAATGCAACCGACTAAATATCAAGAAAAAAGCGAAGATTGGATACCATTTATAAAAAGAAAAATAGAATTACAAAATCTATTACCAAATATTAAAAATGTTAAAAAGTTTATACCAATATATGATTTAAATGGAGCTACTAAAGATGGTATACATCCAACACAAGCAGGTCATAAAATAGTTAGTGATAAGGTATATGATGAAATATTCACTAAATATTATAATGCTGGAAGCAAAATTGATACAAATAATAAGGATAAAGTAACAAAACAACCAGATGGTAGTTGGAATTATATATTCGGAGATAGTATTGCTGCAGGGATAGCTAAAAATGCTCTTGGTTTAAATAGAAAGGCTGGTGGAAATGGAGATTATACAAAAGATGATAAAGGAATATCAAAAGTGGGAGCAAATCCAAAAGAAATTTTAGAATATTTAAAGGATAGTTCTTTTAGTTTAAATAATAAAATCGTAATTCTATCATCTGGGTATTCAAACGGTGGAGGAACCGACTCTTCAAAAAATTATATAAAACAACAATTTGAAATTTTAAAATCAAATAGTTGTAAAGTTTATGTAATTGGAATAACTAATAATCCTCAAAAAAATCCAAATTTAAGTGGTGGTAATGATTGGTTAGAAAAGACCTCAAAAGATTATGGATTTAAATTTTTAGGAGGATTTGAACCAAGTTCAGATTACCTACACCCAAAAGATTATAAAGGATATTGGAACTCAGTTAAATCTAAATTAGGTTAAAATAATTATAAAAAATGGCATATATAGAACAGTTTAGTGATGAATTTAAACAAAATCTTTTACAATTAAGATTGAATATATCAATGGTGACTGATGATAAAATAAAAAAATCATTAGTAAAGGATAATATTGAATCACATATAATATCAGCATTGACATTGGGAGCAAAACAGTTCATAGACACATACTTTTTCTGTGTATTAAAGGTTTTAAATGGTTCGGTTAAGATAGAAGATCTAAAAACTGAGTCCATATTTAACAAATATAAAAATAAATTTAAGAGAAGATTTTTAGATATATTTGGAGATTTGGATGTCATTTTTACAAATGGAACAGATTTAGATCTTGACTATATAACTATTTTTAAAAATTCAACTTTGATTAACACCTTAATTGAAAGAAATAGAGAAATAAATCAATTTAATTCAAACTATTCAAAATTAGAGTTGTTACCAAACTCAAAGTCCACCGAAATAGAAGAATTTAAAGTAAGTTTAAAACTAAAGAAAGATGACTGGGAAAATTCTAATTTCTCAAAAGCGATGGGAGAAAATATCAAAATAAATGGAACTATAAAACCAAATGTAAAAGGAGAAGAAACTAAATTATTTTGTAAAATATCAGGTTTCTCCGATTCTAAAACAATAGAAATTGAGAGCGAACCAACAAGAGAAGAATTTTATAAAGGTGAAGGAGGACATAACGGATTTCTTATGTTCGTGGCTAATTTATTTAAGCCAACTATTGAATATAAAATATTTGACTATTTAAAAAACAAGTTAAATATTAATATAACACAACCAGATATAATTGTTAACATTGAAAATAATGTTTTTACAGATAAATCCAAAACAGATATAAAAGATATACAATATAAATTAACAGTTATAAATCCTAAAGATGGTGAAAAAGACATAAAAGGAGTCGTAAAAATAACTAAAGATATTAAAACACTAGGTTTAAAATACGATTTGAATTCGACTTCATATATTTATGGATATAAAGAAAATGAAAAGATTGATAAAAATTATCAAACAAAGGATTTACTTGTTAAGTTCGAAAAAACAGGTACCAATCCAGATACATTTAAACCAACTGATGATATAGAAGAGTTTGAAAAACTATTAACAAATGTTATAAATCTTTTAGAATTCGAATTTAAGTCTAAATATAACAAAGATATAAAGTTAAAAGTCGTTAGAGATGAGATTGAATTATCTAGTAAAAAAGAAACACCAAACTCAGAATTAAAAAAGACAGAAATAAAAGAAGAATTAATTGCCGAATACGATGTTAAAATATCAGGAGAAGGATCTTCACCTAGTAAAGAACAACCAATCGGTATATTTAAAGTTGGAACAAAAGGTAGAATAGTTGAAGCTATTAATAAAAAAGTCAGTTTAAGTGGAGCCGAATATTTAAAAAAAACACATGATAATATACTAGATTTGCAAAAATCTTTTCAAAAGACAAAAAAGATAAGAATTGATGGAATTGTTGGTGATGAAACTTGGGTTCCTGTTTTCGGATATGATAGAACATTAGTGAATGGTAATATAAAAATATACTCTGATGGAATAAAACCTTATTATGTAGCAACATTAAGTATATCTGATAAAAAAATAGAATTAACATCCAATAAAAGTGAGGAAAAGAAGGTAGAAACTCCAAAAGAAGAACCAAGTTTAATAGATCTAAATCTAAATCCAGGAACTTCATACTCATCAGAAGGTGGTGATCCTGTTGCAAAAATTATTATCATTAAAAATGACAATCTTAAATCTGGCTATGGTAAAATAGAAAATCTAAAAGGAGGAGCTATTATACAATTTAACACACCATTTCAAGATTCAACAGTTGATAAAATAACAGATGATGTGATAAATGGTCTAAAACAAAAATTAGATTCAACATATCCAAATTTTGCAACTATTACTAAGAAAGAAGTTATTAATAATGATGTCAATACTGATGTTATAACTAAAAAGGATGAGGCTCCTATTACCGATATTGATAAACTTTCTACAAATGCACTCATTGATTTAGAAAAAGAATGTTTAAATCAAAAAATAATTACCTTCTTAACTAAGATAGAGAAACCAGTTGAGATTATATTAAAAGGTGATGGAGACTTTACAATATTTGTAGAAAGTCCAAAAAACGATAACACTAGTAAGATAACCGGTGAAATTGGTTTCATGTCAACAAACTCAGCAATAACTGGTATGTGTGAGATAAGTGGTTTGCCATCAAATTATACGAATCCAAATACAAAGGTTGTGGTAACAACATCAGAGTATATGTACACGACATCACAATCACCAGATACACCAGAAGATAGAATAAAATTAGGTAACGAAGCTTTGGTCTATTTTCAAAATAAAATAAAAGTTGATTATGATTTGGATATAAAATTGGCTTTAAGAGATAAATTTGCTGAAAAATTAGAACCAGATTCTTCATCAAATCCGATATTAACAACAAAATACTCAGAACTAGATGGCGAATGGATATTCAATGTTGAAAAAGAAAATATTTTTTACCACAAAGATTTTGGTGAATTAAAAATAATTGGTGATGTTAATACTATAGAACGTAAAATGCCTGATGGATTGGATGACGAATATACAGAAGAAGAATATGGTGGAGAGTCTGAAGTTGATTATTCTGACGAACACTTTAAAAACCAACAGGATTTAATGGCAGATTTAACATTTGAGATAGCATTCGAAAATCAACAATATATCGAGAAGAGTAGAAAATTAAATGCTACAGTTCCTTCATCAACAACTGTCACCAATGAGCCAGGATCACCACCAGTTGTCGAAGTTAATGATGGGACAATAACACCAGTTGGTAAATTCCAACTATATGGAGGGGCAGGATCTCAAAGAGTAATTAATATGATTTATAAAGGTGAAAGTGGCGGAAAAGTCGGTATATTTAACTATTTACCAAAATACCACGCCTCAAAAAAGGATATGATGGATGCAGTAAGGATTGATAATATGACACTAAGCGAACTTTATAAATATATGACTAAAGAAGTACATCCAAAAGTTGGCGGTCTTATATGGGCGACTGGAGTTTTTCAAATAATTCCAGACACTTTAAAGGGAAATATAAATAAATATAAAATTTCGTGGGATAGAAAATATGATGCTAAAATGCAACAAGAATTTGGAGAATATTTAATTTTTAATCACGCTGGTAATTATTTAAAAGGTAAAAATTCCGGATCTAAAGAAGATTTAGCAAAAGCGATAACCCTATTAGCTGGTGTATGGGCATCATTACCAACAGCCAATAGAACTAAGTTTATAAAAAGTGGTAATTTTGCAAACCTTGATAATGGTGGTGGTAACACTGGTTATTATGGTGGGGATGGTGTAAACCCAAGTAAAGTTCATACTGAAGTTGGTACAGTGGTTATAAATTTAATTAAAGCTAGAATAGAACTAAGTGGAAGTAAACCATCATATATACCAGATTATGCTAAAAATTTATAGATAGTTGTAAATAAATTATATATAATATAAATCGATAAATAAGTATGGGAACTTTTAAATCTAATCTACAAGGAGATATTAATTTTTTAGATGCTTGGCAAGAATCAAATATAGATACTGCAAATGGAAGAAGAATAGATGTTAAAGCTCATGTAAAATCGTTAAATGATAAAAACAATTTTGCATTATCCGGAGATCCTCTAGATCCACAAAAGGGGTGGGTTGGTAATTTAATAGGTAATCACATAAATAGCCCAGATTTTTCAAAGTTAATAAGTATGAATACTAAATTAAAATGGACTTTGAACTTGAATGATGATTATACGTCAACAAGAGACTCATTTATCATTTATAATGATAGATCCCAGGATTATTTTAGACATCGTTTGAATATAAATGGATACACTAGACAAATTATAGAAGATGATAATGCTAAATATACATACATTGGTAGTGATGGGAAACAAAAACCTCAAAATAATGTTGTAACATCTTTTGAAAATGAAGATCCAGTTATATATGGATTTGAAATTATAATGGATCCAATTAGCTCACCATTATTAAATGGTGCTGTTGAAGATTTTATCGGACAATTTAGCGCAATAAGTGAAATAAGATCAAGAGCTCAAGTTATATTTGACTTTAAACAACAATTTAAAAAATTATTCAAAACAAAGTTAAATATTGATTTTGCAAGTGCTCCGAACCAAGCATTACAATCATCCGATTATGATGAATATGCTTGGAGTGAATCATTTTTTAATTCTGAGAATAGATTTACTTATGGTAAAAAAACATATCTATCACACTATATACAAAAAATAGCAGGACTTGATCAATTAACGGAAAGAAATTCAACAGAAGCTCATAAGCCTTTTTCTGAATGGCCAAAAAACAAATTAACACTATCATTTTATGAAGATGTTTCTGGTACTTTAAGCGCACTATCACATCTTTATAAACTACTTTATTGGTCCGTCCCAAATGGTAAGAGTTTAATACCGGAAAACTTATTAAGATTTAATTGTGATATAATTATATCTGAAATTAGAAATTTTAAAAGAACCATAAAAGATAATTTATTGTTTGGTGGTGATATACAAATAGTCAAAGATAATGTCTCTAGACATATCTATTCTTTAAAAGAGTGTCAATTCTTTTTCAATAAAAGACCACATGATGAAATAATCGATTTATCAAATACGAAAGTTTATGGAGATGGTGGACCTGGATTAGACGTTGAAATGAATTGGAAATATTCTACAGTTAGGTTCGAAAAGTGGATATCAGATGGTGGTAATTATGGTCAATATGTTGGATATGATTCAGGGACAATTTGGAAAAAAAATGGGAAACAAGTTCCTAAGTTCTATTTTAATTCAACAAATGACTCTTTAAAATTACGCAATAATGATTTAATTATAATTGATAAATTTGATAATTTTAACGGTTTAACAAAGATGACTCGGACTCCCGTTAATTCTAATTTAGAGAAAGTAAATTTACCAAATGTTAATATCTATGATTCTAAAAATAAAGATTATATTAAGTTTATAAATAAATACCAATTAGTTAAAGTTGAAAGTGGAGTATCAACTGTGACAGTAAAGGATCCAGTTAGTAATTATCAAACTTTATCAAATAGCAACACCGTTGTATTTAAAAATATTTATGAAACTAAGCCAAAATCTTAAATTTTAAAATATCGATAGGCGAATAATATTTAATATATAATATAAATTATATTATATTTTTATGTCTAACTCACTCAATGTTGATCCGAAAAAAACGTATATAGGACCGGTTGTTGATAATAATGATCCTAAAAAGTCTGGAAGAGTTAAAATTCGAGTAATGGATATTTTTGATGGGATGAAAGATGAAGATCTCCCATGGGCATCACCATGGAAAGATTTAAATGGTAATCAATTTAACATACCAGATACTGGAAAAGTAGTTACCGTTGTATTTGAGAATGGTAACAAAAACAACCCAGAATACATATCATCGGATCACTATAATATAAATTTAGAAAAAAAATTAGCATCTTTAAATGATGCTGATTATTTGAGCATGAAGTCTTTATTTTTTGATCATAAAACTCAAATGTATGTAAACGATGGAGAAGGACTTAAAATAGATCATAAATTTAATAATATTAATATAAAGGAACAAAGTATAGATATTAATCTAAAAGATAATTTAGGTAAGATTAATATCGGATCACAAAACTCAACACAGAGAGCAATACTAGGAGATAACTTTACTAATTGGTTTGACGAATTTTTAAATATACTACTAGGTGGTAGTGGTGGAGGTTTCCTTGGTAATCTTGGAGTACCAACTCAAGCAACTCCAGCATTAATATCACATATTCAAAAATACTTTAGTACAAAAACATCTAAATTATTATCGAAAAATGTATATATTGTAGATAATGAATATGTTAAAATACTAACCAAAAAAGATGATACTAGCTATATAGGATCACCTACTAGATTTTACGACCCAACCATTGGTGATGGATGGGAGTCCACTGTTGAGAAAAATAATATAACAAAGAAGGAAGAAGCGAAATTTGAACCAGTTGATGGACCAAGTAATAAAACTTTTGACAAACCAAAAGAAGATGCTGCTAAACCGGTAGCTCCAGTAGATCTTATTCCAAAAGCGGTTGAAGAAATTAATCCAGATGTGGATGTTTTGAAACAATTGCTGAAGAATAAAAATTATAAACTTTACGAGAAACCTTATGAGATGAATATAGTAGCTATAAGAAACCAATGTTTATCAAAGGGTAAAGAATATACAAATGACTTCTCTGACAACATCTATATATTTTATAAGGATGATTATTTAAAATGGCACATCAAAAAATATAAATACTCAACTATGCCTGGTACTGAATTTACGTTAACAGAAAATTGGTTAAATGAACAAAATTTACCAAAAGAGGAGAATGAATATTGGAAAACAAAATTAAATACTAAAATAACTTTAAAGGATTTTTATAAAGGTATACCAAAAATAAAGATAGATCCACCACCAAGTAATGAATCATTATTAACTAAAAAGGATGACTTAAAAGAAGTAAAAGGTCTAAGTGCTAATAACTCATCTCTGAATTCTTTTGGTAGTTTATCAAGTAATAATAGTTTGGCACTCAATCAACCAATTTTAAGTCCAATAGAAATAGCAGAAATTAATAAATCTAAATCAAATGATAAGAGTGATATAAATGTTTTAAATACAGATATATCAAAAATACCAGATTTGAAGGATCTGAGTGATTTAAATAATCAAATTCCAACGGTTACAAAAGTTGGAAATACGTATATAACTTTTGGTAGATCTTCTAAAGAAAAGGATCCAAATAATGATACTATTGATTCAACAACTTTAAATATGTTTGAAGATTTGAAAAAGGCATCCATAAAAGATGCTGCGAAAAATTTATCAAAATCTATAGGAAAACAAATAGAACTTCTCTATTCAAATACTGATTTAGAAGATAAAGTTTACTTATCAGCTGATAAAAAGAATTATATATCAGTTGTTAAAATTAAATGGAAAGATACATCAACTAGCGATGTTAAAAATGAATCATTAATAAAAATAATGGATAAAGGAGAGGTTATTAAATTTTTAAGAAAAAATGATTACGAAAAAGAAATAGCTAATAAAGATATAAAATCATTTACACAAGAAAAATTTGTTGTCTCTAATTCTATTTCAAAAACAAAATCAGTAGCAAATATAGCAGCATCTAATATAAACGAGTTTGTTGTAAATAATAATATTAAAACATCAACAGAATATACAACATACTTGAAAGAGAATAATGGGAACATAGATCTACTTCACATAAAAGCAATTGAAAAATAAAAAAAATATATGTCATTTAAAATAAATAAGATATTATCGTCATCAATTAGTAATGATTTACTAAAACCGAGGAATTCTATAAATTTGAATTCTATATCCAATATATCATTCAATAGTAGTTCATCAAACGATGCAAAAAATTTAGTAAATAGTATAAACCTACTATCTAAATCAATATCCAACTTAGGAATCGACAAGAACTTAGTAAATGATGACATTTCAAAAATAATTGCAGCTGGTATTGTTTTCACCTCATTGTCAGACTTAAAAGATAAGGATTTATCAAAATTAAACCTCAGTAATGACTTTATACAAAATCTAAATAAAATTGAAAGAAGTGGAATAAGTCTAAATAATCTATTCACATCATTATCTAGATTAAAAAATGAAAACGATAAAAAAGATAAAGATGATAAAATATCTAAAGATGATAAAAAGAATACTCTAAAAAGAGAAAAAGTAAATTTACCAGAACCCGGACAAGTTTTAACATTAACATTATATGAAGACCAATTACCAGAACTTGAAAAGAAATTAAAAAAAGATAGATTTTCTAAATTTTTTGGAGATGCATACAAATCAGTTCTTTCATTAATATCACCAGATGCGAATATAAACACAGAAGGCGAATTCGCTGGAAAATACATAATATCGTATTTCGTTGGAGAAAAAGGCGCATCATGGGAAATATCTATGAAAGGATCTATTAATAAAATTAATTTAGACCCAAACTTAATATCTCTAACTAGTGATTATAATAAAAGTGATGATGATATGAAAATTCATCATATAAGAATAGCTTTGCTAAAAAATATAAAGCCGGCTGATACTAAGTTAGATGATAAAAAAGATGTTGTAGATAAAACCAATATCGAAAAAAATCTTAAAATTGATCGAGAAAGAGGTATTAAAATATTAGTACCATCACAATATATAGATGTTTTTCAAACTTCCAGATGGGGTGGATATACTTCATTTACTACTACCAAATTTTCAAAACAAATGGTTTGGTATGATAATGCATATGATAGACCAGACTTTTATCCAAATAATATAACAAAACCTGCTAAAAAGAACAGAGACGGTACTTCTAACTTTGATATTAATGTACATATTGGACAACCAGGTGGTAAATCGGTTGGTAATTGGTCAGATGACGGATCTCATTGTTTTGAAAATGCAGATGCACTAAATGAATTTTTTGAATTATGTAAAAAACACACAGAATTACATGGTAATAAATTTACATATACTTTAGCAACTAAAGATGATTACGATAAAGCATATAGAGATGATCAAATAGTAAAAGAAGAAGAAAGAAAGAGAAAAGAAGAAGAAGCTAAGTTAAGATCTCAACAAGTTTCACAACTCCAATCTACAGACCAACCACCAAAAACCGAAATTTCTACAACAACTACTGAAAATAATACAAAACATGAAAAACCAAAAGAAAAATGTGCCAACAATGATTGTTGGACTCAATACGGAAAAGAATCTTTCTGGAACGGAGTCAGTACAATTGGTGGTAAAACCGTGCCAAAAATAACAATTAGTAAATCAACAACAAACTTTACTATAAACTATGTTGGTCCTGTTGGTGGATTTTTATTAAAACACGGAACTGGAGGTTCTGGAGATACTGCACACCAAACATTAAATGTATTAACACTAGAAATAAATCCACATTTGAGAGAGTATAATTTAATGCCGGATATTGATAATATATCATTGACAGTGAGTGGTGGTAATGTTACCGTAAGTGTACCTTTACTAAAATCGCCTGATGGTAAACCTTATCTCATGGATAGAAGAGGAGGTTGGGGACACTATGGTGATACTCGTGGATTAAATCAGTATAAAAATAAACCAAACTATAAAGGACCGGTGACTAAAAAATCAGGAGCACTAACTGAACATTTTATTAGGTGTCAATATTAACCACCTGCTAATTTTATCATCAATTTGTATAAATTAGAACCTTTACCATTTGCGGTAAAATCTGTTGTTTTAAAACCTAATTTATCCAACTCTTCTTTTACAGGTTCCCAATACTTATAATTCATTTTAGGCTTTATTTGGAAATGATGATATTCGGTTACACCCCAACCGTTTACAACACCAGCGTCATTATTAGTACCCTTATTAACACCCCATTGACCACCCCATTCTAAGTCTCCCTGTTTTTTAGTCCATTCCCAAATTACTAAATTTAACTTTTGATTACTTGCTAAATTACTATTGCTTCCAATACCAGACCAACTAATACCAGGTATATTAAATTTCAAATCATGTGCTAATCCACAACCATGAAAACTAGCCGGAACTCTTGCTTTACTATTTGGATAAGTGGACTCCTTTAGATTTCTCATTATACCATTACTTCCAATTACTGTACCTGGGAATCCATTAGCTCTTAAATAATTTTGTAAATCAGCTGGTATATTTTTCAATCTATGACCAGCTAGATTTATCATAGAATCTCCAGCTTTATTAAGTAACTTACTACCCATCATTGGACCTTTCCCAACTTCTAAATTAGTAACATCGTTAGATGAAGAACTATTATCAATTATATTTTTTGGTTCATCAAGAGACATTCCGATTTCAACAAAACCACTATCTTCGAATTCCTTTAAATCTTCTTCAGTATATAAAGATCCTGTACTATCATTTATATTTGTATTATCTATAATATAATCATCATCCAAATATTCATCACCCAAACCATTAATTTTTATTCTTGACATTTTATATTCATCTTCTGGATTAAATTTAGCAATTAATTCTATTCTTATTTCTGGCAATTCTTCACCAGAATTTATAACCAAATGATATCCATCTCCATTAGGATTCTCATCTAATCCAATTATTTTCAAGTCACATTTTATAGAACCATCTAAAACACTTTCTTTATTTCTATTATCTTCAGTATCAGCTGATGGTATAAATGTTGTTAATGAATTTTCTAAAGTCAATCTATTTGCACTGAAAAAATCCTCCATCATAATTAAAGGATCACTTTCTTCTGATACCAATACTGAGTTTTTACCTAAAAGTAAGGTCTCATGTAATTCTTCAATCTTATTACTATTGCTATATCTTGATAGATCAGTAACAGGAACCACAGTAGAAGCACTTAACCCAGTTGGATCAATAAATGGTAGAGAATTTCTATTTAAATAAATATTTAAAAATGAACCTTGTAAAAGTGAACTCTTAATTGAGTTTTCTGATGTGTTTGAAATAAAACTATTACTAATTGTAACATCAATGTATTCATCAAAACTCTTTTTTAATTTTTCCAAAAAATAATAATAACTACTATCATTTCTTAATTTGTCAAAGTAATCTATTTTTTTAATATCTTCATCACTAGTTCTTAACTCAATTATAAACTCTGAAAATGTCTTATAAAATAGATCCATCCAATAGATGGCGCCACCATGATCTTTTATATGATTTAAATTTTTTATATAAAAAAAGGAACTGCTATTTTTATATAAAGTTTTGAAAATTTCAATTTCACCTACTTTATACTTATCGAGAATTAAATCTCGAATCTTTATTTGATCTTCTAAAGTTGGAAATGCGTTCCTACTATACTTATCATTATCTGGAAATATCTTTGAAAATGCCTCACCAACTGTATTACAATCTTTTGGAAAATCTATTTTTTTACCAGTAGAATCAGTATATGGATCTGATATTTTAATAGCTTCAATTTTAATTTTATTATATTCTGATATTTTAGATGAATATTCTGATATTTTATTATTTAATATAAGATCATATTGTTTAAGAAATGATGTATATTCATCACCAAATGATCTTTCTTTTTTAACTGTCGATTTACTCTTCTTCTTTGAAACAGTTGATTTTAAACTACTCTTACTCTGAGTACCACTTTGAGTACCACTTTGAGATCCACTTATAACATCTGATTTAATTTGACTATCCAAATTATATATCATGTATATTCCATCTTGATTAGTTTCTAAAAATTTATCTATTTTATTTTTAAAACTATCCCACTCTAAAACAAAGGGATCAACTATCATAATATTTTTAAAATCAGATAATTGATTATCCACCGAATTTATTGAAGTAGAAACCGTTAGTAGATTCAAGTCTTTATGTTTTATATACTTGTTTTCAGTTTCTCTTATTATTTCAGCTTTTAATGATTTATAATCTACAGTTTCTGAATTTGGAATAACAATTACATACTTTTTAAACCAATCAGGTATTATAGATGTTAAAGTTGATAACATAGAGTTATATTCGGGTCTTTCAACAACAGAACTTTTAATTATCCACCCACTAGCCGTCCCAGATGCACTTAATCCCGATGCAGTACCACCAGAAGTTGGTAGAATAATTTTACCCCAATCACCTTTTTCAAATTTACCATATATTGTTTTGCTCTTATAAAGATCATATGAGAATGTAGCCCCGGATTTATCTTTCGGTTTAGAAATTGGGTCTTCTTTATATAAATAAAAATCACCCTTAACACTATCGGACAATTTATATGTTTTATAATCTTTTAATTCAACCGGTTTAGACTTTTCCCTATTATTAACTAGATCACTTGGATAAAATATTACAGCACTTATAACAGTTGAGTGATTTTTTGGTATATCTGGTATATAAATAGTTGAGTATTTACCAGTTACTCCTATGTAACCACTAGATTCAATCACTGAATTTATAGAACTTGGAGTTCCAGATATTGTAGCACTTGGAGTCCCAGATATTGTTTCTTTAGGAACTTCTTCTAAATTTTTAGTCTTATCAGATTCGGATATTTTATCCTTTTCAACTAATTGTTCTTTTACTTCATCACTGTTTAAATCATCTATTTTTTTAGTATTTGGACCAGAATAAGAATCACCAGCTTCTAAAAATGCTTGATATAATAGATCCGAATTTCTTTTATCTTTATTTTCCGGTTTTATAATTTCATCCTCATTATCATCTAAACCACCTCTCTTTTCAGCAAGATTCAATATACTAAGCTCAATAGATCTATAATTATTAAGATCATTTTCATTTATTAGATATGAATAAAATAAAATATAGTCTAAATAATCAGAGGTTTTTCTACCTTTATTTATCATCCATGTACCATCTTTGATTTTATTATCAAAACGACTTATGGCATAACTTCCTGTATTATTTTTAATCTCATCAACACTCTTAGATATAAAATTGTCATCCTTACTTACAATATCATAAAAACTTTTCATAAAAAGATCAAACCAATATTGACCACCCCCATTGGTTTTAAACTTATTATAATCAATTCCACCAATTAATTTCATTAATTGTTCATAAGATTCCCTTACAGAATCGTTTTTCACATCTTTAATGAAGTCAATATATTCTGGATTTGCCGTTGTTCCACCTAAAACTGATTGAGGCTGTCTAAATTTTGAAAACCTATTTTCTGGAAAAACATATTTAAGTAAATCTCCAATAGTTTTAACATTTGGATCATCTGGCCATTTACCTAGTTTAAGACTACTATTTCTTATAGCAGTATCTCTTAATTCTTTATATTTTTTATCATTTTCTAATTGCTTAGAAACTCTAATATCTAGTTCTTTATTAAAAGACTCTACAAACTTGTTTATTTTTTCACCCATAACTTTTAATTTAATCCTTTTATTGTAAACATAGCATCACCACCTGGACTACTATTAGTAAGTACAATTGAACTTTGATTATCTGTTGACTGAACAGGATTTAATGTGTAATTATTATTAATAAAATCAATTCTATTTTGGTCAACTCTATTAACCTTACTGTGATTTCCATTTATAGACGGAGTTTCTCCAAGAAATTCTGTACTCTGTATTTTCAATCTAAAAGAATCTAGATCGTCTTTACTTGGATATAATATAACTTGTCCATTTAAAACATTCAATGGATTATCTATACTATTTATGTATAATATAACATCTAAATATTCATAATATAAACTTGATTCATAAATAGATTCCATAATTAAATCAAATCTCATTTCCTCATGTTCCTGAACAATATAAGTATCCAGAATTAGATTTTCGTAAATATGAGAAGGAGTTTCCAAAGCATATCTACCCAAAGTATTTGAGTATTTAACTAATTTAAAATATTCAATATCCATGTAATATATATTAATAGTTAATTATCTCTTATGAATAAATATATAAACGAACTTTTAACTATTTGGAAATTTAATAGGTTGAACTTGAACAACAGAAACATTTGTATTATCAGAAACAATTGGTTTTGGTTGAGAAGCTTTTGCCAGAGCATTTTTTTGACTCGCAGCACTCGCATCCCAATCATTAATTCCAGTAATACCACCATTGGCATCTTTACCTGTGACACTCGATTGAGCACCATTAACTAAATTACCATTAGTATCAAACAATTTATCTAATTTTTTAGCCTCTGCTGATCCAGCCTCAACTATTTTAGTTGAGTTTACATTCTTACCATCTTTGTCTTTTCCAGAAATATAACTAGTATATCCACCATCTTTATTTTTAACATAAGTATAAGTCTTATATGTTGTTTTACCATCTTTAGCTTTATCTGTTAGAACTAACCTTTCGTTATTATTGAATTTTAAATTCCCTTTATCATCTTTAGTTCCCTTTAACGGAACTTTATTATTTTCCGCCTTAACTGTAACAACACCAGTATCACCACCCACCGTCGCAGCCGTTTCTGATCCAGGGGTGTTATTAATCGCACCTGGATTACTAGCGGCCGAGAAAGAACCACTAATTGGAGTTGAATAACTAGCAGTTACTTTAGTATCATTAATCTCATTATAAGAAAGAGGCATTTTTGAAGTAAAATTAACTGACCTTAAATAACCCTTGTTGAATTTAGCCATTATTTCTTGCATACCCCAAGCCCTTGCATTTTTTAGAGTGAATTCCAATGTTAGATTTGTAGGTAAATCATTAAAAGATAATTGAGATCCCAACTTTAAGTTAACACTATCCATATACATATCACCTGATGAGAATATTGGTCTCATCGGATTTCCTATTGTTATATGCCAGGGAGTTGATGGTAATCCAGATAATGCATTTATAATACCAATAGCCTTTATTTTATATTTTCCTAATATCTGTTTAAGTATTTTAGGTAAATTATTCTTCATTTTTTCAACAAATCCAAGAGCCTTATTCTTCATTCTTTCATCCGGACTTTCTGAATCTTTAGCTGGATCACTAGATACCATCTCATTTATTGTTTCTTTGAACGTTTCCAAAGAATCTAAAACAACATCTTTTAAACCAGACGCCATATTCTTAACAAGCAAACTAGGATTATTAATCCACTGTTTCATTTTTTGAGAGAATTTTTTACTCAATCCAAATGTATCACTCTTAGATGTACCAAATCTCGCAAAATTTGAAATAAGGTCCATCCAAACTAAAGTTGGATCTATTCCTGATATAAATTTCAATTCATATTCTGCAGTAACTTTAAAACTAAATGTTGTATTTAAACCGGCACCAACTTCGTCATATCCAATGGTTTTTCTAACTTTTGCTTGTTTTATTAGATTTGGATTACCAACAGGTAGCATTGATTCATCTTCATTTAAGATACCCATTTTAGCCATAAATTTCCTCGTCATTATTTCACTAAAACCAGGGAAAGGCAATCCACCCATACCTTGTTCAGCCATAGTACCCAAACCCATGGAAGCCTTTCTACCAAAATCTTCACCTATGCTATTTATAATACCAGTAAAGCTACCTTCAGCTTCTCCCCATTCCTCTCCAAAATCCAAACTTAAAAAATCCTCATCTTCCTTAACCCAACTTATAACAACTGCTAGTGCTCCCAATTCACCCCCTGACAACTTTGTAAATATATTATCTTCTGAAGGTCCCAAAAATCTTCTAACTACAACCAATCTATTATTTGGATAAACACCTAAATTTTTACAATATGCAAAATCGGTTGGTCTTAAAGCAGCCTTTGTATTAGCTAACTTTTCAATTATATTTAAAACAGATGTATCATATTCTGAATCCCCTTTATTAACATCTGATCTTTTGTAACTTTTTTGATCACCACCTAAACCAGTCGTATCATAGAAACCATCATCAATAAAAGGAGTTTGTGGCCATGGATTATTAACTCTCTTACCGGTCAGTAATGAGTTTCCACTATCATTTGCGAAATAAATATTACTCTTAGAATCATTATATCCGGATACGTTAAAATTTCTAGACCCACCACCATTAAATGTACTTCTACCTCTATAAGGTGTTGATTGAACTCCTATCAAACCAAGTGGTGATCCACCTAAAATTCTAACTTGACCGGAATCATTAGGATTAATAGTTGCCATATTAAATTAATATTTTCTTTTATATATTAATACTAATAGTCTCTTATTATTTGACTGTTTGTAAATTTCGAAAGATTTCCAAATACATCATCGATTATAGATGTATCTTTTCTAAACTCATTGTAGAATATGAGAACATTAAACTGATTTTCCCCCAATATCTTTTTAAGATTTAATAATTTTTCAATTGAAAATTCATTATCAAAGTCCGGTATATAATAAATATCTTTATTTTTTGATATAGCCTGTTGTATTTTATTAAAAACAATTATTTTTAAATAAGTTTTGTCTCCATTAGGGTCTAATTCTTCTTCTTCAATTATCTTTTTAATATCTATAATATATTTGTTTTTAACCCTATTGATCTTAATATACTTATCAATCTTTTTACGAGTTTTAACATAAACACAGAAAAAATTCATTAACTTTTTTAAAATTTTATATTTACTATTTGATTATATATAAACTAAAAAGTCTTCCCTGAAAAAAATCGGAAATAAATATTTAATATATATAATACTATGAATAAATATTCTGATAAATTTTTAAACCAATCTTCTAAACTTAAAAATGCACTAATAGGTTTTGAATTTGAATTTTATATGAAAGATCTTTCTTTTTATAAAACTCTCGAAATGCTTAATATTGAATTAAACCCAGTTAAAGTTTGGGGTTTTAGAAAATATCATTCTGATTTTACACCTGATAAAGATAATTTTAAAATTGAACCAGATCTTTCCGGTGGTAATAATCTAGTAGAACTAGTAACTGGACCACTTGAATACTTTGATGCAAAGTATTATTTTATAAAAATACTAAATTTTATACAAAAGTACGGATATACCAATGATAAATGTTCCATACACTTTAACCTTTCTTTTAAAGATGAAGAAAAAAACTTAAACGATTTAAATATATTAAAACTAATATTAAACACAGATGAAGATGAAATTTATAGATATTTCCCATCTAGAAAAGATAATGTTTATGCAAAAACAATTAAAAAAATAATACCATATAAAGAGTATGACTTTTTTAATATACCAATTGGCGTTGTTAAAAACAATATTAGAATTCCAAATGATAAATATTATGGTATAAACTTTTTAAATATTACAAATGAAGTTAAAAGTCAAAGATTAGAATATAGATATATTGGTGGTAAAGATTATGAAAAAAATCCAGGACAACTTATTTATTTCTTAGATAGATTTATCATAAACACTTGGAACTCAATCGATGTTGGATTTAATTCAGAAGATATTAATAAATTAGCGGACTATTTGGAGAATAACATTAAACAATTTAATAATTTTTCAAAGTATGATAATTTTATAGTTGATTACCCAACAATTCAATTACAAATAGATCAAAGTAGTAATTATGATATTGTATCATCTTATTATGATAAAATATTTCCAAAGTTATATAATTTAATTGATGGGACTACAGACTTAAAAGAATGTATAATAAATTATGTTACTCTAACACAAACTATAGAAATAGTTGATGCTAAAATAAAAGCCTCATCAACACTTAAAAACTACGAGTTTATAAATTGTGATCTTAACGGTATATTTGAAAGCTCAACTCTACTAGGATGTGAAGTTAGAAATTCACAAATATCAAAATCAACTATAGAACATACCGAATTAATTAATACTAAAATACTCTCTTGTAGAGTAGAAGGATCTAATTTAAATAACTGTTTCTTTATGGATGGATATTTAAATAGTGATATGATTGGTGGTATATTTAGATCAGGTCAATTAGGACCTTTCGCAACAATGGATTCAGATGTTAAAATTGTAAATGATCACGAAAACTTCTTTAACACCAGATGGGATGATGAAGAAGATAAAGGAGATAAGAATGGAAAAATTACCGGATTTGGTAAATCAAAATAAAACTCTAATTAATGAATTAATGAGTAAATTCAAATTTTATTTTACCACAATCCCAAATTTTTAAAATATTTCTATTTAACATCTCTTTAGATTCTGATAAATCAACATTTTTAGAATTTACCAATATTAAATTAGATTTTCTATATCTGGATTTATTAACTCTTTTATTAGAAATAATATATTTATAATCAGGTCTAGATTCATTGATCATTTTAAATCCTAACTTATAATATAAATTACCGACTGACCAATCTCGATCAGCGTAACTAACAATCCTCTTTGGTAAATATGTTTTGATAAAATAGTTTAAGAGTTTTGAAGCTCCTCCAATAACATTAGTATTTAGTTTATTACAAAATCTAGACAAATTCCACCCACCTTCTTCCATTTTTTTACGACCTTCAAATTGATCAAATGTCATCAAACTAACTAATTCATCGTTATAATAAAGACCTATTTTGACTTTAGAATTAACATATCCTTGTATATGATTATTATCTAAAAATTCTCTACACTCATTTAAAGAGACTTCTCTAACCCCACACCTTCTAGCAAATAACTTAATTTCGGTTTTATTTAATAAGTTTTTTATCTGAGATTTTATTATCTCATTTTTATTAACCCAATTATCCTCCCATATATGTACAATTCTTATGCCTCTTTCCCTAAAATAATTTGTTTTATTTTTATGATAATTTTTATCTTTATGTTTTTCTGAATGCCAATATAAACCGTTAAATTCAAATCCTAAATTTAATTCAGGTAAATATATATCTATTTCTAAACCATCTCTATATGATTGTATAACTTCATTATTATATGAATATTTAATAAAATTATATAATTCAATTTCTTTATAAGATTTAAAATCACCTATTGGATTACAAATTGTACATAATTTTGTTCCAATTTTATTTCTACTTAAAAAAGTATCAGAACTTATTTCAAAATTATGATTACATCCTATATCACACTTAAATAAAGATATTCCATTTTCTAAATATTTTATATAATTAATATTTTTGGAAATTATAAAAGAAGATCTGAAAAATTCATCCTTCATATGACTATCAACTCCAAACTTCTCTAAATTAGTTTTTTTGATTTTATCTTTAATAATATCAGATTTTTGTGGATATTCAAATCCATATCTACACAAACTTGTTAATTTTGATTTATCTCTAACATCTTTAGATTGCAAGACATTTTCAACACCCCACTTTTCTAAATTTGTTTTTTTAATTTTATCTTTAACAAATTCAGATTTTATTGGGGATTCATATCCAAACTTTTCTAAATTTGTTTTTTTAATTTTATCTTTAACAAATTCTAATTGAAAAACATTCTCAACACCCCACTTTTCTAAATTATTCTTTTTTTTCTTATTAATAACTTCTATATTATTTGACGGATTATTTTCTATAAATAATTTTCTCTTATGTTCCTTTAACAAAGATGATTTATAAATACCATGTATTTCATCCCAGGTTCTATTATCTCCATATCTAGGATTATTCTCACCCTTTGTTTGACAAGAACGACATATCTGTATTTCTTCATTAACTGTTTTAGAACGTTTTTTAGATAAATGATGTCTGTTAATAGCATATTTTTTATTAGAGTTTTTACAACTATCATTATCACATATATAAATAACCTTTAAATTACTTGAACCACTTTTATAAATATCATCTATATTACATAACTCATAATATATTATTACTTGTTTATTATCAATATATTTTGTTCTAGGTCTCCAAACACTTAATATCATTTATTAAATTAAATTTTCTATATCATTATGAATATACTTTATATATTAAAAATATATAATAAAAAGTTGATAAAATAATTTAATATATAATAAAAAATAAATATAAATAATGAAAATTAACAGATATAATAATTTTATTAAAGTAAATGAAGAAGCCTCACCTAGATTACCAAAAGATGAAAAATATTGGTTAAATAAAGACAAAGATGGTAAGAAAGTTGCTTTATACACTCATGATGATATGGATGGTATTTTTAGCGCAATCGAAGTAAAAAAATATCTTATAGACAATGGATTTGAAATTGTTAAATATGGTATCCTTAATTACTCTGATGGGTGGAAATATACAACTGTTGATCCTAAATTAATTAATGTTGTTGTTGACTTTGCCAATATGCCAGGTGATGAAAGAGACGAGATAATTGATTATTACTTAGACCACCATGGAGTATTTACAGAAGAACAAAAGAAAAAATATAAAGATATGCCAGTGGGTAAATCAGAAACAGCATCTGCATACGAAGCAATCTGTTTAAATTTAGGAGTACCACAGGATGATTTAACAGTTTCAGTTATCAGAATGATTGATGCTGCTAAATATGATGAGTATGAAGTAGATTGGAAAAGATTATTAGACTATAATTTATCAGATATTAAAAAACAAAAAAATATAAGATTACAATTTGCAGCTGCTTTTAATCAAATGCTTAAAAGAGGTGATCACCAAACTTTAATATCAGTTATTAAGAATTGTAGAGACGCATCTATTTATTCTATTTTCAATGTTATGAAAAAAGTTTATCCAGAACATAATGTTTTCACAAGAACAGGAAAGAAAAAGGATTTCTTATCAGATTCTGACTATAGATTAAGAAGAATGGAAAGACAAACTAGAGGATCTAAAAAAATGAAGAAAGTTTATAAAACACAATCTGAATTTTTAACAGATTTCCAAAGAATGGCTGGTGGTGCCGGAAGTGAATTTAATATATTCTCTGATGGTTATGCACTAATTGGTGATTTGGCATTTGTTCCAACAGGAACATGGGCTAATGCTTTAAGAGCCAGAACTATCATACAAGAAGATTATGAAATGGGAATTATAATGGGTAAAATACAAGAAGCTATATCTTCTGGTAAATTAGATAAATTAGATGCTATGAATACATCTAAATTAAAAGAATTCTTATCAGAAGATGAAATTTATTTAATGTCTAGACGAGTAGATAAGGATGGAAATGTTTGGACTATACCACAATTACCTAAGTTTATATTACTACAATACGGAGGAACTTTACAAGTTTGCGCATTCAGTAATATTAAAGAAATTCAAAATCCACCTAAATATAAAGATGGTAATCCTATCAATGATTTAGGAGTTTATATGACTTATTTATTAAACAACTTTAAAGAATACCTAAACTATTATGATCCAGATACATCAATTGGACAAGATGAAATTACTGTATCAGGTGGGCATGGTGGAATAGGATCAATCTCAAATGTTTTTGGACAAGTTAAAACCGAAACAGAATCAGATAATGGTGAAAAAGTGGAAGTTAGTAAATTATTATTGAATAATGAGGGTAAAAGATATATCGACTTATTCAAAAATAAAATAATTGGAGACTTATCAGGAATTAAATGGGACTTTGGACTAAAATGGAGTGAAAAAGGTGAAGGAACTGGAAGAGAACCAGATATGGATTATAAAGTTATACCCTCAGAACAAGTTACTAAACTTGATAATAAGGGAAATGTAATAAGCAATGAATCTAGAATATCAAGTTTCAAAAATTTTAAAAGAGGTTAGTTTAACCTCTTTTTTATTTCACTAATAGTTGAACTATCAAAACTATTTTCTTTGAATTTAGTAGATAAAAAGTCAATCACTTTAAATAATATTGAGTAATCTAAATTAACATTCTCTATTTCATCTTCTTCATATTTTTCTTTTATAGAAGTAACAATTGAGTTTAGATCATCATAAGATAGATTATCTAAGTAAATAGATTGACTATATCTTGTAGAACTTTGAATCTCTATACAAACATCGTATAAATCTTCATACCACTTAGTTATATAAATAGATTTTGACATCATTATTATTTTTAATAATAATGTATTTAAATAATAACTTTTTTCTCTTAATAATACTATTCCTTTATAATAATTTTGAAAATATTTTACAATCTTTGATTTGAAAATAAAATCTAATATTGAATACATCATACAATAATTCTTTTTTCTTTTATCAACTCAATATCACTCAATAAAAAGTCAATTTTGTTGTCTCTTAAAATAGATTTATCACAGTAGATTAAAATTTCATCAGGTGGCATTAAAATATCTAAATAAACCTCATACCACATAAAATTACCAACTTTATTTAATCCACTGTTAACCTCTCTAAATTCTATATATGTAAATCTAGTGTCTTGCTCTAAAATATTCAGAACTGAAATAGGAACAATAAGGTAGTTATACCTTATATCATTTAGGTGAGAAGTTATATCAGATAATTCGTAAGACAAATTCATGTTTATTCTAAGTATTTTTTTTGAAAAGTTTAATTTAAATAAAATAGAAATAATATATAGTTTATGAAAGTTTTATACGGTATTCAATTAACCGGAAATGGACACATAACAAGATCAACACAATTGATCAAATCTTTGATAGAAAATGGATTCGATGTGGATATTATCACATCGGGAAATAATTCACAACTTAAAATACCATTTAAAATTACTAAACATTTTGAGGGATTATCAATGTATTATGATAATAGAGGGAGTATAGATTGGATAAAAACATTTAAAAAAGCAAATGTAAAACAATTTATAAAAGATATAAAATATGATGTTAGTAAATATGATATTGTAATATCTGATTTTGAACCCATATCAGCATGGTCAGCCAGAAAATGTAGAATAACTTCAATTGGATTCGGTAATCAATATTCATTTCTATCCAATAATTTACCAAGACCTTCAAAGAGGGATAAGATTTCTGAAAAGTTTTTAAAAAAATTCGCAAAATGTGATTATAACATAGCATTGGGATATGAAAAATTTGATGATTTCATATACCAACCTGTTGTAAATGAAAAATTTTTATCCAATGAACCAAAAGATGAAGACTTCTATTTAATTTATTTACCATCACTATCATCTGATTATATAATAACAGAATTAAAAGAATTTAGAAAAGAAAATTGGAAAATATATTCACCTGATATTAAAAGAAGTAAAAAAATTGAAAATATAGAACTAAAAAAATTGAATAAAGAAGAATTTGAAAACGATATGCTAAATTGTACTGGAATAATAACAGCTTCTGGATTTTCAACAACTTCAGAAGCACTTATAATGAATAAGAAACTATGGTCAATTCCATTAAGAGGACAATATGAACAACTGTGTAATGCGATTTCTCTTAAAAAAATAGGAATATTAACTGATTCATTCACATCAGATTCAATAAGCGATTGGTTAAACAATTGGGATAAAATAGATTATAAATGGTATAATCCAATCGATGATATCATTGAAAATATAATAAAAATACATGAAAAAAGTTAGAACTCTTTTTATATCAGATGTGCATCTAGGAACAAAAAAATGCCAAGCAGATAAGTTATTAGAGGTATTTAAAAATTTAGAATTTGAAAATTTAATAATAGTTGGTGACTTTATTGATCTAACATCACTAAAAAGAAAATTTTATTGGAAAGAAGAACATTCAACAGTTATACAAAAGATACTAAGAATGTCTAGAAAGGGTGTTAAAGTGACTTACATAATAGGTAATCATGACTTCTATCTGAGAGGATTAATAAAAGAAAATAGTATAAATATTGGAGATATTGAACTTTGTGATGAAAAATATTACTGGACAAAAAAACAAGAAAGTATTTACATATGTCATGGTGATAAATTTGATGGATTTATAAGATTACATCCAATTCTTTATTTAATTGGTGACATTGCCTATGAGTGGAGTTTTAAGATAAATAATATCTATAATTGGTTTAGAAAATTATTTGGTTTGGAATATTGGTCTCTTTCCAAATTTCTAAAAAATAGAGTTAAAGATGCTATTTCATTTATAAACGATTTTAAAAAATTAGCACTAATACAAATAAATGAAACCTCTTGTAATTCAATTATGATTGGACATATACACACACCATCTATTGAAAAGATAGAAGATAAAAATTACTATAATACCGGAGACTTTTGTGAAAGTTGCTCATATATAATAGAAACCATAGATGGTGATATAGAATTACACTATGTTAAATTATGAAGAAAATTAAAAAAACAGTTGATATTGAAAGTGAACTCACAAAATTACTCTCAGAACAAATAGCAAAAGAAATTGATAAAGAAAGAAAAAAATAAGAGAAGAAAAAAATCTATATATAAGGTGTGGGGAGATTAAAACTTTTTAATATATCTCTATATAAATAAAAAACAATAAAAAAATATGATTACACAAGGAAGTACAGTAGAAGTACATTACACAGGAAGATATCCTAATGACGATCAACCATTTGACTCATCAGAAGGTAGAGAACCACTAAAGTTTGACGTTGGAGTTGGACAAGTTATTCCAGGATTCGAAAATGCAATCTTAGGAAAAAACGTTGGAGATAAAGTTCAAGTAACTATTCCAGCTTCTGAAGCATATGGTGAAGTTAGAGAGGACCTTTTCGTACAAGTTCCATTTGATAAATTACCAGGTGAAGTTGAAGTAGGACAAGAATTACAAGCTGACTCAGGAAACGGACAACCAGTTCGAGTTCTTGTTGAAGCAGTTAATGAAGACCACGTGGTTATTAATGGAAATCACCCATTAGCTGGTAAAGATTTAGTTTTTGATATCGAAGTTGTTAGTGTAACTAAGACAGAAACAGAAACAGAGACAGAAACAGAACAAGCTTAATAAAAAAAACCACTCTTTCGAGTGGTTTTTTTTATTATGAAAAATAAATCGATAGAATTTCCGGTTATTATGGAAAATGGTGGTTTTGTAATTAGGATATAATCTTCTATGATATTATCCGCGTCTATATGTTTAATACCATGAAGATCTAACTTTTTTTTCATAAAATTTTAATATATATTAAAAGGTAGTTTTTAACTGCTTTTAAAAAATAATAAATCACTATGGCAAAACCTACTAAGAGTTCAACAGTTAGAACTCACATTGCTAAACCGCACAAAAAAAGACCTGGAGTTCATTCAAAGAAGAAATCTTCTAAATCAAAAAAAGCTAGAAATTATAAAAAAGCTTATAAAGGACAAGGTAGATGAACTACACATTAGCTAAAGACTAACGTGTTTCCGGAGACGTAAGCTCCTTCTTTTTAAACACTTCAACGCTTGTGCCAGTTTTAACTGGTCTTATTTGAGCTCCATGTCTGTAATCGTCT